>Ga0299912_10000930_pt1 | contig 23809 bp, 19 predicted proteins | sample RVTome_2_FD_207667 | JGI IMG/M metagenome (GOLD analysis project Ga0299912, IMG submission 207667) | Soil microbial communities from uranium-contaminated site in the Upper Colorado River Basin, Wyoming, United States - RVT95D214 (version 2) ... | reverse complement strand
GATGCGGGACTTCGCGAAGAGACACAAGGTGCGCAACTTCTATGACGTCGGGACCGGAGGGGTCTGCCACCAATTGATGATAGAGCAGGGCTTCGTCGCCCCCGGCAGGCTGATCGTCGGGGCCGATTCGCACACCTGTTCCTATGGGGCTCTCGGGGCGTTCGCCACCGGGATCGGGAGCACCGAAGCTGCAGCGGTCTTCGCGAGAGGTGTTCTTTGGTTCAAGGTGCCAGAGTCAATGAAGTTCATAGTTGATGGCAAGCTTGGAAAACACGTCTGTGGAAAGGATGTCATCCTCAATATCATCGGGGACATCGGAGTCGAGGGCGCGCGATATGCGTCGATGGAAGTCGATGGTAGCTCTATCACATCCCTGCCAATCTCGGACAGAATAACGATAGCCAACATGGGCGTCGAGGCTGGAGCCAAGGCGTGCATTCTCCCTCCCGACAAGAAGGTCGATGCCTATCTCGAGGGACGGGTGAGAGGCAGATACCGGCGCGTGCTGGCAGACCCGGACGCGAGCTACTCCGACATCCGCGAATACGATGGAACAGATATCGTGCCCCTCGTCGCGAAGCCCTACCTGCCCAGCAATGTGGCCCCTGCAAGCGAGGTCGGAGTCCAGATAGATCAGGCGTACCTCGGATCGTGCACAAACGGGCGCATAGAGGACCTTAGGGTCGCAGCCAGGTTGATGAAGGGCAAGAAGGTCCACGGTGGCGTCAGGATGCTCGTCGTCCCGGCAACGAAGGCCGTCTTCGACCAAGCGGTCAAAGAGGGTCTCTTCAAGATTTTTTCTGATGCAGGTGCATACATCTCCGGCCCGACATGCGGCGCGTGCCTGGGAGGATACATGGGCGTCCTTGCCCCAGGAGAAAAGTGCGTCAGCAGCACCAACAGGAACTTCGTGGGACGGATGGGCGCCAAGGACTCTGAGGTCTACCTCGCGAGTCCGGCCGTGGTCGCGGCCAGCGCGATAAAAGGAAGGATCGTCGACCCCTCGGAGGTGGACAAGTGAAGACCTCCCTCAAAGGACATGCTTGGGTGTTCGGGGACAACGTAGACACTGACCAGATCATACCTGCGGAGTACCTCGTCACGATGGACAAGCGCGAGCTCGCAGAGCACGCTTTCGAGAAGGCGAGGCCGGAATTCGCGAAGAACGTGAAGACGGGTGACATCGTCGTCGCGGGCCGTAACTTCGGCTGCGGCTCGAGCCGAGAACATGCGCCCAGGGCGTTGATCGGCGCCGGCGTATCCTGCGTCGTCGCTGAGTCGTTCGCGCGGATATTCTTCAGGAACGCGATCAACATTGGCCTGCCGGTCATAGAGGCGAAGATTGATGCGGAAAACGGGGACGTCATCGTGGTAGACCTGTCCAAGGGTCTTGTCGCCAACAAGACGAGTGGGCAGAGCGAGTCATTCGCGGCGTATCCTCCTTTCGTGATGATGCTCATCGAGAAGGGCGGGCTGATGCCGTACACTAGAGAGGTGTTGGGTTGCAGAAGATAGGCGTCATCCCGGGGGACGGAATAGGCCCCGAGGTCATAGCGGAGTCCAAGAAGGTGCTTGACAGAGTCACTGAGAAGCACGCGCTGGATTTCGAATACGAATCGTTCCCGCTTGGCGCGACTCACTACCTCAAGACTGGAGAGGTCATCTCAGAGGAGACGATCCAGAGACTCTCGAGGAAGGATGCGATTCTTCTGGGCGCCATGGGCGATCCGCGGGTCAAGCCGGGAGTGCTCGAGAAGGGCGTGCTCCTCAGGCTCAGGTTCCACTTCGACCAGTACGTGAACCTCCGGCCGGTGAAGCTCTACGATGGCGTCCCGTCGCCCATCGCAGGTCCCGGAAGGAAGATCGACATGCTCTTCGTCAGGGAGAACACGGAAGACTTCTATGTCGGACTGGGCGCAAGGGTGAAGAAAGGACTGTCCAAAACTTCTATGCAAATCACGAGGCGCGCCTATGAAGCGAAGTTCGATATCGGCGTGGACCTCAGCGACGAGGAGGAGCTCGCATACCAGATAGGCGTGATCTCCAAGCACGGAGCGAAGCGCGTCATAGAGTTCGCGTTCCAGCTCGCCAGCAAGAAGGGGATCGACCTAGTGACTTCTGTCGACAAGGCAAACGTTCTGACGGAAGTCTACGGCCTTTGGCGGGAGACCTTCAAAGAGGTCTCCGCGAATTATAACATAAGGAAGGAGTACCAGTACGTCGACGCCGTCGCGCTGCACATGGTCAGGAACCCGGAACGGTTCAAGCTTCTCGTCACTCCAAACCTGTTCGGGGACATACTCACAGATCTAGGAGCGGCGCTGCAGGGCGGGCTCGGGCTCGCGCCATCAGGCAACATCAACCCTTCGGGGGTGAGCATGTTCGAGCCTGTCCACGGATCCGCACCCGACATCGCGGGCAAGGGCATGGCCAACCCCATAGGCGCAATCCTCTCGGCTGGGCTCATGCTCGAGACTCTAGGCCATCCAGAGGCAGCGGCAAGCGTGGAGGGTTCCGTCAAGTCGGTCTTGGCTGCAGGGAAGACCAGAACTCCGGATATGGGAGGCAAGTCTACCACTTCTCAAATGGGCGACGCTGTCATCGCTGTCCTGACTGGAGAATAGAGAATACAGTCCGATAACTGGCTAGGGCTGCGAAAGCCGCATATACCACTTCAGACACTACACGCCTTGCTTAGGGGGATTGGAACTGGTGGGCAGGTTCGGAATGCTTGCCGGTCCGCAGTGTCATTAAGCGGCGACCGTCTCTGTCCTGTGCTTGGAGATCAGGCGGGGATCGCGTCCGTATTCGTGCGTCAAGTCGCGATGTTCGGAGCGCTGTGAGACGGTCAATGGCTGGGGGAGTGACTAGAATGGCTGATTCAGTGAGTGGGTGTGCGCGAACCTCGAAATGCCTCGCATTGGTGATTGCGGTTCTGATGACCAGCGTCGTTGTTGTCGGCTTGGTGTCTGCTCAGGATGGTCCAACTGTGACTGCAGACGATTCCGCAGCCACGGAGCCCATCGCTCCGAAGCAACAGGGACCTGGTGAACCAGAGATTGACTACACGATGTATGACTTGTTCGAGCAACCCTGGGGCGAGTGGTGGCCATGGAGGCTGGCGGTCTACAAAACCGACGTCATACTATCGAACGAACCGCATGAGTACACGATGGTATACAACCCCGACATGAGGAACAGGCAGGGACTCATCATGGCGCCATACCGGTGGAACACGACCGCCGTGAACATGTCGACTCTGGATGTGGACGACCCTGAGTTCATGCCTGCGCTCGGAACGGAGAACTTGACAGGTGCGGCTGCCCATCTGGACGTCTATTTCGAGTACCTCAGCTGGGACTGGTGGAACAACTACTGGCTGCCGACCTGGTCCACGAATTATTTCTGGAATTCAGGAATGGATGGCGTCATGACGAGCCAGACCTCGGACGGATACTATCTCGGAACGGTCTACACCGCGACGATGAACAGAGCCTCCGCAGAGACATGGCTCAACCTTCCGCAGGGAGAATCCGACCCAGCTGGCTGGTGGACTGCTAACAGGGACACCTACAAGCAGGACTGGATCGACTGGATCCAGAACGAGGGGAACGTCAGACTCGACATCTGGCCGGGCTACGAGTGGCCGTACATCGACATCGGCACGTGCATGGACCTCGAGATTCAGGGCTCGGATATCGTGTTGAAGATCGGGCACCTCAACTGGGGCTACGAGGTCATGACCACCAGGTGGATGACGGAGATTGCTGCGTGCTCGCATGAGCCGTACTGGGAGGACTACACGCTGAGCGTCGATTACAAGTCCGACCACGCGAACTTGACGGCGGACGGCGTCGCGCAGTACAACTTGCACGCTGTGAAGCAGAACGCGTCCTCAATCGAGGACGCCGGGGCTGCATGGGTGTGGGAGCCGCAGAATATCGACTATGTGGCGATGGAAGGCTCGGATTTCACACCGTGGGATGTTCTGACGTACCAGAGCTGGAACGCAGGGGACATTTACTTCGGAACTGAGGTCGCGTACGACTTCACGCCTACGTATTTCAACCTGACGTCTGACATGACGCTCTCGTTTCAGTTGCCGCTTGGCGACAACGTCATAGGATACCGCGGTGTGGGACTCCCCAACCAGGTCCCATATCCGATTACGCTGCTGAAAGGCGGCAACGACTCGATGTACGAGAACATCACGATACGTGGCCCGATGTGGCTCGGTCACAACAAAACCGGGGACGGACCCGGAGCGCCCGACCTGTCGACCATGTATGACAACTCAACGAAGACGCTGGTGATGGTAGGTCCGATGGACTTCGACAATTTCCACCACGCGACTGGCGAACTGTACCACAGTGCCCCTTGGATCGAGTTCAATGTAGCTAACGGCACTGGACCAGTCGACGAACCACCCACCGCAGACGCGGGACCAGACCAAGAAGTGGCCGTCGGTGAGATTGTCTTCTTCGACGGGTCCGCCTCTTCGGACGATATCGAGATAGCCAACTACACGTGGACGATCGGGGCACTGAGCCAGGAGATGTATGGCGTAAGTCCGGTCTGGATGTTCGACACTGCCGGAACCTATGCCGTGGGGCTCGTGGTAACCGACACCATCGGACAGTCTTCCGCTCCCGACGTGATGATTGTTAACGTGACCGACGCCGGCCTGCCGATTGCAGACGCGGGACCCGACCAGATCGTCGACATGGGCACGACCGTTACACTTGATGGATCTGGGTCGAGCGACGACGTCGGCATCGTGAACTGGACTTGGATGTTCGACGATGACGGATTGCAGATGCTCTATGGGATGTATGCCGACTACGTGTTCCAGAACGCGGGCGAGTTCTACGTCCTCCTGATCGTCCTCGACGGCGACATGAACTGGGCCATGGACGATGTGAACATCACCGTGCTTGACACCGAGCTACCTGTGGCGGATGCTGGAGCCGACCAGTGGGTCAACATGAGCGATGTCGTGACGCTCGACGGCTCAGGATCATCGGACAACGTCGGAGTGGTCAACTGGACATGGTCGTTCGACGACGGCGGCCTGCAAACGCTGTGGGGAGAGACAGTCACGCATGCATTCGCTGACATCGGGCCTTACGAAGTCACTCTGACAGTCAGAGATGATGCTGGGCTTGAGGACACGGACTCCATGACGGTCACAGTCAGGGACAGCGAACCGCCGACTGCCGATGCTGGCGGGGATGCGACTGTCATGGGAGGCGAGGTCGTTGAGCTCGACGGATCGATGTCCTCGGACAACGTCGGAATCGTCAACTGGACGTGGGCTTTCGACGACGGCGGTACTCCTGTGGTGCTATACGGGCCAGTTGTGAACTACACCTTCTGGACCGAGGGAGTGTTCGATATCACGCTGACCGTGACCGACGCGGAGGGCAACATCGGGATCGATGTCGTCCAGATAACCGTGTCAGGATTCATCCCAGAGTTCCCCGCGTTAGTGCTGCCCATCATAGGACTAATGGCGGCGGTGCTGGTCCTCCGGCGCAAGAGGAGCTAGCGACATCTCGAAAGCTGCTTGCGGAGCTGAGACTTCGTGCTTCAGCGTGAGCTCCGGACAGCTCATCGCGCTCAAATCCATGGCCCCAGAATCGCCGGTGTGATCTGTGGCCCCGTCAGTCTCTTTTTGGGATAGTTATAAGTAGCCACAAAGCGATTTGAAGCAAAATGGGACACATAGGTGGGATGGGATGACGCAGGTCTCGGCTCTGCCAAAGGAGAAGGCGCTGGAAGCTGGAGAGTTCCTCACGAACAACGTGTCGAGAGCAGTCGTGTATGCGCTCATGCACAGGCAGCCCTTGACCAGGCGTGAGATCGAGAAGAGCCCGCTGACGGACTCGATGAGGAGGCTGTCTCTAAGCGCTCAGACCAGGAAGCTGAAGGACAAGAGCGATGTCCAGATGCGAACTCTGCTCGCCAAAGGGGTTGACTGCGGAGTGCTCATACCCGTCAACTCCAAGAGGCAGAACTACTACTTCCTCAACTCGGACTTGCGGATTGAGCCCGCAGCGCTACGCGAACCCTTCGAGAAGACGGACGAAGTCTCGTTGTCGGTCCTCGTCGACCGCACGCTCGCCCACACGCCCGGACAAGCGGTTCTGCCGGGATGGGGTACGGCCGCGGATCACACTATCCTTCCTGTTCCATACATCGACACGCCCAAGTCGCTCCTCCTCTGGCTCAGCTGGCTCATAACGCCCACGAGAAGAGAGATTCTGTACAACATAGGCTCCGAGGGCCCTGCGACGAGGCCGAAGCTGAGGGAGAACCTCGGATTCTGGGCGGACAGGATCGTCGCCAAGGAGGGCCTCCCCTCCGGAGTCCTCGAGAAGGATGGCGCGAACATCCGTTACCAGTTCTCCACATTCTCATTCTCGAAGCTGAAGATCAAAAAAGAGGAGGAGAAGAAGAAGTCCTGGACCGCGTTCCCCCCGTCCTTCTGGCTCACGAGAACTTACGAGCCGCTAAGGTGCATCATGGGGATATCCAGATATCTCGGAGACAAGAAACCTGACGCGACCCCAGCGTCGATCCTGGAGCAGGTGGCTAAGGAGAACCCAACAATCGTCGAGAAGAACCGGAAGGAGTTCCTGGAGGTCAACTTCCTGGAGCGTATGAGCTTCTACGCAATCTACCACTCCTCTGGGGACGCAGCGGTCAAGATATCCGCGGATTCGCTCGTGCCCGAGAAGGTGACGTACAACGCGCCCGAACACCCGCTCGTGTGGATATCGAAGACGGACGAGGAGCATGCGGGCGCCCGGCTCGACTTCAAGCACGAAGCGGCCATGATGCTGATCTCCAAGAAGGCCAAGGAGGACCAGATCGCCTATCTCGAGAGGATGCTCAAGGAGCTGGCCATGGAGAGGATAGGGAAGACACTGGACGAACACGAGAAGAAGCTCGAGAAGGACCTTGCGAACCTCAGGGCGAAGTCGTTCGGGCTCGGCACTGCGGCCCTCACGGGAGTGGCGGGGTTGGAGCTGAACCGGGAGGAGATCCTCTCGGAGAAGAGGTACTTCGAGAAGTTCATGGACCTGCTCGTACCAGGCTCGATCTCCAAGAAGAGGATGATGGAGACGGAAGAGCTGCTTGCGGCCATCAAGGAAGGACCGCATGCTCCTGAGGGCGAGGGGCCGGACCAGAAGCCTGAATAGACAGAAGCGTCATTGGCCAGCAGGCAGTTCGAAGAGGGCTGCAGGCTAGGTGCTGTTGATTGGGCGGCATAGTCGTGAGCGCGCGCGACGCGGTCGCGCTGGCCGAGCGCTTCGGGGCGAAGACGGCCAAGTCGATTCGCGCTGATGTTAAAGTCAGGACCGAGAAGACGCTCAGCCTGGTCGCTCTGGCCAGACGTCTGGGGGCGACGAAGGCCAAGGCGATCCCGGCAGATGACATTGTAGTCGACGAACGCGTCCGGTTCAAGTGTTCTGTACCGCTCTGCAGCAACTTCGGTAGACACCTGCTCTGTCCGCCCAACATCATGACAGTCGAGCAGTTCAGGAAGATCGTCGCCGCCTACAGTACTGCGATCATCATCCAGCTTGAGGCGGACTACGACTCCTCTGACAAGTCGCCATCAAGGCTGAGTGGACAGCTCCAAAAACGGCTGGAGACCAAGACTGGAGGAGAGAGATGGGAGAAGAGACTTCACTCTATTGTCGCCGATGTGGAGGCAGCTGCTTTCAAGAGTGGATTCTACCTCGCAGCGGGGCTGATCGGCAGCGAATGCCTTCTTTGTCGGAAGTGCGTGGGCCAGAATACCGGCCAAGAGTGCCGACATCCGTTTCAGGCGAGGCCGTCGATGCAGGCGGTCGGCATTGACGTAGTCCAGACATGCAAGAAGGCCGGGATGCCAGTGAATCTGTCCTCCACGACCAAGGTGAAGTGGACCGGGCTCGTTCTTCTCGAATGATCCCGCGCCACAGACGCCTGTTCGGAGCACGTCCTTCAAACCCGACCTGCAGCCGCGACAAAGGCAAACGCATAAGCTGACACATCGCGAATCGTTCAAGTGGAGTTGTTGCGGGAGGCCAGCATAATAGCCTCAATCATTTTATCCCCCCAAGTCATTAGCCATCAATAACATAATACATTAGTATCCATAAGCAAACATTAGCACTCACTTATGCATCACTAATGGATGTGGACCGCATGCTCACGACAAGGGAAAAGGAAATACTCGAGGTACTGAGGAAGGGAATCCACTCGCCCACAATGGTCGCGGTCGAGCTCAAAATCACGCAATCCGGCGCAACCCAAGCGCTTCAGAAGCTCGAAAAGAAGGGAGTTCTGACCAGGACCAAGGTGGGGCGGAACGTATTCTACCGTCCAGTGGAGGAGCAGCCAGCGGCTCCGAAAAAGGACACTGAGGAGGACATAGAGCTGATCAGGGAATCATATCACGCATTGTCAAGGGTCTGGTCTCATCTACTCCGACTGGACTTGACCCACGACGAACTGGCGAAAGTGAGAGAGGCGAGGAACCTTCTGGAAGAGATCCTCGTCAGGAGAGGCAAAAGCCTCGAATGAGGACATCCTGGCAGGCGCGTTGCGCCTACTTGAGGACGCTCTCCGCCTTCTTGACGTTGTCAACCGTGACCGCGATGTCCGTGACTCCGCCCTCCTTGCCCAAGATGTATATGGCCTCCACGTTCACCATAGCCTTTGCCAGTCTCCGCGCCATCTTTCCCAGCTCACCTGGCCGGTCAGGCATCTTGATGATGATCACATCTCGGAGGTCATAGCTAATACCGGATCTGGCCAGCGCAGACTTCGTAGTGGCTTCGTCGTCCGTCACTATCCTGATCAGGGGCCGGTCGTTGCCGCGTTCACTCGCAATCGCTTTGATGTTCACACCATTGCTGCCCAGAAGCTCGCACACCTTGGCCAGCTCGCCTGGCTTGTTCTGGACGTAGACATCGAACTCCTTCAAGTCCACCCCTCTGTGCACCCTATCGCAAGGCAGGGTAAAAACTGTTCCCCCGACAGACTGTGGCGGCTCCGGCGCTCAGCTGGCGTCGGGCCCGCGGGGTAGGTTGACCTTCTTCTTGACCCACCAGTATGCGAGGTATGTGGCCTCCGCGGTCGAGGCCACGAGAATGACCAGGTACCATATCAGCGTGTTCCGATCCAGGCCGATGAGAGAGCCGAAGATCGTGGCCAAGGTGTTCGGCACGAGCACGGCAGTGCCTAGTATGGTCAACCATGTCATCGTCAGGGCCATCCTGTTGTTGAGGAGTTGGAGCTGATTGTTGTACAGCGCCTGGAGGACCTCGAGCCCTGAGGCAAGCACCTCAGACATGTGCTCGCTCAGGGATATCTGCCGGTTCACATCTTCGACGAGCAGGCCGACCTGGGCGAGCATCTTAGGGCTGTCCGATATCAACGCCGCATCGCCGTATCTGAGCGAGTGCAGGACGTCCAGAGTGCGCCAGAGGGTGTTCAGGTATGTTATGAGCGTGTGCTTCAGCTCGTAGATCTGCTTTCCTATCTCCATCCGGGCGCCGGTTGTGCCCAGCAGCATCTGGGCCAGGTCATCCCCTTGTTCCTCAATCTCTCGCAGGTACTCGAAGTTCCTCGAGTTGTTCTCGTCCAGTATCCTCACAAGGAGCGACGTGAGCTTGTCGTCGGGCGGCATGGACGCAGGCAGCTTCCGCATGAAAGTGTCAGCATACCTGGCGAACTGAACCAACCTGATGACTTCCTCACTGTGGATGGTGACAATCAGGTCCTTCCTCACGAGTATCAATAACGGGAACGCCCGCAGGTCGAGTTTGGATATCCTGACCGCCGGGACCATGATGCCCATCTCCGTCTCCCGATCCTCGAAGCTCGCATGGTATCCTTTGAGCAACTGAGGCACAAGGGACGCGCTGAATCCGAGCTTCGTCGCGATGTCAGAGCCCTCCTTCTCCAGGTCGCATACCGTGAAGTTGATCCAGGCGACGGTTGCGCCGTGGAGGGTCGATATGAACTCGGTGGGAGAATTCCCGACGATCCGGATGGGTTTTCCCTCGTGCGGTATGGCGACGCAAATGGCCCGCGGCGCCTTTATCTGGCACTCCTCCGGGTTCGGCCGCACGTGTTTCCCCGTCGTTCCGGGCTGCGTGGGCTTTGGCTTGGCCTCTGAGCTCGTAGTCTTCTCGTCCAAGATACCCCTTCCCTAACCCGTCTGCATTCCCCGTGTGTGCACCCGTATCCAACGACCAGCATGATGTACATTTCGCTAGGACGCGGTGTTCGGCGGGCCAGCTGGAGGATGCATTCCTTTAATAGCCATCTCGTCATTTCGTCGCGCGAGCGAAATGAGAGTACTTCTCATACACGCGGATAGGTTCGAATACGAGGTCAAGGACCCTACTAAGATGGCGGAGCCAATGCCAGCAACGGCACCTAAGAAACACTCGTTCCAGGAGGTGTTGGTGGCGTTTTCCACCATTGAGGCGTCGGATGACGACATACAGGCCATCGCCGATGCGGCCGCGAACGACTTCGCAGACGTGTTTTCGAAGGTCAAGGCAGAGAGGATGGTCCTCTACCCGTACGCCCATCTGAGCTCGAACCTTGCAGGTCCAAAGCTGGCCGTGGACGTCCTCAAGGCGACCGAGGCCGCAATCGCGCAGAGGGGCATCGAGGTCCACAGGTCGCCTTTCGGCTGGTACAAGGCTTTCGATATCAAGTGCAAGGGCCACCCACTGTCCGAGCTCTCGAGGGAGTTCAATGCTGAGAAGAAGATCACCAGGGAACAAGTCGTCGAGAAGATCGACAGCGAATTCTTCATACTGACACCTGAGGGCGAGGAATACCCCCTCGATCTCGAGAACATCGATTCCATGGGAATCCTCGACAAGTATCCGTCTCTCAAGACGTTCATCATTTCCGAGGAGATCGGGCGGTCCAAAGGCGAGGAGCCACCGTCGATAAAGGCCATGCAGAGACTGGAGCTGGTGGACTACGAGGAGGCGAGCGACAGAGGACATTTCCGGATGTTCCCCAAGGGGCATCTGGTATTCAGCCTGCTCGGCAAATGGGCCGAGTGGATCGCGCTCGAGAAGATAGGTGCGATCCAGATTGACACTCCGATTCTATACGACTGGTCCTACCCCGACATCAAGAGCCAGGGCATGTCGTTCCACGAAAGGCATTACACTCTCAAGACGGAGGAGAACAGGGAGTTCGTCCTCAGGTTCGCGGGTGACTTCGGGCTCTTCAGGATGATGAAGGGTGCCACCCTGAGCTATAGGCACCTCCCACTAAGGGTCTACGAATTCTCGAAGAGCTTCAGGCTCGAGCAGCGCGGAGAGCTTACCGGGCTCAAGAGGCTCAGAGCGTTCCACATGCCGGATGTCCACTGCTTCACCAAGGACCTCGACGAAGGGTGGAGCGAGTACATGCTGCTGTACAAGAACTATTCCGACCTCGCGGATGCCACCGGAGTGGAATACGCCGTCGCATTCAGGATCGTGAAGGAGTTCTACGACAAGTACAAGCAGAATCTAGTCGAGCTTCTGAAGCACTCCAAGAAGCCCGCACTGATAGAGGTCCTCTCAGGCATGAAGCACTACTGGGCCGTCAAACACGAGTTCCAGGGAATCGACGCCGTCGGCGGAGCCGTGCAGCTGAGCACTGTCCAGCTCGACGTTGAGGACGCGGAGAGGTACGGCATTCTGTATACGGACGCGGATGGCAAGAGGAAGGGGTGCATCATATGCCACTCCTCGATCGGCTCGATCGAGAGATGGATTTACGTGTTGCTGGAAGAGGCTCTGAAGCACGAGAAGCCGTCGCTTCCGTTCTGGCTCGCCCCGACACAGATCCGGCTGATTCCCGTCGGCACGGAATTCCTGTCCGACTGCGAGAAGATCGTCGGCCAGCTCGACGCCCGCGTGGACATAGACGACATGGACGACAAGGTCGGCAAGAAGATCAGGAACGCCGAGATGGAATGGATCAACATGATTGTCGTCGTTGGGCAGAAGGAGAGGGCGTCCGGCCAGTTCCCAGTCAGGCTCCGCAGCGGCGAGCAGAAGATGATGTCAATCGAGGAGCTCAAGACCGAAATCGGGAAACTGACTAAGGACTATCCGAAGGCGAAATTGCCCCTGCCCTTGATGCTTTCCAAGAGGCCAGCATTCAGAGGATGATCCTCGGCTTCACCTATTGTCCTCATCGCCCCATATGAACTTGTGCAGCTGAGGTAGAACGCGCACGTCGAGGTCCTCTTTCAAGACCTTCTCCGCGAGCGATCTGAGTTCTGTGCCCCCGACAGGAGTGAAGATTATCTCGCACTTCGCCTCGTATTCCTTCAGGACGTCCTTCGCATAGTTGTAGTCCGCCTCATCAGCGATGATGAACTTGAGCTGGTCCGTAGGACCGAGGAGCTCGATGTTCTTGAACCGCATCTTGTCGGCCTCACCGGACGATGGGCACTTGATGTCCATGCTGATCGTGAGATTCGCGTCGCACGGGAGCTCGTCCAACTGCATCGCGCCATTAGTCTCGAGCACCACCTGGTATCCCTGGTCCAACAGTCTCTCCAGAAGCTTAATCGCATCCTTCTGCGCGAGAGGTTCGCCTCCAGTGAGGCACACATGTCGGCACTTCAGCTTGGCGACCTTCGCCATGATCGCCTCGATTGTCATCTGCTCTCCTTTGTCGAATGCCTGCGGTGTGTCGCAGTACGTGCACCTCAGAGGGCAACCGGAAGTCCTTATGAAAGCGGTAGGCGCTCCTATGGTCAGGCCTTCACCCTGAAGAGACTTGAAGATCGAATATATCTTCACTGGATCACCTCGTATTCCAGCGGGTCCTTCACACCGGCCTTGGAGAACCCTTCGAGCCTGAGCAAGCACGAGTCGCATCGGCCGCAGGCCTTCGCCCCGCCCTTGTAGCAGCTCCATGTTAGTTCGAGTGGCACTTTCAGCCGGACCGCCTCTTTCACGATCTCCGCCTTGGACCTGGTCAGAATCGGCGCTTCCACAGTAACGCCGTCGCCCTCCTTGCCGGCCTTCGTGCCGACATCGAGGACCTTCTGGAACGCCGTGATGAACTCTGGGGTGCAGTCGGGGTAGCCGCTGAAATCGACGGAGTTCGCTGCGATGTAGACGGCCTGTGCGCCCCTACTCTCTGCGACCGAGGCTGCGATGCTGAGGAATATGATATTCCTTGATGGGACGTAAGTGCTTGGAATGCCCGTGCTGGCATGGTCGAGGCTCTCACGCTGAGGGATTGCCATGACCTTGGACGTCAGGGAGCTTTTCAGCAATTCTCCGATGTTGAGCGGGACCACGAGATGCTCTTTGACCCTGAAGTGCTTCGCAATCTTGCGGGCGCTGTTCAGCTCGCGCTTGTGCTTCTGCCCATAGTCGAAGGTCAGCGCGACTATCTCGTATCCCTTCTCGCTCGCGATGGCAAGGACCGTTGAGGAATCAAGGCCTCCAGAGAGAAGCACCACTGCCTCTGCCATCACAACACCTTACCTTTCAGAGCTTCGCGCCCGTCCAGGCGCCCTGCCCACGGCCCTCATCCACCCCTATCTCGATCATCCTTACGTTCTTGGGGAACTCGACCGTGTCAAGCATGCGCTTGAGGACGAACCCTGCGAGGGTTTCAGCGGATGTGACCTCTATGTCGAGAAAAATGCAGTCCGAGGCCGGCAACCTGAGCTCCTTGTCGGCGACCTTGTACAGGACATAGTCCTCGCTCACGGTCACCTTCGGGTCGCGCTTGGGTATGAGGACCCTGTGGTCGAGCTCCGAGGCGACCCCTCGCAGAAACTCCTTGACGCGGATGAAGTCCATTATCACGCCGTCGGGGCCGATGTCGCCCTCAATTATCGCGTTGATGGCGTAGTCGTGCCCGTGCAGCCGGCCGCACTTGCTGTGCATCGGGATAATGTGCGTGGCCGAGAACGTGATCTTCGACGACCAGCCGTTGATCTCAAGCCTCATACACGAAGGGATGGACTGGGGGGTATAAGAACTTCAGGCCTTCACGAGCCGCGGATATCCAAGCGAGGCCAAGCCAGCTGCTAGCAACACTGGATCTGCGAAATCCTTCTTGCCTCTCGATGTGTCGACGAACACTCGGTCCATGTTCACCACGGGCGCCCCGTAAGCCCTGCCGCCTCCGACGAAGTGCAGGGTTCTGAACATCAGGTTGCCCGACACGCCGTCCGGAGCTAGGACGAGCTCGCACTCCTTCACCGCGTCCTCGACGAGTATGGAGTAATGCGACGCCGCTCCACCATCTGCGCGAATCGAAGCGGCTATCTGCTCGCCCTCATCCAAACTGTGCCTGATCGCTTCGCTCCTGGGGGCGTCCTCGATACGCCCCTTGGATAGAACGCCTGTTCGAATGTCCCATCCCGTCGGCTCAAAGTACTTCACCGCCGCCCTAGCCAGCGTCAATCGCGACTGCATGTCCATTCCCTCGTCGATGCCCACGGGCGCAAGTAGGAACGGCCTGCCGCCGCGATCCTCGAGCACGGCTACGCGCATGACCTCCGGCAAGGAGAACGCCCGTTTCAGCTCGGTGAGAACGGCGGATGACGAGAGCGTTCCTCTCACGGCGGCGTCGATCTCCCCATCCCTGAGCGATGACACGAGCAGACTAGAGTCCCCGAATCCCGTCAGCGACAGCCTACAGGAATCCGACTCAATCTTCTCTCGAGTAGATGCCAGCAAGTTCCCAGTGAGTCCGATGCCGACACGTGCGCTAGAGGCGCATCCGCGCGACAGCAAGCCAGCGAGATCCAACAACAGACTGCCCCCGTCACAACTCGTCTTCAGTCATCTGGTCGAACGAGTAGTTCTCCCACTTGCGCACACCGAGGACTATCTCGAGCTCCTGCGGCGTGAGCAGTGGCTTGTCGTACATAGCGACGTCGTCGATCGCGATCCGGGGACAAGCCGTGGAGACGTAGGCATCGAACGGAAGAGAGCGGAGCTTATCGGGGTCGAACTTGTCCATGAGTATCAGGGCGGCGTCCTTGCGCTTCCATCTGAGCAGCTTCCTTAGCTCCTTCGCCCTCCTCATCCTCCTCTGTCCGACCTTCTCGCCCACGATGATCCCGAACACCCTCGCCTTGTCCGCTCGCTCTATGACCGCGTGGCGCTGCCTTAGGATCTTGTCTTTGATCTGGTCGATCTCCTTCGGCTCCTCGAGGTTGGGATCCAGGACCACGACCTTCTTGCCGGTCGCCAGGTGAACGCCGAGCGCGTGGAATGTCCCACTTCCTATCAAGAGGTAGCTGTTAATCTCCTTTGAGACGGCTTGAGCCGACGTGTAGTTGCATCCGAGTATCTCACCAGCATGGGATATCCGGCTGTCTCCCTCTCCGACCTTCGTCTTGATGCCCATGCTCTCCAGGCCCTCTATGACGTCGTCGAGTTCGGTCAGGTGCTGAGACGTCGCGAGAACGCCCACGGGCTCCTGGAGCATGCCAACGGACTTCTTCAGCTGGTCCATCACCGGCACCTTCGATCTCGCAGGCACGAATATGAGAGGCTTCGGGAACTTCAGGTTGGGAATCGGAGAATGCCCCACATTGACGATTGCATCGACGATGTCGAACAGCGAACTGGGAACATCGCACGCTCCGAAGCACGGCTCAGCGACAACCAGCACCTCTGCCCCCGACTTGTTCTCGAGGTCCTCGGCTATCTGATACGCCCGCTTCTTGAGTCCCTCCGGCACCTGCAGGGCGATTATCCGTGCTTTGATCCGCTTGATCTCCGAGATGGCGCTCGCGATGTCGATGTCGTACATTCGTGGACGTCCTTTCGTGTATGCCCCCGCAGCGCTTGGCTCGCACATGCTAGAGGCGCCAAGCTAGTAAAGGACACACTGGTAAAAAACATTGTGCGCGCGCAACGATGTTTCAGACGATTCAGGCGGCTGCGGCCGGCTTGCCCCTCTCGATCTCGATGTAGCACGGGGACGGCAACTTGATGGCCGCTCTCTTCAGGGCCAGCTTCGCCATGTCGAAGAACGCAGGGGTCGTCTCGAGGCTCATGATCCGCTGATCCGCCTTGACCCTCGCAGCAGTGCCAATGGGCTTCCCGAACGCATGCCTCATGCCATCGGATATACGGTCAGCGCCTGCACCCGTCGCGATCTTGTTCTCCCTGATCACGTTGTGCGGGTAGACCCTGATCTTGAGGTGGTAACTGGAATTGGGGATCTTCTTCGCAAGGAACCTGTTGGCCGATATACGGGCCGCCTCGAGCGCTATGTGCCTGATCTGACACTGCTCAACCACCCTCAGCGTCATCCTGACGCCATAATCCCCCTTGGTGCCATGCTCGAACTGGTTGATCCTGTTAGCAGGGACACCGCCCATGTACTCCCTGCGGCAGTATGCCTGTCCCTTGATCTCCCTGTACATGCTTCCTGGCTTGCGAGACATGATGCCACCAGAGGCCTTCTTTTTACCTCAGGTTTGCGGAGATAATGGTCGTCGTATTTAAACCTCACTGAGGCCGCGTTCGAGATCGTTCGCCTGCTGGCCACTGATTCCAGCAACGGCCAAACATTATCTACGATCATTTAGATAGGGAGAGCACATGGGCAGGAGACATGTGGCCAAGAGGGATGCCCGCGGGGTCGCCCGGGAGCGGATTGACCGTTTGTTTGACCTCGCTGAGAAGGAGGCGCTCGGGGGAAACGACAGCCGGTCGAAGAGGTATGTGTCCCTCGCGCTGCGTATCGGCGAGAGGCACAAGGTTCGGGCGGGGCACAAAAGGACCTATTGCTCTTCCTGTCACGGGTTCTTCGTCCCGCCGAGGAACGTCCGAGTCCGCGTCGGAAATGGGAGGGTGACGATGACTTGCTTGGCTTGTGGGCAAATCATGAGGTACCCTCTCGCCAGACCAGGGTGAGAAAGGACATGGACAAGCGCAAGATCCGCGAGCTCAGGACAAGGGCACAATCGCTCAAGGCGACGGTGTACGTAGGGAAGGATGGCATCTCCGAGAGCGTCGTGCAGGAGCTGTCCGCTCAGCTCGACAAGTTCAAGCTCGTCAAGGTGAAGCTGCAGCCGTCGTCCGAGATGGACCGGGACGAGGCGGGCAGGAAGCTCGCAGAGTCGACTCGTTCTGCGCTCGTCGAGGTTCGTGGAAGGACCGCTGTGCTGGCCAAGGACTGATTGCGCCAGATCCCGTGACCAGATTTTAAGTATCGGCATGGCAATGGCATGGAAAGGGAGCGGCCCAGGATGCTCGACGCCAAGTTCATACGAGACAATGAGGAGAAGGTCAGGAAAGCGCTCATGGACAGGCAGTACGACCTCTCCGTCCTCGAGAAATTCCTGGAACTGGACCGAAGCTGGCGCTCGCTGACCGAGGAAGGCAATGCCCTCCGCAAGAATCGGAACGAAGTGGCTGAGGAGATACCGAAGCTACCGAAGGAGAAGAAGGACGCCAAGATAGCCGACATGAGGACGATCGCAGACAGGATAAAGATCATCGACGCCTCCCTGAAGACCATCGAGAAGGACAGGGACGACCTCCTCCTGAACATCCCTAACGTCCCCGATCCTAGCGTGCCCATTGGCCTGCTCGATGTTGGGGACGTGGTCTTGCGCGCCTGGGGACAGAAGAGGGAATTCGATTTCAAGCCCTTGACGCACTGGGAGATCGGCGAGAAGCTGGACATCATCGACTTCGACAGAGGCGTGAAGGTCACCGGGACGGGATTCTACGTCCTGAAGGGATTCGGCGCGAGGCTCGAACGCGCGCTCATCAACTTCATGCTCGACCTGCACAACGAGCAGGGGTACAGGGAGGTGTTCCCGCCCGCAATCATCAACAGGAAGAGCTGCGTGGGCACCGGGCAACTCCCGAAGCTACAGGACGACATGTACTGGATCGAGAGGGACGACTTGTGGCTCAACCCGACCGCCGAGGTTCCCGTCACCAACCTCTACGCGGACGAGATCCTCTCCAAGAAGGACCTGCCGATCTACCACACGGCCTACCTGCCATCGTTCAGGCGCGAGGCGGGCAAGCACATAGAGACGAAGGGGATTGCGAGGGTGCACCAGTTCAACAAGGTAGAGCTCGTCAAGTTCGTCCTGCCCGAGACATCGCTCGCAGAGCTCGAGACGCTCCTCGCGGACGCCGAGGCAGTGGTCCAAGGGCTGAAGCTCCCCTACAGAATCAAGCACCTCTGCACGGGCAGCATCGGATTCCACTCGTCGAAGACCTACGACATAGAGGCCTACTCCCCGGGCATGGACCAGTGGCTGGAAGTTTCGTCTTGCAGCGACTTCAAGGATTTCCAGGCGAGGAGGGCCATGATCAAGTTCAGGCGCGAGCCTCACCTCAAGAGCGAATTCGTGCACACATTGAACGGCTCGGGCATCGCGCTTCCAAGGACGATGGTCGCGGTCCTGGAGAACTATCAGAACAAGGACGGGACCGTGACGGTCCCCGAGATCCTTCGACCGTACATGAAGGGCGCGGAGCTCATCCAGTAGGGTTGCCGGCCGCGACTTTTTTCTCACGTCTGAGAATCAGAGCTGATTGTCGCCTCTGCCCACTATATAACCTCAGGGACCGAATAGACACCCCTAGAGCGTGTCACCATGGAGACGAACAAGGATTTTGCGGTGCTGGTCGGCAGGGCGTTCCTGTATGAGCTGGACGCCGGCAACAAGGACGCGGCACTCGCATTCGGCAGGGCGTTCCTCCTCGCGCTCGGCATGAAGAGCCCTGAGGACCGCCAGAGGGGCCACATGGCGAACGGACGACAACACGGGGAGTTCGCTCTGGCCGAGAACTGAACGCACAGGGGCCGGAGACTGCCGACTAATCCTAGATATCCACGTTGTGGCCGCCTTTTCGCAGAATGGATTTCAAGAGCGACGGCGTGAAGACCGCCGTCACGAGTCCCATGAACACGACGACCGAATACACGTCCTGTCCTATGATCTCGTTCGAGAGTCCATAGTAGGCGATGACCAGCGCGATCTCCAGCCTCGGCACCATGCCCACGCCGACGGCCAAGGAGTCCATCTTGGACATCCCCGTGAGCAGGGCGGGGATACCGCAGCCCACGATCTTCGTCGCGACAGCCACTATCGTGAGGGCGATCCCGAACCCTATCGTGGCCCACATCTCGCCGAGGTCGACCACCACCCCGAGCGAGACGAAGAAGATGGGGACGAAGAGGGCCTCGAGGTACATAGTCCCCTTCCTGAAGCCGTCCCTCAGCACCGATCCCGAGAACGCCGTCCCAGCGACGAACGCCCCCACGATCGCGGATAGGCCGAGTATCTCGGAGACGTTCGCATACAGGAAGGCGATGGCGAGCGCGAGCACGAAACCGCTCATGGGCATCTTGCGCCTGTAACCGGAGATCTGGACGTTGAACACGAGTTTGGAGAGGAAGTGGGAACCCAGCCAACCCCCGGCCACCACGAACAGGGCCGCGACCACGATCAGGTACGAGATCTCGGCGACCTCGAACCCGCCCGTAGACGTCCCCTTTGAGATCGCGAGCACGACCATGCCGAGGATATCGTCGACGACGGCTGCGCCGACGATGGCGTATGTGACATCGGTCCCCATAAGGCCAATCTCGTTGAGCACGCTCGCGGTCACCGCGACGCTCGTGGCCACCATGGTCGCGCCGATGAATATGGCGTCCGCGCCGTAACCGAACAGGTCGGCTGTGATGTACCCCGCGCCCCAGGGCAATAGGACTCCGCCGACTGCGATGGCGATGGACCGCTTCGTGTATATCTCCTTCAGGTCGCACTCGAGCCCTATCATGAACAGGAGCACGATCGCGCCCAGCTGCGCGAGCATCTCGAGGGACGCGGGGAACCCGGAGACTCCGCCTTCCGTCGGGGCCTTGATGATGTTCAGCAGGCTCGGGCCTATCGCGACGCCTATGACTATGTAGGCGATGACCTTGGGCTGGCCGAACCTCGCGAACAAGAAGCTCGCGAATAGGGCGACCACAAGCAGGAACGTGAGTTCGAACCAGACCTCTCCCAGTAACTGGTCGAAGAAGCCTGCCACGTCAATCGCCATCTAGTATCGTCCAGCGCATGCTTCGTGCGGATTTATTTGTTTCTAGACTCACAGTCCATAGGCCCTCCCCTTCACGATCCAGAAGTCTATCAGGTCCCCGGTGTCCTTTGTGAGGAACCCCGTCGCGAACTCCCTGGGGACACCCTCGAGGTACACACCGAACTCGACCGCCCAGTTCCCCCAGTTCCTGCCGACGATCTTCCCCAAGGCGGGGATGTTCGGCGCGATGGCGATGGCACAGCTGAACCGCCTGTCTAGGGAGCCGACCGCGCCCAGCAGCCGTATCATCTTGGGCAGGCCTACCTCGAACAGGAGCTCGAACCTGAGGTAGAGGCCCGAGAAGAAGCTCGTCGGGAATGTGGGATAGGCGATCGGGTTGCTGGCCCTGCCGAGGTTGACTATGAACGTCGCGAGGCTGAATATGAGCCACCGGAGGAGCTCGACTATCGCATCGCCCGTGATGACGAACGAGGCCCTGAACCCCACGCCCGCGGATCCGGACGCGTCCCCGACCAGCACCTTGATGTAGAGCGTGATCTCGTGCACGATCTCCTTCACCAGCGAGAGCAGGTTCTCGATGAAGTTGATGATCACCCTCTTCATGAACAGCACCAGGAAGTCCAGCGAGGCCGTCACCTCCTGGAGCTGCGTCTGCATGAACGCCTGCTTGAACGCCTCGAATAGCGCCTTCGCTATGAAATCGGAGGTCGCGAGCAGCACGGGCGCGCCGTTCGAGCCTCCTTTGCTCCCCAGCTCGAAGACCCACCTCGGGCCCCCGTCCCAGCTCCTCTGGACGGTGCGCTCGTCGTTGACGGTATCCTTGAGCATCGGGGTGATGTCCACGGTCGCCCCGGCGGGGTCGAGCAGCACGATAGCATCCCCGTCGTTGAACGGGTCATCGGGGACGCCGTTGTCGATCGACGTCTCAGGGAACGAGACGACCAGCAGCCCGTTGGCTGGGATAGTTCCCTTGATCTGCACCGCGGTGTTCTTCCCATGGACCGTGGCCACGCTCCATCCATCCACGCACCTCGGCTCCGCCAGCGGGTTGTAGAGCTCCACCCACTCTCTGCCCGAGTCCTCGCCCCTCGGGTTCGACTCGAACTCGTTCACGACGATGTCGTCCGGGAACGGTGGGGAATACTTCAGCCTCAGACCGGCCTCGACGGACGCGGACAGCCCGAGGACGGGGATCGGTATGTTGGACAGGAACGCCCCCACGCCCGGTATCTTGGCCGTGCTGACCTCCGCGAGCTCGTAGGGTTCCACCTCGGGCATCGTGAGGTCCATGGCCCACGAGCGGCCCGTGATGTGGACCTCTACGAACCTGCGCATAATGTGCATCAGCGGGTCTATTCTCACTTCTACTGTGACTTTTTTCAGGACAATCGTTCCGTTGGCGAGCACGTCCCAGCTGCCGTCGCTCAGACGCGCTACCCTCACGCCGAAAGACATGCTCGGTCCGAACCTGTCCGTGCACACGATGATCCTGAGCATGTCATCCCCCGTCCTGTAGATCAGGTCCGGGACCAGAGTCTGGATGATGATCGTGAAGCCGAAGAGCGAGATACGGAGCTCTATCCTCCCGGTGATGTCGACGAAAGCCTTGACAGCCTTCGCGAGCGCGGAGTTCGCGATCTTCTGCACGAACTCCTGGAGGGTCTCGACGACCCTCTGCATGACTGCCGAGACGACCTTGATGATCTTGGTGGCGTAGCTCGCAAGTACCTCGAAGACGTCGGTCACGAACCTGTAGATCCGCTCAAGCCCGCTCTTGACCCAGCCGAACACGGGCTCCAGCTTGTCCCAGACCATGTCGCAGAATTTCCTCGCGGCCGCAATGGCGTCCGATAGGATCGTGTTGGAGGGGTTGTACTCGACGCCGTAGACTGGCCAAGCGCTGTGCACAACGACCGGGAACGACAGCTGGATCTTCACTTGGCTGGTGGATGATGGCCCGTCGTCGCCGTATGCTGACAGGACCGCGGAGTTGTCCGACTCAAGGTCGACATCGATCATGCCCAGTACCGAGACCCTCCACTGGGTCGTGTACGGTGTCGCGCTAGAGTTGGCCATCGACGTTAGGTGTATGTTCGGATAGGACGAGTCCGACCTGTCGTACTGCCAGGGACGCTGCACCTGAATCAGGATGGACTCAGCCGGGAACAGCGCCTCCAGCGAGCCATATCCCAGGTCGGGCTCGTACGGCACGGTCTGGAATCCGGGGTACCCGCCCGGCACGGACGACGTAACGCTCTCCTGGAGTATCCTGCCCGACAGCTCAGCGCTCTCCCTGTCCCCGTCCCAGAACTCGAAATCCGAGCCGAGGCACATATCCACGCTTTCCTTGAACGACGACAGCTCTCTCTGGGACAGCACCTGGGCCGATGTCTGCTGGAGCACACGCTCCGCGAACGCCCCAAGCCCTTCGAACTCCTCGGCGCCGAATATCAGCAGGCTGGCAACGGAGTCCACCGCTGGCCCCGCGAAGCCGTCGTCGAGCCTCGTGACGGACGAGTTCACCAGATATCTCAGCCGCTCCAGCTGCAGCCTAGAAAGTGAGGACAGCACGGAAGCCGCGGTCGCGCCAACGCCCCAATCTTCGTCGTGCTCGACATCGAACCGCACAAGGTCCTCGATCTGCTCCTCGACCGGGACCGCGAGGTCCGGTATGTATGCGTACCTAGCCGATGACACGACGGACGACGACACATCGGACCACACCGCACTGAGGAGCCCCTCGCCCTGCGCGAGCGCCTCGGAGTTCTCCCCGACGAATGTCCAGAACCGCCTCGAGAGCTCGTACTGCGCGCTGAAGAACGGCAGCGACCGCCACTCCCTGGAGATCGCCTCAGGGTCCAGGACGATCTCGACATCCCCTGCGCCAGATGCCAGCGCCTCGAACAGGCTCCTTCCGTCTGCGGGGTCGACGAACACGGCGTCTATCTCGAGCCTTGCGGCCGCAGCGAGGTCGAAGGCCAGCCGGGACATGCTGTCCTGCATGAGGGATGTGAAGCTCGTCTGGCACTCCTTGAAGGAGCCGTAGAACTCCGACCATGCTTCCGTCATCATGAGGTCGAACTGCGGGACGTCGACGGCCACGGTCACGTTCCCAACCCATACAGGGTACAAGTCCCCCGCGGCGTCCTCGACGAAGTACTGATTCTCTGGCACGGAAAGCCAGAAATCGCAGTCGCTGGAGAATATCCGTGAATACGCTGAAGGATCGGCGCCGACCATCTCGAGGGTGCGGGTCAGCCACGAGACGACGGCTGAGTGCGCTTTGTCCTCGCCCGTGAGGTAAGCCACCAGACTGTCGAGCTTGTCATCCAGGAAGTCAAGCACGTCCTTGACCGCGTCGAGAGCGCCCAGCCAGCCCATGTACTCCATGATCTTGACGAACAGCTGGTCCCCCAGGCCGTAGACCGCCTGCGCGACTATCGTTTCAGAGTCCAGCTCCAGCCTGGTCTTCCCCAGGAACCACAGGAACAGCTCCGACGGATCAAGGCTCCTGCACTTCTCGCTCATGAGCGCTGCAACGCCGAGGTCTCCGCCACCGCACACGGCAGCCACATCGGCCGCGAAGGATTCGTCGATAGACCTGAACAGCCGCGCCTGTTCCAGGAGCAGGCCCACGCCGACTGCGCGGTGCACGTCCTCCTCGGTCAGGATGCCTTCGGAGCCCAGGCCGGAGTACATCGGCTGGCCGTAGCCTTCGAGGA
>Ga0299912_10000929_pt1 | contig 23815 bp, 24 predicted proteins | sample RVTome_2_FD_207667 | JGI IMG/M metagenome (GOLD analysis project Ga0299912, IMG submission 207667) | Soil microbial communities from uranium-contaminated site in the Upper Colorado River Basin, Wyoming, United States - RVT95D214 (version 2) ... | reverse complement strand
TCAATCCATAGATTGTCCTACCATTGTAGTGTAGCGGAATTCCTGTTCCTCGCACCGCAATGTGCAGTTTCCCGCCTCTTGAGAGATACTTGTTACCAAATGGCCATTACTATTCAGTCATTTACGGCGAGCACTCAGACTCATATAATAGATAATGTCTGGGATTGGATAACTAAGGGGATGGCCAGGAGACCGTGTTTATGCTGTACTTTCGGAAATGGTTATGCCACTACCAGAAAGGATTCACCCTAATTGAGCTTCTAATCGTAGTGGCTCTTCTAAGTGTTCTATCAGGGGTAGTTATTCCCAATGCAAATTCCTTTATGGAATTCAGCACGGTCAACGTAGCCAATGCTGAACTGGCGAATGTAAAGACAGCCTTGACAGGCTACTACGCTGAGCACAATGCCTGGCCAACTGATACGAATGACATCAGCACGCTAATTGCTGGTACGCTCAGAGCCAGGTATATTATTGATACTGAAAGCGGTTTTGTGGTTGCCATTTCTGATGTTACCTGGTCACGAGTCAGCTGGTCCACGCCTTCCGGTCCTCCATATACACAGCACGGAGAGTGGATACGTCAGTAACTCATCTCTTGACTATCGCCAATTATGGGACGAAGTCCCTCTTTCATAATTAGTCCCCCCTTCCCTTGCCAAGGAGGGAAGGGGGCAGGGGGGTGGGTTACTAAGTTCCCTTTAGCTTCTCAATCAACATCGGCACTACTTTGAAAAGGTCACCGATAATACCGTAGGTGGCCACTTCAAAGATGGGGGCGGTGGGGTCGTTATTGATAGCCACAATGCAGTCCGAGGTCTGCATTCCTGCCAGGTGCTGGACGGCCCCGGAGATGCCGCAGGCGATATAGAGTTTGGGGCAGACGGTCTTGCCTGTTTGCCCCACCTGGTGGGAGTAGGGAATCCAGCCCTCGTCTACCGGCGGTCGGGAAGAACCCACCGCCGCCCCCAGGACTTTGGCCAGTTCTTCCACCAGAGCAAAATTCTCTGGTTTGCCCAGTCCCCGCCCCCCGGCCACGATAACATCGGCATCTTCGATTTTCACCCGCTCACTCAGGTCTTCCACGAACTTCAAAAGCCTGGTCTTTGCCGTAACAGCTTCTTTCTTGAAATCAACCTTGATTATCTGTCCCTTATGACTATTATCCGGGGCATTTCTCTTGAAGACGCGGGGGCGGACGGTCGCCATCTGCGGTCTCCGGTACTGGCAGACGATGGTGGCCATGATATTGCCGCCGAAGGTGGGGCGGGTCTGGAGCAGCAGTCTTTTCTCGGTATCAATGTCCAGCCCGGTGCAGTCGGCGGTAAGCCCGGTCTTCAAGATAGCGGCCACTCTGGGGATGAAAGCCCGACCCAGCGCCGTGGCCCCGGCCAGGACTATCTCCGGCTGATGCTCCTGAATCAGTCGGGCCAGCTCCTGAGTATAGAAGTCCTCCTGGTGCTGGGCTAAGGACGGGTCATCGATGACATAGACTCTGTCAGCCCCCTGCGCCATCAATTTTTCAATTTCTTTGAGACCGTGGCCAAAGCAGACGGCGGATAGCTCGGTCTTGAGGGTATCCGCCAGTTCGCGGCCTTTAGCGAGTAACTCATAGGCGACGCCCTTGAACTGGCCGTCCCTTTGCTCGGCAAAGACCCAGACGCCGCGGTTTGTATCATCAACTGGCACAACCTCCGGGGCGGCTTCAATAATTATGGCCTGGAAAGTGCAGGCGTCACGGCAGGCGCCGCAGAAAGTACATCCTTCCTTGATGCGGGCTTTGTCATCAGTAATTTCAATCAGGCCAAAGGGGCAGACGGGCACGCAGTTGCCGCAGCCCGTACATTTCTCAAAATCAACCCGGATTCCCATTCGTCTCCTAAATTAACCTGCCTTCTTTCAGCTTACTGATTAGACTGTCTACCTGCGCCTCCGCGCTTCCCGGGAGAATTTCGGCGCGGCGGACTCGCTGGGGGAAGAAGATTTTGACCACCCAGGTGGCTGACCCGGCCCGCCCGACCATATTTGGGTCAACCCCCAGGTCCTGAGCTGTCCAGGCCGGTATCTGGGCGCTCCTGGCTCTGGCCAGGCCGCGCAGGGAGGGAAGGCGGGGCACATTTATTTCTTTGACCACGGTGATTACGGCGGGGAGGGTCGTTTCAATAACCTCGTGACCGTCTTCAACCAGGCGCTGGACTCGCATGAGTCCGTCCTTTATCTCTTCAATCTGGCTGACATAGGCCACGAAGGGCAGGCCCAGCATTTCGGCCAGTTCCGGGCCGACCTGTCCCGTATCGCCGTCCAGGGTCTGTCGACCACAAATGACGAGGTCGAAGTCCTTGAGCTTCTTGATGGCCTGGGCGAGGGTATAGGCCGTGGCCAGGGTATCGGCGCTGGCAAAGGCGCTATCGCATAACAAAACGGCCTGGTCAGCGCCGATGCTGATGGCCTCCCGCAGCATCTCCTCGGCCTGCGGCGGCCCCATGCTGATGGCCGTGACTTGGCCGCCATAGCGCTCCTTGAGGCGGATACCTTCCTCCAGCGCGTAGGTATCCAGAGGGTTAACGATATTCTTGATGCCCTGCCGGATGAGGGTATTGGTCTGGGGGTCAATCTTGACCTGGGTGGTGCCCGGCACCTGTTTGAGGCAGACAGTGATGTTCATTTCTCGGAGGCCTCAATCTTGCCGGCCCCGTCTCTTGCGGAGTTCGGCAGCAATGGCGCTTCTCAGGACTTCGTTGGTGCCTTCGTATATCTGGGTGATTTTAGCATCTCGCATCATTTTCTCAACGGGGTAATCTCGCATATAGCCGGCCCCTCCGAAAACCTGTACGGCGTCGGTAGTGACTTTCATGGCCATGTCGGAAGCGAATACTTTGGACATGGCCGATTCTTCGGTGAAGTTCTTGGCGCCGCCGTCAATCATCCGGGCGGCGGCATAGGTCAGGGCTCGGGCAGCTTCTACCTGAATGGCCATATCGGCCAGCATGTTCTGGACTACCGGCTGGGCGATGATAGGATGACCAAACTGGACGCGCTGGCGGGCGTAGTCCACGGCAGCTTCAAGGGCACCCTGGGCGATACCCACCGCCTGAGCGGCAATGCCGGGACGGGAGCGGTCCAGGATTCTCATGGTCATAATGAAGCCCAGCCCCTCCCGACCAATAATGTTCTCGGTCGGGATAGTGCAGTTGCGGAAAACCAATTCTCTCGTGGACGAGGCGCGGATGCCCATCTTCTTTTCCTTCTTGCCGAAGGAGAAACCGGGTGTATCCTTCTCTACCAGGAAGGCACTGGCGCCGCGAGCGCCTTTGGTCTTATCCGTCAGGGCAATAACGGTATAGATTTCAGCTTCGCCACCGTTGGTAATAAACTGCTTGGTGCCATTTAGAACATAGCCGCCCGGAGTTTTTTCAGCGGTGGTTCTGATGGCGCTGGCATCACTGCCAGCGGTAGGCTCGGTTAGGGCAAAGGCGGCCAGTCTGGCTCCGGAGGCGATGGCGGGCAGGTATTTACGCTTTTGTTCTGCACTGCCATATTCCAGCAGGGAAAAACTGCCCAGCCCGCTGGCGGCGTAGCTCACGGCCACGCCACTGCAGACCCGGCTCAGTTCCTCCACCACCAGACAGAGGTCAAGGCAACCGCCACCCAGCCCCTCGTATTGTTCGGGAACAAAAACCCGGAACATATCGGACTTAGCCAGGTCTTTCATTATGTCCCAGGGAAACTGCTCCTTCTCGTCGAGTTCGGCTCTCACCGGGAGTATCCTCTCCTCGGCAATGCGGCGGGCCAGGTTCTTGATTGTCTTCTGCGGCTCGGTTAGAAAGTACTCCAAACTACCCTCCCTCTTTTGCCTGAATTATGTGAATGGTGGGGAATTCGTATTGTCAGACTAGAAGTCGGTAATCGGCGGCTCTTTCAAAGGCCGCTGCCTGCTAGTTCAATCTAGCTTATTATAAGCGTGGCCACACACCCGATGTCAAGCAAAAGGCTCATTGCATTGAACCTCACCCCCTGTCCCCCTCTCCTTTCCAAGGAGAGGGGGCGAAGGAAGAAGAAGAGGGGCGAAGCCCCTCTTAAACGCCCAAGAAAGACAAAACCAGGAGTCTGAGAGGGACGAAGTCCCTCTCAGGAATTACCCCCCTCCCTTGTTAAGGGAAGGGGGTCAGGGGGATGGATTTTTGACATCTCATGACCAAAACTTGGCAAAGAAAGTAGAATCTGCTACACTTTGGAATTATATTATAGTGTGTATAGGAGGATAGCTTTGGTGACTGGACAGCAGATTGTTGACACAGCGAGACGGGAGGCCAGGACCCTGCTAAGTGAGATAGAGGCAAAAGAGCTCCTCAAGCAGGCAGGAGTGAGTGTCGTTGAGACTAAACTGGCGAAGTCCAAGGACCAGGCAATTGCCCTGAGTCGGGAAATGGGCTTCCCGGTGGTCCTGAAAATAGCCTCGGCGGATGTGGTACATAAGAGTGATGCCGGTGGCGTCAAGCTGGGCTTGAGGACATCCCAGCAGGTCGGTAAAGCCTTTGACGATATTATGAAGTCAATTAAAGCCCAGTTTCCACAGGCCAAGATTCAGGGTGTCTCCGTGCAGAAGATGGCCCGGGAGGGTACGGAAGTCATCATTGGCATGTCCAAGGACGCTCAATTTGGCCCGGTTATCATGTTTGGCCTCGGCGGCGTTCTGGTGGAAATCCTCAAGGATGTTTCCTTCCGTATCGTGCCGCTGGCCAAGCGGGATGCTCGGGAAATGATACGGGAAATCAAAGGCTACCCCTTACTGGAGGGCTATCGTGGGCGAGAGCCAGTGGATGTGGCTAATCTGGAGGACTTAGTCCTCAAGGTCTCCAGTTTTGTGGAACAGCATCCTGAAATCAAGGAGCTCGACCTTAACCCCATCTTCGCCTATAAGGATGGGGCAGTGGCGGTGGACGCCCGGGTGATTCTGGAGGCGAGTTAGCGTGAGTCTGGGCCGTATGCTGGGGGCGGTGGCACGGCGCTACGGCCGGAAGACAGCGCTCATCTCGGATGACCGCCGCCTGTCTTACGCCGATTTAGACGAGGCTTCCGACAGACTGGCCAGTGCCTTAACGAAGCTGGGGGTGGGTAAGGGCGACCGGGTGGCGATGTTGCTGGCTAACAGCCCGGAGTTTGTTATCAGCTTCTTCGGCATTGTCAAGATTGGTGCCATCGCCGTCCTCCTCGACCCCAAGTACAAGATAGACGAGCTAACCTGTCTTTTTAATGACTCCCAGCCTAAGGTTCTATTCACGGGAAGTCCCACCCTGGAGCCGTTAATCCCGGCTCTACCGCGGTTCAAGTGTATCCAGCAGGTCATCGACCTGAGTGGACAGCTTAAGGGACAATTCCTCAGTTATGAAGAATTGCTGGCCTCAGGCAAGCCACTGGAAATCAAGTCAGAGCCTGAACCTGCTGACCTGGCTATAATCGCCTATACCTCTGGTCCGTCTTTTAAACCCCACGGCATCATGCTGACTCACCAGAACATAGTCACTGAAACCGAGATTTCCGGCGAAGGTTTTGCCCAGACTGGTAAAGATATAGTCCCACTCTTTGCCCTGCCCCTGCATCACGCCGCCGGCTTGACCATAGTGGCGCTCACCACGATTTTTCGTGGTGGCACAGTAGTTATGATACCGGGCTTGTCTGTGCCAACTCTGCTGGGGACGCTGGATAAAGAGAAGGCTACCCTGCTCATCGGGGTTCCCTTTATTTTTGCTCTCTTGGTTCGCCACGCTGAGGAAGAAGGGCTCAAGTATGACCTGAGTTCCTTGCGACTCTGCGGCAGTGGGGGCTCGCCTTTGCCGGTTGAGCTCAGTCAGCGTTTCCAGCAGTTATTTGGTCGGCACATCGCTCAGTTCTGGGGGTTAACGGAGACTACCGCACACATTACCTGCCAGGCGGTTGATGGCAGTGGCGCCCTCGGTTCAATCGGGAAGCCATTGCGCGGCTGCGAGGTGAAGGTTGTGGACGATGCGGGACGGGAACTGCTACCTGACCAGACAGGTGAGCTGATTTGTCGCGGGCCGTTGATGAAGGGTTACTACCACAATCCCAAAGCGACGGCGGAGATGATTAGGGGCGGCTGGCTCTATACCGGTGATATCGGTAAGATTGATAGTGAGGGTAATATCTTCATCACCGGCCGCAAGAAGGACTTAATCATTATCAAAGGGCAGAATATCTCTCCCGGCGATATTGAATGGGTTCTATCGCGTCACCCCAAAGTGGCTGAGGTAGCGGCACTCAGTATCCCCGATGAGCCACGGGGTGAGGTTGTGGGGGTGGCTATTCGTTTGAAGGCCGGGGCGACAGCCACAGAGGGGGAAATGAAGCGCTTCTGTCTGGAACACCTGGCGAATTTTAAGGTGCCGAAGCAGGTCTTCTTTGTCGCTTCCATGCCCAAAATGCCTGCGGGCAGGATTGATAAAGAGGCCCTTCGGGAGCGTCTGGCCATCCCGCCCATCTTTCCCAAGGTGGCGGTTTCTTAGCCCAAGGGCGGTTGGGTACAAAGAGGGCAACGGCTGCCTTAGCCTCAAACAACTGAATGCCCAATCCCGGGGATTGCCAAAACAGCCAATGTCTGCTATTATTGTTGCTGTTGGGATACATAGTAACTCTAAATATGAATAGTGAGTGGGGTGTTGGCGATGCCATCGCGGCGCGAACTGATAAAGGGCAATATTGATTCTCTGCTGCTGAGCCTGGTTGGCCAGCAGCCGATGTATGGCTATCGGATTCTGAAAGAGCTGGAGCAAAGGAGCCTGGGTTACTTCAATTTTAAAGAAGGTACTCTTTATCCGGCGCTTCACCGCTTGGAAAAGGCCGGCCTGATTGTCAGCAAGTGGGAGATGTCGCCCAGTGGCCGGCAACGCCGGTACTATTACCTGACAGAGAAGGGGCAGCGATTGCTGGCAGTCAAGCGGAGCCAGTGGTTGGATTATTCCGCGGCGATGAATCTGATTATCCAGCCGCTAGGGGCATAGCTGAGGAGAGGCAGTGGCCACAGCCGTCAGTCAATATCTGGATGATGTCCGAGATAACCTGAGACTGGACCTGGCGTCTCAGACGGAAGTTATCCGCGAGTTACAGACGCATATCGAGGATAAACTGGCCGAGATGAAAGCCACCGGTCTATCCGAGGAAGAAGCCGCCAGGGTTTGCCTCAGAGTGTTCGGTTCAGCCAAACTGGTAGCCCGTCAGATATACGAGGCGCACAGCCAGGGTAGCTGGCGGCAGGCACTCATGGCCTCAATGCCACACTGCCTTTTCGCTCTTCTTTTTGCTCTGAACTGGTGGCAGGGTATTGGCTGGCTGGTCATCAGCCTGGGCTTAATCCTGAGTACCGCCATCTACGGTTGGTGGCGTGGCCGACCCGTCTGGCTCTTCCCCTGGCTGGGTTATTCCTTAATTCCAGTGATTGTGGCCGGCGTACTGCTAATCTATCTCCCCATAGGGTGGTCGTGGCTGGCTATAGTGGTCTATGTCCCGTTTGCTCTCTGGTTGATTTGCTTTGTCGCCATTCAAACTATCAAACGCGACTGGCTCTACATCGCTCTGACACTGTTGCCGGTACCGATTATCATCGGCTGGTTTTTGGCCGTCGCCGAAGAAGGGCGATGGCTGGTGCTCAGTCTCGACCAGATTCAGCAGTCCGCCCGTTATATTGGCCTCAGTTTTCTGGCTTTGGGCGCCACCGTGGCGGCCTTTATCCGTTTGCGACAGCGCTGGCTGAAGGTGACGCTGTTAGTCGTCTCGGGGTTCTTGACCCTGGTTATAGTGGCCAGTTACGCCGGCGGCCGGCTCAATTTCCCGGTCTTCCTGGTCTTAAACCTCGTCATGTTAGGGCTGTTATTAGCCCCGGCACTATTGGAACGCCGGCTCAGGCGCAGTCGAGGGCAGACAACGACTTAAAAATCCACCCGGTCAGGAGATTTCCGATGCAGAGAGTGGCCATCCTGGCTGATAGTATCGCCTGCCTGACTCCGGAAATGGTCAGGCAGTATCGCCTTCAGGTAATACCGATTAATATTCATTTTGATGGTCGGATTTACCGGGACGGTGTGGACCTGACCTCAGTAGAAGCTTACCGCCTGCTGGAAAAGGACCCGGAGCGCTTCGCTTCCTCACCGGCGTCGGTCGGCGAGTATGTTGAGGCCTATCGGACGGCAGCGACCTACGCCGATGGTATCCTGTGTATCACCCTTTCTTCCCGGCTCAGCACCATCTATGATATGGCCCGGACAGCTAAAGAAGAGGTCAAAGGTGAGCTACCGCAGATACCAATCGAAGTGCTGGATTCCAATACGGCCGCCTGCGGGGAAGGTTTAATCGTGGTGGCGGCGGCGCAAGCGGCGGCGGAGGGTATGAACCTGACTGATGTGACTGGAATAGCGCAGAGGGTGAGTGAGAAAGTCAATGTCATTGGCATTATGGAAACGGTCCGCCATGTCTATCGAACGGGCCGCATCCCCGAGATTACTGCCCGGATGGGTTCCCTGCTCAGTATCAAGCCGGTGTTCTCCATCACGGATGGTGTGGTGCATATTGCTGGCCTGACGCGGAGCAAAGAGCAGGCACTGAAACGGGCCCTGACTATAATGAGAAAGAAAGTGGGTAACAGACCGGTCCGTGTGGCGGTAGCGCACGCTGATGTGCCTGAGGAGGGGCGGAGCCTTAAGGAGCGAATCGCCCGCGAGTTCAACTGTGTTGAGGTCTGGCTGACGGACTTCTCGCCGGTGATGGGTTATGTCACCGGTGCCGGAGTGCTCGCCATAGCTTTTTATCCCGATGACTAAAGACTGAGTCGGCAGGCGAGTCGTCATATCTGGAAAGGGAGGATGTGTGTGGCCAGTGTAGCCGTGGTTGTAGATAGCATGTCTTGCCTGCCCAGAGAACTGGTGGAGCAGTACAAGATTGGCATCGTGCCCCTCAGCCTGACTATTGGGGGTAAGGTCTATCGGGACTGGATAGACATCAGCCCCACCGAGGCTTACAAGATGTTTCTACAGGACCCGGAAACCTTTGCCACCTCGCCGGCTTCGCCAGGAGACTACCTGGAGGTCTACCGAGAGGCGAGCCAGCGAGCCAGTAATGTCGTCTGTGTTACCCTCTCTTCCCGGTTGAGCACCGGGTATGACATGGCGCGCGTGGCACAGGAAGACGCCAAGCGGGAACTGCCAGGGATATCAATCACCGTCGTAGATTCGCAGACGGTTACGGCGGCGGAGGGTTTTATCGCTCTGGCGGCCGCCCGGGCCCCCGCGGCCGGGAAAACCCTGGCGCAGGTGACTAAGATTGCGGAAGAGGTGCGGGAGAAAGTCTGCTTCATTTGTGTTCTGGATACCATCCGTCATGTTTATCGTACCGGTCGCATCCCCAAGATTGCGGCGCAGGCGGCCTCGGTGCTCAACATCAAGCCGATATTGACCAGTTCTTCCGGCTTGGTGCGTTTTGCCGGGGCAGCCAGGAACATGAAACATGGTATAGAGCGACTCTTTCAAATTATGAAGGCCAAGGTCGGTCACAATCCGGTGCATGTGGCTGTAATGCATGCCTTTGCCCCCGAGGAGGCGGAGAAGATTAGAAAAAGGGTCGCCGCTGAATATAATTGCGCTGAACTGTGGGTGGCTGAGTTCAGCCCGGTAATGGGCTATGCTACCGGTACCGGCACCCTGGGTATGGCTTTCTACAAGGAAGAAACCGGGTAGCCGACCGGAAGCACTTTCTGGGAGGTTCTGACCGTGGTCAATGAAGTTGTGGCCATAATTGTGGGTTATCTGCTGGGTTCAATCCCCACGGCTTATATCGTGACTCGCCTCTTCCGGGGTAAAGACATCCGGCAGTTGGGCGGGGGTAATGTTGGTGGTATGAATACCTACCGTGAAGTCGGATTCCTGCCCGCGGTCATTGTGGCCCTGGTTGACATGGGTAAGGGGGTGGCGGCGGTGGCCGTGGCCTACTGGCTGCTGGACCTTTCCCAGTTGTTCGTTATGCTGGCCGGGCTGGCGGCGGTGATTGGCCACATGTGGATGGTGTTTATCAAATTCAGCGGTGGAAAGGGCATGGGTCCGACCTTTGGTACCCTGGCAATTCTTCTACCTCTCTATGGCTACTGGTATGGCTTTCTCATATTTGTGGGGGTTATTGCCGTTCCCTTTGCCATCACCCGTAATGTAGCTTTGTCTATGGGCATTGGTCTCGTCTTGCTGCCGCTCATTGTCTGGCTGATAACAGGGTCGGAGCTGGCCACTCTTCTGGCCGTCATCCTCGGGTTGTTGATTGCCACCCGGTTCTTCCCCACCGCCAGGGAAGCCTGGGCCAGAAAAGAGAACACCAAGTCCTTTGTCTTTGATGATGGCAAGCAGTACAAGAGGTCGGGAGGGTAATCCTCACACTCACCATTCTGGTAGGTCTGCTTTCGTTCCCATAGATTAATGGAACCTATTCTTTCTAGCGTTCTACTATTGTCATGATACTTTGACCCCCTTCCCCAAGGAAGGGGGAATCTATTTAGAAAGGGGGGCTGACACCCCCTTCAACCCCCCATGCCAAAGATTGGTCATGCCCCTGGGTGTCTAAGAGGGCGTAGCCCCTCTTTTGATTTATCTCCCCCTTTCCTAGAAAGAGAGGGGGATGCAAGGGAGTGAGGTTGATAAAAAACCTCATATTGACACCTATTGCCAGCCGAATTACAATGATTTCGCCGAACTTGTTCTTTCTATCAGGCATGGGAGGGTTTTTTCATGGAGCGGCAGATTCGCTTTTGCACCACCCCCGATGGTGCGCGGTTGGCCTATTCCATTAGTGGCCAGGGAACTGGCTTAGTTATACCTCCGGGTTGGGTTAGCCACCTTGAGCTGAGCTGGGGAGACCCCATTCTTAGCGCATTCTGGGAAAAGATAGCATATCATCATACAGTGGTGACTTACGATAAGCGTGGCGCCGGCCTTTCCGACCGCAACCGAATAGACTTCTCACTTGATTCTGAACTTCGGGACCTGGAGGCCGTTATTGACCATCTGAAGCTGAAGCGTCTGGTGCTACTGGGCTTGTCTCAAGGTGGCCCTACGGCTGTGGCCTATGCCGCCAAGTATCCCCGGCGCGTCACCCATCTCATTCTCTATGGCGCCTACGCTCGCGGTAGTCAAGTCGCGACAGAAGAAGTCAGGACATCGGTGGTTTCCCTGGTCCGCAGTCACTGGGGGATAGGTTCAAGGACTCTCGCTGACCTCTTCTTGCCCGGAGCGAGCGCTGCCGCGCTTGAGGTATTCGCCACTTTTCAGCGTCAGGCTGGTACAGCAGAGATGGCGGCTAAACTCCTTGACGTAACATATCAAGCTGATGTGGCGCATCTGCTACCTACACTTCGAGTTCCAACACTGGTGCTACACCGCCGGGGAGACCGTGCCATCCCCTTCCGATGTGGTAGAGAGCTGGCGGCTTTGATTCCCAATGCCCGCTTCGTACCTCTGGAGGGGGCTATCCACTTCCCACAGCTTGGTGATACTGAGTCAGTGCTGCGGGCCATGTTTGAGTTCCTCGGCGACCCGGTCAGTCCTCCGACACCACAGGCCGAGCAGCCAATAGCCACAGCCCAGGTTGAGCCTGTTGCCCAGGAGGCGCGGTCGCTAATTTCAGGGCTGGGCTGGGTTACCTTATCGCGCTACCGGGTTGTCGGCAACTTCACCACCTATCAGGAGGATGTGCGACACCGACTGAAGGACATCCGGCAGAAGATAGCTGACGGGTTTAGTCTCCCCGGCCGCAAGCGGGAGAACCATCTTATCTGGGCCGCACCCGGGAGTGGCAAGACCTACCTTGTCCAGCAGATTGCCGCCTCGCTGCCACAGTCCATCTCCTACCATGAGCTTAACCTGGCGGCGTGCAGTGAGCCGGAGTTCCTTTCTAGCCTGGGTCAACTCAGTGCTGAGGACAAGCCTCACCTTTGTCTGGTGGATGAGATAGACGCCAAGCCCCGCGAAGCGTGGCCGTACGCGGCGCTTCTGCCGTGCCTGGATGCGGCAGTGGCTAAGGGCAGACCGTGTGTCTTCATGCTGGCCGGAAGCTCAGGCTCTAGCGTGGCGGAGATGAAAGAGCGGATGGCCGCCCGGCCTAAGGGTGCCGACCTGCTCAGCCGAATTCCCGTCTGGAACGAGTACGAGATACCACAGATGAGCCTTGGTGACCGAGCGCTGGTTGTCCTCACCCAGTTCCGGCAGGCGGGGCGGGAGATGGGGCGAGAGATTCAGTCGGTGGAAAAGCTCGGCCTGTACTATATTATTCTGAATTCCCGTTTGACCAGTGCCCGCCAGCTACGGGAGCTGGCCGTCCGTGCTGTTGAGCGCATACCTGTTAGTGAAGATCGGGTAAAGTATGACCACCTCTTTGGCGCCGGAGACCCGGAGAACAAGGAATTCTGGCTGAAAGCGCTCCCCGCGGCCAAAGACCTGGCCAACCGGTTTGTCACGCTGGAAGATTGAATCAAACGGCGATAGACCTCTTTTATCCGCCTCTCTCCTTCTCCTTACTTAGGTGTCACTAGTGTACTGAACTAGTACAGGGGTCTAGCTAACTGGGGAAAAACCGTTTATAATATAGGATTATGGAAGCTGCTCAGCTGGCGGCCGATGTGGAATGCCTGGCTGAAAGCTTGGGGCAACTTCCAGAACCGGTAGCTAAACCAACCCTCGTCGCCGTCAGCGGCCTGCCCGGCACCGGCAAATCTTACTTCTCCACCAAACTAGCCGAAAGGCTCTCCTTTGTCATTCTGGAAAGTGACGCTCTGCGCAAAATACTATTCCTGTGCCCAACCTACACTGCCGAAGAGAGCACACGACTTTTCCGGGTAGTCCACCGCCTTATTGAGCGACTTCTGAAGAAAGGAATCCCGGTCATTCTGGATGCTACCAATCTATCGGAGCGGCACCGGGAGTATCTTTACAGTATTGCGGAACGCCTTGGTGTCAGGCTGGTTCTGGTGCGGGTAGAAGCACCGCCGGAACTGGTGGCCGGACGGCTTCACCAGCGCCAGGAGGTTCGTGAAAACAGGTCGGACGCTGACTGGGTGGTATACCAGAAAATGAGGTCGTCGGTGGAAGAGATTCAGCGCCGACATTACGTGGTGGATACTTCCCGTGATATTACTCCGGTGCTGGACAAGATTGTGAAGGAAGTCACACGCTGAGTCTGTCGGCTAAGTGTGTCTTGTTTGAAATCGAAATTGGCTGGAGGTTAATTGGATGCCCAACGGATACAATAGCCGGATATTGAGGGTTGACCTGTCCCGGCGTACCACATCGGTGGAGACGCCACCCGATAACTTTTACCGCACCTATATCGGCGGGCGCAACTTCGTAGCCTATTATCTCCTGAAGGAGCTGAAGGGCGGCGAGGACGCGCTGGGCCCGGAAAACAAGCTCATTTTCGCTCCAGGTGTGCTTACCGGCGTGCCGGCTTCAGGGACGGGTCGGAACAGCGTCGGCGCCAAATCGCCGCTGACCGGTGTCTATGGTGATGCCGAGGTGGGTGGCCACTGGGGGGCGGAACTCAGGCACGCTGGCTTGGATGCCATTATTGTTGAGGGCCAGGCCAGTAGCCCGGTCTATCTCTGGATTCGTGATGGTCAGGCCGAAATCAGGGATGCCCGGCGTCTCTGGGGCCAGACCACTGGTGAGTGTGAAAGACTAATCAAGGAGGAGCTTGGTGACAGGGCGGTGCGCGTGGCTCAAATTGGCATTGCCGGGGAAAACCAGGTGCGATTTGCCTGCATCATGAATGACCTCTCCCATGCTGCTGGTCGTACTGGTATGGGTGCGGTCATGGGTTCCAAGAACTTGAGAGCCATCGCCGTCCGAGGACATCAGAGCGTGGCTCTGGCCAGGCCAGAAGCGGTCACGGCCTTCACCAGGTGGTTCCGGGAAGACCTCAAGACCAACCGTGGGGCGGCCTGGCTGCGGGACTCCGGTACGGCGGGAATGCTTACTGGTCTCAATGCCATGGGCGGATTGCCCACGCGGAACTTCCGGGAGGGGGTTTTTGAGGGCGCCCAGAAGATTTCTTTTGATGTTATGAAGGCCAATATCTTGGTAGGGCGACGGGGGTGCTATGCCTGCGCCGTCCGCTGCAAGCCGGAAGTGGCCAGCGCTGGAGCCTTCAAAGTTGACCCGCTCTACGGCGGCCCCGAATATGAGGCTCTCGCCTCGCTTGGCTCCGATTGTGGCATTGACAACCTGGAAGCCATTGCCAAAGCTAATGAGCTCTGCAATGCCTATGGACTGGATACCATCTCCGCCGGAGCTACGATTGCCTTCGCCATGGAGTGCTTTGAGCAGGGCATAATAACGACCAAAGAGACCGGGGGGTTAGAGCTGAGGTTCGGTCAGGCTGAGGCTATGGTGCGGATGGTTGATATGATTGCCCGGAAGCAGGGCATTGGGAAAGTCCTGGCGGAAGGCACGGCGAAGGCAGCCGCAGCCTTTGGCCACGGGGCCGAAGAATTCGCCATGCAGATAAAGGGGCAGGAACTGCCGATGCATGAGCCGCGCTTCAAGCAGGGGTTGGGCCTGGGTTATGCCATATCGCCTACCGGTGCCGACCACTGCCATAACATTCATGACAGCGCTTATGCCCGCCGGGTGCCTCCCGGCCTCACGACGCTGGGGATATTCGACCCGCTACCGGCCCAGGAGCTGAGCCCGGCCAAGGTCAGGATGGTTCACTACGGCATTCTCTGGCAGTATGTCCTGAACTGCGTGGGATTCTGCCAGTTTGTGCCCCTTGACCCGGGGCGAATGACGGAGCTTATCGCTGATATTACGGGCTGGAATATTTCGCTGTGGGAGTTGATGAAGGCTGGCGAGCGCAGTGTTACCATGACCCGTGCCTTCAATGTGCGGGAAGGTCGGGGCAGGTCTGACGACTACCTGCCGCGCCGGTTCTTCACCGCCTTTACCTCTGGTCCCTTAAAGGGGGTGGCAGTAAACCAGAAGGAGTTGGAGCAGGCCACCGAGGTTTACTATGGTATGATGGGCTGGGACAAGACGGGCGTGCCTGCCCCGGCCAGACTACAGGAACTGGGTATTGACTGGGTAGCGAAGACTCTCGGCGGGGCCAAAGGAGGTTAAGGTGGAGATAAAGGTCGCGGGGGGTGACATTGTCCGATTTCAGGCGGAGGCCATTATTGTCGATTTCTGCGAGGGGATGGAGCGGCCGGAAGGAGTCACGGCGGCAGTCGATAGGGCACTGGACGGGGCTATCACCCAGCTCATCAGTCAGGGCGAGATTAAGGGTAAGCTCAATCAAGTTACCGTCATTTACACCTTCGGTAGACTGCCGGCGCCGAGAGTGGCTGTTACCGGGCTGGGGAAGCAGTCTGAGCTGACCCTGGATAAAATCCGGAGCGCGGTCGCCGGGACCGCCCGCACCTTGCGGCAGAAAGGCGCGGCCAAGATTGCCACCATAGCTCTGGGAGCCGGCCTGGCTGGCATCACGCCAGGTTCTTCCTCTCAGGCAATAGCCGAGGGTGCTCTGCTCGGCCTCTATACCTTTCGTCGGCACATCACCCGAGAACCGGAATTCGGGGAAATCAAGAAGCTGACCATAGTTGACCCGGATAACAGCCGACTCTCCCAGCTAGAGGAAGGCCGCCGCCGAGGCCAGATTATGGCGGAGGCGGCCAACCTGGCGCGTGACATGGTCAACGAGCCAGCCAACTACATGACACCGACCATCATGGCCGAGACGGCCACCAATCTAGCCCGGATTCATGGCTTGGAAGTGACGATTCTGGGTCGGGAGCAGATGGTGGAACTGGGGATGGGGGCACTCCTCGGCGTGGCTCAGGGAAGCCAGCAGCCGCCCCAGTTTATCATCCTCCGTTATAAGGGTCGTGACTCGGATGAAAATGATATTGCCCTGGTGGGGAAAGGCATAACCTTTGATTCCGGCGGGATTTCTCTGAAACCCGCCGAGGGTATGGGTGATATGAAAGGGGACATGGCGGGCGGGGCGGCGGTGATGGCGGCCATAAGTGCCATCGCCCAATTAAAACCCGTAATTAATGTCCTGGCCCTGGTAGCGGCTACGGAGAACCTGCCCAGCGGCACGGCCCTGAAGCCGGGTGACATACTGAAATCAATGCTCGGTAAGACGATTGAGATTATCTCCACCGATGCCGAAGGACGGCTCACTCTGGCGGACGCGCTGGGCTATGCCAAGAAACAGGGTGCCAGGCAAATAATTGATGTGGCCACACTCACGAGTGCCATACGGGTGGCACTGGGCGATATCTGCACCGGGGCCTTTGCCAACAATCAGGAACTGGTGGATAAGGTGATGGCCACCGGGGCTGAAGCCGGCGAGAAAATCTGGCAGATGCCAATGTATGAGGAGTACAAGGAGCAGAACAAGAGTGATGTGGCCGATATCAAGAACACCGGCGGGAGGAGTGCCGGTTCTATCACCGCAGCGCAGTTCCTGGCTGAGTTTGCCGGTGATACACCTTGGGTGCATCTGGATATTGCGGCTACTGACATGACTGATAAAGAGCGCGGCTATCTGGTCAAGGGGGCCACTGGTGTGCCGGTGCGCACCCTGGTCAATCTCGTCTTATCTCTTGCCAAGCCGTAGTAAAATATATATAAGGGGTTTTTTATTGCCCCCCTCTATTCTGTTGAGAAGGCGGGGGGGAGTGTCAGTAAGGGATAGCGAAGCGGCTCTCCATAGATTGCTTTGCCGACACAGAATAAAGGAGGATATAGTCTATGAAAGTCAAGTGGTTGGGGCATGCCTCTTTCCTGATTACCTCTGAGACCGGCACCAAAATCATCACCGACCCATATCATGTCGGGGGTGGCTTGAGCTATGGCGAGATAGGAGAGTCGGCCGACATTGTCACCGTCAGCCACGAGCACGGCGACCACAATAATGTGGAGGCGGTCAAGGGCAGCCCGCAAGTGGTCAAGGGCGCTGGGGCCAAAGACGCCAAGGGTATCAAGTTCAATGGTGTGGCCACCTATCACGATGACGCCCAGGGAGGCCAGCGGGGGACAAACACCGTCTTCTGCTTTGAAGTTGATGGTATGAAAGTCTGCCATCTGGGTGACCTGGGTCATACCTTGAGTGACAAAGAGGTAGCCGCGGTCGGCCGGGTTGATGTGCTGCTGGTTCCCGTGGGTGGGTTCTTCACCATTGACCCCAAGGTGGCGACGGCGGTCAGCGGCAAGCTGGCACCCAAGGTGATTATCCCCATGCATTTTAAGAATGACAAATGTGCCTTCCCCCTGGCCGTGGTGGACGAGTTCACTAAGGGGAAGTCGGGCGTCACACAGCCCAATGTAAGCGAGGTTGAATTCAAGCGGGGCAAACTGCCGGCCGCCACGCAAATAGTGGTCCTGAAGCCGGCTTTATAGAGAGTGTTGGTGATAGCCAGCGGCTGGCCGGTACGGAGGAATGAGGCTTGATATTTGAGGCTTCAGAGTTTGTTTTCAAACCTCCGCAGGTCGTATCGCGGGCGCGGCGTGTTCTCATTAAGCCGAGTGCCTGTTATCCGGCGCCTTATCCCGTGAGCACCAGCCGGGAAACCTTGGCCACCATGGTCAGGGGTATCCGGCAGGTCAGTGACGCCGATATTCTGATACTGGAGAGTACACCGGGCGGGGGGCCGGTCTATCCGATATATCAGTCGCTGGGCTACGACTTCCCGCGGGTCTTGATGCTGGATGTCAGGGATTGCATCTGGGTAGAGGTAGACAATCCCCTACCCAAGCCGCTGGCTGTGCCGACTTTCTGGGTACCTAATGTCATCCTGTCCAGTGACTATCTTATCACGGTATCGCCATTCAAAGTGGTCGGGGGGCGGGGTAATCTCAGCATTATGAACATGCTCACCTTATTGCCGAGCAGCAAGTACCGGGGCGAGGCCGCTGCCGGGTGGGGGGCTCTGTCCAGTCTGGGAATAGAAAAGGCGGTGGCTGACCTCTACTTCACCCTGCCCTTTGACCTGGGGATAGTTGAAGCCCGCCAGAAGTTCATTACCTCGGACGACCCTCTTCACGGTAAGGTTGAACCATGTGGCAAGATATTTGTCGGTGAGCCTTATGAAGTAGACCGCGAAGCCTCAGAGGCACTGGGTGTCAAGACGGAATACCTCGACCTGATTCGGGAAGCTAAAATTGGTTTTGAATTCTAAGAATATCTTATAACGAAATCGGCGAAGGCCCCGCTGCGTTCGCCCCAGTGGGTCTCGACTCTCTCCACTCTGGCTCCGGGTGGTCCCATTTTTAGGTGCTCAACCAGCCTTTCCAGCCTGGCTCTTTCTCCCTCGGCCTGCACTTCCACCACCCGGCCCCCCGGTAGATTGCGCACATAGCCGGTGAGGTCCAGTTCGGTGGCCCGTCTCAGGGCGAAGGCACGAAAGTAGACGCCTTGAACCCGACCGTAGACAATCGCTCGTACGGCCGCTAGGTCAGTCATATATCACCCGGGGTTGAAGAGGGGTTTCGTTCCCCTTTTTTATAGTTACCATTATCCTGTGACTGCTCATGATTATCTGAACAGAGGCGACGGTACATGTCTGTCCAGTCGGTTCAGGCCATACCGGTGGGCCAGTTCAACAGCTTCACTGAACTCTCTGTCTGTGATGCGACGGGACAATCGTGGCCAATCAAGGGCTTTATACGCGGGATGGTACTGGGCCATGATGTTGAGGTAGGTGTTGTGGGATACCTCCTGAGCCAGAAAACGGACAACATCTCCCGTCCCGGCCAATCGATTCGGGAGCACCAGATGGCGCACCAGCAGGCCGCGCTGGGCCACACCCCACTCGTCCATCTGGAGGTCACCCACCTGGCGGTGCATTTCCTTGACGGCGGCCTGGTTGGCCCGGGGGTAGTCCTTGATGCCGGAGAATTGCTCGGCGGTTCTGGCATCACTGTACTTCATGTCAGGCATGTAGATGTCAACAATGCCATCCAGGAGATGCAAAGTCTCTGAAGAATCATAACCGCCCGTATTGTAGACCAGCGGAATAGACAGCCCTTTTCCGGCGGCTATCTCAAGGGCGGCCAATATATGGGGTACAACATGGGTGGGGCTTACCAGGTTGATATTGTGGCAGCCCTGAGTCTGAAGAGAGAGCATCATGCCCGCCAGTTCATCACTGGTCACTGATGTGCCCTCGCCGAGATGGCTGATGGTGTAATTCTGGCAGAAGACACATTTAAGATTGCAGTAGCCAAAAAAGATAGTACCGGAACCGTGCCCACCCACAAGGGGTGTCTCTTCACCGAAGTGTGGCCCGTAGCTGGAGACCACGACCTCCCGCGTAACCTGGCACTTGCCCTTCTGGCCGGCCAGACGGTCGACACGACACTCGCGCGGGCACAGGCGGCACTCTCGCAGGATTGCTCCGGCTTTCTCCACCCGTGCCTTGAGCTCTCCGGTCTGGTAAAGTCTCTGGTAAGCGGCTATCAGCCTATTCCTCCTCGGCCCCTTCTTCCTCACGCTTCTTATGCTTCTTCCCGATTACCTCGATGGTAGCCGGAGGCTCAACAATTGTGGTCGTGACTGGTTTCTTGGCCTCCTTCTTGGGTTTCTTCACCTCGTGGCGTCGATAATCACGACTTCCCATACTGGTCTATCCTCCGTAAGTATTAGGGCGATAAGTGTGACTAATTGAAGTTTAGCAAAGATGAGTTTGAGTGTAAAGCCAGTACGGGGATTATCCCGGAGGCATACTGACTCTAGCGCTCCCGGTGGAGTTTTTCCAGAGCGGAACGGGCGGCCTCTGACTCAGCGGCTTTCTTGCTCTTGCCGGAGCCCCACCCCAACAGGGTATCCCCGACTCTCACCTCTACCGTGAACCGCTTGTCGTGTTCCGGGCCAGTGGATTCAATGACATGGTAGGTGGGAGTCTGCTGCTCTCTGGCCTGGGTTAGCTCCTGAAGCTCCGATTTATAGTCGACGCTGTCTCCCCGGGCTACAGCCTCTGACAGGTCTGTCTCCAGGAGTCTCAGGGTAAAGTCTCGGGCTTGAGCTAAGCCCTGGTCAAGGAAAATGGCGCCGATGACAGCTTCGATAGCCCCGGCCAGGTTCAGCGGCTTTTGCCGTCCGCCGCTGGCCTCCTCCCCCTTCCCCAGATAAAGGTGGTCGCCCAGCCCGATAGTCTGAGCCATACGGGCCAGCGTCTCGCGTCGCACCAGAGCAGCGCGGAGCCGGGTCATCTGGCCTTCGGTAAACTGCGGGAAGAGCTGGTACAGCCTCTCGGCTACTACCAGCCCCAGGGCAGCGTCACCCAGAAACTCCAGCCTCTCGTTGGAGGCTGGAGTAAAATCCGGGTTTTCATTGACATAAGAGCTATGAGCCAGGGCCTGCTCCAGCAGCGAGATATCGTTGAAGGTGATGCCCAGGGTCTGTTGTAGAGCGACTAAATCCGTCAAAGCCGTGTTTCCTTAAGCCAATTCCTGGAATTCAGGATAAAGCTTCCGGGCTTGCTCTGTCAAACCATGCCGCGATTATTGAGCAACCCATCCCCCCGCCTGCCGAAGCCTCGTGCGGCGGGCAGGCCTGCCCTCCTTCCCTTGATAAGGGAAGGAGGAGTAGAGTAAGAGAGGAGCAAAGCCCCTCTTCTAGTGTCATTTCCCCCTCTCCTTCTAGGAGAGGGGGTCAGGGGGTGAGGTTGATAAGCAGACGCGGCTCCTTCGTTGCTAATGAGCCGGACAAGGTGATATAATTTGCCTGCGCTGGGGAATCGTCCAGCGGTAGGACAGCGGACTCTGGATTTTCTGTCCAATCCCTGTCCCGTTTTGAGAGGATACTGGGGGATCGTCTAACGGTAGGACTATGGACTCTGGATCCATCAGTCGAGGTTCGAATCCTCGTCCCCCAGCCAACCAAGGTAATAAGATTACCATACATGAATCACTCCAAATAACAGCAAAGAAATTTTAGAACAAATGAAGAAGGTAATCGGGTGGGTCATATTCACTGTCGGCGCATTAATTGCTTTCGCCTGCTTTGCGACCGGCGGTTTATTATTTCTTTCGTCGTTCGCTGGATGTAAAGCCAAAGAGCTAGCACAAGGGGCGGGCGGCCTTATTGCGGTAATAGGTATTCCCTTTTATTTCTTAGCTCGATACGGATGGCGTCTGAGCCATAGTGTTCCGGGCGAGGCTAAAGCCGGTATCCAACTGACGCATACCTATGACCCGGCGGAGGGTATAGTTCAAATCATTGAAACGACCGAAGATAAAGCACTATTTTTCACATATAGGCGACTGTTCGTAGCTTGTGTTTCGGAGATTGGCGGAAGTGGCATCTATGGCCTCGATGTCTTGTATGATGCATTTTTAGCTCTGTTTACCTTCGGCTTATACTGGCATATAAATCCGGCCAGCAGGAAGATTAAACGACTCAGTAAGCTCCCAACCGAAGAAATATTGGCTGCTGATGGTAATAATTTCGTCATGCCCTACTCCGAAATTATCAAAGTGGAGTTTTTCAAAAAGGTGCTTCGTCGAAAAATAAGAATAACAGCAGACAAAACCCTTGAGTATTCACTGCGTAAGCCATGGCGATTCAGGAAGTACGTTGATGCTCTTCGTCCAGGTCTAGCAGACAAACTGGAAGTTTCGTAGCAGATTTCCAGTTTACGGGCTTTCTGGTGGACTCCTAGAAAAATAATAAACAGGCTGAATGAGAAGAATTTTCTTGACTAGCTCGCGTAATCTTGGGATTAAATCAGGTCGTAAAAAGTTCGTTTTGAGTCCCGAGTGCCCAGCCACATATTTTTTAGCATTATTCCGTAAAACCGAAATCGGTATTTCTGAAATACTCAGGAGGTATCTAAACCATGCCCACACCAAAAGAAATGAAACTGGTAATGGTCTTTGATGACGGGAGCCAAAAAGAGGTCAAATACACCCTCACTCCCTTGAGAAGTGGTGACAATCCGCACCAGGCAGGCTACATCGGAGAACCGGGGAATTCTTACCGGGAGCTTATTGAAGGTCGTGGTATGGGATTCACCAACCATCTTGACCTGAATGGCTATGCGGTCGCTTCCGAAATAAGCCGGACTATGGCCTTTCTCGGCGATAAACGCACCGAAGCGGTTGTCATTAACAAGCACACTAACCCGGCCGTCTACGCCGCCCGCACCAGACAGCTAGATGCTCTGCTGGTGGCATTAACCTCTGATAAAAAATCTCCCTTCGGTGGGGTAATGGCCGCCTCGTCCAGGCTTACTCGCGAGACCACGAACCATCTGGTAGAGAAAAACCGGTCAGAAAGATTTGTGCTGGATGTTCTGGCCGCGCCCGGTTTTGAAGATGGCTGTGTGGAGATGCTATCGGAAGTGATGCGGAACCTGCGCATTGTTGATGTTTCCAGGCTGGATAGCTGGGAGAAAGTCAATAGCGGCGTCTTCGGCTACAACATGAAATGGACTATCGGCAACAAGCCGGTGATAACCGAAGTTGATAGAGTATCGTTCTTCAACACCAGATGCGGCATGGAAGTGCTCTCAAAACGCCAGCCAACCGATAGCGAAATGAAAGACGCATACCTCGCCTGGATAGGTGCCAAAGCAATACAATCGAACTCCTTTGCCTTCTGCCGGGATGCCGTTTTGCTGGCGCAGTGTGGTGGTCAGACCAACCGTGAAGACTCGGCGAAGTTTGCCCACGAACGGGCTGTCGAATTTGATGTTTCATTCCAAGGGTCAGCCGGGGCGACGGATTCCTTCATCTTTGACCGTACCACCATAGACCTTTTGCACAGTATGGGCGTCTCCACGGTTGTCCACCCGACACGTAAACTCCTGACAACGGGCAGTCTGAAACCCGACGAGGACATCCTGAAAGCCGTCGATGAGTACAACATGGCGATGCTCAGGCCTTATCTCATTGGGGCCGATGGACAGGAAGAGGCCTGGCGTGTGTTCAGGCATCTCTAGATTTGTCCTGTTCTCACGTCACCTGATATAATGTCGTTGCCTGATAATTGTTACTGTGGCGCATTCGTCTAGAGGCTTAGGACACCTCCCTCTCAAGGATAATCCAGCTTTGGAATTCACAACTCCCAGTGAACTTAATCTCTCTGCCAGTTCTGGATTAGGTGTCCTTTGACCACTCAAAATCATGCTCAAATACGATTTACTAATACCAAGTTGCTGAGCTAATTCTACTTGTCTCATTTCTTACTCCCTTTTGGCTTTCTTTTTCTTTTGTAGTCCAGGCTAAGAATCACCCAGTCATGGCCTAGCCTCTTCGCCCGTATCACACCTTTTCTTGCCAGCAATCTCACCTGCTCTTGAGAGAGACCTAGCTTTTGAGCGGCTTCTTTGGTGGAGTACATGGGTTAATTATAATCGATAGCAGTAATAAAGTCAATGCCCTAGCGTTTCCACTGCAATACAATCGGTGAAGAAGGGCCACGAGGAGTGTGTCGCCGAATCATCTCAAGGTAGTCCTCTCTGCTCTTACACCACCAGTCTTTGTTATGTCTGCATAACCAGTCTACCGTTTGAAGGACTTGCTCTTTCTGGCTGGGCAGTAAGTCGTTCCACCACTGTGCACTGGGAATTGACAACTCCATGTTTTTGGACACTCTTTGAGCCGTCTTATCCCTGACCACCGCCAACATGAATTTAGGAATGAGAGGCAAACGGCCCTTATGTTTCTGCTGATAACCTTTAATCCAGTTTGATTGTTCGGAATCAGTCTTTCTTTCTAGCCACCTGTAGATAGTTCGTAAGGATGTCGCACTTCCAAATTCCGCCGTAAGA
>Ga0299912_10000928_pt1 | contig 23831 bp, 19 predicted proteins | sample RVTome_2_FD_207667 | JGI IMG/M metagenome (GOLD analysis project Ga0299912, IMG submission 207667) | Soil microbial communities from uranium-contaminated site in the Upper Colorado River Basin, Wyoming, United States - RVT95D214 (version 2) ... | reverse complement strand
TCAGCCGCTCCATGCCGTCGGCGGCGGACGGCGGCAGCACGGTGTCCTTCTCGGCCATGATCATCAGGCTGGGCTGGCCGACGCGATGCTCGACGCCCTCGGACTGGACCCAGTTGCGGGTGAAGTTGCGGTACCAGTTGATGCCGCCGGTGAAGCCGGTGCGCTCGAAGGTCTCGACGAAGGTCTCGAACTCGGCCTCGGTGAGGAACGGCTGGCGCGGATCGACGGCGGGGTCATAGGCGGCCAGGGCGTCGACGAGGGCGAAGACCGAGGGGTCGCCTTCCTTTCGCTCGGTGGCGAGGCCCTGGGACGGGGCCTCGATGTCCAGGGGGCGCTTCATGAACAGATGCATCGCCCGGCTGGCGCTGGCGTTGAACACCGCGTCGGCCTCGCCGTGGGTCTGGAAGTGGACGATGTACATGCGATCGCCCATCCGCTTGCGCATGATCTCGATGGGGTCGACCGGGGCCCGCTCGTTGAACGGGGTGTTGAGGCCGATCACCCCGGCCACGCGGTCGGGGTGGCGGATGGCCATGTACCAGACCACGAAGCCGCCCCAGTCATGGCCGGCGAAGATAGCCCTGGGCGCGCCCAGGTGATCCAGCAGCGCCACCAGGTCGGCGCAGAGTGTCTCCAGGTCATAGCTTTCCACCGCCTGCGGCCGGTCGGTCAGGCCATAGCCGCGCTGGTCGGGCGCGATCACCCAGCGGCCGGCCTCCGACAGCGCCTTGAGCTGGTGGCGCCAGGAGAAGGCCAGTTCGGGGAAACCATGGCAGAAGATGATCGGGACCCCGGCCCTGGGTCCGGCTTCGTAGTAGGCCATGCGGATGCCGTTGACCTGGGCATACTGGACGGGCGGCATCATCGTGGTCAGCGCGGACATCGGCGGTCTCCTCCGGATCGTTGGCCGCACGGTGAACGGCGGTCGTCGGGGAAGGCAAGGGGGAGGGAGAAGGCCGGCGCCTTGACGCGCCGCGCCCGATGACCCATCGCCCGCCCATGCGCGTCTCCGATTTCGACTTCGATCTGCCCGAGGCGGCCATCGCCCTGCGACCGGCCAGTCCGCGCGACTCGGCGCGGCTACTGCTGGTGGCGCCGGGGCGGGGGATGGAGGACCACGTCGTCCGCGACCTGCCCGGCCTGCTGCGTGCTGGCGACGCGCTGGTGTTCAACGACACCCGGGTGATCCCGGCTCGGCTGGCCGGCCTGCGGGCCGGGCGGAGCGAGGGGGGAGGCGATGGCTCGCCCGTCGCCGTCGAGGCGACCCTGCACCGGCGGCTGGGCCCGTCCCGCTGGAGCGCCTTCATGCGACCGGGCAAGCGGCTGCGCATCGGCGACCGCGTGGCTTTCGGCCAGACGAGCGACCGGGCCTGCCAGGGCGGGGCGCTGGACGCCACCCTCGAGGCCAAGGGCGAGGGCGGCGAGGTCACCCTGGCCTTCGACCTGTCGGGGCCGGATCTCGACCTGGCCATCGCCGCCCATGGCGAGATGCCACTGCCGCCCTATATCGCCGCCAAGCGTCCCGAGGACGAGCGGGACCGCGCCGACTACCAGACCGTCTATGCCCGGCTGGACGGCTCGGTGGCCGCGCCCACCGCCGGGCTGCATTTCACGCCGGAGCTGCTCAAGGCTCTGGCCGAGCGCGGCGTCAGCCAGCATTTCGTCACCCTGCACGTCGGGGCCGGAACCTTCCTGCCGGTGAAGACCGAGGTGGTGGCGGAGCATCGCATGCATCCGGAATACGGCGAGGTCAGCGCCGGGACCGCCGCCGCGCTCAACGCCGTCCATGCCGCCGGCGGGCGGATCATCTGCGTCGGCACCACCTCGCTGCGGCTGCTGGAGAGCGCCACCGGCGAAGACGGACTCATCCACCCCTTCGCCGCCGAGACGGCCATCTTCATCACCCCCGGCTACCGCTTCCGCGCCGCCGACGGCCTGATGACCAATTTCCACCTGCCCCGGTCGACGCTGTTCATGCTGGTCAGCGCCTTCGCCGGCCGGGAGACCATGGCCGCCGCCTATGAGCGGGCCATCGCCACCGGCTACCGCTTCTATTCCTACGGCGACGGATCGTTGTTATTCCGGGCTGAACCAGAAGGAGAGCGTGATGTTGCGTAGACTGACGTTCGGGGATCTGTTCCTGGCCTCCTTCACGGTCGGGGCTTGTTTCGCCATCGGCCTGGGCCTTCTGGGCGCGCTGTCGGCCTTCATGGCCCCGGGCATGTTCTCCACCGGGCAGGGGGCGGCCCAGTCCCCGGTCCAGGCCCTGGGCGTCGATCTGTTCCTGGTCGTGGTCTGCCTGGCGTTCAATCTGGTGGTCTCGGGCGCCGGCTCGGCCATCTGGGTGCTGGTCCGTCGCGTCCTTCCCAACCCGGGTCAGACCGCCGAGTGACCTTTCCCTTCGAGATTGCCGCCACCGACGGCGCCGCCCGCACCGGGGTGCTGAAGACCCCGCGCGGCGACATCCGCACCCCGGCCTTCATGCCGGTGGGCACGGCCGGCACGGTCAAGGCCCTGACCGTCGACCAGGTGAAGGCGACTGGCGCCGACATCATCCTGGGCAACACCTACCACCTGATGCTGCGGCCGACGGCCGAGCGGGTGGCCCGGCTGGGCGGGCTGCATCGCTTCATGCGCTGGGACAAACCCATCCTCACCGACAGCGGCGGCTTCCAGGTGATGAGCCTGTCGAACATCAACAAGGTCACCGAGGACGCCGTCACCTTCGCCAGCCACATCGACGGCTCGCGCCATGTGCTGAGCCCCGAGCGCTCGATCGAGATCCAGGCCGACCTGCTGGGCAGCGACATCGTCATGCAGCTGGACGAGTGCGTCGCCTGGCCGGCCGAGGAGGCGCGGGCGCGCCAGGGCATGGAGCTGTCGGCCCGCTGGGGCGCGCGCAGCAAGGCCGCCTTCGGCCAGCGGGAAACCCAGGCGCTGTTCGGCATCCAGCAGGGCTCGACCTTCGAGTCCCTGCGCCGGGAATCGTCGGAGCGGCTGATCGAGACCGGATTCGACGGCTACGCGCTGGGTGGACTGGCGGTGGGCGAGGGGCACGCGGCCATGTGCGAGGTGCTGGACTACGCCCCGGCCCTGCTGCCCGCCGACCGGCCGCGATACCTGATGGGGGTCGGCAAGCCGATCGACCTGGTCGAGGCGGTGGCCCGCGGCGTCGACATGTTCGACTGCGTGCTGCCCACCCGCTCCGGCCGTCATGGCCAGGCCTGGACCTGGGAGGGGGCGATCAATTTGAAGAACGCCCGCTTCGCCGAGGACGACACGCTGCTGGACGAGACCAGCGCCTGTCCCGCCAGCGCCGATTATTCAAAGGCCTATCTGCACCATCTGGTGAAGTCGTCGGAGATCCTCGGCCAGGTGCTGCTCAGCTGGCACAACATCGCCTTCTTCCAGGCCCTGACCGCCGCCATGCGCGCCGCCATAGCCGAGGGCCGCTTCGCGGCCTTCCGCCGCGACTTCGCGGCGCGGCAGGAGGGGTAGGGAAATGATCCTCCCCCATCGGGAGGGGGACCGCGCCGCATGGCGGCGGGGTGGAGGGGGTCACCCCGGAGGCCTGCCGCGACACCTCTCCGCTGGCCCGCCCGACATCCGAGCGGACCCCCTCTGTCGGCTTCGCCGACAGCTCCCCCAAGGGGGGAGCATCAACGCCTACTGGTGAATCGGATACCGCGGCCCCTTCTTTTCCGGCTCGCGGGGGATGGTCGAGCGGATGTGGGTCGGGGTGGCGGGCGCGCCGCAGTTGCGCATCTCGCCCAGGCCCTTGAGATAGCCGCGGCGGATGCCGCCGGCGGTGATCGCCGCCCGCACCAGCCGGTCGTGGCGCTCGGCGCCGCTCAGCCTGCGCACCCAGCCCCGCATCGGGATCAGATCCTGCGCCGCGCCGGCCACCAGACCCAAGGCGCCTTCGCCCACCGCGTCGCGGCCCTTGTCGATCAGGTGGCGCTCGTCGGCCGACGCCGGCTCGTCGATGTCGGAGCCCAGCGCCTCGATCAGGGGGCGGAGCTGGGCGATGATCTCGGGGCAGGTGAAGGGTTTGGGCTTGGCGTAGGGGTCCTCCAGCGCCTCGATCAGCACCGGCGGGATCTTGGTGCGCAGCAGGTTCAGATCGCGGATCGGCGAACTGACCGCGCCGGCCAGGCCGCTGCGGTTGACCTGGTCGGTGGTCTGGATGCGCCCGGGGGGCGGGGCCGGCCTGGTGGCGCAGGCGGCGGCGGCGAGACTGAGCAAGACGATGGCAGGGATACGCATGCGCCCAGACTAATCGCGGCCGGGCCGCCGGCAAGGCCTTCTCGCCGCTTGCCGCGCCGGGGCGCCGCCACTATGGTCCGCGCCGCTTTCGGGGCCGCCGCACGGCGCTTCGCACGCGGGCCGGTAGCTCAGTGGTAGAGCATTCGACTTTTAATCGAATGGTCGTGGGTTCGACCCCCACCCGGCCTACCAACACCTCCTGCCGGCGGGCCGCGCCTCCGGGGGCGGGCGCGGCTGATTCGTCCTACTGCTGTTGCTGCTGTTGCTGTTGTTGCTCCCGGCGCAGCATGTCCTCGCTCGCGCGACGACGGCCGCCGGGGAAGGAGGGCTTGGGCAGGCGGATGAACTCCGGCTCGGCCACGGCCGCCCTGGCGCGGCTGACCGCCACCGCCACGGACAGGTGGCTGGCCGCGCCGCCCTTGAACACGCCCAGCGACGGCGGCACGTCGCCATAGTCGCGGCCGACGGCGACGGCGACATGGCGCTCGCCGGCCAGGGTGTTGTTGGTCGGGTCGAACCCCACCCAGCGCAGGCTGGGCAGGAAGACCTCGACCCAGGCGTGGGTGGCGTCGGGGTCGGAGCGGTCGCCGTGCTGGCGGTCGGTGAACAGATAGCCCGACACATAGCGCGCCGGCAGGCCCCAGCTCCGGCAGAGGGTCAGCATGATATGGGCGAAGTCCTGGCAGACGCCCCGGCCGGCGGCCAGGGCCACCTCGATGGGACTGTCGGCCTGGGTGACGCCGGGGGCGTAGTCGAAGGCCGCGTAGAGCGCCTCGTTCAGCGCCCGCACGGCGGTCAGCGGATCGCGCCGGCGCAGGCTGTCGATGCCGTGCTCGATGACGAACAGCTCCAGCGCCTCGCTGGAGCGGGCGAAGCCGTGCGGCCGCAGGAAGTCGAAGCATTCGCCGCGCACGAAGTCGCCCTTCAGCCGGTCCCATTCGCCCATGTCGAGGGCCGACGGCAGGACCGGGTCGGGCTGGGTCTCCACCGCCGCCCGCGCCTCGATGCGCAGGGAGTCGTGCGGCTGGGGGACGTCGAAGTGATAGACGGCGTTGCCGAAATTGTCGGCGTAGGAGAACAGCTGGGCGCGCGGTTCAAGGTCGAGCTCGAAACTGAGCAGCCTCTGGCCGGCGGTCTTCCGGGGCTGCATGCGCAGCTCCATCAGGCTTTCCCGCACCGGGCTCTCGTAGTGGTACTGGGTGACGTGGCGGACCTCCAGGAGCATGGCGGGCCTCTAGCGTGAACGGCGGGGGAGGGGCGGGGCGGCGGTCACGCGGGCAGCCTCGCTTCCAGCGAATAGGCCACGAAGGTCTCGAAGATGGCCTCGTGGATGCGACCGCATTCGTTGACCACGGTGGCCAGCAGGTCGCTGGCGCCAGTGGCCTCCAGCTCGAGGACATCGGCGTACTGCAGCCGCGCCTTCAGCCGTCCGGCCAGCCGCTCGGGCGCCGACAGGCCGCCGGACTCCACATGCCGCGAGATGCCGACCAGATGCTCCTCGATGCGGGCGGTGGCGAAACGGATCGAACGGGGGAATTCCTCGTCGAACAGCAGATAGTCGAGGATGTGCCGGGGCTCGATCTCGGACGTGTAACGACGCAGGTAGGGCTCCAGCGCGCAGGCCATGCGCAGCAGGTTCATCAGGGTGATGCGCTCGTTGATCGCCCGGCCGTCGCCGAAACAGACCTCCAGCAGGCGCGAGACCAGCCGGGCCCGCTCCAGGTGCATGCCCAGCATCAGGAACCGCCAGCCCTCGCCATGACTCATGGTGGCGTCGGCGGCGCCCTTGAACAGATGCAGGTCGGCGATGACGTCGTGCAGGAAGGCCGAGGAGCCGGCCTCGAAGGTCAGGCCGGCGTTCTCGCCGGTGACCCGCAGATACAGCAGGTTCAGCCGCTCCCAGGTCTCGGTGGTGATCTGGTCGCGCACCTGGCGGGCGTTCTCGCGGGCCCTGGCCAGCGAGATCAGCACCGAGTTGGGATCGTCGCGGTCGAGGGTCAGCGAGCGGGCGGCGTCGAAGACCAGTCCGGCCCGTGACATATCGGAATCGCCCACCGCCGAAAGGACGATGCGGGCGGTCTGCACGGCGGCGTCGGAGTGGTCGAGGGTGGCGTTCAGCATGACGTCGGCCAGACGCGCCACATGCTCGGCCCGCTCCACGTAGCGACCCATCCAGTAGAGGCTGTCGGCGACCCGGGCGAGCATCATCGGCCGGTCTCCCTGGCGTCGTCGGCCAGCACCCAGGTGTCCTTGCTGCCGCCGCCCTGGCTGGAATTGACCACCAGCGAGCCGCGCCGCAGCGCCACGCGGGTCAGGGCGCCGGGGGTGACGACGATCTTCTCGCCCGACAGGATGAACGGACGCAGGTCGACGTGGCGGGGTTCGATCCGGCCGTCGATCAGGCAGGGGGCGGTGGACAGCTGGATGGTGGGCTGGGCGATATAGTTGGCCGGGTCGGCCTTCAGCGCCTGGGCGAAGTCCTCGCGCTCCCGCTGGCTGGCGTGGGGCCCGACCAGCATGCCGTAGCCGCCCGAGGCGCCGACCGCCTTGACCACCAGCTGATCGAGATTGGCCAGCACATGCGACAGCTGGGCCGGCTCGCGGCAGAGGTAGGTCTCGATGTTGGGCAGGATGGCGTCATCCCCCAGGTAGTAGCGGATGATGTCGGGGACATAGGCGTAGACCGCCTTGTCGTCGGCGACGCCGGTGCCGGGGGCGTTGCAGATCACCACGTTGCCGGCCCGGTAGGCGTTGAACAGCCCGGCGACGCCCAGCGAGGAGTCCCGCCGGAAGGTCAGCGGGTCGATGAAGTCGTCGTCCACCCGGCGGTAGATGACGTCGACCCGGCGCAGGCCGGTGGTGGTGCGCATGTAGACCATGTTCTCGTGGATCACGAGGTCGCGGCCCTCGACCAGCGGCGAGCCCATCAGCCGGGCCAGATAGGCGTGCTCATAGTAGGCGGAATTGTAGACGCCGGGGGTCAGCACCACGACCTGCGGGTCGGGGCGCCAGTCGGCCGCCATGCCCTTCAGAGTCGACAGCAGCAGGTCGGGATAGCGCTCGACCGGCCGCACGTTCGACATCCGGAAGGTGCCGGGGAAGGTGCGCTTGGCCGCGTCGCGGTTGGCCAGCATGTAGGAGACGCCAGAGGGGACGCGCAGATTGTCTTCCAGCACCGCGAAGGCGCCGTCCTGGCCACGGATCAGATCCGAGCCGCAGACGTTGGCGTAGGCCTTGTGGGGCACATAGAGGTGCTGCATCTCCCGGCGGTAGGACGGCGCGCCCAGAACCAGCTCGCGGGGGACGATGCCGTCCTTGAGGATCTGCTGATCGCCGTAGATGTCGGCCAGGAACATGTTCAGCGCCCGCAGGCGCTGGGTCAGGCCGGCCTCGATCCGCGTCCATTCGGCGGCCGGGATGATCCTGGGCGCCAGATCGGTGGGGATGATCCGCTCGGTGGTCTCCTCGGCGCCATAGACGGTGAAGGTGACGCCCTGAAGCAGGAACGAGCGCTCCAGCGTTCTCTGGCGCTCGGCCAGGGCGTCTGGCGACAGGCTGGTCAGGCGTGAATGGACGTTGGCGTAGTGGGGGCGCACCTCGCCGTCGGCGGCGTACATCTCGTCATAGGCCACGCCGGGCAGGTAGGCCGCCTGGAGTCTCGACGAGCCGGGCGCTGCATCCAGGGTCTTCACGCTCGCCACGCTCACGTCCGGGGTCCGTCACGCCGCCGGCCATGCCGGCCGGGGCTGGCGACCATTGCTATCGATCTGGCCGGGCCGCGCGCCGCGTTTCCGCCGCCGCTGACCGAGGATGGCGCGACTGCACAAAAATTGGGCGACGGGCGCCCGGAACCAGGCCCGCGGGGTCGACGGCGGCGTCGCCAGGAAGCAAGGCTTGTTTGCATCCTCGTAACCACCCGCGTGACAGCGTCGCCCGGCCCGACTAGAGGAGCTTGGGGGGCGCGGGGAGAGGGTAGAAGCTTGGCGCCTGGCCGTATCGCCCTAGCCGTGTCGCTCGTCGCGCTTCTGGCCGCGACGCAGGCGTCGGCGCAGACGCCCAAGGCCGGCGTGCAGGGCGTCGCCGACACCGAACTGCTGCTGGCCATCCAGCGCGCCATCGGAGAAACGCGATCACCGGCCCAGACCCGCTTCGAGGCCCGCCGCCGGGCCCGGGAAGCGGCCGAGGACACCATCGCCATCCTGCGCACCCAGGGCTACTACGGCTATACGGTCGATCCCGATGTCGTCGACCAGGACGCCGATGATGGCGGACAGCCGCCACGGGCCATCGTCCGCGTCACGCCGGGGCCTAGGTTCCGCTTCGCCGGCGCGAGCATCGGATGGGTCGGCGAGCCGCCCTCGCCGGAAGTCGAGATCGCCGCCGACCAGGCCATGGCCATCCGTCGCGGCGCCCCCGGCCGGGCCGCCGACGTGCTGGCCGCCGAGGGCCGGATCGTCGCCGCCATCCAGAAGCGCGGCTACGCCGACGCCGAGCCGGCCGTCCGCGAAGTCATCGTCGATCATGCCGACCACACGGTGCGCCCCGGTTTCCGCATTGTCGCCGGGGAGCTGGTGCGCCTCGACGGCGTCAACCTGCGGACCGAGGGACGCACCGGCGCCGACTGGGTGACGACCCTGGCGCCCTGGAAGACAGGGGATGTCTACGATCCCGAGGACATCGCCGAGCTGGAACGGCGGCTGCTCGACACCGGCGTCTTCGACGCGGTCGCGGTGTCACTGCGGGGCCGGGAGGCCGCCGACCCGGAGGGGCGACGGCCGGTGCTCGTCGAGTTGAGCGAACGTCCGCGCCGCACGATCGAGGTCAGCGCCGGCTACTCCAGCAGCGAAGGGCCGGGTCTGGACGTGCGCCGCACCCGCTACAACCGGCTGGGACGGGCGGACACGATCAGCGCCTTCCTGCGGCTCGCCCAGCGGGAGCAGCGGCTGGAGGGCCGGCTGGCCCTGCCGCACTGGCGCCGCGCCCGCCAGACGCTGACCCTGGTCAGCGGTCTCTACAGTGAACAGACGGACGCCTACGACGCGGCCGGCCTGTCGCTGTCGGGCGACGTCACCCGCAAGTTCAACCGCACCTCGTTCCTGGCCGTCGGATCCTACCTGACCGTCGGGGCGTCGCTCGATCTGTCGCGCAGCGCCGAAAAGGTCGTGGTCAACAAGGTCACCGTGCGGGGCGCGCAACGCGACACGCTCACCGGCTCGGTGCTGGGCGCCTTCCTGCTCGACCGCTCGGACGACCCGCTTGACCCGAGCCGGGGGTGGCGGGCGGAAGCGCGCGTCGAACCGACCGCGGCGTTCGGGGACGCTCAGGCCCTCTATCTGAAGGCCCAGGCTCAGGGCTCGGTGTATTTCTCCCTCGACGAGGAGTCCCGCACCGTGGTCGCCGCCCGCGTCAGAGCCGGCTCGATCCTCGGCGCCCAGCTGACCGACGTGGCCGCCCAGCGCCGCTTCTACGCCGGCGGCGGCGGCTCGGTGCGCGGCTACGCCTGGCAGGCCATCGGCCCGCGGCTGTCGGACAACACGCCCCAGGGCGGCCTGGCGCTGTTCGAGTCGTCGATCGAGCTCCGTCGCAAGCTGACCCGGCGCTGGGGCGTGGCCACCTTCGTCGACGTCGGGGCGATCGGGTCGGACGCCTATCCGCAGGGCGACGATTTCAGTGTCGGCGCCGGCGTCGGCTTGCGCTACGACCTCGGCTTCGGGCCGATCCGGGCCGATCTGGCGGTGCCCGTCAATCGCCGCCAGGGCGATTCGGCGTTCCAGATCTACATCAGCATCGGTCAGAGCTTTTGAGCGAGCCCGCCGCCGCGCCAGACCCCGCGACCCGCCGGCGCTGGCTGCCCGCGTCGGGGCGGGGGCGGCTGCTCTTGGCGGCGTTGCTGGGTCTGCTGCTGGTCGCCGTGCTCGGCCTGACGGCGCGCCATGGCGTCAACACGCGGCTCGGCCTGCACATCGTCGAGAGCCAGGTCAGCGGCCTGAAGCTCGGCCGCTATGGCCGCCTGCGGATCGAGGGACTGGGCGGCGATCTCTGGCATGACGTCACCGCCCGCCGGGTGTTCATGACCGACGACAAGGGGGTCTGGCTCGACGCCCGCGACGTGACCATGGCCTGGCGGCCGCTGGCGTTCCTGTCTCGCCGTTTTCACGCCGATCGCATCGTCGCCGGCAAGGTGACCATCCTGCGCCGGCCCGTGCTCGGGCCCCGGGTGACGCCCCGGACGATACCGATCTCGGTCAAGATCGGCGAGGTGCGGGCTCCGCTGGAGACGCTGCCGGCGTTCAGCTTCCAGGAGGGCCGGTTCGACGCCGTCGGCTCGGTCAGCGTCGTCCGCAAGGGCGCCATGCTGATCACGCTGAAGGCCGACAGCCGCCTGCATGCCGGCGACCGCTTCCATCTGACGCTGGAGGCCGGCAAGGGGCGGCCCCTGGCGCTCCTGATCGACGCCAGCGAGGCCTCCGGCGGCGCGATCGCCGGGTCCCTGGGCCTGCCGGCCGACCAGGCCTTCCTGCTCAAGGCCGATCTGCGCAGCCTGAAGGGGCAGGGCCATCTGGACCTGCTGGCCAGATCGGGCGCGGCGATCCCGGCCCGGGCCACGGGCGTCTGGAACGCCGCCGGCGGATCGGTGAGCGGCCGGGTGTCGCTGTCGGCCTCCCGACTGACCACCGAACTGGCGAGCCGATTTGGTCCGGAGGTCGAATTCTCGGGCACGGGCCGCCGGACCAAGGGCGGCTTCTACACCATCAACGCCCTGTTCGACAGCGAGGCGCTGCGGGCGACGGTGACGGGCGAGGCGCATCTTCATGACATCAGGACGCGGCCGTCGGGGCTGACGGTGACCCTGACCGCCGATCATCTGGAACGGTTCATCGGCGACACGGTCAAGGGCGCGGCCCGCAGCCAGGGCCAGCTGGTCGGCGATCAGCAGAGCTGGACGTATCAGGGCGCCATCGCCGGCGACTCCCTGACCCTCGGCGGCTATGGCCTGGCCCGCGCGGCCGGGCCGGTGGCGCTGTCCATGCGGAAGGGCGAGCTGGCCCTGGAGGCCAACCTCAATGGCTCCGGCGGACGCGGCGACGGCTATGTCGCCGCCCTGCTGGGCGACCGGCCGCGGGCCGAGATCACCGCCGCGCGGCTGAAGGACGGTCGGCTGCTGCTGCGGCGGGTCAAGGCCGACGGGGCCGGTCTCAAGCTCGACGCCGGCGGCGAGCGCACCCTGCTGGGCGGGCTTTCATTCAAGGGCGACGCCGAACTGACCAACCTGGCCGCCCCGGGGCGGCCAGGCTCGAAGGGGCGCGCCACGGCGACCTGGTCGGCGTCCCAGAGCGCCCGGGGCCGCCCCTGGGTGTTTTCCGTCGACTCGAAGGGGGCCGGGTTCGCCACTGGCTACGCCGAGCTCGACCGGCTCCTCGGCGCGACGCCCCGGCTCCATGGCAAGGCGGAGTATCTGGCGGGCGTGATCACCGTCGCCGACGCCCGACTGGAGGGGACGGCCGGGGGCGTCCGCGCGTCCGGCGCGATCGGGCCGGCCGGGGCGCTGAAGCTCGGGCTCGACTGGGATGCGAAGGGCCCCTTCCGCGCCGGCCCGGTGGAGATCGGCGGCGCCGCCAGGGGCACGGGGACGCTGGGCGGCTCTCTGACCGCGCCGCGCGCCGATCTGCTGGCGGATTTCGACAGCGTCGACGTGCCGAGGCTGGCCCTGACCCAGGCCCATGTCGCGTTGAGCTTCCTGCGCGGCGCGGGAGGGACGGACGGCCAGATCGCCATCACCGCCGGCAGCGACTACGGCCCGGCCCGCGCCCGCACCGCCTTCCGCCTCGTCGAGGGCGGCGTCGAGCTCACCGACCTCGACGCCGACGCCGGCGGGGTCAAGGCGGCGGGAACCCTGTCGCTGCGCCAGGGGCAGCCGGCCACCGCCGACCTGACCCTGGCCATCGGTCCCGGCGCCTTGCTGACCCAGGGCCAGGTCGCCGGCACGGCCCGCATCGTCGACGCCGCCGAGGGGCCGCGCGCCACCCTGGACCTGTCGGTCCGCAACGCGGTTCCGCGCGGCGGCGAGAGCCTGCACTTCGCCGCCCTGACCCTGACCGCCGACGGCCCGCTGGAGCGGCTGCCGATCAGGTTCGATGGGCGCGGGGCCTACGGGACCAACCGCTGGCGGTTCAAGGGCGACGGTTTCTTCGCCCAGCGTGGCGAAGCGATCGGCCTGGCGCTCGACGGGGAGGGGCATTTCGCCAACGCCGATTTCCGCACCCTGGAGACCGCTCGCATCGGCTTTGGCGGCGGTCAGCGACTCGCCGACCTGGCGCTGGAGGTTGAGGGCGGCCGGGCCGAGATCACCGCCCGACTGGAGGGCGACGCCGCCCAGCTGAAGGCGACGATGACCGGCGTGTCTCTGGGGGCGGTGAACGAGGATCTGGCCGGGGTGTTCGACGCCACCGTCAGCCTGATCGGCCGGGGCGAGCACCTGACCGGCGTGATGAACGCCACCCTCAAGGACGCCCGGGCTCGGGGCGCGGCCCGCTCCGACTCGCTGGACGCCGAGGTCAAGGCGCTGCTCGGCGAGCAGGGGCTCGACATCGACGCCCGGGCGACCAACGCCGGCGGCCTGAAGGCCGAAGCCGTGCTGACCCTGCCGGTGGCCGCGTCGGCCGCGCCGCTGCGTCTGGCCATCGCCCGCCGCGAACCGGTGCGCGGACGGTTTTCGGCCGACGGCGAGATCAAGCCGCTCTGGGACCTGCTGGTCGGCGGCGAGCGCACGGTGTCGGGCAATGTCTCGGCGGCGGCGACCGTCGGCGGCAGCCTGGCCGATCCCCTGCTGGAAGGCCGCGCCAGCCTGCAGGGCGGAACCTTCGAGGACGGCGTCATCGGTCTGAAGCTGCGCGGCCTGACCATCGACGCCGCGCTGGCCAACGCCGAGATCGACGTCAGCAAGCTCACAGCCATCGACGGCAGGGGCGGCGGGCTGGAGGGCAGCGGCCGCATCAGTCTGCGGCGCAATGGCGAGGGCAGCTTCAAGGTGGCGCTGGACGAGTTCCAGCTGCTCGACAACGACACGGCCACGGCCACCGCCTCGGGCGAGGCGACCCTCAGCCGGGCGGCCGATGGCAAGGTCAAGCTGACCGGGGCCCTGCGCGTCGACCGGGCCGACATCGCCGCCGATCCGCCGACGCCCTCGGGCGTGGTGCCGATGGCGGTGATCGAGCGCAACAAACCGGTCGATGACGAGATCATCGTCCCGGCCGAGGGCCGCGTCGGGCTGGAGGTGGCCCTGGATGTGACGCTGACGGCGACGCGGGGCATCTTCGTCAAGGGGCGGGGTCTCGACGCCGAGCTGTCGCTGGACGCCCGTGTCGGCGGCACGACGGCCCGGCCGAGCCTAAGCGGGGAGGCCCAGGTGGTGCGCGGCGACTATGACTTCGCCGGCAAGCGCTTCGAGTTCGACACCCGCAGCCGGGTGTATCTGGCGGCTCGGGCCGACCGGATCCGGCTGGACCTGACCGCCTCGCGCGAGGACGCGGCGCTGACGGCGGTGATCCGGGTGCGCGGCACGGCCGCCCGGCCGGAGATCACCCTGACCTCGTCGCCGGTGCTGCCCAGCGACGAGGTGCTGTCGCGGGTGCTGTTCGGCGCCTCGGCCTCGCAGCTGTCGCCGCTGGAGGCCGCCCAGCTGGCCTCGGCCCTGGCCGCCCTGGCGGGCGGCGGCGGCTTCGACGTCATCGGCAACCTCAAGGCCTTCACCGGCCTCGACCGGCTGGTGTTCGCCGGCGGCGGCGCCTCGGGCTCGATGACCGTGGCCGGCGGCAAATACATCACCGACGACGTCTATCTGGAGATCATCGGCGGCGGCCGCGAAGGCCCGGCGGCCCAGGTCGAATGGCGCGTCCGCCGCAACCTGTCGATCCTCTCCCGCCTGCAGGGCGCCGGCCAGAGCAAGCTCTCGGTCCGCTGGCGGAAGGACTACTGAGTCCTCTTCCCGTCTTCCCGGTCCCCGACCCTTCCCCCGCCCGGCCGTCGACGAGGTAAACCGATCTTAGGACCGTCGGATCCAGACTGGGTTTCAGGTTTCACATCGGCCCGGGCCCCGTTCGATGATCGACTTCGATTCCGCCCTCGACGTCCACGTGCTCCGGAAGCGGCGATTCCGCGAGTCCATGAGCGACGGCGCCACGCTGGACGTCGCGCGCATCGGCCGCGCCAACGGCTGCGCCCTGGGGGAATGGCTGTATGGCGAGAGCGACATCGACCTGGTGGCAACCCCGGCCTTCAACGCCTGCATCACCGCCCACGCCCTCTTCCATCGCCAGGCGGCCCGCGTGGCCGAGGCGATCAACGGCGGGGACCATGCGGCGGCCGAGGCGCTGATGGCGGAGACGGGCGCCTACCACGACGCCTCGACCCATGTGGTCGGCGCGATCATCGCCCTGCGCCGGGCCATCGCCGTCCTCGACGAGCAGCGCCTCAGGGACGCGCCCCCACGGGTTGAAAACGCGGCCTGATTCCGTTTCGCCCCTTGACCGACCGCGCCGGCGCCCGAAGGAACGTCGCGGGCGGAGGAGCATGTCGGCGTGAGGGGATTGATCTGGATCGGCCGGTTGGCGGCTGTGCTGGCGGGACTGGCCGTCGCGGGCCCCGCCCTGGCGGCCGGCGATCCCTATGAGCCCAGATCGATCCGCTGGGAGGAGGACTACGCCTGGCTGAAGGCCCCGGTGAGCGCGCCGCAGGGCCTTGCGCGGCTGAAGTTCATTCCCCTGTCGGCCGACCGGGAGAGCTGGCTGACCCTTGGGGCCGAGGTCCGCCAGCGGGTGGACAGCATCAAGGGCGCCCAGCTGGGACTCGGCCTGGCCGACAGCTATCAAACGGCGCAGACGCGCGTCTATCTGCATGCCGACGCCCATCTGGGGCCGTCGCTGCGGCTGTTCGGCCAGCTGAGCTACGCCGACGAGGGCGGGCGTGAGCCGCGCGACCGGTCGTTCGACGAGAGCGCCCCCGACGTCCAGCAGCTGTTCGTCGACCTGACCCCGGCCAGAGGCGCGCGCCTGCGTCTGGGCCGCCAGGAGCTGCCGCTGGGCGACCAGCGGCTGTCGGAGGTGCGCGAGACCTACGACCTTCGGCGAAGCTTCGACGCCGCCCGGCTGGACCTGACCACGGCCGGCGGGGCGACGCTGACCGCCTTCTCCGGCGCGCCGGTCGTCAACGGGCCGGACGCCTTCGATGACCGCCGCCAGTCGGGCGAACGGTTCCAGGGCCTGTACGCGACCTTGCCGATCATGGCGGCCGGCGGCGGCCTCGACCTGTTCTGGCTGGAGCGCCGGCGCGAGCGCTCGGTCTACAGCGAGGGCGCGGCCAGGGAGCGGCGGGAGACCCTGGGCGCGCGGCTGCACGGGGCGGCCGGGGCCCTCGACTACAACCTCCACGCCATCGCCCAGCGGGGCCGCTTCGGAAGCGCCGAGATCAAGGCCTGGGCGGCCAGCGCCGATGTCGGCTGGACCGCCGGCGACTGGCCCTGGCGACCGCGCCTTGGCCTGCGCGCCGACGTCGCCAGCGGCGATGAACGACAGGGCGACGGCGAGCTGAACAGCTTCGACGCGCCCTATCCCAACACCTCCTACCTTTCCACCGGCAGCGCCTACTGGCCGGGCAACGCCTGGTCGGTGTTCCCGCTGCTCACCGCCCATCCCGGCGAGACGCTGAGCCTCTATCTGGGCGGCCAGTCGATGGCCCGGATGTCGTCGGAGGACGGCTTCTACTACTCGGCCCAGAATCCCATCGCCCTGCCGGCCGGCGAGGGCCAGGTGATGATGCGCCAGGTCTACGGCCGCCTGCGCTGGCAGCCGGCGCGGGCCTGGGTGGTCTCGGCCACGGTGATCAAGCAACTGGCCGGCGGCCCGGTGCGCGCCGTGGGCGGCCACGACAGCGACATCGTCTCGGTCAGCACCAGCTGGAAGTTCTGAGGAGCCGCGCGATGTCTCCCCGGCGCCGTCAGGCCGGCGTTTCGGCTTCGACCCGTGGCCCATCCATGGTTGCGTCCCAGGCGACGACACGGTTCCGCCCCGTCGCCTTGGCGACATACAGGGCCTTGTCGGCGCGCTCGATGGACTGTTCCGCAGCGATGGCCGGATCCAGGAGCGTCAGGCCGAACGATACGGTGACCTGGACCCGCCTGTCGCCGTCCGCCTCGAACACCAACCCGGCCAGTTCCGCGCGCAACCGGTCAATGATCTCCCGGCCGGCCTCCAGATCGGCGTCCGGCAGGCAAAGCAGGAACTCCTCTCCACCATAGCGGAACACCCTGTCGTAGGGCCGCAGGTGCGCCACGATGTGGCGGGCGAAACCGGCCAGGACAGTGTCGCCGACGCCGTGGCCATACTGATCGTTGACCGTCTTGAAGTGATCCAGATCCATCATCGCGATGGCGCACCCATGTACCTGGCGCTTCACCAACTCGCGTTGCTCGCGGAGCTTAGGCAGCATCCCCGCGCGGTTCGGCGTCCCGGTCAACGGATCGAGATTATGAAGCACCTCCGCGAACGCGTGCTGGACGGACTCGACTTCCAGGCGCAGGCGCCTCAACGCGGACAGGAACAGCTCGTAGTCATGGATCGAGATGGGCGCGCCATCCGCCGACGCGCGCAACAGGCTCGCCGCGTATTGATGCATGCGCTCGTGTTCGATCCCGATTTCCCTGAAGCCGGGATGGTGTTGAAGCGCGGACGCCGCTTCATTGTAATACCATTGGCCGAAGTGGCACAGGCGATGAGCCTCCTCGCTCAAGTCCCGCTGGTCCGGCTGCAGGCGACAGATCAAGGCGGCGTGGAGCTCCTCGGCCCACTGGTTGTGATTGTACAGGGCCTGCTCAAGGGCCTTGAGCAATGCGCGCATCTGGTCGTCGGACAGGTTCGGAACGGTCATGTCCTGCTCCGTTGGCCCCGGGACGAATCGGCGACCCTGTTCGCATCGGCGCCCGAGCGTCGGCGCGATCTCGATCGGCGGCAAGGTCTGGAGGTGACTCCGCGTCCCCCTTCGGCGAAGGCCGGGGGCAGGCGTACACCCTTGGGGGCTGTCCCCTCGGCCGCGGTCTACCGCCGGTACTGGATGAACCCGGCGTAGCGCGCGACCTTGTCGTACAGGGCCCGGGCCGTGGCGTTGCCCTCCTGGGTCAGCCAGTAGACCCTCGCGGCCCCGGCCGCGTCGGCCGCCGCATAGACCGCCTCGATCAGCGCCCGGCCGGCGCCGGTCCCCCGCCGGGCCGGATCGACGAACAGGTCTTCCAGATAGCAGTAGGGCCCGATCGCCCAGGTGGCCGGGTGCAGCACATAGTGGGTCAGGCCCAGGACGCCGGCGGCGTCCTCCGCCACCAGGCCATGGATCGGAAATTGTGGATCGAGCAGCCGGTTCCAGGTGACCTGGCTGACCGCCGGATCGAGCGCGCTCTCGTAGAAGGCCAGATAGCCGGCCCACAGCCGGTCCCAGTCGGCGCGGTCGATAGCGGCGAGGGGGCGGATGGCGGGGGCGGGACGATCACCGGCCATGGGGTGGTTCCTTGTGCTGTCGGGCCACGGGAGACGCTCACGCGGCCGGTGCGTGCCTCACCCGCGACCGGCCCCTAGCGCTTCTTGCCCAGCTCGGCGGCGATGTCCCTGGTCATCCGGCCGACCTTGCGGTGGGCGGCGGTGATCTGGTCGCGGGTGACGCCCCAGCGCTTCATCCAGTACTCGACGGCCTGGCGCTCGGAGAGGTCCAGACGCTCCCTGTCGATGAAGCCGCGCTTGTCCTTCAGACCGGCCATGCCCTGTCCCTATTTCAACGCCGCGCAGAACCGCTGGATGCGCGAGCAGGCGTCCTCCAGCACATCCTCGCTGGTCGCGTAGCTGATGCGGAAGAAGGGCGACAGGCCAAAGGCCGCGCCGTGGACCACGGCGACGCCCTCGGTCTCCAACAGTTCCACGGCGAAGTCCTCGTCGGTGGCGATGATCTTGCCGCTGGGGGCGGTCTTGCCGATCAGGCCGGCGACGGAGGGATAGACGTAGAAGGCGCCCTCCGGCGTCGGGCAGTCGATGCCGGTGGCCTGATTGAGCATGGAGACCACCAGGTCGCGGCGGGTCTGGAACAGCCTGGCGTTGGGCTTGATGAAGTCCTGCGTCCCGTTCAGCGCCTCGACCGCCGCCCACTGCGAGATCGAGCACGGGTTGGAGGTGGTCTGGCTGATCATCTTGCCCATGGCCTTGATCAGGGCCTCCGGCCCGGCGGCGTAGCCGATCCGCCAGCCGGTCATGGCGTAGGCCTTGGAGACCCCGTTCATGGTCAGGGTGCGGTCGTACAGGCGCGGCTCGACCTGGGCGATGGTGGTGAATTCGAAGTCGTCGAACACCAGGTGCTCGTACATGTCGTCGGTCAGCACCCAGACCTGGGGATGCCTGAGCAGCACCTCGGCGATCGCCTTGAGTTCGGCGCGGGTGTAGGCGGCGCCGGACGGGTTGGACGGGCTGTTGAGGATCAGCCATTTGGTCCTGGGCGTGATCGCCGCCTCGAGATCGGCGGCCCGCAGCTTGAAGCCATGCTCGGCCGTGGTCTCCACGGGCACGGGCGCGCCGCCGGCCAGCAGCACCATGTCCGGATAGGACACCCAGTAGGGGGCGGGGATGATCACCTCGTCGCCGGGGTTCACTGTCGCCACCAGGGCGTTGTAGATCACCGGCTTGCCGCCCGGCGCCACATGGACCTGGGCCGGGGTGTAGGTCAGGCCGTTCTCGCGCAGGAACTTGGCGCAGATGGCGGCCTTCAGCTCGGGCATGCCGTCGGGGTCGGTGTATTTGGTCTTGCCCTCGCGGATCGCCCTGATGGCGGCGTCCTTGATGTTGTCGGGGGTGTCGAAGTCCGGCTCGCCAGCGGAAAGGGCGATCACGTCGCGGCCCTGGGCTTGCAGCGCCCGGGCCTTGGCGCTGATGGCGATGGTGGCCGACGGTGCGATGCGCCGCAGGGCGGCGGACTCAAGCGACATGGTCTGGTGACTCCCCTGGAGACCGGATTTGAGGGTTGGCGGCTGTTTACGCGCGCCTCTGCCGCGGTGCAACGAAGGAGGCGGGCGCGATCATCCCTCCAGTCCGGTCCGCGGGTTATGGCCGGGGCGAGGCGGGGCGGCTAAGAAGCCGTCATGAAGCGTCTCCTCCAGTTCGTGATGAACATGGACGCCCGCGCCTGGCGCGCGGTGGTCGTCTCATTCCTGCTGTTCGGCGGCGTGGGGATCGTCTTCCTGTTCGGCGCCTCGGTGCTGGGATTCCAGGGCGAGGCCACCGTCGAGCAGTGGCTGGGCGCGGCCCATGGCGCCTGGGCCCTGCCGGTGGCGGTGGGGGCCTTCGCCCTGCTGGCCTTCGTCGGCGTGCCGCAGTTCGTGCTGATCGCCGCCGCCGTGGTCGCCTTCGGGGCCTGGACCGGCTTGGCCTACAGCTGGGTCGGCACCATGGTCTCGGCGTCGGTGGGCTTTGGCCTCGGCCGCGCCTTCGGCGGGCGGCTGCTCAGGGATCTGGGGGGGGAGGGCGTCGCCCGGTTCATGACCATGATCGGCCGCAACGGCTTCCTGGCCAGCCTGATCGTGCGACTGGTGCCCTCCGCCCCGTTCATCGTCGTCAACATGGCCGCCGGGGTGACCCCCATGCGCGCCCGCGACTTCATCGCCGGCACCGCCATCGGCATCCTGCCGAAGATCGCCCTGACCGCCTTCGCCGGCAATTCCATCGTCCATGCCCTGCGCGGCGGCGGCTTGCAGCCGCTGATCCTGCTGGCCCTGGCCGCCGCGATCTGGATCGCCAGCGGCTGGTTCGCCCGCCGCTGGATGCAGCGCCGCGAGGACGCCGCCGAACTGGACGTCGAACGGGAGGCCAGGTTGGAGGACGGGGAGAGCTGAGGTAGGCTCCCGCCATGACCGTCACCGTCACCATCACGCTGACAAAGGCCCTCAAGACGCGGCTGGAGGAGCTGGCGGCGCTGGGCGAGGTCAGTCTCTCCGAGCTCCTGGTCAGCGCCGCCCTGGACATGGCGCGCCGGGACGCCGAGTGGATCGCCCTTGTGCAGGAGGGCCTCGACGAAGCCCGGCGAGGCGAACTGCATGACCATGAAGATGTGATGGCGGACCTGGAGGCGCACATCGCGGCGTCCAAGGTCCGAAAGGCCGGGTGAAGGTCCGCTGGACCACGTCGGCGCGCCGGGAACTTCTGTCGGCCTACGGTTTTGTCAGGGAAAGCCGGCCGCGCACCGCAGTCGCGCTGGTTCGCCGCATCGGTGAGAGTGCGGAGCGGCTTGGCCGCCATCCTCTCGCCGGACGCGTCGGCCGGATCCTCGGCACGCACGAACTGCCCATCAGCCGGACGCCCTACATCATCGTCTATGAGGTGACTGAGAGCGAGCTGATCATCGTGCGCCTTTTGCACGCCGCCCAGCAGTGGCCCGCTGAATCCGACCCCTCTTCCTGAATCCCTCCGATCGGTCCATTATGCGGTTACCGATGGGTAACGTCGGACTCGGGAGAACGACAGGATGCGCAAGACCCTCGCGGCAGCCCTCGCGGCGAGCCTTTCCCTGGCCGGTCCGGCTCTCTCCGCCGAAGCGCCCTCGGCGGCGACGGTCAAGGCCCAGGCCCTGGTGCGAAAAAGCCTGCCGTTCGAGGACCGCCAGGACTTCGACTTCGCCGGTCGCGGCTTTCTGGGCAGCCTGGCCGATCCGGTGATCCGCCGCGCCGACGGCGCCGTGGCCTGGGACCTGTCGGCCTATGACTTCCTCAAGGGCGAGGCGCCGGCGACGGTCAATCCCAGCCTCTGGCGGCAGGCCCAGCTGCTGACCCGGCACGGCCTGTTCCAGGTCAGCGACACCATCTGGCAGGTGCGCGGCTTCGATGTTTCCAACATCACCTTCGTCAGGAGCGATACTGGCTGGATCGTCATCGACCCGCTGACCACGGCCGAGGTGGCCAAGGCGGCCTATGGGCTGGTCACCGAGAAGCTGGGCGCCCGGCCGATCGTGGCGGTGATCTACACCCACAGCCACACCGACCACTTCGGCGGCGTGAAGGGCATCGTCAGCCAGGCCGAGGTCGACGCCGGCAAGGTGAAGATCATCGCGCCGGAAGGCTTCCTCGAGCAGGCGGTCAGCGAGAACGTCATCGCCGGTAACGCCATGAGCCGGCGGGCCGGCTACCAGTTCGGCTACAACCTCACCCCGGGCCCGGAAGGCCAGATGAGCTCGGGCATCGGCGCGGCGATCTCCAAGGGGACCATGACCCTGATCCCGCCGACCAGAACCATCGGCGCGACCGGCGAGACCTTGACCATCGATGGCGTCCGGATCGAGTTCCAGATCACGCCCGGGACGGAAGCTCCGGCCGAGATGAACTTCTACTTCCCGCAGTGGCGGATCCTGTGCATGGCCGAGAACGCCAACGCCACCATGCACAACGTGCTGACCCCGCGCGGGGCGCTGGTGCGGGACGCCAAGGCCTGGTCCGACTATCTGTCGGAATCGATCCGGCTGTATGGCGACCGCACCGATGTGATGTTCACCAGCCACGCCTGGCCGAGGTTCGGCGGCGGGGTGGTGCGCGACTACCTCGCCGACCATCGCGACGCCTACAAATACCTGCACGACCAGACGGTGCGGATGATGAACGCCGGCTATGTCGGCGACGAGATCGCCAACCGCATCCAGCTGCCGCCGGCCCTGGCCCGCCAGTGGTTCAACCGCGGCTATTACGGGACGATGAGCTTCAACAGCCGGGCGGTCTATCAGCGCTACATGGGCTGGTATGACGCCAATCCCGTGCATCTGGCGGTGCTGCCGCCGGCCGACCAGGCGAAACGCTATGTCGAGGCGATGGGCGGGGCCGACAAGGTCCTGGCGTTGGCCGCCGCCGCTCACGGGAAGGGCGACTATCCCTGGGCGGCGACCCTGCTCAACAACGTCGTGCTGACCGACCCCGACGACAAGGCGGCGCGCGAGGCCCTGGCCCGGGCCTACGACCAGATGGGCTGGCAGGCGGAGAGCTCGCTGTGGCGCAACATGTACCTGACCGGGGCCAGCGAGTTGCGCGGCGGCGTGGCGAAGACCCAGGCCAACGCCGGCTCGTTCGACATGGTTCGCAACCTGCCCAGCCCGATGATCTTCGACCTGCTGGCGGTGCGGCTCAACCCGGACAAGGCCGGCGACGCCACCCTGCGCATCGTCTTCGCCTTCCCCGAGCGCGATGAGCGCTACCTCGTCCAGGTGCGCCACGGGGTGCTGACCAGCGAGCCGGCCGCCGCCGATGTGGCGGCCGACGCCACCCTGACCCTGCCGCGCGCCCTGCTGCTGGAGTCGCTGTTCACCGGCGCGCCGCTGGCCCCGAAGGTGGCGTCGGGGGAGGCCAGGGTGACCGGCAATCCCTTCGCCCTGCAGCGGCTCACCGGCTGGTTCGACCGGCCCTCGCCCGACTTCCCGATCGTCACCCGGCCGGAGTGAGTCTGGCTATATGGCCCGGGCCCGCGTCTCCATGGCGCGGTCGAGCTGGCTGACCAGATCCACGCCCTCTCTCAGCCTGGCGCGGAACTCGCGGGTGAGGGCGTCGAGGCCGCCGGACCAGGTCCGGTCAAGGGCCTCGACCACCTTGTCCGACAGGCCGTGGCGTTCGGCGGCCCGGACGCTGGCCGCCATCGCCAGGGCCATCCCCAGGCCGGCGGTCAGCAGGCTGTCGAGGCGCGGCGCGAGGCCGAGAACCTGCAACCGGCCCAGCGCCTCCAGCTCGGGGAGCCGCTCGCGGACGACCGGATCCCAGGGATCGATCGTTTCCTGCACCCATTCCCACCAGGGGATCTTGGGCTTGTAGAGCTTGTCCTTGATGATCAGCCGCGAACAGGCGCCGCGCGCCAGCTTGAGGTACTGCTCGGCCAGCTGGCCATAGTGCAGCCATTTGTCGAAGCCGCCGGCCCCGAAGTCGAACTGGTCGGGGTCGAATTTCTTGAAGTTCCAGCCGAACGCCAGTTCTTCCTTCAGCCGCGGCGCGCTGGCGGCCAGATCGGCCAGGGTGTTCCACCAGATCGGTGTGTGGCGATGGGCCGGGATCAGCCAGTAGACGATGTTCCGGTAGTACCACTGGATCTGCTCATAGTGCGGCGAGGCCGTTCGGCCGCCCATGCCGTCGGGCACGTAGAAGCCGAACAGCCGCTGGTCGTCGGCCGGGACCACGCCAAGCCCCTCCAGGTATTTGTCGCCGGTCAGGTTGATGTTGAAGAAGTGGTGCCAGGTGGAGTCCACCACCACCCGCCCCCGGCCGACCCGATGTCCGTCCCAGGCGCCGATGACGCCGAACGTCGCGGCGTTGACCGGTGTCGCGTCGTTGAAGTGGTCGTCGTTGTCGAGCGCGGGGGTGGTGTGCCCGCCGAGGACATCGCCCGTCGCCACCACCACCGGGGCCAGCGGATCACCTTCATGGTCCGGGTATTCGGCGACCGTCGCGCCATCCAGTTCGAAGGTGCGGCCGCCCAGATTGTCCGGAACCTCGCAGATGCCCTCGTGCATGTGGTCGGGCAGGT
>Ga0299912_10000926_pt1 | contig 23861 bp, 18 predicted proteins | sample RVTome_2_FD_207667 | JGI IMG/M metagenome (GOLD analysis project Ga0299912, IMG submission 207667) | Soil microbial communities from uranium-contaminated site in the Upper Colorado River Basin, Wyoming, United States - RVT95D214 (version 2) ... | reverse complement strand
CAAACTTCATCGAAGCAGGGACCTTGAACCACAGTTTGCCTGTTGCTATCGCCGCCGCCGTATCCGTTGAGCCAACGCCGGTGCTAAACGCCGCAAATGCGCCGTATGTGCAGGTATGTGAGTCAGGACCGATGATAACTTCACCAGGCCGGATATGACCCTGCTCCGGCAATAGCGCATGACATACGCCGGCCCTTCCGAGCTTATAATAGTATTTTATATTGTGTCGTCTTGCCCACTCATCGAGTCGTTTATGCAGCTCGGCGCTCTTGATGTCCTTGGCCGGCTGAAAATGGTCTGGCGTTACAACAATTTTTTCTTTGTCGAACACCTTATCGATACCCTTTTCGACGAGCATTGATATAGCAGGCGGCGTCGTAACATCGACGCACATAACGATATCAATCTTCGCATCGATAAGTTCACCCGGCGTAACTTTCTTCTTGCCCGCCGCCCTCGCCAGTATTTTCTCAGTGATTGTCATACCCATACTGATATACCCCTACGTTTTGAATTTCGTTGCCTGCCCCCGAACGTTTTAGTCGGGGATTTCGGATTTAGGATTTTGAATTTCGATATTCAGATTTTTCCGTCCTTAATTCTAACAATGCTAATCCGTGTTAATCCGCGGTTAATTCTTTTTTTACTCTGTCAATCCGTGATAATCTGCGTAAATCTGTGGTTAGGATTTCTTATTTACAGTTCTGCCTTCACCTCTGGCTCTTGGCCTTTACTCTGCATCGCAACCATTCGATTGATAGCATCGACATAAGCTTTGGCACTTGCTTCGATAATATCTGTGGAGATGCCGCGGCCGATATAATTTCGGCTGTCATCTTTTATCTTTACGGTTGCCTCACCGAGGGCTTCTTTGCCGCTTGTAACCGCCCGAATCGAATAGCTCTCTAACTTCGGCGAGAAACCGGTCGCTTCACGAATCGCTTCGTAAGCTGCATCGACAGGGCCATCGCCCTCGGCCTGAGCTTCTTTTAATCCGTCTTTACTGCGAATTTTAACTATTGCCTTTGGGCTTGTCCCTGTTTCTATCAGCACTCGCAGATATTCCATCTCAAACGTATGCTCGACCGCACGCACCTCTTCATCGATAATCGCAACCAGGTCCTCATCAAAGACCTCTTTTTTCTTGTCGGCAATGGCCAAAAATCGCTGATATGTCTTGTCCAGCTCCTCTTTACTCAACGTATATCCCATCTCCTCAAGACGGTGTCGAAGGCCGTGCCGGCCAGTCCGCGCCGTCAGCACAACACGGCTTTCAGCAAGGCCGATAGTCTCAGGCCGCATAATCTCGTATGTCTCTCGCTTCTTCAGAAATCCATCCACGTGAATTCCGGAGCTGTGGGCAAAGGCATTGCGTCCCACAATTGCCTTATTCGCAGGCACCGGCATCCCGAGCATATCGGCCACCATTCGGCTGGTTCGATAGAACTCGCGCGTATTGATATTCGTTTCTACCTCCTCAAAAAAGTCCATGCGAGTAAGAATCGCCATAACTATCTCTTCAATAGCGGCGTTTCCAGCTCGCTCACCGACACCGTTAATCGTCCCTTCGACCTGCCGTGCACCATTCTTGACGCCGGCCAACGAATTGGCTACAGCCAATCCCAAATCGTTATGGCAGTGGACGCTGATTGTCGCTTTGGCTATGTTCGGCACATTGGCCCGTATGTCCCGGATAAGCTCACCCCACTGCTGCGGTATAGCATAACCGGTGGTATCAGGTATGTTGACAACAGTAGCGCCGGCTTCAATAACAGCTTCAACCATTTCATAAAGAAAGTCCCTGTCGGCCCTGCCGGAGTCTTCCGCGTAAAATTCCACGTCTTTTGTGAACTCAGCAGACTGCTTGACTGCCTTGACGGCCATCTTGAGGATATTGGCCTTTTTTTCGCCCATCGTTTTGCCGTATTTATCATCCGCGAACTTCCCCTCGATGTGAATATCGGAGACGCCGATACCAGTGTGGATACGGCAGCGCCTGGCTTTGGCCAGAGCTTTTTTGCAGACCTCTATATCCTCTGATATGGCCCGGGTCAGGCCGCATATAATCGGCCCATCTATCTGCTCCGATATTAGACGCACCGCCTCAAAATCCTCGGGCGAAGAGGCAGGGAAGCCCGCCTCAATAATATCAACGTTCAGCCGGGTCAACTGACGGGCGATTTCCAGCTTCTCTCTGGCTCCCAATCTGCTCCCAGCGGCCTGTTCGCCGTCGCGTAAGGTCGTATCGAATATCATCACTTTTTCTTTAGCCATTTGCGTTTTCTCCAAAATTTCTATGCCACAAAGGCACAAAGACTCGAATTTCCTTTTTTATATATTTGATTTTTTTGTGGCTTCGCGTCTTCGTGGCCTCAAAACCTTACTAATTATGCCCCAAATGGGGCTAAATTGCTACGAATTTACGAAAAATTAGCCACGAATAGACACGAATGAACACAAATAAAATAAAAATTCGAGACAATTCGTGAAAATTCGTGGTTAAAAAATTTATGTGAGATTTTTGTGTAGAGTTATTTTTGCGCCGCAAGGCGCAAAAGGAGTGCGCTGAGGCCAAGACCGGCCTTGAAGGAGAAATTTATCCGCCCTACGTCTGGCGGACAAGTTTTACGGTTTTCACTCATAAAACAAATTATACAAAGAAAAATGGGTATTGCAAGACTTTTTTACCAAATATTTAGCCAACGAAGACACCAAGACACGAATAATTAATCATTCATCAACAATTAATTAAAAGGGCCACAGAGGAATATAGGTCTGACTGGTAAAGCAATTATAGTTTTACAGACATACTTGCTGAACTACGTATCTGCGAAAATCATAATTAAACTGCGGTCGTGATGACCTTACCCCATTTATTACAGGCGATAAAAATGGCTTTATTTCTATTTTTCTATTGACTTTTAAGATTTTTGGAGGTAATATATTTTGTTCATGAGGGAATCAAAAATGCTGATTTTTCTTGATTCATCATCTTCATAATAAAGAGAATTATGCGTTAATTGGGTCATATGCCATTCATGATAAATACCATATGGACAGCCATTAGCCAGTATCCTTTGATAATTAGCTTTATATGCGGCGAATTATTTCTTCTTTTGGCAAGAAACCAAGATATCACAAATATGTTCAAAAGTGATAACCAGAGGAGCCTGAAAGAAAAGAGTGATATTGAAGACAGCTTGAGGCTTAAGCTTATTTTAGAGACAATCCTTTTCTTGCCTGCAAGAGTTATAATTTTTCGTCTGACAGTTTTTCCTTTATTGTATACTCGGTTATTACGGATAAACACAGAACCTTTCTTGTGGTATGCGATTATGGGCATTGTAGCTTATGCAATTCCATTGAAATGGCTGTTTCGCTTATTCAGCTACATATTGCCGGAATCGTTTAAATATTTTTTGGAATTGATGAAAAAAGATCTAGAGAACACTTAGAGAACTAAGAGTGAATTTATAGATTGAAACTGTTAAAAGAAAAGACCTAAGAAACAGTTTTGTATCGTATTTGATGCTATAGGGAAAAATTCTTATGTCATCTAAAATGGAAGCATCTAAGAATAAATCGGATTTATTGGAGCAACTCCTAATATATGTGATTCAATCATTTACAGGTCTGCTTCTTTTTGGTCTGTTTTACGCTGCTTCAGTTATAGCATATTGGATATCTAACCTTTGGCCCGAAATCAGCATAATGATGATGGTCAGAATCGTATCCTGGATCATCTTAACTCTGGGAGCAATCTGCTGTATCGCATTAGTCGTTAGAAATACCATTGTCTTCATAAGATTTTTATTCAAAGGCTCACTGCGGGAAACATTCAGAAAAGAAGCTGCTGATGAAGGGAGGGACCAATGTCGCAATTAAATTCCAGTCAAACATTTTGGAAGAAGTTCTTTCGCCCACTGAAAGTACATCCAATATTGATAGTTGCAGCATCTGTAATTATTGGTTTAGCGTTGTACTATGGTGTGGACATAAAACTTGCTGAAGTGGTTAGGCAGAATTCGTACGACATGCACATGCTGGCAGCTGAGATGTTAAGTGAATCTGGTCCCTATGTAAATGCAATAAATCAACATGCAGAGATGGTACACTTATATTCTGAACGCCTTGAGGAGAGGCAGCTTGCTGTCATATTGCAGGTACTTTATCCAGAATTCAGCCCTGAGAGGGCACTTGCATCCGCAAGTAAAGAATTAGAAAAAGCCACAAAAGAAGAAGAGGCAAGGAAGGCAATATGGCAAGCAGGAATGGAAATCAATCAATTCTATGCTAAATCAAGAAGATTTCCAATGGCTCCCGTTAAATGGCTTGAATCTGAGGATTTACCAGATTGGTTATTAAAGGATATTGACGATGCGATTAATGAATCCCATCGCCGCGTTGACATGCTTGAAAATGAGCAAACTCGTGAGAGCGCCTTAGCATCATGTGAGGCTAATAGAAAAACAATACTGGTATTATTTCTTGGCCGTTTAGGCTCTAATAAAGAAGAGATTAGGGGTAAGATTCAAGACTTTTTAAGTGTGGCCGAACAAGCAGAAAAATACAAAAGAATTGTAGCTAACAAGGAAGAATATGTTGAAAATAAGCAACAGATCCTCAAATGGGCTCATAGTGAGCAACGCAGGGTTAAAATTGCAGAGGCAATGTTAGAAAATGATATGGAGAGAGTTTGCCATTTATTGACAGAGGCGATTGAGGAAGCATACGAGGAAAGAAGAAGCCAGCTTGACTGAATAAGTTGCTTTGAACATAGGTGATTCCGAAGAAGGGGAAAGTGGGGTTATTTTTGAGGGTAGAAAACCCCTAAAACCATAAAGTGGTCACGGAAACGCTTCATATTTCCCACATAAAAGTACACGTCATTTTTTTCGGAACAAATCAGGTTAAGCCATCGCTGCTTGATTTTTTGTAACAACAGCTCTTGTGGTTTATACTTATAACGCCAGTTTCTATAAGCTTGTCCGATTTCCCAATCTACTATTGGCAATATGTGTCCGGGGCAGTTAGTTTGGTCCTGACATTTAAAATGGTAGTAGAAATCAAAAGGTATTTGCTCTATTGCTTTCTTCTTCGTATCAAAAAAAGAAAGCTGAGCATAGCAAGCCAGACGTTTGTCTTGACTTTCCATCTCGGACTTTTTCCATGAGAAGTCAATATTACAAGGTTTAAAGGTCCCTAATGATATATTTTTTGGTGTATCTTGTAAGATATTACAAAATGAAGACGAAGCAGTGGGCAAAACGATCTTCTTTCTATCTTCCCATTTTTGCTTTGTATCAAGGTACGATAATTTCTTTATACTATCCGCATCAATCTTGTAACTCTCAACCCGGTGGTCGTCATCTGCTTTCCAGCATTTAACCGTAATAATGGTATATTTTTGAAACCTCTGGGAACTGTCCAAGTCTCTAAAAGGTATCGGATATAACCGGAGCCATTGTAGGGTGTCTACATCAATACCAGCGCAACAAACTGTTTCACCGTATTTTTTGCTCGGGTTCGGATAAGCTTTGACGGTGATTAGAACACGTTTTGTCATGGGCGTGACCATATACCTCCGCGCGTTAAGCTAAATGTGCTTTATTTGAAGGCCATTTCCATCTCTGGCTTTAATTTTCTCGGCGACTATCGTGCGGTGGCATCGGGCTGCAAGGTGCTCAAAACACATAAGGCAGCAACGGCTATTCATAACGTAGTGATAAGCCTCTTCTATCACATCTTTCTTACTAGCGAGATATCTGTCCATCTTTTTGAAAAAACATGAGTAATCACCTGTTGATTTCAAATTCTCTCTTAATGATTTAGGAGCTCCAAGCTCGCTGAGATGCAAATAGTGGATTCTTGCGCTGCTTAGTCTTTGCGCAAGTTTAGTTTTGGAAAACCCCGGCTTTCTTGAGAATGGAACTTCCCTTACGTCTACAAGGCAGTTGATATTGTTCTTCCGCAGATGGGATATGAAATCGCCGATTGTACTACCCTCATATCCGGCTGTGAACAATTTTCTGGGCATATCGCTAAACCTTAAAAGATTGGATGATATTTGAGTATATCAGATTTTTCGGCAATTTAATAAAGAATCTGTAGTTTTTTGCATTTTTCAGGCTTGAAAATTTAAATTCGCGAATTCGCCATGATGCTAAGGATCTTAAAAGTTAAAGTGTAAAGTGCAAAACATATGAGCTTATTGTTCATAGTTCATTGTTTGTCGATGAACAACGAACAAAAAACAATGAACGCTTTTTACATTTTAAGCTGTGGTTTTTAGCTTAAAACTTTTAGTTTTCAACTTGAATCGAAGTTTAATACTGCAAATTCGCCGTGGAATTTCTTGGCAGCCGTATCATATGCTTTAGCCGCTTCAATCTCATCGTCGAAATAGCCAATATTTTTTTGTTTCCCATTAAAATCTATTCTGGCTGACCATTTTTCGTGGCCGCTGTTCCAGCTCACTCCTTTAAACCTTGAAGAATATCTCGTTTTCTTAAACTTTTGTCTGTTTCTATTATTCTCTGCACTCGTTGCCTGTCGAAGGTTTGCCTTTCGATTATCCAAACCATTGTGATTTATATGGTCGATCATCTTCCCATCGGTTACTTCCATAACCTGCCGGTGCATCTGTATAATCCCTTGCTTTTTCCCTTTCTCAACGTAAACGGCTCGAACGGCATAGTATGTGTTTTTGCCTCTGGTAATGTGCCATTTGTGTTTATTTAGACGCTCGTAATCGTCCGGGTCAACAATGGCGAATTTACCCTGCGTCAGTGGTATCCGGCGAAAGGCGCAGCCATAGCGTATCTTTCGATATAAAAGAACAAGCCAAACGACCCGCAGAGCAAGCCAATCAGGAATTGTGATAGAGAAATCGACTTTAATGACCCTACTCCCTGCCGTTGGTGATTAATGATTAGTGATGAGTGATTAGTGCTTTTCAATTTTTCGTCCATCGTCCCTCATCCCTCGTCTGTATTCTGCCTCCTGTCTCTCATATTCTGTTTTCTGTCATCTGTCTTCTGGACTTATTTGTCCTTCTACTATTGCCCCAACTTGCGCAAAAGTGTCGAAAATTGAGGAATTTTTCAGAAGTGAAATTTACGTAAGTGCTTATAAAAAAATGAATAAAAAAAATTTTAAAAATTTCGATTTTTCTGCGCAACTATCATCGCTTTTGGTTGATTTTTATCCGTAGTTCTACGGATTTTAGCTTTGCCGCAAGGAGGCATAAAAAGATTAGACACGGATTCACACAGATTTACCCCGTTAGATAGTAAACATCTAACGGGGTTAACACCGTTTTTTTGCCACGAAAACTCAAAGACACGAAGAATTTTAGCCACAGCGACCAATCTCAAGACAAGTGCGCAGGGCTCCAATCAGGACGACAAAAAACTGGCAGTTTTTTGTCGATTTGCTATAATTGCACTATCTTGCTACGGCGGAAGAATTCCACCGAGAGCAAAAGTACATAAGGGCATAGTGCTTTGTCGCAACTTAATTGATGAGTGTCATTCCTGCGAAAGCAGGAATCCAGCAATACAGAATTCTGGATTCCGCATCAAGTGCGGAATGACCACCCCTCAAATAATAAGCGACAGAACATTAGGAGCATAAGCCAAAATGGCGGATAAATCGCCGTTATCAAAATTACTCGCCACAGAAAAGTTTGAGAAGATTGAGGGTGTCTTTCGCAAACACTTCCACTTAGGCCTCGAGACCAGAGATATCGGGGGCGATGAAATCAAACAGATGCGCAGCAGCGATTGCTATCCTGCTTTCTGCCGGGTTATTCAAAATAACGCAGAAGGGCTGAAAAGATGCAATAATGAGCGCAGCCGAAGTCTTAATATAGCGATAGATACCGGACAATCCTATATTACGCTCTGCCACGCTGGAATAGTTCTGGTCTGCGTGCCGATTATGGATGTGGATAAGGCGCTGGGCGGGATATTTTTCGGCAAGTGCCTCTGGGAGCCGGTAACGCAAATCCTGATTGAAGACATCGAAAAACGATTGAAGGATGTTTCTATAAATAGAGAAAAACTGATAGAAGCGATGCATAAGTTGCCAATTATTCAAGGCCGAAAAATCCACCAGGCAGCAGAGTTCCTGTTTGACCTGCTTTATGAAGTAGGCGGGTTTGACCCGCGGGTCATCAGATGGCGGCAGGAACGCTCGGAACAGCAATCGCAAATAGGCGAGTTCATCCGAGAGAGAAAAAAAATTGGGGCTGAATGGCAGTATCCCTTAAAAAGTGAGCAGGAGCTGATGGGTAAGGTTAAAATCGGCGACAGGACAGGCGCCAAAGAGATTTTAAATTCCATCCTGGGAAAAATACTGTTCAAAACAATCGGCGACCTTGGGATTCTTAAAGCGAGACTGCTGGAGCTGTTAAGCATCCTCAGCCGGTCGGCTGTCGAAGGCGGAGTGGATATTAATGTTATGCTCGAAAAGAACCTTGGTTACGTAAACAAAGTGATGCAAATTAACAATCAGGAGGATTTGTGTGCCTGGATAAGCACGGCGTTGAATGAATTTATCGAATTGGTTTATTCTTCACAGGATGCGCGAAAGGTGACCCAGATTCGGCCAGCTATAAACTACATCGACGCTAACTATGATAAGCCCGTTACGCTCGCTGAAATTGCGAGGGCTTCGCACCTTAGCGTTTCCCGGCTGGCTCACTTATTCAAAGAGCAGATGGATATCACTATCGTAGATTACCTTACAAGTGTCCGGATAGAACGGGCAAAACAACTATTGCTGGCGACGGACCAGAATTGCACAGAGATTTGCTTTCAGGTGGGCTATAATAATCAAAGCTACTTTAACCGAACCTTCAAGGAGCTTGTAGGGATGACGCCGAGGCAATTTCGGGTCCAAAACCAGCGGAAAGAGAAAATTTCCGCTCCTTTATAAAAAAGAATCCCATAAAACGTGGAGATTAATATTTATGGTTAAGCGTATTGCTATTTTGGGTTCGACGGGTTCGATAGGTAAAAATGCCCTGCGGGTTATCGATGCACTTAACTCGTCGCTTGAAAAAGAGAAAACGCAATACGAGATTCTTGCATTGAGCGCCCACAGCAACGTCGAGCTGTTAGCTGAACAAGCGAGGCGATATAAGCCGAAGTTTGTCGCTGTTACAAATGCCGATTTCGCAGGAACACTTAGTGGATTGATTGGCGAGCCGGATGTCGAGATTCTGGCAGGGCCGGATAGCTTGATAGAGATTGCGCAACTCGGAGAGGTCGATGTTGTCCTTACTGCGATTGTTGGTGCAGCGGGCCTGCCTGCGGTTCTTGCAGCTGCCGGGTGCGGCAAGTGCCTCGCAATAGCGAACAAAGAGCCGCTTGTCATCGCAGGCGAACTACTTACAAAGACGGCCAGAGAAAATAACGGCACTATCCTGCCTGTGGATAGCGAGCATTCGGCGATTTTCCAGGCCTTGCAGTCCGGCCGCCCTGAAGAAGTCAGCAAAATCATACTTACCGCTTCGGGCGGGCCTTTTAGAAAAGCCAGGCCGCAAGATATTCAGAATGTGACCATCGAGGAGGCACTTTCCCACCCTGTCTGGGATATGGGTCCGAAAATCACCATCGACTCGGCCACTATGACAAATAAGGCCCTGGAAATTATTGAGGCACACTGGCTTTTTAATGTCCCTGTCGAAAAAATTGAGGTTTTGATTCACCCTGAGTCGATAGTCCATTCACTTGTCGAATTTGTCGATGGGTCTGTAATAGCGCAATTAGGCGTTCCAAATATGTGTCTGCCGATTCAATACGCGCTGACGTATCCTAAGCGTGTTGCGGGGATTGCCAAGCGTCTGCGGTTAGAGGATACAGGGAAACTTACGTTCGAAAAGCCAAATCTTAAGACGTTTCGTGCGCTGTCATTAGGTTATGAGGTTGCTCGAAGGGGCGGGACGGCTGCGGCTGTTTTCAACGCAGCTAACGAAGTTGCAGTGCAAGAGTTCTTGGCGGGCAACATAAAATTTGTTAATATAATTGAATTAGTCGAACACTGCTTAAATAAACATGAGGTTAAAACAAGCGTATCCCTCGAGGAGCTACTTGAGGCAGACGCCTGGGCAAGAAAAGAGGTTCTTGAATGTCTAAGACAGAAGGCAATTTGAACAAGTCCGCCAGATGTGAGGCGGACAAGCCCGCTTTACATCCTGCGGGTAAACCCACCAGACAACTGGCGGGTAGATATTTTCGTGTGTTGTTTTGGGTAGTTATTTTTGCAGCGGCTATCTTTTTCATCGCCCGAAATATCGGCGTATTCGGCAATATTCTGAAGGTCATTATTGGATTTGGGGCCGTGGTTATTGTTCACGAATTCGGGCACTTCGTCGTTGCGAAACTATGCGGGATAAAGGTTGAGGCGTTTTCGATTTTTATGCCGCCGACGCTGTTCAGCGTTCGAAGGACTAAAAAGGGCCTGCGATTTCGCTTTTTGCCGAAGCTATTTGCCACAGAGAACACAGAGAATATAAATAAAAAATCAGAGAAATCTGAGACTAAAAAAATAAATAGCGCCAGCAAAAAGACAGTCGAGGATGAGTGTACCGAATATCGAATCGGCCTTATCCCGTTCGGCGGCTTCGTCAAGATGTTGGGCCAGGAAGACATCGGGGAGGTCAAGACCAGCAATGACCCTCGCTCGTTTGCGAATAAACCGGTCGGCGTGCGTATGGGCGTTATAACAGCAGGGGTAGTTTTCAATGCCATCAGCGCTATCATTGTTTTTATGATAGTTTTTCTTATTGGCATAAACCTGCCACCTGCGGCAGTAGGCGAAGTGATACCAAATTCGCCAGCGGCCGAGGTTGGCCTAAAAGCAGGCGATGAGATAATCGAGATTTCCGGTAAAAGCAGGAATCTTGACTTCAGCGATATAAGTATCGCAGCGGCCTTGTCGGATGTGAATGAACCGGTTCAATTAAAAGTAAGGCACGAAAACGGCTCGATAGAAAATTATGAACTTGTTGCCAAAGAAATACCTGGGATGCCGCTGAAAGATTTCGGCATTTTGCAACCCGCTACTCTTACTATTGCTAAGGTTTCCGAGCCAAATAAATTATATTCAAAAACAGGTCTTCTTGCGGGTGACAAAATCGCAGCCGTTAACGGCAAAGAAGTGCAAAACTACTGGGAACTGCGGGAGATAGTAGAAAACAGCCTTGCCCCGGAAGCAACATTGCTGGCTGAACGAGCCGACCAGACAGGGGAATCGAAGCTGGTTGAGAGTAAAGTCGAACTGGAGATGATTTCGGATGGGACAGGTCATATATATTCTATGGTGCCCCGGCTGCGAATGGAAAGTATTAAGGTTAAAAAGCCGGTCTGGATGAAACTCGCCGATAAGGGACGGCAATTACTGGAGAAAACAGGCATTATCGAGAAGGTCAAGCCGAAACCATTTTTGCAAAGCGGTGATATCATTTTGAGCATCGGCGATGTTACATGCCCAACAACTGAGGAGTTCCGAGAGGTTGTAAAACAATATGGAGGCAAAGATTTGCCTATAAAGGTATTGCGAACGGATGCTAATGGCACAGAATTTGAACAAGCGATTAGCGTCAGACCAAAGCAAAACAGAGATGTTAACGAAGTAGCGATAGGAATTTTGTTTCTGCCAATGTTTGATACTCAGCATGCGGTTGTTTCCAAAACTATCGAAACCGAAGGTGGACCGACGAAGTTAGAAATTCCACGCGGAGCAAAAATAACGGCCGTTGACGGCGCCCCCGTGTCGAACTTCTACGATGTTATCAGGGAAATACGCAAGTATCCCGGCCAGCGAATCACGATTGATTGGCGAGTCGATGCGGAAACGGCGGGGAATGTAGCACTGAACGTGGATGGTGGCGAAGATTCCATTACGGTCAAATCTACTTTTGCTGATTTGGTTCCATTTGAGGATTTGAAAGAGGTCTATAAAGCCACCGGGCCTGTCAACGCAGTAGCTATGGGATATAGAAAGACCGTTATGTTTATTGCCCAAACTTACCTTACATTAAAGTGCATAATAGCAGGTCTGGTAAGCCCCAAGAGTCTTATGGGGCCGGTCGGCATTATTGCTCTTAGCTATCATGTTGTTGCCCACCAGCCGTTCACTTACTACGTTTACCTTCTGGGGCTGATAAGCTCTGTGATTGCGGTGTTTAACTTTTTGCCATTGCCGCCTCTTGACGGAGGACTGATTGTGCTTTTACTAATTGAGAAAATCAAGGGCTCGGCGTTGAGCGAGCGGATTCAGGGAGTAATAGCATATACCGGCTGGGTGCTTATAGGGGCACTTTTTCTTTACGTGACGTTTAACGATATTGTGAGGGTAATTTTCGGATAGGCCGAATTTTTCAAAGCCACAGAGACAACCAAGAGATTAGCCACGAATTAACACGAATTTTAGGACAGGATAACAGGATGAGCTTATTAATCCCGTCTAATAAAGAAAAAGGCCACATCCATGCTTCGCTCCTTGGGAGCTTCCGACTTCGCTTGTGCTACGCCGGACAAGACGCAGGACAAGGAGGACATCCATCCTCCGAAGTAAGACTTCTACGGAGGACAGGCCGAGAACACAGAGAATTCAAGTTAAATTAGACACTGATTAACACGGATTTACCCCGTTAGATAGTAAACATCTAACGGGGTTAACACTGATTTTAGCCACGAATCCATTCGGCAGGCTCAGGACAAGCAGGCACGAAAAAGCCACGAATTTTAACCACAGATTTCACTCGTCACGGCGGAGCGTGCCGGAGCAGGACAGATTACGCGGAGACACGAAGGGGCGGCAGCTAAATATAACAATTTGACGGATTAAGATCCTTCGACTATGCTCAGGACAGATTTTGGGCAGACAAGCAGCCCACAAAATCTGTTTGACGGAGAAGAAAATTTTGGGTAGTGTGTGGGTGGTATGAAACATGGAAACAGGATTGGCGGAATTTCTTATATTGACTGAAAATGAAGTTTGGATATTATGTGTTTCAAAGTGGATATTAAAGATGAGATGTTATTTAAAAATAAAATTGTTGTTAGAAGTCATACATGGATAAAAACGTTTTATATTACGGAGATAATCTTGATATTCTAAAGCGGTATATCAAGGACGAGACAATAGACCTTATTTATCTTGACCCACCGTTTAAGAGCAATCAGGACTATAACGTGCTTTTTGCCGAGCAAAATGGCAGCCGTTCAGCGGCACAGATTAAGGCCTTCAAGGATACCTGGCGATGGGACAAGGCTGCTGCTGCATCGTATCAGGAAGTTGTGGAAAGAGGCGGCAAAGTTGCGCAAGCCATGCTCGCGTTTAGAACGTATCTTGGCGAAAACGATGTAATGGCATATCTCGCGATGATGGCCCCTCGCTTGTTGGAACTTCATCGAGTTTTAAAGTCCATCGGTTCAATCTATTTGCACTGCGATCCCACGGCGAGTCATTACTTGAAAATGTTAATGGACGCTGTGTTTGGGGCTGGCAATTTTTGCAACGAGATCGTTTGGCATTATCGGAAGTGGCCTGCCGGAAAATATAGCTTTCAAAGAAACCATGATATACTGCTTTTTTATTCCCGATCAGAAAGCCGCAAGAGAACTTTCAATCAACTATTCATGAATCGCGCGTCTTCGACACTGAAACGTTTCGGGACAGCTAAGATTGTCTCCGGCTATGACGAATCAGGTCGGCGGTTGCCTTCCAAAACCGAGGAACAGGCTTCGGCTGGAGTCCGACAAGACGATGTTTGGGAGATCGGGCGTGTACCCCCTATCAAGCAACTCTTCCCAACCGAAAAGCCAGAATCACTTCTAGAGCGGATTATTACGGCCAGCAGTAACAAGGGTGATACAATTCTCGACCCATTTTGCGGGTGCGGTACGACAATTGTCGTCGCACAGCGCCTAAAGAGACGTTGGATCGGTATCGACATCACCCACTTAGCAATTACGCTTATAAAACACCGTTTAGCAGATGCATGGGCACATTATCAGGCGCCCGGCTCGAAACCCCAGTATAGGGTCGTCGGTGAGCCGAAAGACATTTCGGGAGCACGGACGCTTGCCGAGGAAGACCCGTACCAGTTCCAGTGGTGGGCACTAGGGTTGGTTGGAGCGCGTCCTGTAGAACAAAAGAAGGGAGCAGACAAGGGAATTGATGGTCGGCTTTATTTTCATGACGAAGCTGATAGTGCCAAGGCAAAAACGAAACAGATTATTATATCTGTCAAAAGCGGTCATGTATCGGTATCAGCTCTGCGAGATTTACGGGGCGTTGTAGAGCGTGAAAAGGCCCAGATTGGAGTACTGATTTCTATGGAGAAACCGACAAAGCCAATGCGGAGTGAAGCGGCGAGCGGCGGATTCTATAAGTCACCTTGGGGAACGAACCACGCTGTACTGCAGATACTTACCATAGAAGAACTACTAAATGGCAAGCAGATAGATTATCCGCATTCAGAGGGAGTGAATGTAACGTTCAAGAAGTCACCCAAGGCCATATCTGGAACAACAGTAAACCAACGCCAGCTTTTTCAGAAAGAGGAAAGGCAGAGCGGGGATAAACATTCTTGAGATTGCCACGGCCTTTCAGGCCTCGCAATGACGGAGAGTACGTGATTAGCGAATTGGTGAATTAGTTAATTGGCGCCTTAGTGCCTTTGTGGCAGGGAAATTAGGTGTTAGAAATGATATCGGGTTCGCCCGACAAGTCGGAAAAACTGTCCACCAGACGGACGGTGGATAAATCCACCAGACGGACCCGCCACACAAACGGCGGGCAAGCGGCGGATAAAACCTCGCAGGAATATCACGAAGGAGCATTTGACGCCCTGAAGGAGCAAGACAGGCAGGTATATGATTTAATAATAAAAGAATACGAACGGCTGAATAATAAATTACAGCTTATAGCAGCAGAAAACCTTTGTTCGCAAGCGGTTTTAGCAGCTCTTGGCTCAGTCATTCAGAACAAGACGGCAGAGGGTTTCCCCGGGGCCAGATTACACGGAGGATGTGAGGTTGTTGACGATGTGGAGAAATTAGCTGTTGCCAGGGCGAAAGAGGCGTTCGGTGCAAAATATGCAAACGTTCAGCCACACTCAGGAACTTCCGCAAATCTAATTGTTATGACCTCCCTACTTGAGCCGGGCGACAATATATTGAGTATGGGCTTAGGCCAGGGCGGACACTACTCCCACGGGTCAAAAGCTTCCTTTACCGGCAAATTCTTCAATGTGGAAAATTACTACGTCGATAAGAAGACATACCTTTTAGATTACGACGCTATCAAAGACAAGGCGGTCAAAATCAGGCCAAAACTGATTATATGCGGTGCGAGCGCCTATACGAGAACGATAGATTTCAAGAAGTTCAGAGAGATTGCGGATATGGTTGGGGCATACCTTTTAGCGGATATATCACATATCGCAGGATTGATTATAGCCGGCGCTCACCCTTCGTCGGTAGATTATGCTCATTTTACAACCACAAGCACGTATAAGCCGGGCGGACCAAGAGGCGGCCTGATTATAATGGGTAAAGACTACGATATGAAAGTAAACGAGGGACGAAGGACGAAAGACGACCCAGGCTTCGCCTTCGGCTACGCCGGGGCAGGTGGACGAGAGACGAGGGACGAATTATGGGAACTCATTGACAAGGCGACATTTCCGGGTGCGCAGGGGACACCATATCTAAATAACATTGCAGCTAAAGCAGTTTTCTTCAAAGAAACACTTTCCGACGAATACAAAGCAAGACAATTCAAAATCGTAGAAAACGCAAAAAAACTATCGGACAGCTTACTGGATTCGGGATACGACGTTTTAACCGGCGGGACAGACAATCATATGATTCTGATAAACGTCAGCAATTTTCGAGAGGGTCTCAACGGTGCGACGGCACAAAAATGCCTCGAAGAGTGCGGCATAGTTACCAATAAGGTGATGCTGCCATACGATAAGAAAACCACAATAATAACCAGCGGTATCAGAATAGGCACGCCTATTGTTACAAGAAATGGAATGGGGGCGGAAGAAATGGTCAGCATCTCGGCGTTGATAAATGCGGTATTACGGAGGATAAAAATAATAAGCGACAGTAAATACGAAATAGAAGAATCCTTCGAGATAGAACATCGAGAGAGAGTGAAGGAACTGTGTAGCAGGTTTCCTATCCGGCTACGGCTTGCCCTGCCGTGACAAGTCCGGCTACGGCTTGCCCTGCCGTAACGAGTGCGTTAAGTGTGCCAATATATTGCACCAGATTTTCCTGCAGCTTGTTTTTATAATATGCGCGGAACGCCGACAATTTCCAAAACCACATGGTTATTGACAAGGTATAAGAGCTTGGTTTAATAGTATAGAAAACTCAAAAACGTATTATAAAAGGCCCGAGCAAAACCACCGATTTATTTTATTCGGAAGGTAAGGGGTCGAAATGAAAGATATTTATCATTTTGAAAGAAAGATTAGCACTATTTTGCTATTGTGCTTTTTTATGTCCCTGCACGGGATTAGTGTGTCACATGCAAGATTTCTTGAACGAAGAGACGCTAAAAAGCCGCCCCAAAGTCGAATTGGGTGCTATCCCAGTCCAACACTGAGCACACATTTTTTAGATCGCAAAGAACTGGGAACACATGGATACAGGTTTAACTGGTCAGAGAAAAACGGCATAGTATATACCTGTAAAGCAGGGCATATAGACATTTATCATTTACGCGAAGCTGCCGACTGGACAGCATACCTCGCAGATAAAACCTTTGAACACTTAGAGAAAAATGAGACTGAATTTTCATTCAAATTAAAAGAGGGTTCGCTGTGTTTTGTAAAGCTCGCCTATCCAGAAAACTGGAAAGATTTGTCACAAAACGACAAAGAACATATTGCACGTGATATTTCCATCAGGATTGGACAATACCTTGCCTATACAGCCGGGACCTGGCATGAGATTCTTACATGGTTTGGTTATAAGTCCCGGGGATTTTATCCAGAATTTCCGAGCGCATTTTCATGGGAAGATAACTTTTCAAATCTTCTTGGAAGCTATATCGCAGTTCCGGCCCTTCAAGATACTGAATATACATTTGATGAGGCAATGACACTGGCTCTTGACCGGGAACTTGTGAAGCTGGATGTTCAATCAAGACATGTCGCCAGAGGTGCAGCGGAAAAGGTAAGGGGGATATGGTATTCAGGTGATTTTCTATTTTTCGTCCGTATGAAAAAAAGGCATTTTGACATCGGCCTGGATGATGGTTTTGTTACACCCGTGATTGTTCCAGGGGTGTGTGAGTGCGAAGGAGCACAAACGCAATCATATCCAGTTCCCACAATTGATTCTCTATCCGAATATGGATTCTCAATGGAAGTTGAAATTGAACCCAAGGAGTGGGAAACACATAAAATCCAAAGCGTTGTTTATCCGGATGACAAAGAAAGAAAAAATCGTATTGAGCCAGATAAACATTTTGCAAGCATTATGACTTATATCAAAAAGGATGCGTTAAAAAGATACGGCTATGATGCGGACTTATCCAATGCAACCCCACAAGAACAAGCACGAATATATTCAAAACGGTCACATAAAAACACCATTCTCTCATGGATATGGCTCCATTGAAAACCCATTCAAGTTAAATGAATAGGAAAGGCGGGATTTGCATATTCCTGTCATACTCCATTATATAGCTATATTTTACAATAGTTTCGTTCAGGTCGAAGGAATTTGCTGCCGATTTGATAGATTTGCCACGCCCCCTGCTTTTTTGCAAGCCCCAGCGTCTCCCGACGCAAGTCGGGGCTGCGGGCGAAAGCAAGAAGGGGGCCCGCAATGACATCCTTTTTTCATAAGCTATAAATCGATAATACGACAACCCAGGTTACAAGCTAATTAAAATTGATGTAAAATAATAGTGGTTCGTCACACGTCAAATGATGGGTATCATTTTATGGAAAGGTGTCACCCCGAGCGAAGCCGAGGGGTCTATTAAAACAGATTTCTCGACTCCGCTGCGCTCCGCTCGAAATGACGACCCCTCAAATCACGTGTGATAGAGTAATAGTTGCGCTTTTTACAAAACATTTACAAACCTTCAGCTTCGATTTTGCCTATAATATAGAGCAGGTGCCGAATGGAACAAAAAACGCACATACTAATAGTCGAAGATGAGCAGAAAATCCTAACGGCACTGAAGGACTTTCTGGAGTTTCACAACTTTAATGTCAGTGAAGCTGCGGACGGCCTTGAAGCTGAACGAGCAGTCGCTAAAGTCGAGTTTGACTTGATTCTGCTTGACCTGATGCTGCCAAAAATCAGCGGGGAACAACTATGCATAAAATGGCGTCAGGAAGGCCTGCAAACCCCTATCATTATGCTAACAGCCAAGGGACAGGAAAAAGAAAAAGTGTCGGGTCTGAATCTCGGCGCAGATGACTATATTACCAAGCCATTTTCGCTGGAAGAGCTGCTAGCCCGGATAAATGCGGTGCTTCGCAGGATAGACCCGGCGAGAGCTGTGGGGGTTTGCTTTAAGTTTGGAGATTTGGATGTCGATATAGCGGCCTTGAAAGTAAAACGCAACGAAAAAAAGGGCGCCCGCAAAGCAGAAGCTCAAATAGAAATCACCAAGCGCGAGGCAGAGATTATCCAGTATTTTGCCGCAAATCCAAACCGAGTCATCAGCAGAGAAGAACTGTATAAAGGGGTTTGGGAAGATACTATGAGTGACTTAGGCACAAGAACCGTAGATATGCATATCGCCAAACTAAGAAGTAAAATTGAAAAGGATGCAAGCAGCCCCGAGATAATCAAAACGGTGCGCGGGGCCGGCTATAAGTATGAAAGCTAAAAACTTAAAACTAATATGAACAGACGGCTTATTATTTTGTCGGTGATAATACTAACGGCCCTGGTCGGGCTGGTCTGGCTGGGGTATCACTCCATCGAAATACGCGCAAAGGGAATGGAAGGGACGCGCCTCGGCGAATTTGCCGCAGTAGCGGAACAAATCAGACAGGATGTTAAACGCAAACTCGATGAATTTATGCGGAGAGAACAAAGCCGACCTTATACCGATTACCAGTATTACTACGCAACGGAAAATGTCGCACCCGGCCAGCAGCAATTGCTAATGCTGCGTTCGCCATTGGCCGACCGGCTTTACAACGACCTTGCATACGGCAATTTTCAAATCGAGCCGGACGGCACAATCGTGACGCCTTACTACAGAGAAGAACAATCACAATCAGGCCAGCAAGACAAATTCTCTCGCGAAGCTAACCTTCACAGAAATAACATTGAGCAAAATCTACTGCCTGTATTAGTTTCAACCTCCGGTGCCTTCAGATTGCCTTCCGCTCCCGCTATGGCTCGCTCCCTGGCTCTGCGAAGCACTCCGCCGAAGCAGGCGGCTGAAACGAGAGACCTCGACATATCGAATAAAGAGCAAGCACGGATGAATGATACCTTAAAGCCCGATATGGATGAGAAAAAAATCAGCGGCAAACAAACTGCCAAAGGCAAGCTGGGCATGGCTAAAGAATACGCCATCGAGAGTCTAAAAGAGGATTCCCAGAAAACACAGGTCCTCGTTCAGCCGCGCTCTGTTGTCTCCTCTAATATTGCGCAGAGCGTAACTCCTGCCAGACAACAGCAAAGAGCTGCCCGCAGCACAGAACAAGTAGAAGCTGAAGACACAGAGACTGCGCAGACACAAACGGCAGTAAGTCAGCCATCAGATGAAGTTCAACAATATCGAGAAGCAAACGTCATCACACCCCAGATGCAAGAGTTGCAAAGCCAGGAAGCGGCTGAGCCGTATGAAGGACAATCTTTAGGTTTGGAGCAGATGCCACAGCAAACTCAAGCTGAAACCGTGCAGATACAGATTGAACCGTTTGTGCCGCTGGTAATACCCGGAGGAGACAGCGAGCAATCCGTATTCGGGGGCCAGGTTTTTCTGCTCAGGCACGTCCAAATAGAAAACAAACATCTTCTACAGGGCTTTCAGCTAAATGAAAAGAAGCTAATCGAGGAGGTCAAAGAATCGGCAGAGCGAGCCGTATCCACACGAGAACGTATGAGTTTTGAACTGCCGCAGATTAAGGGCAGACAGACCAATGGTGCGGCAATTAACAATGGAGAGGTTGCGTATACCGCAATTCTGGATTTTGGCTTCGGGGATTTGGTATTAAACCTCATAGAAACCGACCCTGCCTGGATAAGCAAAAGGATAAACTGGCTGCGAGACTGGTATTTCGGTATTACTACCGTAGTGCTTTTAGCGGCGATGCTCGCACTGGCGAGCTTATGGCGCAATGCCAGAGAGCAACTCAAACTCGCCCAGAAAAAAGATGACTTTATATCGGCTGTGTCGCATGAACTCAGAACGCCGCTGACTTCAATAAGAATGTACTCGGAGATGCTCGAAAAGGACTGGGTCAGGTCGGAGGACAAACGCAGCGAATATTACAGAAGTATGCGGCAGGAAAGCGAGCGGCTCAGCCGACTGATAGAAAACGTGCTGGACTTTTCTCGCATCCAAAAAGGGCGAAAAAAATATACGTTCAGTATGGACGATATAAACAAGTGCGTCTTAAAAGTGGTCGAAATGATGAGGCCATACGCAGCGCAGAACGGCTTTTCAATAAAAACGGATTTCGGACAGCTCGGGCAAACAACTTTCGACAGAGATGCAGTTACGCAGATAGTTGTTAACCTGTTAGACAATGCAATCAAATATGCCCGTAACGCTGAGGATAAAACTATTACAATCAGAACCAAAAGCGATGAGCAATATATTTTAATCGAGGTCGAAGACCACGGCCCAGGCGTGCCTCACCGGCAGCGCAAAAAAATCTTCGAGGAGTTCTATCGCATCGGGTCAGAAGCTACCCGCGAAACCACCGGCACAGGCCTGGGTCTTGCCCTGGTGAAAAAATTCGCCCAGGCGCACAACGGCTTTGTAGAAATCATCACCGCCAAGCCAACCGGCGCCATTTTCAGGGTTGCCATAGCTATCCAAATATAGCGGTGAAGTTTTTAACCTTGCAAATTATACCAATTGTATTTAATAATAGCACTTCAGATAGCAAATATGCAAATTATGAATACCTAAACCGTAAGATTGCCACGCCAGCCTTCGGCTGGCTCGCAATGACATCCGTCAGCGCAGTAAATAAGTACAATTCGTATTATACCAATCATAAAAATTATGTTCGCATCCATAAAGCAACCCGCCGTAATCCGCCTTCGTTAATCCAGCCTTCGCAGCCGCTTCGGCGGAGCAGGCAACTACGGCGGACAAGAACGGCGGGCCAAATATGGCCATATTTGTTTTTGCTCTGTAGAAAACTTACCAAAAAGTCATTCTGAACCCCGTGCCTTCTTGCAAGCCCCAGCGTCTCCCGACGCTAGTCAGGGCTGCGGGCGAAAGCAAGACCGGGGGGTGAAGAATCTGGGTAGCAAGGTGAAATTGTCATTCGCTGGCCAGATGCTTCGCTACGCTCAGCATGACAAATACCAAAGTTTCTACAGAGCAATTTGTTTTATCAACGATGCTCAGGCATAAATGGAAGAGGCGCATTTATTTCGTAAGATTCGTATTATCCTCATAGGTTTCTTGTTTAGCTGGGCCAAAACATACAAACGAAATAAGAATTAAACTTGCGCCAGCAAGAAAAAGGATTGTCCGCCGTCGAGGTTCGCTACAACGGCTTAGCCAACTGGGCACCACTGGTTCAGTTGATTGTTGATTCGGCTGCTCTGTTAAGGCCCTGCGAGCGGCGGTCAACTGCTCGATTGTAGCCCTTGGGTAAATAGTGTCGGCATCGTTGGGCTCGGTGCCGAGCGTAGCAGGGGCAATGCGTTTAGCAAAATTCGGGTCTGTTTTAACCTCCGCCAGAAGCTCATTATAATCGGTAATTAAGGATTTCATACAATCGGTGCGCTGCCTTTGCGCCTGCAGCAGATGCTTATCACGATAATACCGAAGCAAAACATCGCAAAGAACAGAGCCGCTCAGCACCACCGCTCCGATTGCGAAAAAGACACAAAATAAAAGCGTCCGCATAATATTTGCTTTCGCACAGCCCCAAGTAAAAATCAGAGAGCAAGAGATAAGAATTTCTAACAAAATTAGTCTTTACGCTAACAAAGCTCAGAGATTGCCACGCCCCCTGCTTTCTTACAAAAGCAAGAAAGGGGCTCGCAATGACATTCTTTTTTGTTATAAGCACTTAAACATAAAGCTGGCGTATCGAGCGGCTGGGCCAAGGTCTTCGTTTATTCTAAGCAGCTGATTGTATTTGCAGATTCTGTCTGTTCTGCAGAGTGAGCCAGTTTTTATCTGTCCGACGCCCGTGGCAACAGCGAGGTCGGCGATTGTTGTATCTTCTGTCTCGCCGCTGCGATGGCTGATTACGGCTGTCCAGCCGGCCCTTTTGGCCATATTAATCGCCTCGAACGTTTCTGTTAATGTGCCTATCTGATTGAGCTTTATCAATATCGAGTTGGCACAATCTAACTTGATGCCTTTTGCAAGGCGCTTAGTATTAGTTACAAACAAATCGTCGCCAACCAACTGAATTTTGCTGCCGAGCTTTTTGTTCAATTTTGTCCAGCCGGTCCAGTCATCCTCAGCCAGTCCATCTTCAATCAAAATAATAGGATATTTATCAACCCATTTGGCCCAGTGGTTAATCATATCGTCGCTGGAAACTTTTTTCTTCGGGGCTGATTTGAAAAAGCTGTATTTTTTCGTCTTTGCATCGAACATCTCCGTCGAGGCAGGGTCCAAGGCAATTGCAATATCTTTGCCGGGTTTGTAACCGGCTTTTTCGATGGCATCGGTAACAACTTCGAGAGCTTCCTCGTTGGTCTTGAGCATAGGGGCAAAGCCGCCCTCATCGCCAACGGCGGTAGAGTAACCTTTTGAACTCAGGACTTTCTTTAACGTATGGAAGGTTTCCGCTCCCATTCGCAGCGCTTCCGGAAAGTCTTCTGCGCCGATGGGCATAATCATAAATTCCTGAAAGTCAACATTATTATCTGCGTGCTTACCTCCATTTAGAATATTCATCATCGGCACGGGAAGGATATTGGCATTGCAGCCGCCAAGATAATGATAAAGAGGCAAACCGGCTGAATCGGCTGCCGCCTTTGCAACAGCCAAAGAGACACCCAATATTGCGTTCGCGCCGAGCTTGCCCTTGTTATCTGTGCCATCCAGCTCAATCATCAACTGGTCAAGCTCCTCCTGCTGCATAGCGTCCATACCAAGAACATCAGGAGCTATCGTCTCGTTTACATTCCTGACGGCACCGGCAACGCCTTTGCCCATATAGCGTTTTGCCTTTGTATCGCGAAGCTCTATTGCCTCGTAAGCACCTGTGCTGGCGCCGGAGGGCACCGCTGCCCTGCCAAAAGAGCCATCCTCAAGTAAAACGTCCACCTCAACGGTAGGATTGCCACGGGAATCGAGAATTTCCCTTGCCGTTATATCAATAATCGTTGTGAACATTACATACCCCTTTCAGAAAATATTAAATTTATAAAAAAGCACGCTATTTTACCGAGAGATTATCGACTTTTGCCAGTCGCGTCAAGACTGTTCGAGACTTTTTCCCTCGGGTCTCAAACAGGGTCAAGAGTCGTTTCGGGAAGCTCGCTATCCTGATTTTTTTGTGGTTTTTGGGCAATTTTGAGAATTTTTTGAAAATCCCTGTTACTTTTGCAGCCGTTGTGCGTCTATATATATGGAGCCGCACCAATAAGGCACAAAGCCGATTGAAAAAGCGGTGCGGCCATGTCATTACCCTCCTCCAG
>Ga0299912_10000925_pt1 | contig 23886 bp, 21 predicted proteins | sample RVTome_2_FD_207667 | JGI IMG/M metagenome (GOLD analysis project Ga0299912, IMG submission 207667) | Soil microbial communities from uranium-contaminated site in the Upper Colorado River Basin, Wyoming, United States - RVT95D214 (version 2) ... | reverse complement strand
AATAAGTGTCTGCTGAATGATGCTATAAAAATCACCCTCGACTGCACAACCAAATATCGTATCCCCGAACCCACCCGCCTTGCACACCAATTGGTAAGCAAATTAAAGCTGAAAGCATAAGTCGGTTCTGAATCCTACTTGTCATCAATATCAGCCCGAACAAGCACGAACTGTGCTGGCGACGAGGCCACAATCATCGGCTCACCGGATTTGACTTTTACACGAGTGTTCAGTGTTGTTATATCACCCGATATCGGTTCACCTATTGGCAAAAATGTTTGAGGGTCGACTTCCTTTGGTGGAACTGCTTCAAGATGCTCAAATTTAAAGCTCAACCAGATATCCCCATCCTTATCGATAGCAGGCGTTACTTCGAATGTTGTTCCAAAGAAAGTATTTGTAGTTTTCTGCTCGAAAGAACCTTCGTCCGTTTTGATAAGGTATTTTGCATTCTGCCCGATTTTAACTTTACCTGTCTCACCAGCCCAAACCTTGACTTTTGCTGAAGTTATCGTCTTTGCAGCATTCGGGTCGGCCAAAACATATAACAGCATTGGCAGTGATACCGTTACCTCAGATAACGGCTCCGTATTTGGCTCAATCCGGAGTCTTTCCAACGTATCAGCACTGACTTGCACTATGATTGCTTCAACAAGCATTTTGGAAGGTCCGGTCGGAGATTCTGCCTGCCCTCCAAATACTACCTTCATCCCTTGGCTGGAAGAAATACCGGCTAAGAATACAGCGACAACCAGCACACCAGCCAAAACCATAATGTTTTTTGGAATTTTGCCCATTATTTTGACCTTTCAAAAATAATCAGTTATTAGTCCTGTATGTATTTTTGACAGAAGCGAGAATCTTCTCGGCGCCGACTTCGGGTGCTATTATTCAATCCGCAACTGCTCGCAATATAGTAAGCAAATTAAAGCTGAATGCGTAGTTTTATTTATTCTGTATAACTATAGCCGATTTTATAACCACCGGCTCAACAGGGACGTCGCTCATACCCTTTCGCGTTGTTGTCTTAACCGCCGCTATCGCATCCACGACATCCATACCTTCTATTACTCTGCCGAACACAGCGTAGCCTGGATTTTGATTCTCAATATAGTTTAGAAAGTCATTGTTTTTGTGATTAATGAAGAATTGAGAAGTTGCGCTATTCGGGTTATTCGTTCGGGCCATTGCGATGGTCCCTCGGTCGTTTTTCAGGCTGTTGCCGGCTTCGTTGATTATTGGTGAGTGCGTTTGTTTCTGCACCATCTGGGCAGTGAATCCGCCCCCTTGTATCATGAAATTCGGTATGACCCTGTGAAATATCACCTCGTTGTAAAATCCTTCTTCCACATACGTGAGGAAATTCTTTACTGTAACCGGCGCGGCCTCTTCGTTAAGCTCGACGACGATGTCACCCATATTTGTTTGTAATTTTACCATTTTCCCTTGCCTGTTCTCCGCTTTCATTTGCTTATTTTCCTCTTTCGCCTGCTTATTCTGCTTTACGATTTTTTCTTTACATCCGAAGCTCAGAACTGCAGCCGTCAACAATGTGCATACCCAAAACCTGCCTGTCATAAATGTGCCTTTCAAAGCCATATTCTTCGGTTCGATGTCCGTTAGGTGCTGTATGCTATTTCCTCATTCCATTTGTGCTTTTTGACGGATTTTAGAATCATATCGGCACATTCCAGCGCTGCCAAGCCCTCCTCGGCGCTGACCTCGGGCGCCAGTGTTCTATCCATAACGGCCCGCAGAAATGCCTCCTGCTCTAAACGGATTGGCTCTTTGTCGTCTATTTCAAGCTGCTCGATGTGCAGTAAATCAGGCCAGTTCACCGTCGTCAGGTCAAAATCACCTGCTGCTTTGTGTTCTTTTATCCACTTTAGAACGTTAACGTTTGGGTCGGCTTTAATGATAATGCCGCTTTTCCTGAAATAATCCACGCTTAAATACGCCTGCCTGCTGAATACCCTGACCTTTCTTTCGGTTTTCAAGGCCAGTCTCGATGCTGTAATATTTGCAATACAGCCGTTCTCAAAAACAATTCTCGCATTACAGATGTCTTCTTTCTCGTCGATGACGCTGACGCCTGCGGCGTCAACCTTCTTGATTTTGCTCGCCGCCAGCGACAGGATAATATCTATATCGTGAATCATTACATCCAGCACAACTCCGACGTCGGTCGAGCGAAATGGATACGGGCTGATACGCGTGGCCTCGATAAACTTCGGCTCGATATTGAGCCGTTTTATCGCCTGGGCTACAGGATTACACCGCTCGGAATGTCCCACGGCCACAAGGCAGTTATGCTTTTTCGCGAGAGACACAATCTTTCGACCTTCTTTTACATTGGCTGCTAATGGTTTTTCTATCATCACAGCGATATTTTTTCTGATAAAGATTTTTGCTAACTCCAGGTGTGTTATCGTCGGTGTCGCTATCGTTACCGCATCGACCTTGTCCATGATATCCTCACAACGAGTTGCAGCAGGGCAGTTATATTGATTTGCCAGCTTCTGGGCTTTGTCTGCTACGATGTCCACGATGGCTACAAGTTCACTTTGCGGCAGGCTGTCATAGACCTTCGCATGTATTGCCCCCATTTTGCCCGCACCTATAACAGCAGTTCTTATCTTATCCATTGAATATTTTTCGCTGATTTATCGTTAATTTTTCTTTTAATTATTGATGTCTGAACTTTTCGAGGTATCTGCCGAACCGTTGCTTGCTGCTTTTGGTTATCATATCAATCATAGCCCGCACATTTTCATCGAGTCCATCCTCTTGTGCGAGAGCCCTTGCGTTTTCCAGCAGTGTTCCGCCCCGGCGGTAGAGCTTCTTGTATGCCTGAATTATTTTTTCCTGCTGCGGCTCGCTCAAACCTGCTCGTTTCATACCTCGCTTGTTAACGCCCCGCACCCTCGGCGGGTAATGACCGCTGACAACGAGAAAAGGCGGGACATCCTTATTAATACCGGCAAGACCGGCCGCATAGCACCACTTGCCAAGAGTAACAAACTGATGCAGCAAAACCATACCGCTAAGCCATGCTCCGGTTTCAATCTTGCAGTGTCCGCTTAACTGAACATAGTTGCTCATAACAATCTTGTCTTCAAGTGTGCAGTCGTGCCCGATGTGCACACCGGTCATAAGCAGATTGTCATTTCCTATTTTAGTGAATGTCCCTTGATAAATGCTCGAATGTATTGTTACCTGCTCGCGAAAGATATTTTTATCGCCTATCACGAGTCCCCCAATAGGGTCGTCCGGACCCAAACCCAGTATCTGTGGCCTGCCGCCAATCACACAATTAGCAAAAAAGTGATTATTTTTTCCGATTGTGACGGCCTTGTTAATCACCACATTGGCTTCAAGGATTGTATCAGCCCCGATGGAGACACCACTGTCAATGACGCAATTTGGCCCGATTGTAACACCATCAGCTAAATGAGAATCCTTATGAATTACTGCACCGGGATGTATCTGAATCATTTTTGTCTAACCTGTAATATTTTGACCTCGGATTTCTATGTCAGAAATTACGCCTTCTCATCGTCAACAAGCATAAATTTAATTTGAGCTTCAGCGACTACTTTTCCGCTGACCATTGCCTTGCACCGGCACTGTGCGGTTCTCTTTCGCAGCCGCAGCGTCTCGGCAGTGAGGACAAGCTGGTCGCCAGGGACAACTCTTTTACGCAATTTTACGTTGTCCATACTCAGCAGAACCGCTAACTTGCCGGTATGTTCCAGCCGTTGTGCAAACAATAGGCCAGAGACCTGCGCCATTGCTTCCACGATAAGCACACCGGGCATAATAGGTGTGCCGGGGAAGTGACCCTGGAAAAATTGCTCGTTGTAACTTACGTTCTTTATGCCCTTTATACGAGTATCGCCTTCGATTTCGACCACCTTGTCCACCAGCAGAAACGGGTATCTGTGTGGAAGAATCTTGGCAATCTGTCGAATATCCAGAAGCGCATCGGTGCCATACGCCTGCATTCGCCCCTGCTGCTCGGCTGCTTCATACAATTTTCCCACAAGCTGCTGGTTAAGCGAATGACCGCTTTTATAGGCCACGATTCTGCCTTTAATAGCTCTGCCGACCAACGCAAGGTCACCTATCAAATCTACAATCTTGTGCTTGGCACACTCATCTGGAAACCTGTAACTATTCTTCATAGGCCCATCAGAGCTGATAACCAGGATATCGTGAGGTCCGAGATGTGTTCCAATCCCACGAGCTTGAAGCTGCCTGCCCTCCGCCTCAAGCACAAACGTTCGGGCTGGCGCAAGATGTTTTTCAAAATTCTCCGGCGTAATTCGACAGCTGAAAATCTGCCTGCCGATACCGGTATGACCGCTGTAATCCAGGTCGTAAGTGATATTTAATCCGTCATCTGTGTACGGCAGAGCATATATTGAAGCATCACCGGCAATAATACTAAGCGGTTCCCTTATTACAAACTCTCTGCGGTTGGCTTGCTGCTCGGCGATGCCGGTGCGTTTGAGAACCTTAAAATACTCGGCACAACTGCTATCCGGAGCCGGCAGCTCCGGACCATCAACTTCCACAGTCAGATTATCAATCTCCATTGCGGTTATAGCAGATAGACAGTGCTCGATGGTTTCTATGCTGACGGAACCTTTTTTTATTGTCGTGCGACGACTTCGCTCGGCAAGGTTGGGTGCAACGGCGCTAATCCGGACCGCCTCCTGCAAATCTGTCCGAACAAAAACTACGCCGGTATTTGCAGGGGCAGGACGAAAAGTAACCTTTGCCTCCTGGCCACCAAACAAACCTCGGCCCTGCAATCTGCCTTCAGTTTTTATCGTCTTTTGCAGCTTCATAATAGCGCAAGCGTGTGCCGCTATTTGCCCTTTTCGAGTATTTCAATCCTCTTAATCAGTTGTTTTAATTGTTCAACCAGCTTTGGCAAACGCATAGTCAAACCCATTATCCGTAATGCTTCTTTTCCTTCAACAGCAGGTGAGCCGACTATCTTCTCGCCCGGCCCTATATCGTTAATAACGCCTGCCTGAGCGCCGACCATTGTGCCGTTACCGATTTCAATGTTATCCGCCAGACCGACCTGGCCGGCTAACACCACGCCGTCACCCAGTTTACAGCTTCCGGATATACCAACCATACCGGCTATCAAACAGCATTTGCCGATTACCACATTATGAGCAATTTGCACGAGATTATCTATTTTTGTTCCTGCTCCAATTACAGTATTGTCAAATTTCGCCCTGTCGATGCAGCAGTTTGCACCTATTTCCACAAAATCTTCAATCACCACTCCGCCGTTGTGCGGGATGAGTTTATGAGCGCCATCAATAAACGAATATCCAAAGCCGGTCGAGCCAATCGTGCTGTTTGCCTGGATGATGACATTATCGCCTAAACGGCAGTTATGGTAGATGACGACATTGCTGTCAAGGCGACAGTTTTTGCCGAGTTTTGAATTCTCGCCTATTTTGCAGCTGCTGCCGATTATGCTGTTTTCACCTATTTCGACCCCGTCATCAATTACTGCATTTGGCCCGATGGACACATCCCTGGCTATTTTGACATTCCGGCCGAGCTTTGCGGTCGGGTCAATTGCTCTGGTTGGCGGTTTCAATTTAGGTGCGAAGATGTTTAATGCCTCTATCAGGGCTGTATCTACATTTTTGACAAGCAATTGAGGCCCGGAAAAATCCTTGATGCGTTTAGCCACGATAGCCGCCCCTGCTCGCGACTTCCCGAGGGCTGCTATGTGTTTATCGCTCGTGGCAAACGTAACATTGTTTTCACCGGCTGACTCTACAGGCCCCACAGAGCTTATCTGCCTGCCCCCTTTATCGCCTGCGTTAACCAGCTCAGCGCCAAGCCGCTCTGCTAATTGTGCAACTGTCAAGCTCATTTTCACTTCACCGCCGAATTCACAAAGCCCGCTGAGTTAATTTGGTGATTGCCAACCTGTCAGATGTGAGCTCTTAATTGATGAATGATAATTAAACAATCAATCATTTAACCAGCATTCTCCGCATTCTCGGCTTTTTCTATTCTTGTTTTTTTTGTTCGGCATCGAGCCGGGTTATTACTTCGTCGGTGATATCCAGACATCCGCCGCTATACAGCAATTTGTGCGTGCTCAAGGTCAGCATAAGCTCATCGGGACTTATCGAAGGAAACTCGACCTCGCCCTTCTCAAATACCATAACAAGTCCTTTTTGTTCAGCCAGCTCGCTGGTTATCTGCAGAATTTCTTTATAAAGGTTTTCGGTCCATTGCTGGTCCTTTACGGTTCTCTGCTGGTTGTTGAACTGCCGGCCGGCTTCAAACTCCGCCTGTTTTTGCAGCAGTTCCTTGACCTGCGCCAGATAGTCACTGCTGCCGGGTTTCAGTGCCTTCAGCCCGGCTTTCTGCGCCTCGAATTCCTTTTGAAGCCTTTGCTCTTCTGCTTCCAACCTTGCCTGTTCAGACAAAGCGTCGGCCCTGTACCTGGCATTTTTCTTACATTCACGGAATGTCTTGCGAATATTGACGACGCCAATCTTATCGGTAACAGTTTTGCTTTTCGGTTCAGCCGAGCTGTATCCGTAGCACACAAACAAAACAACCGCACCTGTTAGACAACCTAAAACTATCGCCTTATTCTTCATAAATTATCCTTTCCACTTATTAGTCCGTCACACATCAAATGATGGGCGTCATTCCTGCGAAACTTGTCCTGAGCGCAGCCGAAGGAGCAGGAATCCACAGCCACCCAAGGCCTGGATTCCGCATCAAGTGCGGAATGACAAGTCCTCAAATAACATGTGAAAGACTACTACTGCTCTGATTGACAATCGAGCAATCAAAAGAAAATAGTAAATAGCTGATATTACATTAAAATAGCGCACCAACAGAGAAGCTGAAAACGCGTGTCCTGTCATCGCCGTCTTTCATGAAAGGCGTGGCAAGCTCAAATCTCATCGGCACAGGTCCGAACCACTGCGGTATCATTATCTGAATGCCTGTTCCCACAGCCGCTCGATAGCCGCCGGTATCAATCATCCCGCTGTCAACAAAAAACAGTGCCGCAAAATCCTGGCTTGTCAAAGGCACGGTCACCTCGGCGTTGGCCAGGAATATCCAGTTGCTGCCTATCGGGTCTTCCCGCTCTGCCGTGCCGGCTGGGACATTTGTCTGAAACCCTCTGGTGCTGACGCCTCGATAATCAAAGCCCCTGATGCCGTAAGTGCCCGTCCCGCCTGCATAGAACTTTTCAAAAGGCGGTGCGTCGCCTACTGTAGTAGCTGCAAGGAACTTGGTCGCCATAATCGTCTTTTGCTCTGCCAGATTTTCATAAAGCGTTTTATACCATCGATATGTTCCGCTCAATATGCCGAAGTTTTCGACACCTGTAACCTGCTCATAACTTGCGTTATACCATTTCCCCGAGGTGGGACTCCATCGGTCATCCCTTAAATCTCTTCCGATGCCGAACTCGATTCCGTAGAGAGCATTCTTTCCTTTAACATCGATTATTTCCTGAGGCGCATCGGTATCAATGCCGCCAACATCGACATTTTCACATCTTACACCGATACTCCTTCTCCAGTCGTTCTTGTAGCGCTTCTCGATTTCCACATATCCTTTCGTTCTTTGCTCATCGTAGCTTTCCCTGTACCTCATCCAGCTTGAGCCGATGACATTGAGCGAAGTTGGTTTGTTGTTCAGGTATGGCTCGGTGAACGCTATGGAATACTCGCTGATTTCGGTCCCCGGATTCAGGGAAATTCTGAGGGTCTGCCCTGCACCTTTGAATGCATTTCCTGTTATAAAGTCCTTGAAGCTCTTGGGCCAATCGGTTATGTCGAAATTTCTTTGCTGAAAGACGAACTGTCCCATGACGCCTGCGTCGCTGGACACGCCGCCGCCGACCATTATCATTCCGGTCTGCCCTTCTTTTATGCCCACGGACGCATTTTGGCCGAGCAGCTCCGGCTCATTCGGGTCGTATATATACGGCTCACCAACAGGCCTGACCATTACTTCCTCGGCCATCGCAGTAGCTTGAACCTCTTTTTCCAGCTTTCCGCCGCCCTGCTTCGGAGCGATATCGGCGTTATACAGCTTACCAGGGGTGAAGTCTTCCTCGTCGAGTATCCGCCGGATAACCCTGTCTTGCGTTTGTGTATTGCCGCTTATGTCGATTTGCCCGATACGGAACTGCCTGCCTTCGCTGATTTCGAAAGCTACGTTGACAATATCGGCGTCGCCGACAAAGGCCGGCCTCTGCTCGACCTTTGCATCGATGTAGCCGCGCTGGTGATAGAGCTTTCCGATTTGCTTGGCGTGCGATTCAGCCCGGCGTCTGCGATAGACATCGCCCTGCTTCAGCTTCAAACCCTTCAACAGAATCTCGTCGTCGATGCGATGATTGCCGACGAGAGCAATTTTATTGACGGTATAAACCGGCCCTTCACTAATGTCGAAAATGATACCAACGCTTCTGTTGTCGTCGGAAAACCGCAGCTGCTGCTCTATTTTATTATTTAGAAAACCCTCGTCATAATAAACCCTTTTCAGCTTTTCCACATCTTCGGTCAATGTTTCTTCGTTGTAGTAAGTCGGCCGAACAAGCCTTCTTCTGGTCTTTGTTTTTATGACTTTTTTAAGTGAATTGGCCTTGATGGCTTTATTGCCGCTGAATTTAATCGAGGCGATTCTGACCCTCGGGCCTTCATCGATGGAGTAAAACACCTCGCCCTTGCTCAGCTTGTCGCTGTCAAGTGTGACGCTGACGTAAGGAAAGCCCTTTTGTCGATAAAATTCAGTCAGGGTGGTCCTGTATGCTTCAGCCAGGATAGGGTCGATGTAGTCGCCTGTCTTAAAGCCGAGTTTTTTCTGCAGGGTCTTGTTTTTATAGGTGCGGTTGCCGGCAAAACTTATCGACCTGACGATTTCTCTTTCGCCGGTGCTTGTTAGTTTCTCAATCTTTTCTATGTCGGTTTTGGACTGCTGCAAAGCACAGCCGGCGCCCATGCTCAAAAGCACGATTAACGTAACACGGGCTTCCAGCCCGTGATACCACGGCCAGGATGGCCGTGGTACGATACGGAGGGTGAATTTGTGGTTTTGGTATTCGATATTCGGATTTAACAGCATAGTTTTTTTCGCCTTTGGCCCCCCTTCTTGCCCCTGCGCTTGTTTTCGCAAGCAGACGTGGGGGCATAGGGGCTGAATCATAAATTAAAACGGCACCGATGGTTCTTCAGCAAACGAGGCATTTTCGAACCTTGTAAATTTTTCCCTGAATACGAGCGAGACTGCACCGGTCGGGCCGTTGCGCTGCTTGGCTATTATCAGCTCTGCCTTGTTGTCGGGTGTGTAGTCTTCGGTTTTTTCGCCGCGAGCGTGGTAATAATCTTCGCGGTGCAGCAGGATTACTACGTCGGCGTCCTGCTCGATACTGCCGCTTTCCCGCAGGTCGCTCATTCTCGGCCTGTGGTCTTCTCTGCCCTCGGGTGCCCGGTTCAGCTGGCTCATAACCACAACTGGGATGTTCAGCTCCCTTGCCAGCGCCTTGAGATATCTTGAAATCGTGGTGATTTCCTGCTGGCGAGACTCCACCTTGGTTCCCATATGCATTAACTGCAGGTAATCCACGAAAATGGCCTGGATGTTATATAAGCTTTTTATCCGCCTTGACTTGGCCCGAAGCTCCAGCGGCGTCATTGTCGATGTGTCGTCGATATAAATCGGCGCTTCGTATATCTCGCCGCAGATGTCCTTCAGTTTCGCTTTGTGCTCGGTATCGAGCATCCCCTTTCGGACTTTCTGGCTGTCAAAACCGCCCCGGCTGCACAAGAATCTCTCCGCCAGTTGCTGCTGGCCCATCTCCAGCGAGAATATTGCCACGGGAGTTTTCTCCTGCACGCCCATATACTCGGCCATATTTAGCGCAAGAGAAGTCTTTCCCATACTCGGTCTTCCGGCGATGACAATCACCTCCCCGTTCTGCAGCCCGCAGGTCAAATCGTCAAGCTCGTAAAAGCCGGTCGCTAATCCCGTAATTAGTTTGCCTTCGCGCCTTTCAATAAGCTCGTATGCCCGAATAATTAAATCCTTCAACGGACTGGCTTTGCCCGTTATCTTTTTGTCGGTGATGGCAAAGATTTTGCGCTCCGCCTCATCGAGTGTCTCGCTGGTCTCGGTGCCTTGGTCGTAGGCCTCATCCATAATTTCGCCGGCTGCGGCAATGACCTCCCGCAGCAACATCTTGTCCTTTACAATCCCCGCATAATACATCGCGTTGGCCGTGGAAGGCACCGAATCCATAATCCTTCCCAGATACTCGACTCCCCCGACCTCTGCAAGCTGTTTTCGCCGCTCAAGCTCATCCCGAAGCAGAACAGCGTCGATGACGCCTCCTTTGTGCTTCTCATAAAGCGATACTATTGCGTCGAATATGTACCGGTGCTCAATCCTGTAAAAGGCCTCAGCTCGCAGCTGCTCAACGACCTGCCCGATACGTTCCGGGTCGATTATCATTGAGCCCAGCACAGCCGCCTCAGCCGCCAGCGACTCGGGCATGCTGCGACCCCCATCGAAAGCTTTTCCGCTTTCCTCGGCAGAGGTTTTAACGGAGCGGACCGCCTCAATTCGGCTGGTTCTGCCCCGAGCAACCGTCTCCGCTTTGGGGTGCCTTACGGCATTTGTTCTTCCATTAATACCGGCCATAATCAAGTCCTCCTTAACAAAATCAATGCTACTCTGCGAAGCACGAGCATTCTACTTGCCTGTTAGTATAATTGTCAAATAATTGTTTTAACTAAAGTAATGAACCACATAGGATTCTTTACCACAAACCATACGGTATATGGCAGGCCATAAACTGGCAAACGGCGTGGCGTATGCCACTGCCGCCAATGTGGTTTATGGTAGTGATGGCGTGGCCTCGTGCCTCGGCCATCCTGGCCGTGGGCCGGCAGCCCGTGCCACCTCCCCTGAACCGCTTCTGGTTCAGGGCTCATTATTCAGCTTGGTTCAGGGTAGCATACCACGTGGTGTATGCCACTGTGGCCGGCAGCAGTGGTCCGTCAATCGCCTTGCGGAAACTGTGCGCATAAAAAAACGGAACTGGGGTGCGGAGGGAGAGGAAAGGGAGGAAAAGACCCAGTCCCGTTTTATATCTATTAATGAACCGCATAGGATTCATTACCATAAACTGGCAAACGGCGTGGCGTATGCCACTGCCGCCAATGTGGTTTATGGTTTAGAATTCCATCCCTGCGTTGTTAAATCTATTATAGCATATTTGCTGCTTCCTTGTCAATATATGTTTGAAAAATTTTTCTCGTCACGGCGGAGCGTGCCCCGTTTAGAGATGAATCTCTAACGGAGCGTGCCGTAGCAGGGAAGGCTCTCCCCGGAACCGCTTCTGGTTCAGGGTTCTGTTTCCCGCCCACACTGTGGGATATGGGACACCACGTGGGCAGCAGTGGCATACGCCACGCCGTGTGCCAGTATCCCACTGTGGCCCCACGTGGTATCCTACTTTAGGTGTCCTGTGGGGTGGTTTCCGGTTGCCCCTGAACCGCTTCTGGTTCAGGGCTGCTCTTCGGGTTTCTCTGCGGAGCTCTCCGGCTGGGCGGGCCCTGCCACCGTATGGTGCAGGGCGGGTGCAGATGCCGCTTCGACGTCTCTCGTCACAGCGGAGCGCGCCGTAGTGGTTCGACTCTGCTCACCACCCTGAGCCTGTCGAAGGGCCGGGTCAGACACGACCACAATGTTGACAGAAGCGGTCAAATCCCTGTCGAATTTGAGTTTTACCGTATAGCTGCCGACCTGCTTTATATGCTCCGGCAGGAGCACTACATCATCGGCAACTTCAAAGCCCTGCGCCCGCAGGTTCTCTGCTACCTGCTCCGCGGTTATCGAGCCGAACAATACTCCCTGCTCGTTGGCCTTGGCTGCCAGAACCGCCTCGGCTCCTTCGACCGCCTTGGCAGCTTCTTCCATCCGGCTTCTATCGTGAATCCTTTGCTCGGCTCGACTGGCCTTTTCCTTGGCTATCGCTTTTAGATTTGTCTCGGTCGCCGGCTTTGCCAGACCCTGCGGAAACAGATAGTTTCTCGCATAACCGTTGCTTACTTCCACGACATCACCGAGCCAGCCCAGCGTCCTGACATCTTCACAAAGCAAAACCTTCATCCCGTCAGACGTATTAGGGTGTTGCGCAAGTTTCTTCTTATCTTTAATCATTTTTTGCCTTTCAAACGTCTAACGGGATTCGTCTCGTTAGATATATTTGTATGTTGGACACGTTTTTTCTTATATTTATCCATTCTTCTACCTCTCAATTATCTAATAGCATACCACGTGGTGTATGCCACTGTGGCGGGACTCGTATCTTGCCCTGCCACCGTATGGTGCAGGGTCTTGTCTGTCATCTATAAACCTGTAGCTCAGCTTGTAAACGGCAATAGCGCCATATACCTCGCTCGTTTGATTGCTTTTTGTGCTTTCCTTTGGCAGCTTGCGCAATTGCCGCTGCGTTTGCGTGAGTATATCTTGCCTCGGTTGGTTAAGAGCCGCTGCAGTGTCTCAACATCCTTGTAGTCGATATACTTTATGCGGCGTCTGCAAAAGCGGCATTGCGTCTGCTCGCGAGTGCCTGTGAATCCTGTTTTTCTGTTATCTCTTTTTATCATATTAAACTTATCTGCCTTTCGCTTATCCCACACCAAAGCATCCTGTCAGTTGTTCAAAACCATAAACCACATTGGCGGCAGTGGCATACGCCACGCCGTTTGCCAGTTTATGGCCTGCCATATACCGTATGGTTTGTAGTAATGAATCCTATGTGGTTCATTAAATTTTCGATTTTGAGATTACATATTTTCACCTGGTTTTGGTGCGGGACTAAAATGGAATATCGTCCGGTTCTGTCTGCTGCCTGGCTTGAGAATCCGGACCCGATTGTTCGTTTTGTGGGACAGGGCGGTCGCTGTTCGGCCCTGAGCTTACTGCCGAAGGGCTGTTTTGGTCGGCATCTGCGGTAGCTGTGCCCGGCAGAAACTGAAAGTTTTCAACCGTAACTCTGTGTCTGCTTCGCTTTGTGCCGTCTTGGGCCGTCCAGCTCTCGAAGGTTAATCTGCCCTCAACAAATATCGCCCTGCCTTTGTTCAGGTATTTATTTATATTTTCAGCCATCCGGCCGAACGCCCTGCAGTCCACAAAGCAGGTATCCTGCCTTTGGTTTCCGTCCTGGGCTGTCCATCTGCGGTTCGTCGCCAGACCGAAATCGACTACAGCCGTCTGGTTCGGGGTATATGATAGCTGCGGGTCACGAGTCAGATTGCCCATCAGAAAAATTTTATTAAAACCGGTCATGTTAAAACTCCTCCCCTGAACCGCTCCTGATTCAGGGCCGATATTTGGCTTATGCTTATACTGTTTTTTTCAAACCTGCTCAACTGCAGCACCAATATCCTCAAAACACGCCTATTTTCTCTGCCTGCCTGAGTTTGAGAGCTGTTCATTGAACAAACTCAAAGCCGACAGAAGATAATCATTGGTTATCTGGCTTTTTGTCCTGCTATGTCTTTTCTTGAGCGATTACATGCTCTGCTTCTACTTCTTCGCCCGTTTCCTGAGGGGGTTGCTTTTCATCCAGTTCGGCTGGTGTTTCTTTTTCAATGTCGTCCTGTTCAATCCCCTCGGCACTAAGGATTAGGACTCGCATAATCTGGTCCGAGAGCTGAACGGCTTTTTCAATCTCTCGTATCCTTCCGCCGTCGGCCTTGAAATAGCAGAGTATGTATGTCCCTCTTGTTTTGCCGTTAATCTCATAGGCAAGTTTTCGTTCGCTCCATTTTCTCATTGAGACAATCTCGCCATCGGCCTTTTTCAATACGGATTTGAGAGTCGAAATAGTCTTATCCCACTCCGTTGCCTGAGCCGAATCAACAAGAAACATCGCCTCATAGAGCTTCTTAACTGCGGTTTCCATACCGTTGACCTCCAGCTAAAATTAAGATTAACATTTTTTTCACTTTTTGCATTTTCGCCATAGTTGGCTTTTTTCCTATTGACTGTTAAATCGGCACATTGCCTGCTCGATACCGTATTCAACCCAGCAGAGCACGGCGTCTTGCGCCTTTTCAATCGCATCATTTATCAGCAGCATTTCTGTTTGCGACGGCCTGCTAAGCACAAAATCTATATCTGTCTGTTCTTTGCTTTGGCCGATGCCGACTCGCAGCCGACCGAATCTGTTCGATCCGAGCTTTTCTATAATATCTGCTAATCCGTTATGTCCTCCTGCAGAGCCCTTTGCTCTCAGGCGAATCCTGCCCGGCTCAAGGTACATATCGTCAACTACCACAAGCAGGTCATCCAGCGCAATCTTGTAAAAACCCACTGCCGTCGCAACCGCCTGGCCGCTGCGATTCATCCCGTGCCACGGCTTTAACGGAATCAGCTTTTTTTCAGCAAACTTACCCATCCCCAGGCAGGCGCCGAATTTTTTCGTTTTTATCTTTATATTCAGTGTTTTGGCCAGCAAATCTATCACCTTAAAGCCCGCATTGTGCCGGGTATCAACATACTTTTTGCCGGGATTACCAAGGCCAACAACCATTTTCACCCCGTTAGAAATTACCATTTTTATACTCTTTACAATCCCGTTAAAATGAATTTTCTAACGGGGTTCATATCAGCCATAATTTATTTTCATCAGATACCGATTATTCCTGCTCCTTTTCTGAAGGTTCTTCTTCGGCTTCTTCTTTGACCTCACCAATAACCTCTGGAGCAGTCGGTGCTTCTGCCTCAATCTCCTCGGCAGTCTTGGCGACGGCAACAAGATGACAGGTGACAAGAAGCGTCTCCGGCGGGCTTATCAGTTTTACCCCTTCCGGAAGTATAATATCGCTTGCGTGTAAAGCATCGCCGATATTCATCTCCTTGATTGAAACAACAAGCGATTCCGGAATATCGGTTGCCCTGCACTCAATCTCCAGGTGGGCTGTATGCTCTTCGATAATTCCTCCTTCGTGCGTGCCCTTGGCCGTTCCCTTGAGCTCAAGGGGGACTGTCACCTTGACTATCTCAGTTTCGTCAACTCTCATCATATCCACATGGATGATATCTTTGCCCAGATGATCATATTGCACGTCTTTTACAATCATTTTTTGTTTGCTTTTGTCTATCTGCACGTCCATCAGCCGATGCCCGTGGTGCAGCTCTTCGATAAAATTATGAGCATCAAGCGAGATAGACACCGGCTCTTGCTTATGGCCATACACTGTAGCCGGTATTCGTCCGCTCTTTCGAACTTTAGAGGCTGACTTTGAGCCGGTTTGTTCTCTCAGTTCTGCCTTCAAAAGCAAGGTTTTTTCCATAATAACCTCATTTATTCTTACTGTGTTTTTTCCAGTATCATGTTGTGAAACAGGTTGGAAATCGATTCGTTTCTGTGAATTCGTTTTATTGCCTCTCCCAGCATATCTGCCACGGTTAAGACCTTTATTTTTGCTATCTGTTTTTGTTTTTCATTCAGAGGGATGGTATCGGTAATAACAACCTCATCTATGGGAGCTTCGTTGAGCTGCTCGATTGCTTCTTCTGCGAGAACCCCATGAGTGGCGCCGACGTATATTTTTTTTGCTTTGCGTTCCTTAACCAGTTTGGCGGCACTGCATACTGTTCCAGCGGTGGCGATAATATCGTCGCACATCAAAATATTTCTACCGGCCACATCGCCGATAATCTCCAGGGCCATTACTTTGCTGCCGCTGACCCGTTTCTTGTGCACAATCGCCAGTTCCCCGCCGAGGTTTGACGCATATCGAGAGGCAATTTTAATATTACCAACATCCGGCGAGACCACCGTTAAATTGCCGATTTTTTTATCCCTGAAATACTTGCTCAACACCAGCTCGCCTGTCAGGTGGTCAACCGGTATGTCGAAGAATCCCTGCAGCTGTTGTGCGTGTAAATCTATCGCTAATACCCTGTCGGCTCCGGCGGCTGAAATAATGTTCGCGACAAGTTTGGCTGTTATCGGCACCCGCCCCTCGTCTTTCCTGTCCTGGCGGGCATAGCCAAAGTAGGGAATAACCGAAGTGATGCGCTTGGCACTGGCCCTTCGCAAGCAATCCAGATAGATTAAAAGCTCTACCAGATGCTCATCAACGGGTTTACACGTTGACTGCACAACAAAGCAGTCTCTGCCGCGAACATCATCTTCAACTCTGATGACCTTCTCGCCGTCCGGAAACCTTTCAATCTTTGCGCCGCCGACCGGAATTCCTAAATACTTGCAAACCGCACTTGTCAGCGCCGGATTGCTGCTGCCGGAAAAAATCTTTAGATTGTCGTTCAGAAACATCTGCTTTAGTCCTTCTGTCCAAGTTTATCGATATTTTCTTTCGAGACCACCGTCCCTGCACTTATATGCGAGCCGTCCTTCAGCTCAAGCGGTGCTACCAGAATCGAGCCCGAGCCGATGTAGCAGTTATTGCCGATATGGGTTCGGCTGATTTTTTCGCCGTCGAAATTGGCCGTTATTGAGCCGGCACCTATGTTGACATTACGACCCACCGTAGCATCGCCGATATAACTGTGGTGCCGTGTTCGAACACCATCTGCTAAGGTCGAATTCTTTACTTCCGTGAAGACACCTAATACAACATCGTTCTCCAGAACCGTGCCGCTTCTCAGATAAGCAAATGGCCCGACTCGACAGCCTTTGCCGATTTTAACTTCGCCGTGGATATAGGTGAACGGCTCAATCACGGTGTCCTGTCCTATTTGTGCTCTTGCATCAATCCAGGTATTATCAGGGTCAACTATTGTCACGCCATTTTCCATCAGCTCCTGCTGAATCCGCTGCTGCATAATCTTGCATGCAACGCTCAGTTCGCGTCTGCTGTTAACGCCCATTGCCTCCTCAGGCCGCACTGCCGTTATCGCAACGACTGTATGGCCTGTCTCAATAATAAGAGAAAGCGCATCGGTCAAATAATATTCTTTTTTGATATTATCCGGCTTAACCTTTTCCAGCGTTTCAAAAAGAATCTTATTATTAAAAAGATAATAGCTTGGGTTCACTTCTTTAATAGCCGATTGTTCGCTTGTGCAGTCACTATCCTCAACAATGCCCTGGATATTGCCGTATGCGTCTCGGATTATCCGCCCGTATCCGGCTGGGTTGTCGAGAATCGCCGTCGCCAGTGTTACTGCCGGCTGTCCAATCTTATGTTTTTTGGCCAGCGTTTTCAGTGTTTCAGCGCGAATTAAAGGCCCATCACCGCAAAGCACCAGTGTCTGGCCTTTGAAATCCTTCAAATATTCCTTACAGCACATTACAGCGTGGGCTGTTCCAAGCTGCTGCTCTTGACGGACCCAGACAATATCATCGCAATCCTTGAATCGCTCTTGAACCTGCTCGGCGGAGAAGCCGACAACGACATATATTTTTGATACACCCACCTTGCGGCAGGCATCGAACACGTATGCCAGCATAGGTCGGCCGCACACCTCGTGCAGGACCTTCGCCATTTGCGTATTCATCCTGCTGCTGACCCCTGCTGCCAATATTATTGCTACCTGTTCACTCACAGCGCTTCCACTAATTTTTCATTTTGCATTTTGATTTTCTAATCTACCCGGCCAGGACTCGAACCTGGAATGGGAGGACCAAAACCTCCTGTGTTACCATTACACCACCGGGTAATCCAAAAAAGCTTAAAACGCAAAATGAAAAATTATTGAATACCTCAGTTTTGAACTTTTAGCTTTACATTTTTTCATTTCCCGTTTGTCACGGAGGCCGACCTGTGTCAACCCGGTTTGGCTCCGTCGGAGGATTGAGTCAACCACGCCGTGATTCTGTTGACCCCGGAGCAATTGACTATTTATTATTTACTATTGACTATTTTATTCAGTTGATTCCTGTCGATGCCTGATTTTTTTCTTTTTTTTCAATAATCAATATTCAATAGTAAATAATCAATTCCAGAGCTACCCCGTGCGACAGAGCAATCCCTCGACTCCGCTCGGGATGGCGAGCAAAGTCGAACTATTTCAACCGTAATAGATTACCCTATTCACGGCAGCAAATCAAATCTTTTTCTGCAAAAAAGCAAAAATTTCCTATTTAATCGCTCAAAAAGCAACCCCGGAAGATGCCGGGGTTGGGAAAATATTCTCGCTTTGCCTTGCTTTATGCGAGTTCGTAATGAATGAAGATAGGTTAACAACCGCTTATACGTCGTGTTACCGGCCTATTTAGGCGTATCCTGCTTTCGCTCGTTTATTTCAACAGTTGTAATACTATTGATTTTCATAGGTATCGTCATCTCTTGCCCGCCTCCGGGGGGTGAGCCGGTATCTACAATTTTCATCTGTCCTGATAATTGGTGCTCTGCTTTACTGTGCGATAATTGTCCCGTGGATTCCTGCATTTTTATCAGTCCCTGCTGCTTTCCTGAGAATTCATGACTTATTTTTGCGGTGCCAATCTCCATCGGTTTTGCTTGAGGATTAGGTTTGATGTTAGAAACTATCTCGATAGTTGCGAAGCCATTTTCGCGGTTCTTCAATGTCCAGGTATTTTCAACGATTGCGGTTAACCCATAGGACAGGACAAAGGTCTTATTCCACGAGTCACCAATACCTACGGTCTTATCCGGGTATATCGCCATTGAGCTTTCGGTTTGCTCTTTTATGGCTTCTTTGCTAAGGTACTGCTCTAATCCTTTCATTGCTCCTTCGCGAATCGGCCCTTCCGGCAGTTTATTTTGGATATTCCCACGCATTTTCTCCAGTCCCTTAACATCTTTGACATCACCGTTGGGTGTTATTAGTAGCGTAAAACCTTCGCCTAAAAGTGCTGCATAGTTCTGCGCCTCTAACGTCACCTTCGAATCTTTTTTGGATGAGTCGTATTCAGACTCTCCCATCGGCGTTTTCTGTCTGAACTGCACCCATTTGTATGTATAGTCAATCCACGCATCGCCATTATCATTGACGTCGTTGACATCGAAGTCAATACCCATACCCATAGTTGTATCCATGTTCTGTTCCTGCCCCATTATGGTTTGCGAAATCTTCTGCTCGTTTGTCATTTTTATATAGTACTTTTGTCCCTTCTGGAGTTTTAGTTTGTAGAGAATTTTCTCGTCAGCTTTTGCCTGCACAGCGCATATTGCAATCATCACCGCTACTACAAAACCGCCTGTCTTGAATCTTCTGTTATCCATTTTGGTCATCCTTAAAAATAAGTTATCTTTAGACTAAACGATTCAGAAATAATAACCAGAAGTGTTACAAGAATCCAATAAAATAATTTTTTACATTTCTCCCGAATAATCACCGCAGCTAATGGTCTGCGACTGTTACTTTTGCCCTGCTAATTGCCTTGCCTTGTGACAATTATGTTGTTTTTTTGCTACGGCTGACCAATAAAATCTGGGCCTTGTCAATTGATTTCCGGTTCATTTTTACCGAAGAAAACATCCGTAGGAGGTCTGAAGGGCCGTTTAAGCTCACAGCCGTTATATGCGGTTGTTGGCGAGATGACTTAACAGGCGGATTGAAGGTGGCAGGTATTAATAGATGATTGCAGGATATGACTCGTGTTTTGTAGCGAAGGAGCTTCGCTACTTCGCAGAGTAGCAATGGAAATGTGGATAAAAGCTCTATATTCGGTTATTTGATTTTTTCAGACTTCGGCGAGCTCAGTCGAGCCGATAGAATGCGGACAATCCTTTCAGCAGCGTGGCCGTCCCAAAGCGGCGGTATTTGAGGTTGCCGAAGGGTTCCATTGGTTGTGTGTCTATAGACCTTGATGATATTGGCCGGATCAGTGCCGACAAGCTGGTTTGAGCCGATTTCTACAGTGACGGGTCGCTCCGTGTTTTCGCGGAGTGTTAAACAGGGTATTTTTAGAATAGTAGTTTCTTCCTGTATCCCTCCTGAATCGGTTAGAACCAGCCGTGCCGAGGTCATTAATTTTAGAAAATCAAGATAACCTAAAGGGTCAACAAGTTGTAAATTCGGCAGTCCTTTAAGGCGTTTGTCGAAGTGAAAGGTCGTCAGGTTTTGTCGTGTTCGCGGATGGATTGGAAAGATAATCGGCATATCATTCTGTATAACCTCAAGGGCGTCGAGGATTCTGCCAAAAACACAAGGATTATCCACATTACTCGGGCGATGAAGCGTCAAGGCGGCATAGCCGTTTCCATTGAGATTGAGTTGATTTAAAATATTCGAGCTTTCAGCTCTGGTTTTATTCTTCAGCAGGGTGTCAATCATTACGTTGCCGACAAGGAATATTTTTTCTTTTGAGATGCCTTCGCGGACGAGATTATCCACACCGCTTTGCTCTGTGCAGAAGAGAAAATCGCTTATGGAGTCCGTCAAAAGGCGATTTATTTCTTCCGGCATCGAGCGGTCGAAGCTGCGAAGTCCTGCTTCTACGTGAATAATTGCTATACCCAGTTTTACCGCTACAAGTCCGCAGGCAATTGTGCTGTTAACATCTCCAACGACAAGAACGGCATCAGGCTTGTATTCGAGGACAACGGGCTCAAAAGCTTTCATAATATCAGCAGTTTGAACGGCGTGGCTGTCAGAACCGACTCCCAGATTAATATCCGGCTCCGGAATATCCAGTTGATGAAAAAACAATTCGCTCATTTTTTGGTCATAATGCTGACCTGTGTGAACAAGAAGCGGTTCTATAACTTTTGAAGTTTTGCAGGCCTTTATAATCGGAGCAATCTTCATAAAGTTCGGCCGTGCACCAACGACGTTAATTATTTTTATGGAGCTATTTATCATTTCTGATAGGGTTTGCAAAATGGGCAATTATATTCAAGTAATTATTTGCGAGGTTGTCACGATTATGATGTTTCTTGACATATTCGTAGCCGGCCATTCCAAGCGAGTCGCTCAATTTCGGGTTATCGGCCAGGGTTTCTACTGCTTGAGTCAGTTGTTCGGCATTTTCCGGTTCTATACATATTCCGGCGTTGGATTGCTTTATAAAGTCTGCAGCATGGCCTTCTACCCCAAGAATAACCGGTTTGGCCATAGCTGCGGCTTCAAAGATTTTTGAAGGGAGCACAGTTTTAAAAATGTCTGTTTTTTTTAAGTGGACAAGGCACGCATCTGTAATCGAAAGGAATCCGGGGATAGCGTCTTTGTCTTGCCTGCCGACGAAGAGAATATTGTCAAGGCCGTTTTCAAAGGCCTGTTGCTGCAACTGAGTTTTTGTGGCACCTGCACCGACCAATAAGAACTTTATATCATTTCTTTGTTTGTTCTTTAGCAACTTTGCTGCGTGAAGTATCACCTCAAGACCACAGGCCATGCCGATAGTTCCCACATAGGAACAGATGAACTGGTGATTAAGATTATAATGTTGCCTGATTTTATCATCTGACTGACGTGGGTAGAAAATTTCAGCGTCAAATCCGTTAGGAATTACAGAAATATTTTTTGTCTGAATACCCTTTTTAATTAGTTTCTGCTTATAGCCCTCACCTACAGTTACAATGTGTTGCGCTGAGGCGTACATTTTTAGCTCGAGCCATTCGAGAATTCGCAGTAACCATTTATTACCAAGAGCTCCGACGGCAGCTATAGATTCGGGCCAGACGTCACGTATTTCGAGAACGAAAGGCACACGTCGTAACTTGCTTGCGATTGTTCCCGCCCAGCCGCAAAAAAACTGAGGTGAGGTGGCGATTATTATGTCTGGTTTCGCCATAAACAGCGAAAAGAAGAGGGCACTAAACATGTAGGACACATAATTTGCGATTCGGCGGATTATGCCCTCGTTTGCTGCTATATAAGTCCAGACTCGAATAACACAGATTCCCTCGACATTTTCCTTTTGATATAATTTGTTTTTATAGCCCTCATATACGACTCCGTCAGGAACATTTGGTGCACAAGTGACAACAGTAACCTTGTGTCCTTGGCGAACCCATCGTTTGCAGTTTTCGTAAGTGCGCGAAGCTGGGGCATTGCCCTCAGGATAAAAGTAATGGCTGAAAAACATTATATGCATAGATTTTTCAGCGTTGGAAACTTCTGCTTATCAACTTTATGGCTAATTGAGACTTGTGCTTGAGTTCTTTGTAGCTTCGGATGTGCAGGATATCCCTGTAAAATCTCTTCTTAAAGAAGAAATTCTTACCATATCTTGTTTGAAATTTCTTAACGACAAAATGAGAATGAAGATAGAAAAATGATTTCAAAATCTCCTCAGTGTTCATCTTGTCGGTTTCCATGACGGGTTTATATTCCGAAGTGTATGTAGGGCTGGTAACGAACTCGGACCAGTCGTTTGTCGTAATCCAGTTGTTATCCTTGGCTATTCTGTAAAGTTCGGTTCCCGGGAAAGGCGTGGCTATGGCGACAAAAACATCATCGGTGTCGATTTGTTCAAGAAGTTCCTTGGTTTTTATCACGGAGGAGAAATCTTCGCCGAGATTACCTACCATTACAAAGCTTCCGATGCTTAATTCTGCCTGACGTGCCATTGCATGAGCATTTTTAATCTGTTCTATTGTTATCGCTTTCTTAATTTTTTTAAGGACCTGCGGGTCGCCGGATTCGACTCCAAATTCGACTCTTACACAACCGGCGTTTTTCATTACCTTCAGCATTTCAGGCTCAACAGTGTTTACCCTTGCGTTGCACATCCATTTAAATCTGCAATTGTTGCTTAAAATCAAATTGCACAACTCAAGTATTCTGTTTTTATTTACCGTTATAGTATCGTCCACAAAATCAAACTGAGTTGCACCAAAGTTTTTGTTTAAATAAAGAAGTTCATCAAATATATTCCGGGCGCTTCTTGCTCTAAACTTTCTTCCGAAAATAGTGTGTGAGTCACAAAAGACACAATTGTTTGGGCAACCTCTGCTGCTTATAACAGCGAAAACCCGCTCGGCAGCATCCCCTCCGGTTGCCGGCACTGAATACCTGTCAACCGGCAATAAATGCCACGCCGGCAAAGGTATGAAATCTAAATCTTCGATAAGTTCTCTTGGCTTGTTTACGTATATTTGGCCTTGCTTTTTATATGCTATTCCGTCCACAGCCCCCAGTTCATGGGTTTTCCCATTCGACAGAATGTTTGCCAATTCTGATATAGTTCTTTCTCCTTCTCCTACAACAACAACATCCACGAAATTGGTGGTAAGTATCTCCTTGGGGATAGCTGAGACGTGAGGTCCTCCTGCAATTACTGTGATATGCTTATCAATATCTTTTACAATCCTTGCAGCGTTGACCGCTTCATTGTATTGATTCGTCATAAAAGATATTCCTGCGAGTTTTGGTTCGGCTTTTCTAACCTGCCTTTCCAGGTCTTCATAACCCATATCCAACGCGGACATATCTATAATTTTGACGGAATATCCATCCTTTTCCAAAACAGCAGCGATATATCCGAGGCCAATGGGAGGCGACTTCTTCGGATAAGTGTACGGGGGGTATATCAACAGTATATCTGCGGTAATCATTTGCGAGCAGCCGTTCTATAAAGGTGAATTAGTAATATAATAATTTAAATAATACCTTCCAGCAAATTGCCGGGTATCTGTAATGCCATTTTGAATAGTAATTCTCCCACCTGCTGGCATATTCCTTAAAAACCTTCCTGCCGGTTAAACGGCACATAACGTCCAATTGGATAAAGTGAAGTTTTTGATAATATGGGCTTGCAATCTTTTTAAGAGTCGTAGGGACCAAATGGTAAGTGCTCCAGAAACCGATATCATATTTGGGAATGTTGTCCTGCAATGTGCGCACTGCCTCACTGAACAATCTCTCTGCTTTTTGGTTTTGTGTCACCAGGTAATAATCGTATATTCCCCAAAG
>Ga0299912_10000923_pt1 | contig 23893 bp, 27 predicted proteins | sample RVTome_2_FD_207667 | JGI IMG/M metagenome (GOLD analysis project Ga0299912, IMG submission 207667) | Soil microbial communities from uranium-contaminated site in the Upper Colorado River Basin, Wyoming, United States - RVT95D214 (version 2) ... | reverse complement strand
ATCACGACTCCTGCTGTTTGGGCCGCTACCAAAACATATACGATGAGCACCGTCAGATATTGAACAGCATCCCCGGTTTGGAGTTCGTCGAGATGCGGGAAATTCGTGAATATGCCCTCTGTTGCGGGGGTTGCGCCGGGAGACTGTGGATGGAAAGCAAAAAGGGCGAAAGGCTTTCTGAGCTTAGACTCGAGCAGGTATTAGAGGTGGGAGCCAATACACTAGCTATCAGCTGCCCTTATTGCATGGCTAATTTCAACGATGGTGTGATATCTATGGACAAGGCTGACGTTCTAGAAGTTAAAGACATATCAGAACTCGTTGCGGAGGCATTATAATGGCAGAAAAGAAAGTAGCAAAGAAGAAAGACACGGAGCCAAAGATAGGCGTATATATTTGCCATTGCGGGTCTAATATCGCCGGTACCGTTGATGTACCGCAGGTAGTTGAGTTTGCTAAGGGACTGCCCGCGGTAGCAGTTGCCCGCGAATACAAGTTCATGTGCTCTGACCCGGGGCAGAGCATGATTAAGGATGACATCAAGCAGCTAGGGCTCAACCGGGTCGTCGTTGCCTCCTGTTCACCGCTGCTGCACGAGCCCACCTTCCGCCACGCCGTTCAAGAAGCCGGCATGAATCCTTACCTCTTCGAAATGGCAAACATCAGAGAACACTGCTCCTGGACAACCGAAGACCACGGAGAAGCTACACAGAAAGCCAAAGCACTGGTAAGCGCCGCAGTAAAGCGCATCTTCTATCATCAGCCTCTGGAGCTAAGAGAGGTTCCAGTCAATCCAAATACTCTAATAGTTGGCGGCGGCATTGCTGGAATTCAAGCGGCATTAGAAATCGCCAATGCCGGACACAAAGTTTATCTGGTAGAGAAAGACCCAAGCATCGGCGGACACATGATTCAGTTCGATAAGACCTTCCCTACTCTAGACTGCTCTGCCTGTATACTTACACCTAAGATGACCTCTGCAGGCTCTCATCCCAACATCGAATTGATGACCTACAGCGAAGTTGAAGAAATCGCTGGTTTCATCGGCAACTTCAAAGCCAAGATTCGTAAAAAGGCTAGATTTGTGGACGAATCTAAATGCAACGGCTGCGGTGTCTGCATAGAAAAATGTCCCTGGAAAGCAGACAGCGAGTTCGACCTGGGCTTGAGCCAGCGAAAAGCCATTTACACCCCATTTGCACAAGCAGTGCCCAATATTCCCGTTATAGATAAGGGGAGCTGTGCTTATTTTCTCAAAGGCAAATGCCGAGCCTGCGAAAAGTTCTGCGAGAGAGAAGCTATCGATTTCGAACAGCAAGACAAGGTTGTTGAGATAGATGTAGGCAACATAATCATCACCACCGGCTATGACCCGTTCGACCCCACCCCCATCATCAAATATGGTTATGGTAAACTACCTAATGTTGTCACCGGTCTTGAATTTGAGAGAATCTGCAATTCCGTAGGCCCTACCAGTGGCAAAATCGTTCTCAAAGACGGCTCTGAGCCGAAGAGCATAGCTATCATCCACTGTGTGGGCAGCCGAGACGAAAATTATCATAGATATTGCTCACGCGTCTGTTGCATGTACGCCCTCAAATATTCTCACCTTATAAAGGAAAAAACAAAAGCTGATGTTTACCAGATGTATATAGATATGCGCTGCTTCGGCAAAGGTTATGAGGAATTCTATAAACGGCTAGCTGACGAAGGGGTTACCTTCATACGAGGCAAGCCAGCCGAGGTTACTGATAGGGCGATAAATGATGAAGAAAAGGGAAAGCTGATAGTCGTCGGGGAGGATAGTCTTCTGGGAACTGTCGTCCGAGTCCCGGTTGACATGGTTATACTGTGCATAGCCCTGGAAGCCCGTGCCGATGCTAAAAATGTTGCTCAGTTGTTCACTATCAGTCAAGGGGCCGATGGTTTCTTTATAGAGCGCCATCCTAAACTTGACCCGGTAGCCACTATGACTGAGGGTATCTTCATTGCCGGTTGCTGTCAGGGCCCCAAGGACATACCTGATACTGTAGCCCAGGCCTCAGCCGCAGCTACCCGTGTATTGGCCTCAATTAGCAAAGGGAAGGTTGAGCTAGAGGCAACCGTCGCCGTCATAGATGAAGAGAAATGCTCCGGCTGCCGCATTTGTAATCTCCTCTGTCCTTACAACGCCATCTCATTCATTGAGGAAGACGAGGTATCACGAATTAACGAGGCTCTGTGCAAGGGTTGCGGCACCTGCGTTGCCGCCTGCCCTAGTGCAGCAATTACACACAAACACTTTACCACCGAAGAAATTATGGCAGAAATCGAGGGGGTATTAGTATGAACTTCGAACCGAAAATCGTTGGCTTCTGTTGTAACTGGTGTTCTTATCGGGGCGCCGATTTAGCCGGCACTGCCAGAATGAAATGCTCCCCTAACGTCCGCATCATCAGAGTGATGTGTAGCGGCCGGGTGGAACCAACCTTCGTCGTCAAAGCATTTGAGCTGGGAGCTGACGGCGTTTTGGTCTTGGGCTGTCATGCCGGTGACTGCCACTATTCCGAAGGCAACTATAAGACGATGAGACGCATGCCATTGCTCAAGAAAATGCTGGCCCAAATGGGTGTCGAGGAGGAACGAGTGCGCCTAGATTGGGTGTCAGCTTCCGAAGGTGACCGCTTCGTCTCCGTGGTTGACGATATGACAGCTAAAGTCAGAGCCCTGGGTCCCTTTAAGAACAACTCCAAGGAGGCAAAAAATGGCTAAACTGAAATTAGCTCTCTACTGGGCTTCCAGTTGCGGTGGTTGCGAAATCGCTCAGCTCCAGATTGGCGACAAAATCCTCAAGCTAGCCGAGGTTGCCGACATCGTATTCTGGCCGGTAGCCATTGACGTCAAATATAAAGACGTTGAAGCCATGTCAGAGAAGAGCATAGATGTCTGCCTCTTCAATGGGGCGATTAGAACTTCCGAGCAGGAACACATGGCAAAAATGCTCCGTGAAAAATCCAAAGTACTGATCGCCTACGGTGCCTGTGCCTACGGAGGCGGCATTCCCGGCCTGGGTAATATGTTCAACAGGGAACTGATTTTCGAAAGAGCTTACCTGGAAACACCATCAACAGATAATAAGGATAAAATCTTACCACAAACAAAATGCAAGGTCCCTGAAGGCGAACTTACCATTCCTGAGTTCTATGATACAGTCAAGACCCTCAAGCAGACGGTTGACATAGACTATGTTATCCCTGGTTGTCCACCGGAAGCTAGGACAACCTGGCTGGCTTTAGAAGCCCTGATTGAGGGCAAACTGCCACCTAAAGGGACAGTGATTACCCATAACGCCAAAGCGGTATGTGACGACTGCCCTCGTAAGAGAGATGTAAAAAAGGTCAAGAAGTTTTACCGAACTTTTGAGATTATCCCAGAGCCGGAAATATGTCTTCTGGAACAAGGCCTACTGTGTGCCGGCATCGCCACCCGTGGCGGCTGTGAGGCTCCATGCCCCCAGGCTAATATGCCATGCACCGGCTGCTATGGCCCGGTGGACGGGGTAATTGATCAAGGAGCTCATTTTCTAAGTGCAGTAGCCTCAGTGATCGACTCCAACGACCCTGAGGAAATCCAAAGAATTATCGATGGTATCCACGACCCAGTGGGTACTTTCTATCGCTATAGTTTGCCTGATTCGCTACTAAGGAGGGCAAGAGTAAAATGAAGAAGATAACCATAGACCCCATTACCCGGCTGGAAGGTCACGGCAAAATAGAGATATTCCTCAATGACGCCGGAGAGGTGGAGAATTCCTATTTCCAAGTGCCAGAACTCAGGGGTTTCGAGAAATTTTCCGAAGGGCGTTTGGCTGAGGACATGCCCCAGATAACCCAGAGAATCTGCGGCGTTTGTCCCGAAGCCCACCACATGGCATCAACGAAGACTTTAGATGACCTGTTCCATGTCGACCCACCAAGCACAGCTAAGAAGCTTCGTGAACTTTTCTATAGTGCCTTCTATGTTACCGACCATACTACACATTTCTACATACTGGCTGGCCCAGACTTCATCATGGGACCAGAAGCCCCAGTAGCAGAGCGCAATATCCTGGGAGTTATCGCCAAAGTTGGTCTCGAACTAGGTGGGGCCGTAATTAACGCCCGAATGAAGAACCACCACATCATACACATGCTAGGGGGTAGAGCGGTACATCCTGTCTTCGGTCTGCCCGGCGGTGTCAGCAAGGGACTTAACGAAGACGAGCGGAAAGAAGTTGAACAAACAGCCAAGGACTCTGTGGAGTTCGCCAAGCTCTCCTTGAAAGTATTTGACGATATTGTTCTCAAGAACAAAGAATACGTCGATATGATTGTTAGCGACGCTTACACTCACCATACATACTACATGGGGCTAGTAGATGAAAAGAACAGGGTGAACTTCTATGATGGTAAAGTCAGAGTAGTTGACCCCGACGGTAAAGAATTTGCCAGATATTCGCCCCGGGAATATCTCGACCACGTTGCCGAACATGTGGAGCCATGGAGCTATATGAAATTCCCTTACTTGAAAAAGGTAGGGTGGAAAGGTTTTGTCGATGGCAAGGATAGTGGTGTTTTCAGGGCAACTCCACTCTCCCGCCTCAATGCTGCCGACGGCATGGCAACACCACTAGCCCAGGAAGCCTATGAGAAGTTCTACTCTACGCTGGGTGGCAAGCCAGTACACCATACTTTAGCCACCCACTGGGCACGCCTCGTTGAGCTGCTCTATGCCGCCGAAAGATTGTTGGAACTCAGTAAAGACCCTGAGATCACCAGCCCTAACATTCGCACCATCCCCACAGCTATACCAGATGAGGGTGTCGGCATTGTCGAAGCACCAAGGGGCACCTTGACTCACCACTATGTTACCGATGAAAAAGGTGTGATCAAGAAAGCAAACCTGATTGTAGCTACTGTTAATAATGCCGCTGCCGTTAATATGTCAGTTAAAAAAGCAGCCATGGCACTTATCAAACCGGGCAAAAAGATAACCGAAGGGCTGCTCAATCGCATTGAGATGGCATGGCGTCCATACGACCTTTGCCTTGCTTGTGCTACCCACACTCTATCGGGACAAGCGCCAATGGAGGTGATAGTCTATAACAGCAAAGGCGAGGTGGTGGAAAGGCTTAAAAGCTAAGCTGTTAGCCACAATCGTAGCCGGCTAGGAATAGGTTCGCACTCATAGGTGAAGACGAAAACACTGATCTTGGGGCTAGGCAACTCTCTTCTTTGTGATGATGGAGTAGGAATCTACGTTGCCGCCGAACTCAAAAACAGAGTTAACCGACCAGAGATAACAATTATGGAGACCGGTGTGGCCGGTCTCAGTCTTTTAGACCTGCTGGTTGGCTATGATAGAGCTATCATAATCGATGCCATTCAAACAGTAGGTGGAAAGGCAGGGCAGATCTATCACCTAGAACCAAAAGCCTTTGATACCGCCCTCCATACAGCGTCAGCCCACGGCATCGACTTTACTACCGCCCTTGAGTTTGGCAAAAAGCTAGGCCTTCCCTTACCTCAACAAATCATCATCTTCGCCATTGAGGCGTCAGATGTAAGCACCTTCAGAGAAGAATGTACGCCCGAGGTTAAAAAAGCAATTTCGCCTTGCGTAGAAATGGTACTACAAGAGCTAAATTAGCTTCTCGACACACAACTGTCTAACAGCACAACAAAGTATCGTTGACCCAACGTTCCCTAGTGCAGCCGTTCCATCAGATTAGGCAAAGTCCCCTGAACATATAGCTTCACTGCTTCATCAATAGTTTTGACGTCGGTGACTATAGTCTCAATGCCACGGCTCTTCATACTCTCATATGCGCCCCAGCCCATGCCACCGGCGATTAAGACTTGGCAGTCATCAATAGTCTGTGCCATGCTGGTATGCCTCGTCTGCGAGCCGGCGTCACAGCCGTGCCTCTCGCCCGGAGCTAGAGAGACATCAGCGTGGGGAACAAAGCTGTGATGCCCCATCTTATCACGCTTTTCTCTATTCACGACTTTACCATCCTTCAAGGTAACTACCACATACATTGGCGCTCTCCCGAAATGCTGGCTTATGGTTGTCCCGTCTTCTGTTATAGCGGCAATTTTCATGACCTTCTCCTCTTACAAGCTGAAGACAAAGCTTTAGCACTAAATGAATTGCCCTCAGTCAAATTTTCGGTTCACTACTCCTTGGGTTCTAATTCCTTGATTCTGGACTCTAAGTCTTCCAGATGACGTCTTGCCACATTGGCCTCTTCCTTCAGAAAGCCTAGTTCCTACTCCCGTATCATCCCTGGAAAATAGGACACCGGTCCAGATATATAAGGGAAAGCTGCAGTCATCCCCGGATACGCACATCGCGGAAGTCCACCTCTTCCCCTTCCCGCATAAGGCCAGGGAGGAGAAGCACCTCTAAAGCCAAAACCGTATCGGTAATACATAAGTTCACCCCCTTTCAATGATTTCGCATATACCATTTCTGCGGCACGAATAGCGCCAGCAGAACACGCCTCTACACAGATTCCACACTTGCTACAAATCCTGTGGTCAATCACCGCCACATCAGTCTTAATGCTTATGGCCCCTTGCGGACAGGACTGCACACAAAGACCGCATCCGGTACATTTATCAGCCTCAACAAAATACATATCTATTCACCTTGCCCATCTATGATGATTACCATGTCCTCTGCCTCTACCCCAGCCAATGCCATACTGCGAAGGTGGCATTATGTCCGACGTCTTGCACGTGGGACAAAATCGGGGAAACACGTCCACAGCAACCTCGAAAGGCACATCCCACTCATGTCCATAAACACATCTGAAGTGGATGGGGGACATCTCAAAATTGCCGCCCTCAATCCTTATCGCCTTGCCCTTAAGCAGAGCATCAGCCATTTTTTGCCGTGCTGAGGCAAGTATTCGCTGAAAGGTCGGGCGAGAGATGTTCATCTTGGCGGCGCCTTCTTCCTGTTCCAGACCATCGAGGTCCTTAAGACGTATCGCCTCCACCTCCTCTACTGAAAGACATACCTCTTCAAGTGCCTTAAGCGGTATACCCGCTGGCTTGAAATACGTTGCCCCAGGCAAAAAGGCGACCCTACGACATTTCAGTGGTCTTGGCATATTTCTCCCTCGTTATGAGCATATGCTCATAATTATTTTAGCATCAGAGTCGCCCAGAGTCAAGCAAGTGGCTAATCTAGCTTGTTGCGAAATGCTCTACACAGTGAATGAATGCTAGGAGCGGGCTTCTTTAATAGCTTCCACCATTTGTTTCAATACTGCTTTAAAGACCTTACCTGCCGCCTATCCAGTCATTTCTGGCTGTGCTATTGAGCGTACCTTTGGTATAACAGGGCTTTGTTCCAAAAGTCATGATTGGCTATTTTGGCTTTATAAGTCAGGCAAAGGCGAATAAGGCCATAAAACGCTAAAATGTGACATGGCAGGTTTTGGCATTTAGGTGTAATATGATAGCGAGGTTTTTAACTGGACATATTTGATGTTGGAAGAAAATACAGAGAGTTTGCCTGAGCAGCCTAAATCATGGTTCCGTAACCAAGGATTATTCTCTGACCATTATCTTAAGGCGCGATTGCCACAACTAAAAGTGTGGGAGACTGGTAAAGAGCTTGCGGCTTTTAGCCAAGCACTGGTCTCTTTGTATAACTCAAGAAAGACTACTTTGCCAAATATGAACGAGGCGCAAACAGAAGATGAGTTCATTAAGCCAGTCCTCGACATTTTGGGTTACGCAGGCAGCTACATTGTCCAAGCTCCAACGAAAGTTGGCAAGCATGCCAACCGTCCTGACTATGCTTTATTCCCGAATCAAGCTACTAAAGATAAAGCTTATCACAGTTCCAAAAACGTAGATTATACCCATTGTATTGGTATTGCTGATGCCAAATACTGGGAGAGGGAGCTTGATTTAGCAAGGACCAGTGACCGTGATACTTTTACCAATCAGAATCCCTCTTTTCAGATAGCGGGATATTTGGTCGGCACAAAGCGAAACTGGGGTATCCTGACCAATGGACGATTGTGGAGACTATACTCCGCAAAGTCACATTTGCCTCTAGGCAACTATTACCAAATCGACCTTGTCGAACTTCTATCAGAGTCGACTGAAGAAAGTCTCAAGTATTTTTATTTATTCTTCCGCAAAGAAGCTCTAATCGTAGTTGATGGCAAATCGTTTCTCGATAGAGTATTTGAAGGTAGCAATGAATACGCTGTTGAATTAGAAGCCGATATCAAAGAACGGGCTTACGAGGTAGTGGAAACCTTATGCCGCGGCTTCGCGGCTGGTTTCCCTATTGAACAGCTTACTCCGACCAAACTGAGAGCTATTTATGATAATTCCTTAACTTTGCTTTACCGTTTACTTTTTGTCTTTTATGCTGAAGCCAGGGAACTTCTTCCGCTGACCACTAATCAGACATACCGTGACCAGTATAGTATCCATAGTCTGGCACGGGAAATCGATGATATAGTTGCTAAAGGACACCAGCTCAGTTCTAAGTCAACTATTTACTACCAGCGTATCAATAGTCTCTTTAAATTGATTGATGGAGGTGACCCTATCCTGGGCGTACCGGAATACAATGGGGGTCTCTTCAATAGTGAAGAACACTCGTTTCTTAAGACACAAGCTATCCCAGATACTTTTTTAGTTAATGCCATCTATCAATTAGCGCGAATACCCGACAAGAAGTTGGGATATGAAGTCAGTGTTGATTACAATACCTTAAGTGAACACCATTTAGGTAGCATCTATGAAGGTCTATTGGAGTTCAAGCCACGAATTGCTTTATCCGATTTGGTAGCCATTAAGGAAAAGAGTGGCACAAAATATGTGCCATGGGAGAAGTACCCTGAGAAGAAGATAGCTTACAAGAAGTATGACTTGTATCTGGCTAATGATAATGGCGAACGAAAGACCACCGGCTCTTATTATACGCCAGAATATATCGTCAATTTCATCGTGGAGAATACACTTGACCCACTGATTAAGGAAGCACAAGATATCGTCAAGAGTCTAAAGCCACAGGTCGATAGTGAAATCGCCAAGTGGCAGAAGCTCAAAGAGCAAAAACAGAACCTGGAACCAACCGCTAAATATAATAAGAAAATGGAGGAGGAGCGTGAACGGCTTCTTGAACCCTACCTCTCTCTTAAGGTGCTTGACCCGGCCATGGGGAGTGGTCACTTCCTTTCTAGCGCCACAGATTTTCTAGCCGAAGCAATTGCAACCGACCCTTGTATCGAGCGAAATCTCGAACTTAGTGAGGAATCGGAGCTTACCTATTACCGAAGGCGAGTAGTCGAGAGTTGCATTTATGGAGTTGACCTGAACCCTCTGGCCGTCGAGCTAGCTAAGCTGACGCTGTGGCTGAAGACAATGGCCAAATCCAAACCTTTGTCTTTCCTAAACCATCATCTCAAAGTGGGTAATAGCCTTATCGGGGCTAAGGTCGCTGACTTAGATGAGATTCCCAAAGTCAAAAGCAGGAAAAAATCGCTTGACCTTAGCCGTGCTCCAAAACAGATTGGCCAATTCGAATGGATTTTCAACAATAAGATAGCTCTTTTACTTGAGAACCGTTCTCTAATAGCACAACTACCGACGGAGACGCTAGAGGATATCCACCAAAAGGAAAGATGGGAATTGGATTTCCAGCGGAATGCAGAACGCTTTCGCCTTCTTGCTGACATATGGACAAGCACATATTATGGTAACACTATATCGTGGGATACATACAACAAACTATTGGATAATATTCAATTGAATAACATCGACTGGGAGAATCTTATAGAGAACAAACGGATTGAGAAAGCTCAATTAATTAAACGGGAGAGACACTTCTTCCACTGGGAATTAGAATTTCCAGAAGTGTTCTATGGGAAAGATGGCAAACGTAAGACTAATCCCGGCTTTGATGCTGTAATTGGCAATCCGCCGTACGATGTATTCGCTGAAGGCATTTTTGACCATTTGTCAGTTGCAGCTGGATGTGGGAATCTCGCTGGTCACTTCGTGGCACGAGGTGCCGAGATGGTAAGAGACCTTGGGTCGTTTGGAATGGTTCTGCCACTTTCGATAGCTTGCGGCAAGGATTTTGAGCGGCTGCGCCAGTACATCTACGGTCGATTCGGACTCCTGAGAGCAACTCATTACTCGATACGACCAGCGAAACTTTTCCCAGGAGTTGACCAACGAATTACAATCTTGATAGCTCTTATATGTGGAAAGCACCCGTGTCAAGTGGAATCATCTAGGTTATACCGCTTTAGAGAGGGAGAGCAGGCAAATGTCGTTCTGAATGCCAAACTAGGTAGTGGAGGGATTGTCAGTGAAGGCTATATTCCACGCGTCGGAGATGATATTGGTGCGGATATCTACAAGAAATTCTCTAGTATAACCACCTCTCTGAAAGACTACTGCTGCGATGCCAAACAAGATGGAGTGTCCTTGTGGTTCCACTCAGTCGGCAGATACTGGCTTAAAGCCTATGATTTCATGCCTTATTTTGTGCGTGCTGGTAAGAGAGCTATTTCCACGGACATAACCGAAATCAAAATGAACAGCCTAGAAGCCGCAAGGGTAGCAGTTGGCATAATAAACTCCGGTCTCTTTTATTTCTGGTGGATGTTGCAGTGTGATGAGTTTCACCTGCTTCGGTCGCAGGTTGTATCGTTTCCGTTTCTACTATCTCTTCTTGAAGATAAAAACCTACAAAGTGCGGTTAGCAATCTAATGGAGGACTATCAGCTTAAGGCTGTTCGAAAAAAGATACGTGCTGGCGGTAGCAAAATTGAAATGGATGAGATTCATGCAAGGCTGTCAAGAGATTACATACGGGCCATAGATAAAATATTAGCTGTGCACTACCATTTAACTGAGAAAGAGATTTTATATCTGGACACGTATGACGAGGAATTCCGTACTTCCGAAGAGTAATATATCCCTGAATAGAGTATAGATTGTACATTGACATAATATTATGCACGACGCTGCAAGTTGGTAAAAGTAACATTTCGCAACAAGCTAAATCAGGTGAATAAAAAATAATAGTCATCCGGGCATTAAAAAGGGGGTGACAGCTCCCAGCTATCGCCCCCTTTCAAAAAAGAGAGGAAATTATCACCACTTCTCTTGGGTCAGTCTGGAAGTGAGCCAGGTGCGCAGTGGTTCATCCAGTGTGCCAACTCTAGATTCCAGCCAGTGGATATCTCCACTCTCCAGCGCAGCCTTTGCCTCTGACGTTAGATTATAAGCCTTGAGAGCCTGATTTGGATTATCTGCCAGTTTACTCAAGAAGTTAGTGTCATCTCTAGCCCTAGCCAACACTGATATTAGAGCCTTGGTTTCAGTATCTACATAGCCCGCCTGTTGAGTTTGCAACTGCGGCTTAGAAAACGCACTCGCCAGCCATGGTCTGGCGGCTATCGCCACAGCAGCACGTTCCTTGCGAAGATAGATAAGCCAATACATGCTACCTACAAAAGTGCCACCGACTATATTGCCCAGAGTGACTGGAACCAGATTACCAATAAAGCCAGCGATACCGAGATTTGCTACCTGGCTCGCGGTCACACCAGCTACTTCAAGGACTTTAGCTTGCCCTGCCATAGCCATGCCCATTGGAATGAAATACATATTAGCTATGCTGTGCTCAAAGCCGCAAGCTACGAAAGCCGTTATAGGGAAGAGGATGGCAAATATTTTGTCAACGGTAGTGCGAGCGCCAAAACAAAGCCAGACAGCTAGGCAAACCAGCGTATTACATAAAATTCCACGGGCAAAAGCCGGCCAAAAAGCTAGATTTACTTTGGCATTGGCGATTGACAAAGCATTTACACCCACTTTGAACCCATCAAGTGCCCAGAACTGACTATAAAAGACTACAAGTACCAAGAGTAGCGACCCGACGAGATTGGCGAAATAGACTATGCCCCAGTTTTTAAACAACTGGGACAACTTGATCTTGCCGCTGGCTCGACTGCCCACCATAAGAGCATTGCCGGTAAACAACTCAGCTCCAGCGAGTATCACAAGAATAAGTCCTAGGCTAAATACAATCCCTCCAACAAGTTTGGTCAAGCCGAAACCTATCTGGATATCGGTCGTAGCCAAGGTGCAGAACATAGCCCCCAAGCCGATAAAGAATCCCGCCATTATTCCTAGAAGTGAGATAGCCCAGATATTCCCATTCGCCTTGGTTACACCCACATCTTCCATTTTGAGTGCCATCTCTGCCGGTTGTCGACAATCAGGCGTAGCACAACTTCTCAGCTCTTCTAACGCAGTCTGAAATCGGGATGCTTCCATTGGCGGAAGTTTCTCAGCCTCTAACCTCTGTATTTCCTTACCCAATAATTTTAGGTTTGCCACAGTTTCACTCCTTTACCACTTCTCCTGAGATAATCTGTACAACAACCAGGTTGACAAACGCTTATCCAGCTTGCCTACCCAACCCTCAATCTTCTGTATATCACCGCTGGCCAGAGCCGCTTTCTCTTCCTGAGTCAGTGTGTAATACTCTTTGAGAGCTTCCTGGGAGTTATCTGCCAGACTGGCCATGAACTCAGGCTCATCGGCTGCTCTAGCAAGCACAGAAAATATTGCCCACCTTCCAGCTAAGCCCTCCTTTGGAACAACAGTGGGGGCACTGATGAGCCCCTCGATCGTTTCATCTGTTTCCTCGGTCCTTCCACGAACTTGCTTAGTCATTTTTGTGTCACCTCCTTCTTTTTTAGTTTCTCTATCTTAAATGTAGCAACTACCAAAGTATCTTTCATCGGTCCTCAGCTCTAATTTCAATAGGACTTTAGGCATGCCCAAAGGTAGTAGACATCTGATTGAACTTTTGGCCAGAAGTACATCTACATCATCTCCTTCAGCAACACATCAATCGCCATCCCCTCTACCATTTCTCCTGTGAGAGCCGGTTCCAAAGCCACGCAGCCAAACGTTTGTCCAGCTTGCCTACCCAACTCTCAATCTTCCGGATATCACCACTGGCTAGAGCTGCCCTTTCCTCTTCAGTCAATGTGTAGTAATCCTTAAGAGCTCTATGCGGGTCATCTGCCAAGCAGGACATGAATTCAGGCTCATCAGCTGCTCTGGCCAGTACAGACAATATCACCCAACTTCCGGACAAGCCATCCTTTGGAATGACAATAGGTGCCTTGACCAGTCTATCGATTGCTTCGACAGCTTCGACAGCTTCTTCAGTCTTCTTATTAACTTGCTTATCCACTCCTGTCGCTCCATTATCTCTTGACTTACTTTTCTGCTCTAACTGTAGCAATTAGTAGCTTGGCTCTCATCGGTCTTTAGCTCTAATTTCAATAGTACTTTGGCCTATGTCCTAACACGGGACATTAGACGTGCCTGACTACAATTATTGTCTCTTTTAGCTGATATAGCTTATAATTGCTGCTGAATCTGCCAGGAACCGTAGAGAATGAAGCCCAAGACTAGAATCTTAATAGCCGATGACCATCCTTTGTTGCGCGAAGCGCTATGCCAAGTATTTTCCAACCAAAAAGACATGGAGATAGTTGGCCAAGCAGGCAATGGCGAGGAAGCTATTGACTTAGCCTCCCAATTGAAGCCAGATATCATAGTTATGGATATTATGATGCCTAAATTTGATGGTCTTGAAGCTAGCCGACAGATTAAGAAGATTGCTCCCAATACAGCCATATTGATTCTCACCGCTTACGACGATGATAACTATGTGCTTGGATTGCTCGAAGCCGGAGCAACTGGTTACTTGATGAAGAGCGCCAAAGGACAGGACTTAGTAGAAGCTGTGCGAGCTGTACGTGCCGGGGAGTCAGTACTGCACCCTAAAATCATTGAGAAGCTACTCAAACAGGCCATGGCTAAACCAGCCGAAACCGTAGAACCAAAGATAAAGGACCTCTTGAGCGACCGGGAGATGGAAATGCTAAAGTTGCTAGCTACCGGCATGAGCAACAAAGAGATAGCCGGAAAACTATGCCTTAGCCTGCGTACTGTCAAGGCTCACATGTCCAACATTTTCACCAAAATGAACGTCGCTTCTAGGAGTGAAGCCCTTGTTGAAGCCCTTAAAAAAGGGCTACTTACATTAGAAGATATCAAACAAGCTGGTATCTCAGAAGGCTAGAATAGATTGATACTTGCACTGATATTCCTCATTAGCAGTTAAGGTCAAATATCCGGGAAAATGTCTAATAAATGGCGAATTTTTAATATATGTTTCATAACCCTCATCTTTGTACTTCTGACTCTATCCCACTACCATGAGCTCTTAGTTGGCATACCTGTAATAGCCGATTTATCTATCACTTCATTCCTTGGTCCATCAGGACATGTGGTAGAGCGATTCATCTATATATTACTAATAGTCTATGCTGGCTGGTCATTGGGAATAAAGTTCGGAATTGCTACATGGGTGGCATCTGCTCTAGCTATGCTACCCTGGGCACTATTCATCTCCAACAACCCTTTATATGCCTTGACCGAGAGCATTGCTGCACTCATTATCGGCGGTTTAAGTATCTCCTTAATTCAAATGCACCGTAGATGGCACCAGCAAAAACAAAAGCTGCGCGGAATCAAAGTAGCCTTAAGAACATTTCAAGAGAACTACGAGGAGCTCTTTACTAATGCCAGTGATGCTATCTGGGTTCATGGCATGGATGGCAAAATATTAATAGCCAACAAAGCCTGCGAGAAAGTAACTGGCTACTCACCAGGCGAATTAACTGGCAAAAATGTTTCCGAACTCATGGCACCAGACGCGCTGAGCATAGCTAGAGAGGTCAAAACCAAGCTCATGAAAGGACAATCCATAGACCAACGCTATGACCAACGATTGATCAAAAAAGATGGCTCAGAAGCAATTATAGAGCTATTTACCCGCCTAATCAAAGCCGATAGCAAGCCAAGTGCCTTCCAGAACATCGCTCGAGATGTAACCGAGGAAAGAAAATTGAGGGACAATCTCCGCGTCCAAATTCATAGAACGCTTATGGCACAGGAAGACGAACGAAAACGTATCGCCCGGGAGCTTCATGATGATATTGCTCAGTCAATATTGCTATTATCACGCCGGCTGGACATCCTTATATCAACAGGTGCTCATAAGCCACCAAAAGCCTCAGTAAGCGAGCTTGAGCATATACAAAACATAGCCAACGAAGCCTACAAAAGCCTGCAGCGCTACGCACGTGATTTGAGACCAAGTATCTTGGACCAGATGGGGCTAGTAGCAGCGCTGAATTGGTTAGCTGAGGAGCTTGGCAAAGAACTGGGAATCAAAACTACGGTGAAAGCAGATAAATTGCCCCCACTTCCCCCTGAAACAGAGCTAGCCATGTTCCGTATTGCTCAGGAGGCATTGAACAACGTCCGGAAGCATGCTCAAGCTTCCAAAATCAATATTAAAGTAAAAGCCGATTCGAACAACGTGAAAATGACTATAACAGATAATGGTAAGGGCTTCTCAGCACCTAGATTGACCGGGGACCTGGCAAGAGAAGGAAAACTTGGCATCTTAGGAATGGAAGAACGAGCACGCCTTATTGGAGGTAATCTACAGATAAAATCCGAGCCAGGCAAAGGCACAACTGTGCTCGCCAAAGCACCAACCTAAACTTGATATAGAGACTCTTCCCATTGTATGCTGAAAATGAATTTCCTTTACCTGCATCACAGCAAGGCGTATCATCTATGATAGAACAGGATAGAAAAATGGGATTGCCAAACACCCCGCAAGTTAAAAAAGTTATCACCCAGGCTATTGCTGAAGACCTAAGCCAAGGAGACGTGACTACCGAGGCGTTAATACCTAAGACTCAACAAGGAAAAGCATCAATTGTAGTCAAGGCGAATGGAATCTTAGCCGGAGTCGAGGTAGCCAAACAGGTTCTCCTTAAAGTCGACCCTGAATTGAAGATAGCCATCCTAATTGAAGATGGAACTGAGGTCAAGCCTGGAGATATAGTAGCTAAAATAGAAGGCAGGGTCGTCAGCATACTAAAAGCCGAGCGCGTAGCCTCAAACTTCCTGCAGCATCTTAGCGGCATTGCCTCAGAAACAGGTCATTACGTTCAAGCCGTCAAGGGGCTGCCCGTTCAAATCACTGATACCAGAAAAACCACACCTTGTTTAAGAACACTGGGAAAATACGCTGTAAGAGTCGGCGGCGGTAAAAACCATCGCATGAATCTCGGAGATGGTATTCTAATCAAGGATAACCATCTGGCAGCACTTCATCACCAAGGACTAAGCATAAAGGAAATTGTGATTAAAGCCCGCCAGAAAGCATCACCAGAGCTAAAAATCGAGGTTGAAGTTAAGACCACACAGGAAGCTGTTGAAGCTGTCGAAGCCGGGGCTGATATTATCATGCTCGATAACATGGGACTTGAGGATATGCGCCAGGCTGTCCAATTAATCAAGGGTCGTGCTTTAATCGAAGCATCAGGAGGAATCACTCTAGACAGAGTCAGAGCAGTTGCTGAAACTGGCGTTGACCTTATCTCAATAGGAGCCCTTACCCACTCCGCCAAAGCCTTAGATATAAGCTTAGAGCTGGACTAATCTCTGCCAATCTTTAATGGGCCAGCCCATGAGCTTTAAGCAAACTAATATCTTCCAAGATATATTCTGTATTACCATCAGTTACTATCTTGCCTTCGTCCATCACCACAGTACGTCTGCACAAAGCCCTTACCAATTCCAGGTCATGCGTGGCAACAATTTTAGTCATCGGAAGCTGTTTCAATAACTCAATCAAAGACCATTTACTCCTCGGGTCGAGGTTGCTGGTAGGCTCATCGATAACAAGAACTTCCGGGGTTAAAGACAAAACAGTAGCAATAGCAATTCGCTTTTTCTCACCAACACTGAGGTGATGTGGTGAACGCTGCTCATACCCCACCATCCCTACCCATTCCAGAGCCCGAACTACGCGTTGCTTCACCTCAGACTCGGAATAGCCCATGTTTATAGGCCCGAATGCTACATCATCGAAGACATTCAATGAGAAAAGCTGGTCTTCAGCGTCCTGAAATACCAGACCAACTCTTTTCCTTATCTCCTTCAAATTCTTTTCCTCCACGTCTAAGCCGCAGATCTTCACAGTACTGTTGCCACGCATGATCCCATTAAGATGAAGCAAGAGCGTTGATTTTCCAGCTCCATTAGGACCGATAATCGCCACATTTTCACCGGGGTAAACATTTAAGTCGATGCCTTTCAAGCCCTGATGCCCATCAGGATAATTGAAGGAAAGGTTTTTGATTTCTATAACTTTATCTGTAGCCTGCAATTTCTATCACCAGATAATACAAGGGAGAACAAGCGCGAGACACAAGACTGCACTGAAATAAGCATCGGCCCGTCTGAAGCTTAGTTTATGCAACGTGCGGACCTGACCGTCAAAACCTCTGGACAACATAGCCGCATAAATTCTCTCACCCCGCTCATAGCTCCTGATAAATAAGGTGCCCACCATGCTGCCGATAGTTTTCAATTGATGCAGCCGTCCGCCTCCGAAGCTGCGGCTATCGCGTGCCTGCTGCATCCGCATCACCTCATCCTCCAGAACGAAAATATAGCGATACATGAATGAAAGAATCAATATCATCACCTGAGGCACGCCCAATTGCCTCAAGCCTTTTAGCAAATCGGCAAGCTTTGTTGTCGATGATAGTAAAATTAAACCCAGAATGCAGAGCCAGGCTTTCGCCACCACATTCGCCAAAATGAGCAGACCACTGTAAGTTACCGAGACCTGCCACATCCAGATGTTATAACTGCCAGCCACTTCCCCTTCTTTGAAAAAGGGAATAAAAATAGCGACCATCAAAACAAAGGGGAAAATAACCAGGGACCTCTTCAAAACATAGAGGGGCGGTAATTTGGAGAGAATTAGCAAGGCAACTATGACACAGAAGTAGAAGGCAAAAACTAGCCAGTTACTAGCCGGCGTCAAAACCACCATTACAATGAAAGCCAGACTGGCAATAAGCTTAGTCCTTGGGTCAAGCCTGTGGATAAAGCTGTCTAAACCACTATATTCGTCAATAAAGCTATGCTTCACGTCTTACGCTCAACAGTTTGGCTAACCCGTAACCGATGCCGAAAAGAATAAGAGTGCCCACGATTCCAGCCAGAATTGTGGCTAAAGCTTCATTCGTCACGCCTGGTATCACATAGTCAGGCACGACTTCGAAGAAAGGGTCAAGAGCCGTGGTAATAAAACCCTTATCCTCAGCCACTCTCTCCAGGCCATCCGGCGATGAAGAAGCCAATGGAGATAATATTGCCAGAAGCAAAACTAAAATCAGAGCTCCATGCCACCATTTGAATTTCATTTCTGATTTCACCTCCGTCAAGCCTTCTGTAATTCCAGCAGGTCAGCCCTGGTAGCCAAAACCAAGGCAAGCACTGCTGCAGTTATCAAGCCTTCACCAATGCCGATAACAGCATGAACGCCAGCCATCGCCGGCAAAGCTACACGTAATGGCACAGTACCTGATATCGCCAGCTCAACCGCGCAAGCAACTGATGCTATCACCACTGTAAACCAAGCCGCCACACCACCACCAACCATTATACCTAACTTACGCCTACGGAAAGGTAAAACGATACCTCTATAGAGATAATAACCTACAAAGCAAGGAATAATGCCCATATTGAAAATGTTTGCCCCCAGAGCGAGGAGTCCTCCATCCTGAAAAATCAGACTCTGCACAATTAAAACACAGGTCATTACCAGCACTCCTGCCCATGGACCCAGCAAGATAGCAGCTAAAGCAGCACCAATAAGATGCCCCGAAGTGCCACCGACTACAGGAAAATTCAACATCTGAGCGGCAAAGATAAAAGCCGCCAGCACTCCCATCAGAGGTATCTGCTTCTCACCCATCTTCTTGCTCGTCGCCTTTACTGCATAAGCAACGCTGCCGGCAGCCACGACAATGCCGACTGCCGCCACAGGCGTACTGATGAAACCATCGGGAATATGCATCGAAATCCTCCTTGCAAAAAATTTTTTTCCGATTCAATTAACTGCAACTGCAACTAATTGCATCAGACGGCAAAAAATAAAACCACGGAAAGTCTCCTACGCCTTCTTTTGGCACTCGGTGCACAGACCAAAAACAGCCATATGCTTCAAATCCGCTTTAAACTGATACATGTCAGCTAAAGCTCCTTCCAACGGAGTCAATGCTGATTCAGGCAAATCAATTATTCGACCGCACTTCTGACACACAAGATGATGATGATGTCCCTTATCTGCGGGATGAAAACGAACACACCCGTCCCCTAAAGCGATCTCTGTAACCAGCCCGAGTTCTTTCAGTAATTCCAATGTCCGGTAAACCGTAGAGATATTGGCATAAGGATACTTAGCGCGGACTTGAGTATAAATCTCCTCAGCACTAACATGCTTATCAGCGTCATGTAGAGCTTCAACCACCATCATCCGCTGTGGTGTCAACCGATAGCCCATACTCTTAAGCGCCTGACCACAACTCATAATTATATTAACTATAACACAGCGTAAAAATAATTGCAACTAGTCGCTAATGCAATCAATTGAATTTCAAGAAAATTTTTCTTTGCTGTCCAACGCTATTGTAACCGGACCATCGTTATGTATTTCCACCAACATATGCTGCTGAAACCGCCCTGTCTCCACTTTCACCCTATTCTCACGAACACGACCAATAAAAAAGTTAACTAAAGTTTCAGCCTGCTCCGGAGGTGCTGCTTCCTCAAAACTAGGCCTCCTACCCTTACGCGTGTCAGCTAAGAGGGTAAACTGACTTATAATGAGTATCTCTCCCCCGGTCTCCAATACCGAAAGATTGAACTTACTGGATTCGTCAGCGAAAATGCGAAGATTTACTATCTTATCAGCCAAGTAAATAGCGTCTTTCTCGGTATCTCCCCGAGCTACACCAACGAGGACAACTAAACCACGTCCTATCTTTCCAACCACTTCACCACCCACACTCACCGACGCCTTACTGACCCGCTGTACTAATGCCTTCAAAGTAACTAAAACCTCTCTAACCCACTAGCAAAAGTTCACCTCGATATTTTACGAAAGCAGTGTCCTTAAGACAAATTGACAGCTAAAATTCGTTAGAGTACAATTATTTTTGCACAGGAGCTGGAGAAATATCATGATAGAAATGACCATTGACAGTATTCGGGTAAGCCTGATGAATTATCAGCATGTAGTAATCCTGAGAGAGAAGGCATCAGACCGTTACTTACCCATCTGGATCGGTCCTGCAGAAGCAGATGCTATATCAATAAAACTGCAAAATGTTGATCTGGCACGACCGATGACTCACGATTTGCTGAAAAACGCCATCTTTGCGCTAGAATCCACTTCAGGAACTGTAGTAAGCAAAATTATTGTAAATGACCTGCGTGCCGACACATTCTACGCCCAGATTATTTTCGAATCTACAGATGAACCAAGACCGGTCAGCGTAAAGTTTCCTCATGAAAGTAGTTCTCATCGAGGATACGATAATGGATCTTGGATATCTCTCACCTGGCAGGGGAAAGAACACAAATTAAAAATAGTCAATGAATGGCAAGAATCAGGTGACAAGTTCATCGAGGCAATGAATGACGACGGCTTGATGTTTGAGCTTCGATTTGACAAGGAAAGCGGGCAGTGGCTATTAGCTAAGATAAAGCTCGATTCGCGTCCCAGCGATGCCATTGCCTTAGCAGTGAGAGTAACAATACCGATATACGTTGACGAAGCAGTTCTGGACAAAGCTGGCATTATACTCGACCGGGAAACAGGAAAACCTATTCCTATAGACAAAGGTGCCGATAAGGCAGGCGGCAAAGGTAAGGTTGACGAACAAGAGTTAAAGAAACTGTCGGCCTTCTACGATTTTATTAACACGCTTGACCTGGATGACATAGGCAAGCATAAATCCTGAATCTGATGGCCCGGCTACGAAATCAGCTAAGGCTAATGACCACTTTCGGTGCTAGCTGAGACCAGTCTCGACGCTAATGGCAACTGTTTGTTGTATTACAAACTGCATATGGTTGGCCCGAAGAAACCAAAAGGTGGAAGCCGTTTATGGTCTAAAAAACACTGCCGCTCGAAAGCTAAAATAACTAATAAGTAGAATTTAAATATTATATGACCTTAATCCAAAAGGAAATCTACACCACTGTGGGGCAAATCAAACCTGACAATCCAAAGTTTAAGGAATGGGCACGTCCCCTGTGGTTCCTTTTTACCGTTGGCTGGTATGTAGTTCTGAGCCTTGTCATTCCTACTTTGATTGGCTACTGGCTCGACAGTCCGGAAAGGTTTGGCACCCGCCCCTTATATACACTCATTGGTGTCTCCTTGGGCAGCGTGATCGCTTTCTACGGCCTTTACCGGATGCTGCGCCAATTCTATAGAGAACAAAAAGGAAAAGAACAAGATAAAAGTAAGGAGCCGAAATAGGAGATTAGTATGGGCTGCGGCTGCTCGGTCAAAATGATGGCGTTGGTGGGTATTGTACTCCTGGCACTTACAATATTCGGGTTCTTGATTGGACCAATCGGCTCAGCCATATTCCACACTAAAGCTCCGAGTTTCCTGGCGGTTACTGCGCCCCAAGTCGAACTGCCATCGGAAGGCATATTCCACATCTCATCATTGTTTACTATTACCAATACTCTTATCGCTTCCTGGTTAACAATAATAGTTTTAGTTCTCCTATTTTATTTTGCTACCCGCAAGATGAAACTAATTCCGGGCGGGCTCCAGAACTTCGCTGAATTCATCATAGAAACACTGTTAAACTTCGTTAAGGGCGTAGCTGGAGAAAAACACGCTCGAACTCTCTTACCCATAGTAGCCACCATATTCCTTTATGTTTTGACTAACGCCTGGATGGCATTGCTACCTTTCTTCGGCTCCATCGGTATCACCGAGCACAGCGGTACCTTTTTGCCTTTCCTACGGGCAGCAAATACCGATATAAATTTAACTCTCTCTATTGCCCTCGTTTCATTCGTAATGGTCGAATACTGGGGACTACGCAGTTTAGGGTCTTTCCGTTATCTAAAAAGTTTCTTTAACATAGGCCAGCTACGTGACGGCTTTAAGAGCTTGTTTAAAGGGAAAATTAGACCTGCCTTCAGCGGCATTTTTTTCGGATTTATCAACCTGTTCATAGGTGGCATAGAAATTTTGAGCCACTTCATCCGCATTATTAGCTTTACCTTCCGTCTTTTTGGCAATATGACGGCTGGAGAAATACTACTGTTGGTAGTGACATTCTTGGTACCCTTTGTAGTATCTATTGGTGTATACGGATTAGAATTATTGGTCGGTGTTCTTCAGGCGTTGATTTTCGCCGGCTTGACACTCGTGTTTGGCGTTATCGCCATGGCTCCCCATGAAGAAGAGCCAGAGCGTGCAAATTAAAAAGGAGGGATGAAGATGGATCCACAAACTATGAAAATGTTGGCTGTAGGTCTTGCCGGAGGGCTGGGGATGATAGGACCGGGCATAGGACTCGGTCTTATCGGCTTCGGCGCCATGCAGGCCCTAGGGCGTAACCCTGAAGCCAGAGGGCCAATCCTGACCAACATGATCTTGATTGGCGCCCTGGCTGAGGCAGTCGCTATCTACGCATTGGTCGTAGCTATCCTGCTAATCTTCGTAGTATAACAAGGAGAGTTAAAATGGAAGAAGGTGGATTACCAGGTTTCATTGGTGGACTTATTAGCGCAGCTATAACCATCGCGGTTGTCATAGCTTTTAGCATGATTATCCTCGTCTTTATTCTGGCCCAAGCACCGGCGAGTTAGTGACTCGATTTCATGCTGAGTGCCTAATAGATTATCAATAAACTTACAGGTCAGGTGACGATATGGAAGGTATAGGGATTAACATACCGCTTCTAATAGCGTTTGTCATAAACTTCATTATCTTATTTGCCTTATTGAGTTTCTTTGCCTATAAGCCGATAACTAAAATGCTCGAGCAAAGGCAAGCCAAAATAAGGGAAAGCATGGAGCAAGCCGAAAAAATCAGGCAAGAAACAGCACACAGTGAAGAGGAAATTAAAGCTCACTTGGAAAAGGCCCGCAAAGAGGGACAAGCCATAATAGCCCAAGCTACACAAATAGGAGAAAGGCTGAAGGAAGAAGCCAAAGATGGCGCCCGCCAGGAGGCTGAGTCCGTGATTTCCAAAGCTCGCACCGAAATACAGCGAGAGAGAGATAAAGCCATTGAGGAACTGCGCACCGAATTTGCCGATATAGCCATTTTGGCTGCAGAAAAAGTTATTAAAGAAACAGTGGATAAAAAGAAACACCGCAAACTTATCGATGAAGTACTCAAGGAAAGCACTACTTTTAAAAAAACATAGAAAGTTAATAGCCAAATGTCAGTAACGACCTCTATCAAGCGCTATGCACAAGCAGTCTTCGAGATTGCTCTGGAAAGCGATAAGCTGAAAGAGTGGCAGTCTGATCTGGGGAAAATCGCCCAGCTGGTACAAGATACCGAATTTATATCCCTGGCAGAAAATCCTAAATTACCCTTTGAACTGAAAGCAAAGCTAGTGCAGGAAAGACTGGGGGAGATAAATCCTATGGCACTTAATCTCACTTATCTTATCATGGCTAAAGGCAAGCTCAAAAATGCCGGGCAAATTGCAGACGAATACGAACGTTTATTAAATGACCACTACGGGATCAAAAGTGCCGAGGTTACCACTGCCATTGCACTCGATGCCACAGAAAGTGAAAGGCTTGGGAATTACCTTGAAGAAATTGTTGGGAAGAAAATAAGGATTAACAGTCAAATCGACCCGGAT
>Ga0299912_10000919_pt1 | contig 23934 bp, 21 predicted proteins | sample RVTome_2_FD_207667 | JGI IMG/M metagenome (GOLD analysis project Ga0299912, IMG submission 207667) | Soil microbial communities from uranium-contaminated site in the Upper Colorado River Basin, Wyoming, United States - RVT95D214 (version 2) ... | reverse complement strand
GCCCTCCATGCTGTAGATCTCGCCATTCTGGTCGCAGACGATGTTGTTGAAGCTGTGGCCCCTGCCCTCGGGCATGGAGGACGTGAGGGCCTGGTATATCCCGGTCTCGGCCAGCACCTTCCTGACCGGAAACGCCTTCGGGATCCCGAGGCGCGTGTCGTTCGGGACGAGGGCGTTGCCGGTGAGGCTGATGCCCGCCGCGTTGATGCCTTCTGTTGGCCAGATGCCGCCATAGTTCATGCCAATGTAGCCAGGCTCGTCGGATGGCTTCACGCGGGCTATCGCTATCTCATCGATTTGGATTGGGCAGACGTCCTCGTTGTGCGCCGCATAGACACAATCGTCCTTGGTCCATTCCGAGTTGACGGCGATGTCCGTGCAACCCTTGCCTCTGGTCTCGGGGAAGTCGCAGGTCATGGCGTAGACCATGTCGAAATCGATGCCGGCGCCCTTCGCATAGCCCTCTAGCTCCTCAACATAGCCCGGATAGAACTCCCTGCTGAGGGGCAGGCTTCTCCTAGCATACGCGACGGCCTTCTTCATGTCCCCGCCAGGCGTCGCACTGACCCGTTCCCTGAACCGCCGTTCCATCTTGAGCGCGATGTCCTTGCACTGCTTGCCGAGGGACTCGCCGACCTTGAAGTGGTCCCCTGATGCTGATACCTCTCTGAAGCCGCTGCTGACAGCCTTCTTGGCCAATCGATTCAACCCCTGACTGACTCTGCTCGGACCACACCGGCCTTCCGAGCCAAAAGCCTGTCGATTCACAACATCCTCGCGGGGGTCGAAAAGATTTATCATAGGGGTCGCCAGTGCACGGAACATGCCCAAAGTGGAGCTCGAGTACATATGCAAGAAGTGCAAGAAGGACTACCCGGCGACCATCGCCTACACGGGCAAGATAGAGGATCTTGACCTGGAGGAGAACCAGTCGCGGTGCCCGTTCTGCGGGACTTGGAACTGCGCGGATCCAAAGTCGATCGAGGCTACGATAAGCGACGCCAAGATGGACAAGAAGAAGTAGGGATGACAGGCGCATGGTGCGCACTCGTCGTCCGGCCGTCGCGGGGCGCGGAAGTCTGACATGTTTTTCGAAGTCTCTGTCTGTCATGCTTTGACACGCCCGACGAGCGATCCGAGACAGCGTGTCTGAGCGCACTGGCTGTGACGGCCAGATTCCACCGGAAACGGCCCGGAACAACCTTCTTATATAATAAAAGGCGTTAGCTCTGCCCGTTATTATCTGAGGGGTAAAACGGAGGATGAATTTGGAATGAGAAATAGAAGAGTATTAGCAGGGCTTGTAACGTTGCTGACAGTCCTAACGGCGTTCGCAGTAATCCCTAGTGCTGCGGTGCCTGTGGCTGCGGCGGCGGATGAGCCGAACGTCCTGTATATAGGCATGCAACAGGACATACCGGACTTCAACACGTGGAACCTAGCCTCCAACAGCGTTTGGAAATCGAACGTCATCAACTGGGGCTTTGAGGGACTAGTCGGACTTGACTTCGACGGTCTCCCGATGCCAGTTCTCGCACAGAGCTGGACCTTCGACGAGCTCAACCTGACCTGGACATTCAATCTCAGGCAGGGCGTGACGTTCCATGACGGGACCCCGTTCACAGCGGACGACGTCGTGTTCATATTCCAGCACGCGAGGGAGGGAACGACCTACACGTCCAACATCGTCAACGCATTCGATGCGGACAATGACGGCACGTGCACAGAGGCCGAGATGACCACTGGAGTCGTCAAAGTGGACGATTTCACGGTCAAGATGGTCATGGGATCGGAATACGGGCTGTTCCTGACGACGACGGCGGGTTTGCCGATGTTCCCGAAGGCGATCTGGGAGAACCACCTCTCGGAGACCACCGGACTTCTGGACGTTCTATGGAACGATGAGGATGCCACAATTTCGACTGGCCCCTGGAAGTACAAGGAGGGAGAGGACAACTCCTACAGGATCATGGAGAAGTACGATGGCTATTGGGGCAAGAACGCCACAACGCCACTCGGATACAAGTTCTACGCACCCAACATAGACCAGCTCTACTACAAGATGTACGCCAGCATCGACACTGCGATATTGGCACTGCAGTCAGGTGAGGTCGACCACCTGCCATGGGCGATAACGGCAGGGCGAGTTCCGAGCTTGCAGGCAGACCCGAACATCAAGCTGTTCTATGAGTCCGACAACGGCTACTTCTACCTGGCCTTCAACATGAAGTTCGACCCGATGGGTGACATCAACTTCAGACAGGCGATATCGCACGTCATCGACAAGGACCAGATCGTCAACGTCTACATGGGCGGATTCGGATCCAAGGGAGACGCCGCGGAGCCACCGTTCTGGGGCGAGGACGCCTGGTACAATGCGACGGTCGAGAAGTACCCGTTCGATGCTGACTACAGCACCCCGAACGCGCTGCTCGATGCGGCTGACTTCACTGACCAGAACGGCGATGGATGGAGAGACCTGCCGGACGGAACCCCGATGCAGAAGATCACCATACTGACCCCGCCCGCAGACTACGACCCGATAAGGATCAGGGCTGGCCAGATGATTGCCAAGAACATGAGAGACGGCCTGCACATCAACGCAGAGGCGAAGGCACTTGACTTCGACACGCTCGTCACAAGGCTGCAGTCCATGGACTACCAGATGCTCATCATCGGTTGGTCCCTGAGCTCAGACCCGGTCGGCAACGTGTTCGACATCCTGGGCCCGAGGGCGAGCTCGAATACCTTCGGATTCTGGTCCGAGGCGAACCCGAACCCGTTCTACAAGGACCTGTTCGGTGTAGTGACGCGCGCGGACGCTGAGACACAGGCCTTGGCAGAAGAGGTCCTGAGGCTCGAAGACCTCGCGAAGTCGAGCTTCGATGTGAGCGACCAGATCACCTACACGCGCTGGGCGGAGGGCGTCCTCGCTGAGGCGCTGCCGTGCAACGTGCTGTACTACAGGGTGAACGTTGAGGCCGCCACGACCAGATGGACTGGATGGCTGTCCTACCTTGGCCAGATATACGGACCCGGCTCCAACCTGTTCTCGCTCGGCAACCTCGTGAAGACGGGCGCCGCCGGAGGCGGAGCCGTTGCCACTGCGAGCGTCAACGCGGGTCTCAGCCTACCAGGCAAGGTCTTGGTTGGCAACACCGTGGACGCATACGTGAAGGTTATCGACAACACCGGAGCGCCGGTGGAGGCAGCGACTGTCACGGTCACACTCGCAGGAGTCGGAGGACCGGTCACAGCAACCGCTGGAGCGAGCTCTGGCTCTACGAACGCCGACGGGTTGTTCGAGTTCAACCTGACGGGAACTGCGGCAGGGTATTCTTATGTGAATATCTCCGCGGCGAAGTCAGGCGTGACATCGACGGCTAGCGGCACGCTGAGAGTCGTGACCACGCTACCGACGTCGCTCGCCATGATGATCAGTGCCAGCAAGATGGTCCTGAGGCCCGGAGAGACCTCGGATGTCGTCGTGAAGGTCACCGACCAGAGCGGAGTGAAGGTGGCCGGCGCGAACGTGTCGATCGACCCGAACTTGGTCAGCTACGGCACGACGAACTGGACCAACAACTGGGTCTTGTCGGACGTCAACGGGAAGGCGTACATGGAGTACGCGGCGCCAACCGACATTAGCCAGTACATGAACTCGCACCTGACTCTGTCGCTGTCTTACGCGGCGACGAAGACGGGATACGCGTGGCCAGCGGCTGCAGCTGCGAACCTCATCGTGCTGAACGAGGCTGCACCTGACTGGACGATGGCACAGGTGGACGCTGCCGCGACCGGATCCGTTGCGACGACGAGGGCTGCTAACGCGACCTCGATAGTCGTGATGGTCACGGACGACGACGGCAACACACTGGCGGACCACAATCTGACCGTAGAGTACAGCAACGAATCGCTCGTGTTCGACCCGACGATGTGGGTCTTGACCGACGGCTCTGGACAGGCCACCGTGGATGTCCAGTTCAAGGACAGCGCAGCCAGCGCGGCCCTGAGAGTCGTCATAAAGAACACGACGGCGCTCAACGCTGTACCGGCGACCGTAACCTTGACCTATGCAGGCGACGCGCCAGTCCCGACGATGTACGGAGGGTACATGATCTGGGACCTCGACGGCGATGTGGCCACGCAGGAGCCGCAGTTCATGGAGCCTGTCGGAGCTATCACTGCAACGGCCTACATATGGGACCAGGACGGAGTGGCGGCTGATGGAATCAACGCCTCGTTGATGGTCTCCGGAACTTCGTACGGCTCGTTGGCCTGGTGCGACCTGATGAATTGGGATTCGACTTGGGACGGCTGGGGCATCAACATCATCACAGAAGCGGATGATGCGAACCTCGTCACGTCCGGACCGTTCAACACGTACTACGACTTCGCTGACTGGGACTACTGGTACAACGATGCGGAGTACATCTACTGGAACTGGACGGACGACACCGGAGCAACGCCGTACGACGTGATGACCGGAGTTGACATCGTCGGCGGCGAGCTGACGATTGAGATCTACGGAGTCGATGTAGCACCAGTGGACCTGATCGGACAGGTATATGTCGTGCCTGAGGGCGTTGGAACCTTCAACGGCGACACGCTCGCATACAACATTGTAGGTCCGACCACCATCTCAGGCGACTATGCGCTAGGCAGGTCGTACGATGTGGCGGCAGCCCAGGTGACCATATCAAAGCCCGTGATGACTGTGAAGGCCGTAGGGTTCGACTCTTCGCTCGTGGACATCGTCGCAACGGACGAGAACAACGACCCGATCGAGTATGCGGACGCGCTCGTCTACCAGAACAGCCTGAGGGGCAACCTGGACTACATGATCGTGCCCTACAAGTCGACAGCGCTGTGGACCTCCGTGCCGGTCGCAACCGACGCTGACGGATTCGCACGATCCACGCTGATAGCGGTCGCGAAGAACTACGTTGTGACGCAGGCAAGCGTCAAGGCGGATGTCTTTGCGAAGGCCAGCGAGTTCGGTGCGATATCTATGTTCGCCCAGAACCAGGTGATAATGCACGTCGCGCAGGCATATGTGACCCTTGACCCGGTCCAGGACACGCAGATGATCGGGGACAAGATATCCGTCACAGCCAACGTGGCGAACTCAGCTGGTGCGCCAGTAGCAATGGTGCCGGTCGAGCTCACCGCGAGCGGCGGTGCGACGGTCACACAGGCCGCGATGGCCTCGGATGCGAACGGCCAGGTCACCTTCGAGCTTGACACGTCCGGCATAACGAACGCGAGAGCCGCGTTCGTCGCTGTCCAGGCGAAGTGCGGCGGCATTGCCTACGAGGTAGGCCTCGCTACGATGGCCATACCAGTCATGAACGACGGCCCGACGATCTCGGTGCTCAGCCCTGCTGAGGACAGCGAGGTCGTGAAGAAGGGAGTCGTGATGACGGGCGCGGTGTCCGATGCGAACGGCGTGCAGACGGTGAGGTTGTCCGTGGACGGCGGAGCCGTAACGACGGTCCAAGGGACCGCGGGTGAAACTGTCTGGGACATCACGCAGCTGCTGGGCGACCTCGAAGCGGGCGAGCACAGCGTCTTGGTCAACGCGACGGACTCCCTCGGAGTGACCTCGGTGGTCACGGTGACATTCACCGCAGTCTCCGAGGAGACCGGGACGAGCATGGCCATATGGGGCCTCCTGATCGCAGGCTGGGTAGTCGCTGCGATAGTCGCAGTGATGTGGCTGATGCGCAAGCCCAAGAGCCCCGAGTCAGCGATGGCCGAGGAGCCCAAGGCCGAGGAACCGAAGCTGTAGGCCCAGAGAACAGATCTAAACCTCTTCCCAACCTTTCATTTTTCCATTTCTCGGATGGCGGGAGCCATGGCCGGCGGTCTCCTGGACAAGCCCTACCACACCGAACCTGCACTACCAAAACTTTATAAACCGATTATATGCTCACTCAGACAAATGGGAAGGCCTGCCCATTTGGGGGGACTATTCGGACATGGCCGGGATGAGCAGGTACATCATCGAGAGGGTGATTCAGACCTTCATAACCCTCCTGATAATCCTGACCCTGATTTTCATAATGTTTGAATCGCTGCCCGCGAAGCCCCAGGACCTTCTGGCGCAGAATCCGCTCCTGAAGCCCGCGGACAAGGAGTTCCTCATCCACTACTTCGGATTCGACAAGTCGCCTGTCGAACGGTATTTCCTCTACATGAAGCACATGCTCACGTTCGATTTCGGCACATCCTTCTCGCAGGCGGCGCCTGTCTGGGACCTGCTGGAGGAGAGGATACCTCGTACGCTTCTGCTGTTCGGACTGGCGACGATCATCTCCTACGTGATCGGAATCTACGTGGGGGCGTACATCGCGTGGAGAAGGGGGGGCGTCGGGGACGGGACCGCGGTGGTCACCAGCCTGGTGTTCTACAACATGCCATCCTTCTGGATAGGCCTGATATTCCTGCTCGTGTTCGCCTCGCAGCTGGATTGGTTCCCGCTGACGGGATGGTATGACCCATCGGTCGACCTGTGGAAGCCCCTGAACATACTGTGGCACATGACCCTGCCTCTCGTTGTCCTGATATTGCTCAATCTCGCTGGCACCATCCTGCTGATGAGGACAGCGATGCTAGACATCATAGGCGAGAACTACATGGTCACCGCGAAGGCCATAGGGCTGCCCGAGCGGACCGTGCTCTTCAAGCACGGCGCGAGGAACGCGATGCTGCCCGTCGTGACATCTTTCATCATAGCCATCGTCTTCTCAGTCAGTGGTGCGGTCGTGCTCGAGAACGTCTTCACCTTCCCGGGCGTGGGAGCGCTCTACATAAGGTCCCTCTCGCAGCTCGACTTCCCTGTCGCCGAGGCCACGCTTTTCATCATCACATTGCTCGTGCTGGTCGGCAACTTCATAGCTGACCTTATCTACGGATATCTCGACCCGAGGGTGAGGATCTGATGACCGCTGGAACGACGAAGGACGCCCCGAAGCAGAGCCCGAAGGGCAAGGCTTCTCGGAAGAAGGACGACGTCGTCTTCGACACGAGCTTCAAGAACCTCATGCGAGGGCCGATGCGCACATGGAAGCTCTACCGGAGCTCCAAGACTGGGCTCGTTGGCCTGGGCATCGTCCTAGCGTTCCTGATAATGGCCACGTTCGCTCCCATCATCTCGCCGTACGACGCCGATTTCCGCGCTCCCGCCGAGGACGTCTTCTACGCCAACAACGTGGAGCTCGCGATCGACGAGCAGTACAACTGGAGCGCTTTGATGGGGCTTCTGGCCGACACGAGAGAGGAGCAGCTCATAGGCATGATGCTGTACTCGTCGGACGCGGGCAAGGCCCTCATCTACCCCATTGGCACAGGCACCCAGGAGATCCTTGTGGACTTCCCGACGATCTTCACGGTCCCTCAGGGGCTGTCCTACATCGAGCATGTGCACTTCCCGAGGATGCCTGGAGAGACCTCGTACTTCCTCATACAGGACGAGCAGACCGTCTATGAGTACTCGAGCAACCTCATAGACCTCAACGTCGAATGGAACCTCGGCTTCGAGCCGAAGTACATATCCAACCTCTGGAACGGATACACACTGGCGCTCAAGGATTCCCGGCTCGCGATCGTCATGGCCGACGAGCACAATGTGTGGCTATACGACAAGGTCCCGAGGGACACCAAGGGAATCTACCCCTATGTTCGGACATTCACAGATTCCATGACCATAGAAGATGTCAGCATCATCGCAAACCCGCTCGTGGTTGACGGGGATTTCGACAACGGCAGCATGATCATAATACCGACAACCTCGGACCTCAGGGCCTACAGGATAGACGTGTCGAAGACCTTGCTGACTGACGTCGTCGAGAACATCCAACTCGGGCCTCAGATATGGAGGAAGAACTACACTATCGATGGGGAGGAATTCACACCCGTCGACTCCGAGCGCATAATCACGTTCCCATACGCGCAGGGCGCGAGCGACTCCTACGGGAAGACGGTCATCATCCTGGCGACGACCGGCGACGACCTCATCGCGTACACGCGCGAGACTGGGGAGATCGCCTGGGCAGGCCAGCTGATCATGCCGGGGATATCCGACTTCCAGATCGAGAACCTGTACCCGTCCCCCGCAGGCGTGATAGTCACTGGCAAGGCGGAGACCCGCGGGTTCATCGCGGGCGTGGACGCCGAGACCGGTTCGGTCAGGTACAACAGGACGATGTTCTCTCTCACCGAGGGCTACATCAACAGCCCGCCCCAGTACGTGAGCGGCCTGGGCACGTTCGTGTACAGCTCGGACAGGGACATCATCTATCTCTCGGACGGCCTCCTGGGCATCAACGCGACCTTCGGGGCCCCGAGCGGAGGCGCCCTGACGCCAGTGGCCTTCCTGGGGAACATATACATACAGTCGAGCGTGACTGGCAACTACTTCGCGGTGGTCACCCAGGAGAACACGCTCTACGTCTCCACACTGTCGGGAGTCAACAAGGCGCCCCTGCCGCCCGGGGTCTACCCCTCGGGGAACAGGTACATCCTGGGCACGGACTACGAGGGGCATGACATACTCGCGTGGATCATCTACGGCACCAGGTCAGAGCTGATGGTGGGCATCACCGCGGCGTTCTTCGCCGTGTTCATAGGCACAGTGGTCGGCCTCGTGGCCGGGTTCTACCCCGGCATGGTCGACAGCCTGCTGATGCGCGCTACAGACGTCATGCTGAGCCTCCCCGGCCTGGTCATACTGCTCCTGTTCGCGGCCGTCTTCGGGCCGTCTCTTGTCAACATCATGATCATCATCGCCATATTGTCGTGGGCGGGCATCGCGAGGGTCATCCGATCCGTGACGCTCTCCCTTAAGGAGCGGGCGTTCGTCGACGCCGCGATCATCGCGGGCGCGAGCGAGTCGAGGCTGATATTCAAGCACATCGCCCCGAACGTGCTCCCTTACACGTTCCTGTACATGACGTTCACCATAAGCGGCGCGATCGTGACCGAGGCGATACTCGCGTTCCTCGGGTTCGGCGACGTCAACCATGTCACATGGGGCATGATGCTCCAGTTCCTGCAGATAAGCGGGCACTCGCTGACCGCCCCCTGGTGGCTCCTGCCCCCGGGCATATGCATCACGCTGCTCTCGCTGAGCTTCTACCTCATCGGCAGGGCGTTCGATGAGGTCGTAAACCCAAGGCTGAGGAAGAGGTGACCTGATGGCTCTGCTCGAAGTATCCGACCTGAAGGTGCACTTCAAGATCCAGAACGGCTGGGTCAAGGCAGTCGATGGCGTGAGCTTCATCATAGATGCCGGCGAGACCATGGGCCTCGTGGGCGAGAGCGGGTGCGGCAAGACCACAGCGGCGTACGCCATCACCCAGCTGCTGCCGCCCAACGGATTCGTCAAGGGCGGCTACATATTCTTCAGGGAGCCTGCGAGGGTCAGGACCTTCAGGAAGGAGTACGACAGGACTCTGAAACCTGGGACCAGGGCCAGGGAGAACGAGATAGCGGTGCTCAGGCAGAAGCTCACGGGCGTGCTCGAGGAGCTGAAGCATCTGAAGGGACCGACCGCCGGGGACGCGGAGGCGCAGAGGCGTAAGGACGCCAGCCCGCGCATCGCTGAGTTCGACGTGCAGGCGTCCGAGCTCACAGACAGGATACACGCGCTCACATACCATTACGACCTCCTTGCCAAATCGAAGATGAAGGATGGCCGTCTGGCAGAGTTCAACGAGTACATCAGGAAGATCCGGTGGAAGGAGATCTCGATGATCTTCCAGGGCGCCATGAACGCCTTCAACCCGGTCTTCAGGGTGGGGGACCAGATAATCGAGGCGATCCAGCTCCACGACGAGGTCGACGACAAGGAGGCCCTCAGGCGCACGAAGGAGCTCTTCAACTTCGTCGGCATCCCCGAGGACAGGGTCACCAACTACCCGCACGAGTTCAGCGGGGGCATGAAGCAGCGAGCGATGATAGCACTCGCCCTGGCGCTGTCCCCCAAATTCATAATAGCCGACGAGCCCACGACCGCGCTGGACGTCATCACCCAGGACCGCATCCTGTTCGAGATCCGCAAGCTCCAGGAGAAGCTCAGGATGGCCATGATGATCATCACGCACGACGTGTCCGTCGTGGCCGAGGTCAGCGACAAGATTGCCGTCATGTACGCGGGGAGGATCATGGAGATCGGCAGGACCGTCCAGGTGTTCAAGAACACGGCCCATCCGTACACCTCTGGCCTTCTCGGATCATTCCCGTCGATCGAGGGGGCGAAGCGCAGGCTCGTCTCAATCCCCGGGTTCCCGCCGGACCTGGTCAACCCACCGTCCGGTTGCCCGTTCCACCCGAGGTGCAAGCACGTGCAGCCCAGATGCTCCCAGGAGGTCCCGAAGGGGATCGAGCTGGAGCCGGAACACATATCCTACTGCCATTTCGCGAAGGAACTGCAGCCTGAGCTGAGGAGGCTTGGTGGCTGATGCCGGTCGGGGGCGACGTGGTCGTCAAGGTGACGAACCTCAAGAAGTACTTCGAGCTCACACGGGGCATCTTCAGCTTCGCCGAGCCAGTCTTCGTCAAGGCGGTCGACGACGTCAACTTCGAGATACACGAGGGCGAGATCCTCGGCCTCGTGGGCGAGAGCGGGTGCGGCAAGACCACCACGGGCAGGCTCCTGACGAGGCTCGAGGACCCCACGGGCGGGTCCGTGTTCTTCCAGGGCAGGGACGTCGCGCTCCTCCAGGCATACAACCTCAAGGTCTTCAGGCGGAACATACAGATGGTCTTCCAGGACCCGTACGAGAGCCTCAACCCGCGTACGACCGTCCTCCAGACCATCATGGAGCCGCTCATCAACCATCACATAGGCGCGACCTACGAGGAGCGCGTGGAGCTGGTCGCGAAGGCCCTCGAGGACGCCGGTCTTGCGCCCGCCAAGGAGTACCTGAACCGGTTCCCGCACGAGCTGAGCGGGGGGCAGAGGCAGAGGGTCTCCATCGCGAGGGCTCTGGTGATCAACCCGAAGGTCATCGTCGCCGACGAGCCCGTATCGATGCTCGATGTCTCCATCAGGGCAGGTGTGCTCAACCTCATGCTCGACCTGAGGGACAAGTACAACATACCGTACCTGTTCATCACGCACGACATCGCGGTCGCGAGGTACGTGAGCGACCGGCTGGCGGTCATGTACCTCGGCAGGGTGGTCGAGCTGGCCGAGACGGACAAGGTCATATTCGAGCCGAAGCACCCGTACACCAGGGCGCTCCTGTCCGCGGTGCCAGTGCCCGACCCCGAGCACAAGCACGGCAGGATACAGATCAGCGGGGAGATCCCGAGCGCCACGAACGTCCCGCTGGGCTGCAGGTTCAGGCCCAGATGCCCCTTCAGCTTCATCGAGTGCGGCTGGGAGGGGAAGGACCTGGCGGCCTGGCTGCTCGAGGAGGAGAAGGTGGTCACTCCCGAGCACCCTATGAATGCGCACATCGGAGAGATCGAACCCAACGGGTTCTCGCTAATAGTGAAGATCAAGGAGGGGGGATCCCCGGACAAAGTGCTGAAGTTCCTCGAGTCCAAGGTGGCCGAGCATCAGGAGAAGATGCCCATGTTCAAGGCGATATTCGCCCTGAACTCGATGGGAGACGACAAGGAGCTGGTCCTTCGGACGAAGTCCATGAGCGTTCCTGGGGAGTACGTCGCCACGGAGCTCCTGGAGAGGCTCAACGAATCCGTCGATTACAAGAGCAGGGGCCATCCGTTGTATGGCATCATACTCGACGCCCGGGTCTCGGGCTCCACGGTCATCCTGACGATCGGAGAGGAGGCCGGTCAGCTGGCGGAGGGAGAGGTGACGAGGACGGAGACCACCGTCGGGTTCGTCAAGGACTTCGTCAAGGGGCTCGTGAGGCTCGGCTTCTCGGAGTTCAAGGGCGCGAAGAACGTCACAGGCGAGGCGGGAAAGGTCGTCGTGACGTGCAAGCAGGCCAAGCTAACTTCCGCGAGGGTCGCCCAGGAAGCGGTTGAGATCATCGCGAAGGAGATGATGATGAACCCGAAGTCCAGCTTCCACAACCTGCTCCTGATGCCGAAGGCGACCAAGAACTCGGTCCGGGTCAGGCTGTGCAGTGGCGGGAAGAAGTGGGAGGAGTTCGCGGGCGAGGCGAAGGAGATCTTCGCGCGCAAGGGCCAGGAGGGCTACCTGGCGGCGAAGGCGGTCGCACCCGCAGTGGAGAAGACTGTCAAGGGGGCAAAGGAGTCAGTGGTGGTCAGCTTCATGCAGGTGGAAGAGCCCCCCCTGATAGATGCAGGCGGTGGCCACCAGGTCGCGTGCTACCTGTTCAAGGGACAGGCGAGGTGACGCGCACCAGATCCGGTCCGGTGGGGAAATGGCTATCTGGGAGAGGGTCAAGGAGCATTGGATAACCGTCACGATGTACCTCGTGTTCTCGCTGTTCTTCCTTTCGGCATGCCTTGTATCCGTGAACACCTACGGAGCGATCGCCCAGGCGCAGCGCGACATCTCCCTGGAGAACCCCGTCATTGGCGCGGACATCGTCCCACACGGCGATGTGAACATATCCTTCAGCGTACAGCTGCACAACCCGTCCAGGTACACGCTCCATGTCTTCACGCTCTCTTGGTATGCCAAGCTCGTGAACGCCTCCAGCACGAATGACAGAGTCATCCCGGTGGGGGAGGACTACTCAGGGCCCACGCACTATCTCGAGGTGCCCGCGAAGACCACAATCGACTACACCTTCTGGACGGTGGTCTCGGACCCTGCCATACTGGAGAAGCTGAACGGGTTCATCAACTACTCCAAGGGTCTGGGGACGGACTACACCCTGGAGACCCTGCCCTACGAACACAGCTTCTCGGTCATCCTGATGATCGGCGAGTTCGACCACGACTACGTCAGGGAAGGATACCTGAACTCCCTCGTCACCGTCGAACTCGGATATTCGTCCGTGGAGGGGATCCTCTGAAGCTGAAGAGCGACGAAGTGGCGAGGATGGCGCTCATGGCGGTGATAAGCGCCCCGCCGATAGCGTTCATGACCTTCGACTTCATGTTCCCCAACATATCGACCCCGTCGCTGGAGAAGAACCTCATGGTCGTGTTCCTGCTCTCGATTCTCACGGCCATCCCGTCCGGGTACTTCACGAGGCGCACGGACCTCGCCATGGTGACCGTCTTCCTGTACACCGCAGTCGGGTACGTCCTGGCGGTGGCGCTCTACTCGGCCCCGTACACAATCTTCGACCTGGAGCAGGTGCTTCCAGCGTTCTACTACGCCATGTTCTTCAGGTTCACAATCATCCTGCTGTTCCTGTTCATCCTGGGAGGGTTCATAGGGACCGTGTTCGGCCAGATGGTCAGGGACATGATCCGGAGGGAGGAGACCGCCCTGACCTTCAAGAACGACGACAAGAGCTGAGCACGGGCCCGGAGAGCGCCTAACTTCTTAGGCAATGGCATATTCCGCCCCCGCTCGCATCACCATATGAGGAAGTCACAGTAATCGAGGCGATCACATGGTAAAGAGGAAGATCATAGAGATAGACGATGACCTATGCAACGGCTGCGGAGCGTGCGTGACGTCATGTGCGGAGGGTGCTCTCCAGATCGTGGACGGGAAGGCCAAGGTCGTCAACGAGGTGTTCTGCGACGGGCTGGGTGCATGCATCGGCGAGTGCCCCACAGGCGCTCTCAAGATAATCGAGAAGGAGGCGCCGGAGTTCGACGAGATGGCCGTCGAAAAGCATCTGAAGCACGGAAAGAACGCGGAGCCGATCGGCGTGGAGCCGTGCGGCTGTCCGTCCCACAACCCAATGATACTGACTGCTTCGAGCGGAAAGGAGCACCACGGGAAGCACGCCCAGCAGAAGGCGGAGGAGCTTCCTCCGGAGCTGACGAACTGGCCAGTGCAGTGGCGCCTCGTATCGCCCTCGATGCCCTTCTTCAAGGGCAAGGACGTCCTCGTGGCCGCGGACTGCGTGCCGTTCGCGTTCAGGGATTTCCACGGCAAGTTCCTCGAGGGGAAGCCGGTCATCATCGGCTGCCCGAAGCTGGACGACGCAGGCGCCTACCTGGACAAGCTCACAGGCGTATTCAGGGACGCCACCCCACGGAGCGTCTCTCTTGTGATAATGGAGGTGCCTTGCTGCGGCGGGCTCAAGAAGATCGTCGACGAGGCCATCAGACGGTCTGGGAAATCCATCCCGGTCAGCACGACTATCGTTGGCATCCAGGGGCAGATTCTCAGGTCGGACTGAGGGCGGCGGGCATAGAATCATCAACCGGGAAGCGATTCCGCGTTCAGATGGCCCTTGACATCTCCTGGACAAGGCGAGCGATGCGACTACCGCCAGAGGTCCGGGAGGAGCTCGCCGCTAGGCTCGATATGCTGAGCGATTTCTTCCCCGAGATGAGGCGGACCATGAAGGTGGGGATCACCAGGTTCTACGACGGGCTGGTGTTCCAGTCGAACGAGGGACACGTCAAGCTGATGGTCGACGTCCACAGGTCGAGGAAAGGGGGCTGGAAGTATCCCACCTACTGGACCATCGCCCACGAACTCATGCACTTGGCCCAGTTCAACTCGGACGGCATCCCGAGCGGCGAGAGGGCGACGGATATCTACGCCCTCGCCAGGCTCCCGCCGGAACTCATTGACGACTCGCCCAGCTACCTTGTGGTCCCCGACGAGATCAGGGATGCGTGGGACACGCGATACGCGAAGCTCGCCCAGGACCTCGCCAGGGAGGCGATCAAGAGAAGGCAGGAAGGGCTCAGAAGATATGCGCTCTGGTGGGAGGACGAGTTCGAGTCGAGGACAGCGGATTCGGCCGAATGATTACTGGCTGAACGTGCTTATGCATATGCTCTCGCCCGTTGGCTGGTAGAGCACCATCGCTTCGTACTCGACGCCTGAGGAAAACTCCGTGCCGCCGCCTGCAGTCAACGTGAAGTAGTCTCCGCTATCGATCATTCCGTTTCCTGCGGCGTCGGTCACATTGAGCACAACCTGAAGGTCGCCGCCTAACGTCTTCACACTGTACACCATGGTCGACGCAAAACCCCCGTCAAGATCGCTGCTCAGCGGATCCCAACTCACAAAGTCGTAGTAGTCTGAGAGCCGGATAGTCACATCGCTCCAGTAGATGTCGCGAGAAGGCGCCGAGAACGTGAACATGTACCCATCAGCCACGGATGTGCGCGCGAGATAGACCGCTGGTGTGTAGTTGTCGCTGCCTCCGAATCCGAGGACCATGACATAGAGTATCACGGCCAGGACGATGGGGAGGACTATCACCACAGCGACTATCGCGGCGATGAGTACCAGGGTGTTGCGCTCGCTCTTCCCACTTGCGGCCACCTGCTTCGTGCCCATCATCCGGTGGCTCGACATGAAGGGCGCGTTCCTCATCTGCCTGCCGCATCGGACGCAGAAACTGGCATCCTCAGGCACTTCGGTGCCGCAGTCAGGACATCGCATGCCTTTCCTCCACGACAAAAACCGCTCGTGCGCTATATATCAGTTCTCTTCAACTGTCTCATAACGGCTGCCTCGAGAAGACAGTCGACCCACGTAACCTGGGGTCGACCTAGGCTGTCTTCAAAGCTCTCCAGGTTGCAGCGAGATGATTGCCGAAAAGTGCGGTCATGATCGCGCCAACGAGTGCCAGGAAGAGCCCCACTTCAAGATTGAGAGGGTTCCAACCGAAAGCGTATTCAGGCATGCGATCTGCAAGGTCCTCCAAGGCCTTGCCAATAATGACTATTCCTACCGCCATCAGAACCAAAGCAACCACCTGCAGGAAGATGGCGATGAGCAACTGCTTGCCCCGTTTCTCCTTCTCAATCGACCTAGCAAGCTGTTCGCGCAGCTCCGGCCAATCCTTTCCAGATGTCAAGACCTCCACCTTGAGGAGAGGAATCGGCCTTCCTCGACATATGGCTTCTCATGGATCTTATGATGGGGCGGACGCTGAAGCGTTGATTTGAAGCGGGCGTGAAGGGATTCGAACCCTTGACCACTTGCTTAGGAGGCAAGTGCCATATCCTGACTAGGCCACACGCCCAGGTGCCACTGGTCAACACTAAATGCTAGCGGATATTTAAAATGGGTTGAGCTCGGAGACGCCGCCGAGAGGCCTACTTGATCTTCTTGCGGTCCTCTTCCGTCAGCTCCTCAGGAGCCCTCTCCTTGAGCTGCTCCGCCTTGGGCTTCTCCACCTTCTTCTCCTCGGCGGGCTCGGCCTCCTTCTTCTCAGGCTCCTTCTTCTCAGGCTCCTTCTTCTTCTCCGGCTTCGTGTACTCCTCGATGAAGGAGATGTTCTCGGCGCCCAGGACCTCCCTCATGTCGGTGACGAACCTGAACTTCGTCAGGAACCACCTCTGGTCGTACTTGCACGGGTCCGGAAGCTTGACCTTGTAGGTCTTCCCGTGGTGCTCGACGTCGAACCCCTCCGGGTTCCCGTAGGAAAGCTTGAGCAAGAGCTTGACGATCTCCGCGGGCTTCGTGGGTTTCTCGACCACCTTGTACTTGTACTTCAGAGTCCTGCCCGCGAGCTTGTTGTTGAAATCCACCCTGACACGGCCTGCCGTGACGGCGGTGATTATCGCCGTCTTGTTCTTGACAGTGACCTCGAGGCCCACCCTCGGCTCGATCTCCTGCTTGAGGAACTCCCTGACGGGGTGAAGCTCAACGAGCTTCGGATCCCTCGGCCCTGCGGCCTTGTCCGACGGGATGACGACCTCGTACTCCTTGCCGACCTCGGCCTTGAGCAGGGACTCGTCCAGGCCCGGGAAGAGTCGGTTCTTGCCGACTATGAGCGGCTGCGGCCCGTAGACCATCTTCTCGTTGTAGGTGTCGTTCTCCTTCGCGACAGCCTCGCTCGTCGTGTCGAAGAGCTCGTTCGTGTCCTGGATCCATGCGTCGAACTCGGCGAGAACAACGTCGCCAGCCTCGACCTTGACGACTTCTGGCTCGGCCTTCTCTTCCTTCTCTTGGTGCTTCTTCGCACCTTCCTTCTCGGTCATCGGACTTCACCGCAGAGATGTGCGGTCTTTTGGGATAATCAGCCACCATTTAAACGTTGCGCCCATAAGTTCGGGCTCCATGGAGGCATGCTGGCTGACGGTTTTCGAGCGATGGACGAACGAGGGCCAAGGCCGTCAAAAACTATATGCCCGCGCCCTCATTACTCGCCAGAGTCCCTCAGGCCACTGTAGCTCAGCTGGAAGAGCAGCTGATTTGTAATCAGCAGGTCGGGAGTTCAAATCTCCCCGGTGGCTCACCGAACTCTCATTCTGAGATGTCGATTCCAGCAACCAAAATATACCAATAAGCCAATCGAGTGGCAGTCTGGTTCCTGGGGATTGGCATCGTGGAGGAGCGCAAGATAGCCCTGATACCGAGGCTGACCGTTACGGCCGGACTCGGGCCGAAGGACTACGGGGTCCTGCTGACCGATCAGCGGTTCATCCTGGTCATGGAGAAATCCAGCAAGTCGAACGTGCTGGTGCCCGCACTCGGACTCGTGGGCGCCCTCATCGCGGAGGCGGCGGCCACCGAACGGGGGGTCGACTACATGAGCGCCCGCCCCGAGCAACTGGCATGCGATGAGAGTAACCTATGCATACCTTACTCATCCGTCCAGAGGCTCAGGCTGAAGAGGCACTACGGAGGTTCCCTCGAGATGAGGCTCGAGCACGTCCTCCCCGATGGAAAGAAGAAGAAGATCGTCGGCTTCCTGACGATCCCTGACCAGCTCATGGAGCAGAAGAAGGCCTCCGGGATGAAGTTCAAGGACATACTGGAGGATTACGCCAGAAGGACCCAGGACGTGCTGAGGAAGGCACTCCCACCTGGGGTGCAGCAGCACACGGAGTGGTTTGAATGAAGAAATCTAAGGTATTGATCATGGTGGGCCCGATCCTGATACTCATCGGGATCGGTCTGATCGCGGGGGCGATGCTCCCGGCGGAAAACACGGAGACGTTCACGATACCGGACGGACCTTACTACTACGCGTTCGAGTCGACGACCATCCTCGGGTTGAGGCTCGAGGGCGAGTTCGAGGTTGACGGAGTCCTGGAGACAGTGACTCTCTATGTGATGACACCCGACCAGTATGACGCCTACGCCAATTTCGGGGAGACGGTTGCCGAGTACACCGTCGAGGGGAATTCCGGGTCGTTCGACGTGAGCCTCGACACAACGAAGGGATACATTGTCTTCGAGCATGGGTTCCTGTGGTCCCTGTTCTCCCAGGACGTGACCCTGACCTACACGATCCACGGGACGGCGGTTACCTACCTCGCCGGCGGGATCGCCCTGCTCGCGATAGGGGTCGTGCTCATTGTCTACGGCGTGATGCTGGGCAAGAAGGAGGCGGCGATGGCGCCCCCGCAGCAGCAACCTCCGGCGGACGTCATGATGTTCGACCAGCAGAAGCCGCCAGGCAACCCGTGAAGTGAACTGAGCATAGGACATCGCACAGCGGGCGAGTCGCTGCCCTCAACAAGCGCGAGGCTCAGATCAGGAGAACTGGCCTAGACGGCCTGAGCGAATACTTCTTGCACTTGTAGCAGTACCACTCGTTGTACTCCGGGATGAACTTCATGGTGCCCTTGCAGGCGGGGCAGACCTTCGCCTGGGGGGATTGGCCATTTGAGGAGCCCTGTCCCTTGGGCGCGTACTCCTTGCAACGAATGCAGTAGTGCCTCTGGTACTTGTCGATCCACTTGAGCTCCTGGCCGCACTTGTGGCACACGTTCGCCTTCTGGGGGCTCGTCTTGGCCTTGACATGGAAGGGGTACTTCTTGCACCTGTAGCAGTAGTACTCGGAGTACTTGTCCACGAACTTGAGCTCTCCACCGCACTCCGGACAGGCCTTAGCAGCCGCCGCCTTTGCAGGTGCTGGAGGGGCGGGCTTCGGGACGTCCTCTCTCGGGGCGTACTTCCTGCATCCATAGCAGTAGCACCTGGAGTACTTCTCGATGAACTTGAGCGGCTGACCGCAGGACGGGCACGACTTGATCTCGGGTGGCTGCTCCGCCTTCGGCTCGCTCGCAGGGGCAGGTGCTGGAGGGACGATGGACTCCGGCTCGGGTCTCGATTCTGGCACCAGTGGGACAGGTTTCGGCTCTTCTATGGGCTTCGACAAATCTAGCAACGCCTGCGCCTCGTTTGCGGGAGGTTTCAGCTCAGGCGCCGGCTGGATATCGTCCTGATAGGTCTCGCACATGAAACAGAAAAGCTTGCCGTCCTTGAGGCCTTCGAGCTCGGCACCGCACTTCTTGCACTCGGTCTTCGGCTCCTCGTGCTCGAGAGACTTGATCTCCTCTGCGATGGCCTTCTGACATTCCTCGGTGTGGACCTGTTCGGGGACGCACACGTGGTCCTCCTCGTCCTCCTCAATGTACGTGTTACAGCCGTAGCAGTACCACTTCTCGACATGCTCTATGTAGAAAGGCTCCTCGCCGCACTTGGGACACTTCGAGGCTTCCATCTGGACCCTACTCCACCTGCGACAGGCCAGGGCCTGTCTGCTGATATGGACGTCCTACCTGCCGGGAGCGTATATGAACATGTTTTCGTGGGAATCAGGCCTGATAACTCACTTCGGAAGAAGGCCAGAGCGGGGTAGCGTACATGTAGCAGAGAGTGAGAAGGGACGCCCGCGCGCTGAACGTGACGAACGACCAGAATGGGTTGGTGAGACGATGAGGAAGAGATGTATCAGGGGCAAGATGTCATCGGACTGTTCTGCAGGAATAGAGGGGCTGCCGCTGCAGCTCCTCATAATGGTGGTCATCGCGGGCCTCGGCCTGACGATCGTGATGGGCTGGATGAACTCGATCGCGGCACCACACTCGATTGGAGACGTGTTCGTGACGCCTTCCGAGATCTTCGTGTACGACGCGGACGGGGATGGGCTGTACACCGCAGAGGGGCTGATGATTTCCGTGACGGTCACAGACGAGGGAGGGGACAGACTAGAGGGCGCCACGGTCGTGCTCGACGGGGCGAACATCATGACGGGCGACGGCAGGCCCGCCAGGGGGGTCACGGATACGCGAGGACAGGTGGTGTTCACGGATCTGAGCGTGGAACACTTCGGGTCGAAGCTGACGACCGTGACCGTCACCGTCGCGAAGGGGGACTATGGAATAGACTCGAGCTTCGAGATACCAGTCATACCGAGCTGAGGATGATGCGCCTCAAGCGCGATGACTCGGCCCTGGAATCGATGCCCCTCAGGCTCATGATCGTCGCAGTTGTCGTTTCGATGTCGGTCATCCCGGCATCGGACGCCCTGGAAACGCTCAGGAACGGCGACTTCATACGCAGAGCGGAGACGCAGCTGGACGTCATCATATCGACGGCAGAGGTCCTAGCGATCGAAGGGCCGGGGGGAACGCGGACGATAGAGCTCGATTTCAGCTCGGAGGGCAGCCTGCGGTTCCAGAGCATGGTCATCGGGGATTACGACGACGGACCGAACGCCTCCGCAGTGGTTCTGCGGCTGTCAAACGGCGGAACGATAGTCAGGTCTGCGGACGATCCTATGGTCACGATGAGCTCCGGCGGACCTGCGGGACTCTTCATTGCCTCATCCTCGTGCCGACTCAGACTGTCGTGCGAGTTGGCCGACACGTGCCCCCGCGTGCTGGTGGAGCTGGTCTGATGGACTTCATCGTCTCGAGGGTTGCGATGTCAGTCTGCGCGCTGCTCGTTGTCGGAGTTCTTGCCGGAGTGGTCGATATCCCGCAGTTCGAGGAACCGAACGCGGAACTCTCAGACATAGTTGACGATCTGTGTCGAATCGCGGAGGAGGTCGCCGGCTCATGCGCGGAGGTCGAACTTGTCTGGACCGTGCCATCACTTGTGTCAGGTGAGACAGTCCGTCTCACAATAGCCAGCGAGCTGATACTCGCGGGCTGCGCAGGCTCGAAGGCTGTCGCCAGACCGTCCTGCGACATCCATCTGTGGGATTGGGACGGGAGCATGCTGAATCGGTCACGGGTCGATGCTCTGGATGCGCTGTCCGCGCCCCTTCAGGCGTCCTCGGGAGACCTGATAATGCTCGAGTCGATCGGGGTAGAATACGAAGACCTCTTGCGATCGATGCTGTTCGTCAGAAGAGCCGGCTAGCGAGCCTTGCCGAACTTGTCGAGAAGCTCGGCGACAGCCTCCGTGAAAACGTCGATGTCGTCGTCAGTGTTGTATATGTACGCGGACGCGCGGGCGCATCCGTCCATGCGGTGCGCGTGGAAATAAGTATGGCAGCAGTGCATCCCTGACCGCAGCATGACGTTCTTCGAGTTGTCCAATATCATGGCGACGTCATGCGCTGTAAGGCCCGCGAGATTGAAGCTGAATATACCTGCCCTGAGGTTAGGGTCCGCGGGATTCAGGATGCTGATTCCTGGATGGTCTATCAACGCCCTTGTCATGCGTTTGTTCAGCCGCGACTCGTGCTCCCTGATCTCTCCCATGCCTATGGACGACAGGTAATCGATCGCGGCGCCCATGCCCACGATGCCCGAGTAGTTCTGAAGGCCCGTCTCGAAACGCTCAGGAGGAGGCATGAGCTTGAACGATCTCGGCTGTGTGTCAGTGACGCCGTGCCCTCCGTACATCAGAGGACGCAGCCGCTCCGATTTCTCGCTCCTGCAGTAGAAGAGTCCCAAGCCGGAGGGGCCACACATCTTGTGGGCTGAGGCAGCTAGATAGTCCACTCCGAGGTTCCTGACGTCTATTCTGATGCTTGGCGCGGCCTGTGCGGCATCGAAGAGCACGTCTGCCCCGTAGGAATGCGCGATCGAGACGACCTCCTTCGCCGGGAGAGTGTAGCCAGTCACGTTCGACGTCATACACATGGCCACCAGCTTGACCTTCTTCGACATGAGCTTCTCGAAAGCGTCGAGGTCGAACACGCCATCAGGTGTCGACTTCGCGACCTTGTACTTCACGCCTGCCGTGTTGACCAGATGCACGAGCGGGACGTGGACGGAGTTGTGTTCGTAGTCCGTTGCCACCACCTCGTCCCCCTTGCCGAGGCCGAGCCCGAAGATGACCGTGTTCAGCCCTTCGGTCGTGTTCTTCGTGAAAGCGACCTCAGAGGGATTCTCCGCCCCCAAGAAGTCGGCAACTTTGGCTCGGACCGCGTCACACCTGAGCGAGACCTCTGTGGCGAACTTATGGACGCTCCTGCCAGCGCAGGAAGGGTAGGAGTCGTAGTACTCAGTGATGGCGTCAGTGACCTGCTTCGGCCTCAGGGTTTGGCACGCGCTATCCAGGTAGATAGGCAGCTTGCCCCCGATTTCCTTTTTCAGGACGACGAAATCACCGCGTATCCGCTTGGCATCCATCTAGGTCGGGGCGGGCATAGGAGTTGGCCGATATTAGTGTCTTTCATTTTCTTCGATGCTCGGAAGAACCTATATAGGGAAGAGGCCGGCCAACGACCGCGTGACAAACTTATTAAATGGTGCTCAAACATCACCTGATTTCGTTATGACTTCCCAACTCCGAAAGAGGGTCTATTTCGACCACAGCGCAACCTCTGCCGTGCTGCCCGAGATCCTGGGCGCGATGGAACCGTTCTTCCTGGAGAGATATGGGAACCCTTCCAGCATCCATGAGTTCGGACGGGAGGCGAAGACCGCCCTCGACGATGCTCGGCAGAAGGTGGCGAACCTGATCTGCGCCTCCGACCCTTCGGAGATCGTCTTCACATCGGGAGGCACCGAATCGGACAATCTGGCCGTCAAGGGCGTGGCCATGTACAAGGGCAAGATGAAGGGGCACATCATAGCCTCGAAGGTCGAGCACCACGCGGTCCTCGAACCGTGCGAGTTCCTCAAGCGATTCGGATTCGAAGTTACCTATCTGCCAGTATCCTCCGAGGGCCTTGTTGACCCTGGCGATCTCGAACACGCGATCCGGAACGACACGGTCCTGGTCTCCGTGATGATGGCCAACAACGAGACGGGCACGATCCAGCCCATCAAGGAGCTGGGGAAGATAGCCCAGGGGAGGGGGATACCGTTTCACACGGATGCCGTCCAGGCAGCTGGAAAGCTCCCCATAGACGTCAAGGGCCAGAACATCGATCTGCTCTCCTTGTCAGGTCACAAATTCCACGGGCCAAAGGGGGTCGGAGTGCTCTATGTCAAGAAGGGGACAAAGATAGAGCCTATATTGCTGGGGGGCGGCCAGGAACGTGGACTGAGGTCTTCCACCGTCAATGTTGCAGGCGCCGTCGGAATGGGAAAGGCCGCGGAGATAGCCATGAGGGACATGGACGCAACCTGCCAGAAGATGAAATCGCTGCGGGACAAACTCATCTCAGAGGTGCCAAAAAGCGTGCCGCGAGCGTATCTCAACGGGCACGCCACTAAGCGCCTTGTCAACAACGCCCACTTCAGATTCGATTTCATCGAGGGTGAGGGGTTGATATTGCAGCTGGATTTCAAAGGAATCGCGGCCTCCACCGGCTCTGCCTGCTCCACAGGCTCGCTTGAGCCGTCGCACGTTCTCCTGGCGATGGGCGTGACCCACCAGCAGGCCCACGGAAGCCTGAGGCTCACGCTGGGACGGGAAAACACTGAAGAGGAGGTAGACTACTTACTGGAGGTGCTGCCCGGTGTGGTCTCTAAACTGAGGGAGATATCCCCGTTCAACGAGACCAGGCCGATGGGCCCGGGAGAAGGTGGTTGCAGTGTATAGTGAGAAAGTGATGGATCACTTCGCGAACCCAAGGAACGTGGGCGAAATCATCGACGCAGACGGAATAGGAAAGGTCGGGAACCCACAGTGCGGGGACGTGATGTGGCTATACATCAAGGTCAAGGACAACATCATCACTGACATCAAGTTCAAAACTTTCGGGTGCGGCGCGGCCATAGCCACTAGTTCGATGATCACGGAGCTCGCGA
>Ga0299912_10000918_pt1 | contig 23942 bp, 22 predicted proteins | sample RVTome_2_FD_207667 | JGI IMG/M metagenome (GOLD analysis project Ga0299912, IMG submission 207667) | Soil microbial communities from uranium-contaminated site in the Upper Colorado River Basin, Wyoming, United States - RVT95D214 (version 2) ... | reverse complement strand
CATGAGCCTCCTGATCATCGGCGTGCTGATGCTGTGGCTCGTTCCCAAGTGGCTGAAGGAGGCGGCGCGGCACTGGAAGGAGAAGCCACTCCACTGTCTTGGCTGGGGCGCTGCGGCGTTGGGGGCCTTCCTCGTAGCTGTGCCTGCCCTGTTCGTGGTGATGATCATCCTGGATATCGCCGTGGGGCTGGTTACCCTCGGCGGGCTCGTCGGTCCCATTACCAGCATCATCATGGTCCTGGAGGGCATCCTGACGGTGGGATTCTGGACGGTGGCCGTCTACATCACCAAGGTGGTTTTCTGCTACTTCATCGGCTGGCTGATCCTCAAGCGGCCCGCCCCGGCGTGGGTGGAAAAGGCGATGGGCTTGATACCGCTGCTCATCGGGATCGCCATCTTCACCCTGGTGAGGAGCATCCCCTTCCTCGGAGCGCTCTTCAGTATGCTGGTGACCATCTTCGGGCTGGGTGCCCTGTGGCTGCTGGCCTGGGTGCGCATCCACAAGCCCAAGCAAGCGGTTGCGGCTACGAAGGCTGGCTAGTCATCTGAGAAGGTGCTAACAAGCCCAAGAATACCGAGGGTGGAGGCCGATGTTCGCCTCCACCCTCTTTTCGTGTCTGCCGTTTGCCTGCCCCGGGCTGGGCAGTGTGGTTGGTCTGCTGCCTACCGGCCAAACGAGCGCGCCAGATACACAAGAAGGATGGAGATGTCAGCAGGGTTAACACCGCTGATGCGGGAGGCCTGGCCCACCGTTGCAGGCCGGAAGCGAACCAGCTTCTCTCGGGCCTCCGTCTTGATGCCAATGACGCTGTCATAGTCGAAGGAGTCGGGTATATGGCGCTGCTCGAGGCGCCGGAGTCGTTCGACTTGTTGGTGCTGCTTCTCGATATAGCCCGCGTACTTGGCCTCCACTGCCACCAGTTGCGCGGCCTCATCCGGCAAAGGGTCTCGGTCGGGGGCCAGCGCCTGTAACATCGCGTAGGTGATCTCCGGGCGGCGCAGGAACTGTAGAGCGTTGACGCCGTCGTGCAAAGGCGGGAGGCCCCAAGCTGCGAGTTGCCGATTGACCTCCTCTGTCGGTCGGAGCCAGGTCTCTCCGAGGCGGGTCAGTCCGGACTCCATAGCCTTCCGTTTGCCTTCTACGGCTTCACGCCGTTGACCGTCCACGAGGCCGATATCGTAGCCGAGCGGAGATAGTCTGAGATCGGAATTGTCCTGTCGCAGTAGAAGCCGGTACTCCGCGCGTGAGGTCATCATCCGGTAAGGCTCATGGATGTCTTTGGTGACCAAGTCATCGATGAGGACGCCGATGTAGGCCTCATCACGCCCCAGGATGACGGGCGGCTCACCGCGCACCTTGCGAGCGGCGTTGATGCCGGCCATCAGACCCTGAGCGGCAGCCTCCTCGTAGCCCGATGTACCGTTGATCTGCCCCGCGTGGTAAAGGCCCTGAACCAGCTTCGTCTCCAGAGTCGCGGAGATCTGTGACGCCGGCACGTAGTCGTATTCTACGGCATAGCCGTAACGAAGGACCTCCACCTCTCGCAACGCAGGAATGGTGCGCAGCATGGCCAGTTGCACATCCTCGGGCAAGCTGGTGTATGCTCCCTGGACATATACCTGGTTGGTGTTCCATCCCTCGGGTTCCAGGAATAGTTGGTGAGACTCCTTCTCGGGGAACATGGGTACCTTGATCTCAATACTGGGGCAGTAGCGCGGTCCGTCGGCCTCGATGGTTCCATCGTACAGAGGGGCACGGTGCAAGTTGGACATGATGACGTCGTGGGTGCGCGAGTTGGTGTGGACCAGGTAGCACGGCAGCTGAGGACGCCATGGCGTCTGCCCAGGCACGGGATAGATGTCGTTGGGCGCCTCCTGCGCAATCACCGATTCCGGAGGTCCGAGGTCTGTCGCCGGGTACGAGAAACTGAAGTACAGAGGGACTTCGCTGCCCTGCTGGACGTTCGTCTTGGTGAAGTCGATGGTACGAGCATCCACCCGAGGGGGCGTGTCCGTCTTCAGCCGCTCGACCTGGAGGCCGAGATCTCTCAGGGACTGGGACATGCCGGAAGCCGGCTTCTCTCCATCCCGGCCTCCTGGCCAGGTTCGTTCGCCTCTGGTGAGGCGGCCGTTGAGGAAGGTACCTGTGGTCAGGATGACGGCCTTCGCGGAGAAGTGCCTGCCGTCGCTGGTCTGCACGCCGTGGACTGTGTCACCCTTGACCAGCAGCTTCTCTACCACTGCTTCCCTCAGGTCGAGGTTGGGCCTACCCTCCAGCGTGTTCCTCATGGTGGTAGAATAGAGGCGCCGGTCTGCCTGGGCTCGCAGGGCGTGCACAGCTGGCCCCTTGCTCTGGTTCAGCAGACGAATCTGAATGAAGGTGCGGTCGATGTTTCGCGCCTGTTCCCCACCCAGAGCCCCGATCTCGCGGGTCAAGTGGCCTTTCGCTGGTCCGCCCACGCTGGGGTTGCAGGGCATCTCAGCGATGTGCTCCAGGCTGATGGTGAGCAGGAGCGTGCGGCAGCCCAGTCGTGCCGCTGCCAGGGCGGCCTCGCATCCGGCATGTCCGGCTCCCACCACGATCACGTCGTATGCGTCATTCATGAGGTGTGCCAGATACCTCCTGCGAGTAGTATATGGTAGCCACGGTGCTGGGGCAACAGCCGTAACTTGGCCCGCTGGTGCGACGTGGTCTGGCGGATCCATCGTAGGGTCAACAAGGCGCATGGCCGTGTCATGGCCTTGATAAATGGGTGTTTCTATGCTCTAATACGCCCATCTTGGGAACGTCTCAGGGAAGAGGGGCCTGTTGGAAGTCAGCCTCGCCGCCGCCCTGCTGCTGAGCACATTGGCAGGCCTGTCCACAACCTTGGGTAGCCTGGCGGCCATCCTCGTGCGCGAACCCTGATCACGCTTCATGTCTTTGACCTTGGGTTTCTCGGCCGGAGCCAAGTCTCGCCTAGGCGGGCCAGCGCTGGTGCGCAGGTGGGCGCTGGCGGGGCATGGGCTGAGACCACAGATGATATTGCGGAGGTCGCATAAGTGACAGGACTGGAGGGAGCGAAGAAGCAAGAGGTCTCTGAGTCAGTGGAGCGAGCTATCTATGACGGTGATCCACTGGTGCGGCTGCTCGCGGGCAGACTCGGTTTGAGGGGACGCACCATGGCGCTCATCGGCCTTGGCTGGGGCCTCGTCTACTTGTTCGTGCTGTCCACCCTGTTTGGCAGCCTGAGGAGCAGAAACGGGTATCTGGGAAGTCTGGATGACTGGCATGCTCAGATACTGCTGCTCCTGGTATTCCCGGCGACTTGTGCCTTCTACGTGTGGCAGCCGAGGGCTATTGCAGGCGTTTACCAGGCGATGGGCTTGCAGGGTAAGTCTGCTGAGGCCGGCAAGGCCTACAGGCGCAGGCTGTGGCTGGGTCTGTCCATCGTAGCGGCGATCGCCATCGTTCTGTTTGACGGTCCCAAGATGATCGCCCGCTATGAATCCTGGTGGATGGTGGACAACTGGCTAGCCTTCTGTGGACGAGAAGCGAGCCTGGCTGCCGCCTTCTACATATTGAGCATGATGGCCTGGAGGCAGGTGGTATCCACCCTGCAATGGAGACGCTCGTTTGCCAGCCCTTCGCCAGTCATGGGGCTGAAGGCGGCGTCGGCTTATCAGCTGAGCCTGGCCCTGCTGCTGGCACTGCTGGGACTTCGGCTGAGCATCGAGGGCATAGAGCTGCCACATCGTGCAGGTGCTATCACACCCGACTACTACGCCAAGATCGCTGTCTACACCATCGCCAGCCTGCTCTGCTTCTTCACGCCGACATGGACGGGCTTTCGCCGGGAGGGTGTGCCCCGAGCCGATCAACTCGTCGTATGGCTCGAGTTGGCGGGGATTATCGCCCTTCCCGTGCTTGGATTCATCATCCTCAGGCTGGCGCTGGGCTCGTAACTCGGCACCCTGCGCACTCAGACTGTGGACCCTGCCCTACGGGTTTCGATACCCTTCCAGGCCCCGACCACTGCCACGACGATGATGCAGGCCACGATGATCTCAGGAATACCATTGGTCAGGCCTGCGACGAGAGCCGCCTCGGGTGGCAGATAGCCACGCACCACCAGCATGGTAAGCACGAGGATCGTGTTGGTTAAGGTGCCTACCGCCGCAGAGAGGATAAGGGCCTGAAGCTCTCTATTCTCCTTGAGTGCCAGGTAGACGAACCCCGCGATCAAGGCCAGCAGCACTATGCCGATGGCTGCTGCTAGCAGCGCGTTTACGGGCAGTGCCCAGTACACGAAGGCTCCGCAGATCACCAGCAAACAGCCGGCCAGTGTCATGGCTGCGTACTTGCCGGCCCTCCGAAACCCGACGTAGGCTGCCCAGGCGGTGATCCCGATAAAGAGGCGCGGCAAGATGGCCACCAGTGGGTCCTGGAACATCACTACACCCAGAACCCCGGCCTGGAGCCAGCTGAAGATGCCAAAGATGAGCCCCAGTGCCAGTCCCACGATGGGCCCCTCCAGTATGCCGCCGATGATCACCGGCACGTGCAGCGTGGTGGCGTGCTGGGCCGGCGTGGGCACTGGAATCAGCCCTGGACCGGCTGGCCCCAGATACCCCAGAAGGGTGATGATGGCGCCCAGGACTCCCGCCACGACGATCTTGCGCACCGCACTGCTCCTTCCTCCACTCTGCATTGTTGACTCCTTTCTCGAAGACGTCTTGGTCCTTAGCTCTTGACGATGCCGAAAACGTTACGTGCGCAGTCAGAGACTGCGTTGAACACCTGCCGATCAATGGACTCGAGGCCCCCAAACAACATGATGGCGCAGAAGATGAAAACGAGGACCAGAGCCAGGTAGTCGGACGGGAGAGCCTTCAGTTGAATGAAGCTGGTACGTCCTCTGCCCCCGGTGTAGCCTCTGGCCTCCATGGCCAGGGTCAAGTCCTCCGCGCGTCGCAGGGCGCTGAGGAAGAGCGGTACGAGGAGCGGGAGCATATTCCGCGTTCGTCTAATGAAACCCAGTCTTCCCTGCTCCCCGAAGTCGGCCCCTCGGGACGCCTGAGCTTTCATGATCCTCTCCAGCTCACCGGCAAGGGTGGGGGCGAAGCGAAGGGCGATGGCGAAGACCAGCGCCAGTTCGTGGGCCGGGAACCTCAACCGTTTGAGCGGACTGAGAAGCCTCTCCAGGCCGTGAGTGAGTTCCGTAGTGCGAGTAGTCAGGGTGAGCAGGCTGATGAGGATCATGAACTCCAGCAGTCGAAGGATCATGAGGCCTATCTGTCTGACGCTGCAACTGGTGATGTCGATGAAGCCCCAGCTCCAGATGGTGTTACAGAAACCCGGCCCGTATGTATTACGGTAGAAGAGCAACTGCAAGAGGACGAAAACAGCGATCCAGGGCAGAGCCGGTCGCAGGCCCTGCAACGCATAGCGCAGAGGCGTGCGAGAGAGACGGACCACGCCGAGGAGGACTGCCAGTAGGACAACGCTGGCGGTATACGAGTTGGCGAAGGTCACTGCGGCGACCAGAAGTGTGAACATCACCAGCTTCGCTCTGGGATCCAGGCGGTGCACCAGGGAGCCGTAGGGCAGGTACTGGCCGATGGTCAGGTGGCTGAAAGCGCTGTACTCTGTCATGCCACTATCTCCGGCTGCCGTTGACTGAGGTCGAAGCGTCGGCCTATTTCCTTCTCGGCCTCGGACACCGACAGCAGGTCGACCCGGACCTCTCTCCCACGATGGCGTAGACCGTGCATCACCTGGGTAACCTGCGGCGCGTCAAGGCCGTAGCTGCGCAGCAGTCCAGATTGGGAGAAGATCTGCCGCGGGGTCCCTTCCAGGACCGTTCGCCCCTGCACGATGACGTAGATGCGGTCTGCCAGTTGGGCAACGCTCTCCATGTCGTGGGAGACCAGGATGACGGTGACCTCTCCCTGGTCGCGTAGCTCTCGGATCTTGGCTAGGAACTCGCTGGCCGTGGCGGGATCCAGGCCGCAGGTCGGTTCGTCGAAGATCAGAATCCTCGGCTCCAAGGCCAAGACGCCGGCGATGGCTACCTTCCGCATCTCGCCGCCGCTGAGCGAGAAAGTCATCCGATCCTTGAACTCCTCAAAGCCAAGTCCAACTGTCTCCATGGCCTTCTTCACCCGTTGGCGGACCTCCGGGGGACCCAGTCCGAAGTTGCGTGGCCCGAAAGCGACGTCATCCCCGACGTACTGTTCGAAGAGTTGCTGCTCGGGGGTCTGGAAGATCATGCCCACCTGGCGGCGCAGCCATTTGACATCCAGACTGTGGTCGCTCAGGTCGTGCCCGAAAACGAGGACTCTCCCTTTCTGTGGTCTTATCAGCCCATTGAAATGCTGGATCAGAGTGGATTTGCCGGAGCCGGTCGGCCCGATAATGGCGACGATCTCTCCTTCCTCCACCCTCATGTTCACGCCTCGCAGAGACACGGCCTCGAAGGGGGAGCCAGGCAAGTAGGTATGATGGAGATCCTCAACCTCTACCGCGTGTGTCATGCCCTGGCCCTGACAGAGGAAGGAAAGCGGCAAAGCTCTTCGACGAACTCCTCCACCGATAGCAGCGGCGTGGGGAAGGCTGGCTGCCTGCTATGGATCAACTCTGCAAGCTGAGTCACTGGAGGAAGATCGAGGCCCAGTTGTCGCAGCTCGTCCCCTCGGCTGAACACCTGCCGGGCAGTTCCGTCCATAGCGATGGCACCCTGGTCCATGACGATGACCCTTGTACCTTCTACGGCCTCGCTCATGAAGTGGGTGATGGCAATGACCGTCACGCCCTGGGCATGGAGCTGCCGTACGGTGTCCAGCAGCTCCCGGCGACCGCGGGGATCCAGCATGGCAGTGGCCTCGTCGAGAATGAGATAGGAAGGGCGCATGGCTATGGCACCCGCTATGGCCACACGTTGCTTCTGGCCTGCGGAGAGTAGATGGGGAGGTCTGGCACGGTGGTCTACCATGTCCACCGCGGCCAAAGCCTCATCGACTCGCGCCCTCAGTTCCTGGTGCGGTAGGCCCATGTTCTCTGGCCCGAAGGCCACATCTTCTTCGACCACTGTGGCCACGATTTGGTTGTCGGGGACCTGGAAGACCATGCCCACTGTGTGTCGGATGGTGGCCAGGTACTGGGGATCTCTGGTGTTCATACCCCCGATGAATACCTCTCCTGCGGTAGGAAGGAGGAGGGCGTTGAGGTGCTTGGCGAGGGTGGATTTTCCGGAACCGTTTCTACCGATGATGGCCACATACTCGCCACGATCGATGCGGAGGTTGATGCCGTTCAGGGCCCTCACAGGATGGGGCCGATCCAAATCGTAGGTGTAGTAGACGTCTTCGATTGCGATCATCTGCGTGTGTTCATCGGAGGACGGAGGCGTGCCGCAAAAAAGGCCTCTCCAAGCCAACCAGAGAGGCGCAATATTCCAAAAGGACCAGTATTTGATGATCTTCTTGGCTCAATTGCCGTCTCGGTCCCCAAGATCCAAGCGACTGCGAGCATAGCTGTTAACCCACGAAGCTCGGGGCCGCTGGTCTGGTCCCCGGCATGGTCATTGTAGCAGATTTGGGGCTCCGAGTCAAGTTGGAGACGTGCGCCACACGTCTGGTTTGACACCCTCGGGCGCTGATGTTACACTGTCGGCTGTTGTCCGCGAGGTAGCCGCCCGGTGGGCCTCGCTACGGGAAGTCACTGCCCCTAGCCTGCGGGAGGCAAGCTGAGGCGGGGTCGTGCTCAGGGAGCCGGGCGGCATCCGTCAGGAGCGCCAATGAACCCCAAGATTCGTTCCGACTTCCCCGTGACCAGAGAGCTGACCTATCTGGACACGGCGTACGACGGTCCGTACCCACTCCCTGTCTTGGAGGCGGGCCGCGAGTTCCTCGAGAGGCGCGCTCGAGGGACCGGTGGGCGTGTTCAGGATTGGCTCCAGGTGCTGGAGGAGGCGAAGGTGGTCCTCGCTGATCTGATAAACGCCAAGCCAGGCGAGCTGGCCATCACTACCAACACCACCCAGGGCACGAACATCGTAGCGACCTCCCTGGGCTTCGAGCCTGGGGACAACGTGGTGTGGGATGACCTGAGCTATCCCTCCAATGCTGTGGTGTGGCGCAGCCTGGAGAGCAGCAGGGGCGTAGAGAATCGGGTCCTGAAGAACGTAGGTGGCGCGGTCAGCCTGTCCGAGTATGAGAAAGCGGTGGACGGCAGGACAAGAATCGTCAGCATCAGCCATGTCTCCCATCGTAATGGGTTTGTGTACGACGCAAAAGGGCTGGCCGATCTGGCGCACGCGCATGGAGCATATCTGCATGTTGATGGAATCCAGGCGGTTGGCGCCATCGCGGTTGACGTGAAGAGCGCGGGGATAGACTTCTACACCTCCGGGGTCTACAAGTGGTTGCTGGGCCCCATGGGCCTGGCCTTTTTCTACGTGAGGGAGGAACTTCTGCCAGAGTTGGAGCCGGTCTTTCGTGGATTCCTTCAGGTGGAGAAATGGGCAGACGACGCGCATTTGCTCCCCCAGGCGTTCTACGAGACGGCGAGGAAGTTCGAAACGGCCACCGTTCATTTCCACGGCGCCTTCGAGTTGAAGGCTGCTCTGGACTACCTCAACGGTGTCGGTATGGACAGGATAGAGGAGCAGGTGTTGCGACTCAGCTCGAAGGTCTGGCAGGGCATGAATAACCTCGGTCTGAGGATGTTCACACCACCAGAACCTCGGAGCGGGATTGTGACCTGTGTCGTGGACGATGGCCAGCTGGTGAGTCGGCTCCTCCAGGGGAACGGAATCGTGGCTTCGGTGAATCTGGGGAGGGAACTGCGCATCTCGCCGCATTTCTTCAACACAGAGGAGGAGATAGACCATCTGCTTTCTGTTCTCCAAGCAGGGCTGTGAGATGATAAGAGAAGCTGCTGGGTTCATGATGGGTCGGATGCCGGCGCTGACAGACCGGCCATGAATAGAGTGAGGAGGTTTGTCGATGTCGTTAGTAGAGGAGAAGCTACACGAGTTGGGATACATCTTGCCTGAACCGCCGACTCCTAAAGGCGTCTATGTGACGGCTCTAGAGGTTGACGGGATGGTCTACACGTCGGGATCGAGCTGTTTCGAGGGCGGAAAACTGAAGTATCAGGGCAAAGTCGGGGCTCAGCTCACGGTGGAGCAAGGCTACGATGCGTGCAGGATCACCATGCTCAATCTGTTGAGCGTCCTCAAGCAGCATATCGGCGATTTGGACAGGATCGAACAAGTGGTCAAGCTCACGGGGTATGTGGCCAGTGCACCTGGTTTCGGAATGCAGCCAGCAGTGATAAATGGAGCTTCGGAGCTGCTGGGCGAGGTCTTGGGGGACCGAGGCAAGCACGCTCGGTCGGCGATGGGAGTCAATGAGCTGCCGATGGACTCCCCGGTAGAGATCGAGATAATCGTCAAACTCAAGGACTGATGGCGGGGATGGCGGCGAGGGGATCCTGTCTATGCGGCAGGAGACGACTCGCTGCGCCAAGCGGCGAAGAAAGGCGCCAAGCTTCCTCTGCAACGGTGACCTGGCGCTGGATTCGTCGAGTAGGGACTGAGGCTGTCGGTCGGAGCGCGCGTGCTACGTGGTGATGGAGCTTGTTCCTGCTCTATCGATCCTCATAATCACGCTCCCCGCCGGATCAGGACAGATGATCCAATTGGCCCCCTTCAGCCAGTCGCCATCCTCCAGGGGTCTCTGCTTGGCCGCGAGGAAGGGGAACGTGGCCTGGAGGGCGTAGAGGCAGAAGTGCCGGTTGGCGGGGATGTAGAGGCGTCCCCTTCGCAGTGTGAAGTAGTCGCCCGGCTTCATCCCTGAGGTGCAGTTCCCCCTGACCTCTTCCACCACGACCCGCAAGTTCCAGAGATTCCCTTCCCTGCTTTCCAGGGGTTCCGGTGCTGCGACCTGAACGGTAGGACGACTCTCCCGCTGAGGGACGCCCATCCGTTCGATCTCAAAGACCACACGTCCATCAGGATCAGGGCATTGGACTTGACGTACGCGCGACATCCAGTCGTCTGCCTCGGACTCCAAGATCTGTCGCTCCCTGGGGGTAATCAGGGGCAACAGGCTGTGAAGCGCCCAGGCGCATACGTAGCTGCCTTCCGGAATCCGAATGTCCCCGTTGCTCACGGTGAAGTACTGACCACGTGTCATGGGGGGCTCTGCTGTGCAGACGCCAAGGGCTTCGTTTACCGAGATCTTCAAGTCGTACATGGTTTGACCCCCCTCAGTCTGTGTCCAGGTTGCAGCCCCAATTCCCTCAACTTGTCAGCTGTGGGCAAGCCCGTCTCCTTGTCCCATCCGCGAGCGAGATAGTACTCCTTGAGCATCGCGTCCAACTCCAGAATGGAGCCGGTGCTGGGCCCGCTTCCCTCTGGCATGGGCTCCTGGAGGAAACGTCGCGGCAGGGTATCGTCCTGGCGGGTGATGCCTTCGCGAGCGATGAGCAGACGCTCGAGGTTCACGATACGTTCCCCGACCAATTTCACCTCCTCACCTGTGACGTCCCAACCAGTCGCGGCCTGAAGCAGTTCCGCGGTTTCGTCCCAGGAGAGCACCTCCATGTTGTTGTAGGTGTTCTTGCACACCCCCAGGGAATCGGCGACAGCGGCCATCTCCTCGAAGTGCTTGACCACGAGACCCTTGCCTCGGCTCTCCAGGCGGAAGGCGGTCTCAGGGATTCCGAAGCGACGGACGCCTTCCTCTGCATCGTTGGAGAACTCGAACCAGGGTTCCGAGCGCAGGTGATCCGCGCCCCGGCTGGCCACGGCGTTGCCCAGACCATAGGCTTTGATGGCTCGCGGATCGGCCTGGAATACCTCCAGGCCCTTGCCCTCCATCGCGATCTGCTCAGACCCCTTTCCCAGACGTTCAGCCGCCTTCTTCACGCCGTCGGCGAGCAGATCGCCAAAACCCTCCCGCCGGGCGACCTTGTGCACAAGAGACAGGATGGTGTGACCATTGCCCCAGGTGAGGTCTAAGCCATCGGCCTTGTCGGGGGAGAGGATTCCCCGTTGGTGGCACTCCATGGCCCAGGATATGACCTCGGAGAGGCTGATGGCGTCCATACCGTAGCGGTTGGCCAGGTCTATGCACTTGAGGGCCAGGGCCAGGTCGCCATTTCCGACGCGAGCGGTGAACCCGGCGAGGGGTTCGTACTCAGGACCCTCCAGCCGGAGGCCTGGGAAGCGAGGATCGTCCACGACCAGGAAGCGGCTGCAGGGGATGGTGCAGGCGAAGCAGGCCTTGCTTTTGATCTTGTAGAGTCGCTCGATGGCCTCGCCGCTCACCGCGTCGGCGTCTTCGAAGCGGCCTTGCTGGAAGTGTCTAGTGGGCAGAGCCCCGATTTCATGGAGGGCCTTCACCAGCTTGGTGGTGCCCAGGCGAACGCGCACCTCGTACTCTGGATGAGAGTAGATGACGGCGTCGAGTCGCTCAATGATTTCTAGAAATCGTGCCATGTCCGCCACCGGGATGAAGCCGGTACCACGGACGGCGACGGCCTTCAGGTTCTTTGCCGCCATGACGGTTCCCATACCGGTTCTGCCGAGGGCCCGGTTGAGGTTGACGAAGACTCCCGCGAAACTGACCCCGTTCTCCGCTGCCTGACCGATGGCTGCCACCTGTGCCTCCGTATCGCCCAGCTCCTGCTGAATGGCGACAGTGGTCTCCCAGACGTCGCGACCCCACAGATGGCGCGCGTCTCGGAACTCGATCTGGTCATCCTTGATCCAGAGGTAGACGGGGTGGTCAGCCTGGCCCTCTATGATCAGTTGATCGTAGCCGGCGAACTTGAGCTCCGGGCCGAAGAATCCGCCGGCGTTGGAATCGCCGAGAATGCCGGTGTGGGGGGACATGGCGGTGGTATTGAAGCGCGCTCCACACGGGAAGAGAGTGCCCACGAGCGGACCAACGCCGAAGATCAGAACGTTTTCCGGAGATAGGGCATCGGTGTGAGCGGGAAGCTGGTCCCAGAGACGTTTGACGTTGAGCCCTCGACCGCCCAGGAACGATCGGGCCAGGCGTTCCTCGGTGGGGTGGTGGACGCAGGCGCCATCGGTCAGATCGACTCGCAGCACGGAACCGCCGTAGCTAAACACGGGTATCTACCCTACCGACGTGTGAGGAGACCTCTATCACTCATCGTCTCCGGGGCCAACGCGGAAATACTTGGGGTCGGGCCGCACCAGGTGCATCGCTGGAGGCCTCGGGGAATCACACGGCAGATCTCCGTACGATATGGCGCCCGTGGGGCACCGCTGCACGCAGGCTGGTTGGCCACCGCACAGATCGCAGACCAGGGGCAGGTTGCTCCGCGGATGCAGGCTAATCATCCCGAAAGGGCAGGCTTCCACGCACTCCGAGCACGAGTTGCAGGATTCCACCTTCAGGATGACAGCAGAGGTGGCGTTGTTCCTAGACAAGGCACCGTTGGGACAGGAGGTCACACACGGGGCCCTGCCACAGAGGCGGCATACTTGGGGTCGGTCCAGGCCCAGAGGCTCGTCCTTAGTGACGCGCAGTCTGGCCGTGTAGACGCCGAACACACTTTCGTGCCTGGCGACACAGGCCACCTGGCAGGCGCGGCAGCCAGTACAGAGCTCTTCGCGGACGATCAGTCTTCTCATGAGGGAGCACCCGGGTGCCCAGAAATGAGTCTGCGTCAACCGCTTCGTCGCCGAGTCGACCAGGCAAGCCATGTTGACGAGCTGCCATTGTGCTGGCCGCGAACGGATGGTGTCGCTCCCGGAGAGGCGATAGACCGATTAGTGAACACAGGGCCGTACCGCCGGCTGCGGGCTGGTTGAGAACTGAACCAGGCGAGCAGGATCGAATAGGTTCAGGAGGCGAACGTAGACCTCAGGGTCTCAGAAGGCCACTTCGGTGCCTACGCCCTTCTCTTTCGCCAGTTGATAGGTCCTGGCAGCGGCGGCCGCGTCCTGAAGGGCGAGACCCACGGACTTGAACAGAGTGATCTCGCTCCTGGAGGAGCGTCCTTCCTTGGACCCAGTGATAAGTTCTCCCAGCTCGGCGTAGATGCGGTCCTCCGAGAAACGACCCTCCTTGATGGGAACGATGAAGTCTCCGGCCTCTGCCAGGACGGCCTCTTTGCTGTCCACCACCACCTTGGCGGCGCGCGCCACAGTATCGCTGTCCAATTCCTGTACGGCAGGAGCATGTGAACCTATGGCGTTGACATGGGTTCCGTCCTCGAGCCACTTGCCTTCGAAGACCGGACTCGGGGAACTGGTGGTCGCGGAGACGATATCACAATCCGCCACCGCTTCCTTGGGGTCGTCCACTGCTGAGATCTCGATGCCTGTCGTGGCGGCCATCTCCTGAGCGAGGGCAGCAGCTTTGCCGGGCACCGGATCAAAGACCATGACTTTCTTGAGAGGTCTGACTTCATGGATGGCGAGGACCTGGGTGCGGCCTTCGACGCCAGCTCCGAACAAGCCCAGCACCTCGGCATCCTGGCGTGCCAGGTACTTGGTGGCGACACCGCAGACGGCAGCCGTGCGCATGGCGGTGAGGTGGTTGCCGCCCATGAGGGCGAGGAGAGTTCCATTCGTGGGGTCGTAGAGCAAAACGTAGAGGATGATACCAGGTAGGTTGTTCTTGGCAGGGTTCTCACGGTACATCGATCCCGTCTTCACGGCCAGTGAGTCCGAGTCGCCACCTACATACGCCTGCATCACACCATGGAAGCCGTTGTGTGCGGGTATCTTGACGCCGATCCTCAACGGCACCTGGACGCTTCCTAGCGCATATTGACGGAAGGCTTCCTCCACCACTTCAACGGTGTCGGCCATGGTCAGTACAGTCCTGACGTCATCTTCTGTGAGCAGTGTTGCCATATATGGCCTCCTTGCTAACTTTGTGCTCTATCACCCCTGAGCATCGCTGACAAACAACTGTGGCCAGATCGACGCACTCGGGCGCGTACGTCGAAGCCGGGAATCGCTGAGCCGAAAAGAGAGGGAGGTGAGCCGGCCCCACCGATACGCTCTTCTGGCGTTCTCATTTGTTGCCGGGGAGCGGGATGCAACAGATGAAGCGGAACGGATCATGACCCTGGTTCGCGAAGCGGTGCTCCTCCATGGGAGGGATGAACACGGCGTCGCCTTCTTTCAAGGTCGCCTGCTCGTTCCCTGCGAAGACCTTCCCCCGTCCGCTGAGCACGAAGACCTCGTGTTCGAAATCATGACTATGGAAAGGAGTCGAGGCTTCCTTCTCGAGTTCGCCGACTCGCAGCGCGAAGTTGGGTGCGCCTTCCTGCTCGCCGATAACCCAGCGGAGACTGGCTCCCGGCGCCTCTGGGAACTTCTCAGGGGTCACCTCACGGTAGTTCCGCGTCTTCATCCTCGGTACCCTCGTTGTTCTCTGTAACGGTATTATAGCACGAATGAGAGATCTGGTCAAGTCGCAATGGACAATGTGTGAACGTATCGTTACCGGGGGTATAAGCCGGCCCGTGTTCGTAATTCAGGGATCAAGCTCTTGTGTGGGGAGCGAATCCTCGACGGGTACTTGACAGATTGTGAAAGTGGTGCTATAATGAGGGTGAAATGTGGTGGTTCGCAGCGCGCCAAGGCGCCGAGCTTTAACAGTATGTGTAAACTCTTTCTTCTCACCCAAGGCCATGTGGGACTCTCCAGCCACACCGAGAAAAGTGCACGGGGGAGAAGCGGCGGGGCACGTATCGACACTATGTGAACCACTCGGTGGTCTTTGTGCACGAGAGGTGGCGCGGGTTCTCCGATCTGTAGGGCCCAGGGTTCGAGAGTCATGGAGTGACAAGGGACCTGCGCTCGGTATGTACAGCGCTGGGGATGGCAGCAGGCCCGCTTTCTGGTCACTACGGGGTGGTTTATGGAGGATCATGCGGTCTATGGTGGAGCGAGGGCTTCCACGAAGTCGCGGGTGAGAGACCGACTGAAGCCGGAGATCCTCGAGCTATTGAAGGATGTTGGCCTCGCCATAAGCTCTCTGCTGGGCAAGTCATGCGAGGTGGTGATCCACGACACCAGCGATCTCGAACACTCTGTAGTGTGGGTGCAGGGGGAGGTCACCGGTAGGCGAGTTGGTGGGATGATGACTGATCTCGGGCTGGAGATGTTGCGACAGGGGCAGACGCACCCCTTATTCAACTACACGACCTACACCGAGAGCGGGAAGACGCTCAGGAGCGCGAGCATCTGGCTCAGAGACGGCAACGGCGAGATCTGTGCTGGCTTCTGCATCAACCTGGACATCACACCTGTCCTGGCGCTGCGTGAGTTCAGCCGAGACCTGGCGCCTGACGACGCTCGCGCGGACCTGAGCGAAGCGCATGCAACCGACTTGGGAGACATGATTGACACCATGATTGCAGAATGCGAGTATCGGATAGGCAGCCCAGCAGAGGCAATGAACAAGGATCAGAGGCTGGAAGTCGTGGGCTTTCTGGACGAAAGGGGTGCCTTTCAGGTCAGGAATTCAGCTGTCGTCGTGGCCAATCGGCTGGGTGTCACCCGCAAGACGATCTACAACTACCTGCGTGAGATAGAGCGCAACCAAGCGGAAGGTGCCAGTGCTGGCTGATGCTGCACGGTCCCGGCTCCCATGGTGTCGGACGGACGCGCCCGTTTCGATCTGCACGCTGGACGGTGCATTCCTTCCCTTCACGTATTCTCTTGGGAGGGGGGCGACAGAAGGTTCAGCGTCCCGGCGAGGCGTAGCTGCCCAACATCTGCAAGGTGTGAAGATTCGGCCAGAAGCCTATTGGCGCCGCCGGATGCTTGTGGGGCAACAAGGTCCGCGGCTCGAACGCTGGGTGTGAGGCTCGACACAGTGCCAGAGTGTCGGGTACCGAGGTCGACAATCCGAGAAAGATGCTTATGGTGAGCGTTGCGACGGCAGAAAAGCGTTGGCCATGAAAGCGGTTGACCCCATACCCCTGGAGGAGATTCGCGCCGCCCGCGTGAGGATCGCTGGCGTGGGCACGGACAGCCCTCTTTTGCGTCTGAATGTCGACGATGCCCCGGCGGAGATCTATCTCAAGCTGGAGAACCTTCAGCCCATCGGCTCCTTCAAGCTGCGGGGGGCCGGGAACATCCTGAAGCTGACCGACAGGGGAAAGCTGGATAAAGGTGTGTGGACCGCCAGCGCCGGAAACATGGCCCAGGGTGTGGCCTGGTTTGCGCGGGAGATGGGCTTGGAGTGCACCATTGTGGTGCCCGATCATGCTCCCGAGACCAAGCTGGCGGCGATCAGACGCCTGGGCGGCCAGATCCGAAAGGTGCCGGCAGCGGAATGGTTCGCCATCGTTCTCGGTGGCCGCAAGCTGGAGGGCATGAAAGGTTTCTTCATTCACCCGGTGACCGAGCCGGCGGTCATTGCCGGACATGGCACCATTGGTCTGGAAATAGTGGAGCAACTGCCGCAGGTTGATGCTGTCGTGATCCCCTTTGGAGGTGGGGCGCTGAGTACCGGGATAGCCTCGGCTGTGAGGGCCTTGAAACCAGGTGTGAAGATCTATGCCGCCGAGGTGGATACCGCCGCACCTTTAGCGCCTTCTCTGGCCGCCGGAAGGCCCGTAGAGGTCGAGTACAAGGCTACCTTTGTGGACGGGATGGGTGCCCCGCATCTGATCGCGGAGATGTGGCCTCTGGTCAGGGAGCTCCTTGATGGCTCCATCGTGGTCCCGCTCGACGCTATCGCTGACGCCATCAGGCTGCTGGTGGAGCGGAATCGAGTCGTCGCCGAGGGTGCAGGAGCGGCACCTGTAGCAGCGGCTCTGACCGGCCAGGCAGGGGCGGGCAAAGTGGTGTGCATCGTGTCCGGAGGCAACATCGACACCGACAAGTTGGTGAAGATCCTCCAGGGGGGAATACCCTAGGCGACCCATATGAAAATGAGGTCCGTCTCTTTCTTGACTGAGGCGGGTATACCGCGTAAACTGCGGGATGTAAGGGGAAGGAGGTGAGGTTTCCAGCAAGGTAGAGAGCTTTTGCCGCCTCTTTGGAGCGGCAGGAACAGGGAGAGTGAAACGCGTACGCTCGCCCCTGGCGTAACACTCAGATTCGTGAAACTAAGGAGGACAAGATGGATTCCGAGAGAATCAGTGTACTTGCAGATGCGTTGAGCAGGGGACGGATCAGCAGAAGGGACTTTCTGAAGGCCGCGACTGGGCTGGGGCTTTCCATGCCTGCGGCCATGATTCTTCTCCAAGGGTGCGCGCCAACACCTGGGCCGGAACCTACGACCGCACCCCCTGGGGAAACAGCAGAGGCAAAACCGACCGCGGCGCCCACCGTAGCGCCAACGACCCCGCCCATGCCGGCCAAAACTACGGCTGTGATTGGCATGCCTGCACCAACGCGAAGCCTCGACCCTTTCTATATTGGATCTCCGAACGATCTTGCGTTGGACATGGCCATCTATGACAGCCTATTCGACATCGACTACGAGACCATGGAAATCGTCCCGGTCTTGGTCGAGGAGTGGGAGCAGGTGGACGACCTCACCTGGGCCTTCAAGTTGAAGGAAGGCATCCAGTTCCACAAGGGCTATGGCGAGATGACGGCCGAGGACTATGCCTTTTGGGTCAACAAGATTGTGACCGAAAAGGCCCCGCCGTACTTTATCATGGGCTCCGGCATGGTCAAAGAAGCGGTGGTGACGGACAAGTACTCCTTCGAGATCCACCTAACTGCGCCGTGGGCGGCCTATCCGCTGACGTCCCTGGTCTCCTATGGCGGTGTTGTCCTGTCCAGCAAGGCCTACCAGGAGATGGGTGGGGAGCAGTTCGCCGTGAACCCCATTGGCACCGGGCCTTTCGAACTCGACTCGTGGACTCCCGGCGGCGAGGTGGTGCTGAAGAAGAACGAGAACTACCACAACCCCGACCTGCCCAAACTGGAGGAGTTGGTGTTCCAGGGCATCGAGGATCGCGTAGTCCGGCTCGAGAAGATCCGGAACGGTGAAATCGACTGGACGTACGGCCTGGACAAGAAGGATATCAGTGCGCTGGTGAGCGACCCGAACATGCAGGTTCTGCACGCCCCCGGCTGGAACTGGGACTATATCACCTTCAACTTGGCGCTGCCGGACAGGCCGTGGCTGGACGCGCGGGTCCGCAAGGCCATATCCTACGCTGTGGACAGAAACGCCATTGTGGAGAGCATCTACTATGGTCAGGCCACCGCTGAGGATGACTCTCTTCCCGCGGGATACCTGGGCTCTGACCCAGACCAGCAGTTCTATGCCAACACCGCCGACCTGGAGAAGGCCAGGGAGTTGATGGCGGAGGCAGGATACGCGGATGGGTTCACTATGCCGTGTATGACCAGCGACAAGGAGAACCTGCGCCGGTCGCTGCAGGTCCAAGCTGAGCAACTGCGTGAGATCAACATCGAGGTGGAGATCGAGCAGACGGACGCGGGGACTTACCGGTCACGTTGGCAGAACAACGAGTTTGAGACCATCTCGGAGGATGCCGGAATGGCCTCGCCGGATAGCGACTCCGCGCTCTACTGGTGGCATCACACTGGACCTGAGGGTGGGTCGAATCTGGGCGCGGACGGCTACTCCAACCCGGACCTGGACGCGATTCTCGACCAGGCACGGCAATCGAGTGATTCTGATGAGAGGGCGACGCTTTACCGCCAGGCGTTAGAGATCATCGCCGAGGATTCCCCCAAGGTCGTGCTGTGCAACGTTGACCAGGAATATGTGTTGAACGCCGGCCTGCAAGGATTCTACCCTACCCCGCAGGCGATGTTCCCATACTTCAAGACTGTGTACTGGTCCTCTTAGTGGCCACTCCCCTCGCTTTAGTGCCAGGGGACAACAAGTGCGTGGGCATGCCAGGTCGGGACTGGAACACATGGCGTGTACGATGGTTCGGTCTCGACCTTGGCGTGTCCTCGGGATGTGATTCCGTGGCCCAGACGCATGGCCCTCGGCGCCCGCCAGCCCTCAGCGATGCCAACAGGCTGGCGGCGCTCCGCTTCGTGTCCTGACAGCAGCGCACTCATAGGTAGATGGGCATAAAGGAGGCCCGTAGTGCCAGAAATCGTCGGAGAATACATAGACAAGATCGTGAACGTGGAGATGCTGGACGACAACTCTCGGCGCCGGAATAAGACCGAACTGCTCTATCGGGCGGCGCGGGCAAAGCAGGGGGCGCCACTGACCTATCTCGCTGCCAAGGGGCTCGTTGACAACGTGAAGAAGGAAGACTACGTGATCCTCTTGGCGGGCGCCGGGGTATCGCCGTGGCTGGAATGGGGCGAGACCGACAGCCCGACGGGAATAGCGAGTCTCGCTCGTGCCCTCAGCTTCGGTCTGGGGGCCAGGCCCGTGTACGTGGGGAACGAGAAAGAGCTCGGCCCTGTGATTGCTGCCGGGGTCGCTGCTGGCATCACTGTGTTGGACAAGGAGGCTGTTGAGGTCTTCAAGAGGAAGAACACCGCGCTGAGCATCCCTTTTCCGATTGGTGAGAAGGGAGCCAAGAAGAAGGCTCTGGAGATACTCGATGAGTTCAAGCCCGCCGCCATCCTAGGGGTGGAGAAACACGCACCGAACTCTGTGGGTGTGTGGCACAGCGCAGCGGGCCAGGCGACCGACGGAGAGACGCAGCCCCATGTGCATCACATCGTGGAGGAAGGGAGAAAGCGAGGTGTCTTCACGGTTGGGATCGGAGACGGCGGCAATGAGATAGGGTATGGCCTGATCAGAGAGGAGGTTAATGCCATCTTCGAGAAGTCCTTCGGTGTGAGTTGCCAATGCGGTTGCGGGGGTGGCGAGGCCACGGCGTGCGCGACGGACGTCCTGGTCTCCAGCTCGGTGTCCAACTGGGGAGCCTACGGCGTGGCAGCCATGCTGGCCTACATGCTGGAGGACCCGTTCGTCCTGCAAGATGCCGACACCGAGAGGCGCATGGTGGAGGCCATGGCGCAGGCCGGGGCCGTGGAGGCGACGTACGCCTTGAGCATCCCGTGGGTCGACGGCACCAGTCTGGAGGTGCAGGAGGCCGTGGTGACCATGATGCATGGCGTTGTCGGTAACGCGCTACGGCGCAAGCCCACCAAGATGCATGAGGCGTTTTCCGATTATGCTGCCAGCAAGAAGAAGGCCTAGCGAGCTTCTCGTCAGGCGGGAGCGGCCCGGAGAGTAGTAGTAGGTCGGCGCTGGAGGCAACCAGGCCTGTGGCGACGTATGAGGCATAAGCATACAATACCGCAGCCAGCGGCCATAGACCGAATCAGTGATTCGAAGAAAGAGGTGACACAGTGCCAGAGATCATTGGAGAGTATGTAGATCGCATCGTCAATGTGGAGATGCTGGAACACGACTACCCCAGAAGGGGACGAACCCATCTCCTCTATGACGCAGCAAGGGCCAAGCAAGGGGCGCCACTGACTTACCTGGCAGCGAAGGGGCTGATAGAGAATGTAAAGAAAGGCGACTACGTGATTCTGCTGTCTGGGGCCGGGATCTCGCCCTGGCTCGAGTGGGGGGAGACCGATGGCCCGACGGGTATAGCGAGCCTTGCCAGGGCCTTGAGCTTCGGCCTCGGGGCCAACCCTGTGTACGTGGGCAACGAGAAGGAGTTGGGGCCGGTGATCGCCGCCGGGGTGGCCGCCGGGATCACGGTGCTGGATAAGGAGGCCATCGAGGTCTATAAGAGAAAGAACACTGCCTTGAGTGTCCCTTTTCCGCTTGGAGAGAAGGGCGCCAAGGAGAAGGCCTTGGAGATCATGGACGAGTTCCACCCTAGCGCAGTGATAGGGGTGGAGAAGCACGCGCCCAATCCAGTAGGCGTATGGCACTCCGCGGCAGGGCAAGCCATTTCTGGGGATACTCAGCCCCACGTGCACCACATCGTAGACGAGGCGAAAAGGAGGGGCGCTTTCACCATAGGGATCGGAGACGGCGGCAACGAGATCGGGTTCGGCCTGATCAGGGACGAGGCCAACGAGATCTACAAACAAGCCTACGGGGCGACCTGCCAGTGTGACTGCGGGGGCGGCGAAGCCACGGCTACAGCCACCGATGTGCTGGTCTCCGCTGCGGTCTCGAACTGGGGAGCCTACGGCGTGTCTGCGATGCTGGCCTATATGCTGGAGGATCCATTCATTCTTCAGGATGCGGACACTGAGAGACGGATGGTCGAGGCCATGACGGCCAAGGGAGCGGTGGCCGCGGGGCTGGGAGCCTCGCTTCCCTGGGTAGACGGGACAAGTCCTGCCGTGCAGCAGGCAATCGTTACCATACTTCAGGAGATTGTGCACAATGGCCTCAGTAACTGCGCCTTTGGGGATATGCCCGCGTCTGATGGGCCGAGGCCGGGAAGGGTGAGCAGTTGATGGTGCGTCTCGCCGTGGGACCGAGGCGGGCCAACGTAGGCTGCAGCGGAGTGATGGAGGCCATCGCCATCGGGACTTTCGGCGCTGTGCCGGTCTGAATGGTGCGGAGAAGGTAGCAGATGCTGTCCTACATAGCGAGGCGATTGGTGCAGCTGCCACTGCTGCTTATTCTCGCGTCTATCATCGTGTTCTCACTGATGCACCTCGCCCCAGGTGACCCAGTGCCTCTGATGCTCGGCGACTATGCGGACCCGGAAGCGCAGGCTGCGCTGAGGCACGAGCTGGGCCTGGACCGACCACTACCCGTGCAGTACCTCAGCTGGCTGTGGAAAGCCGCCCACGGTGACCTGGGCCTCTCGGTCGCCAACAGGCAGGACGTTCTGGGAGAGATCATCGCCCGACTGCCCAATACGTTGGTGCTGGCCGTGCTGGCTATGGCCTGGGCGGTAGCCATTGCTATCCCTATCGGCATTGTCTCAGCGGTCAAGCAGAATTCGTGGATTGACTATCTCTCCATGAGTTTTGCACTCGGTGGAGTGAGTATCCCCAGCTTCGTGCTAGCTCTGTTGCTGGTTTTCGTCCTGGCTGTTCACCTGCGTCTTCTTCCCATCTCTGGCGGGCCCGCCGTGACCAAGGATCCCCTGGGGGCCATCAGGTATCTCATTCTTCCGGCGATTGCTTTGGGGGCTCAGGCCTCTGGGGTCATAGCGCGGATGCTACGGTCGTGTATGGTGGAGGTGCTTCACCAGGACTACATCCTCACCGCCAGAGGTAAAGGCGTCGCCAACCTGCGCATATACTGGCGCCACGCTCTCAAGAACGCTTTCATCCCGACTATGACGGTGATGGGTATCAACTTCGCCTACATGCTGGGCGGCTCCGTGGTCATCGAGCAGATCTTCAGTCTGCCAGGAATAGGCGGCTACCTGATGCAGGCGGTGCTGGGCAGGGACTTCCCTGTAATCCAGGGGATATCTCTATGCGTGGCGTTGGTGTTCATTTTCATGAACCTAGGCACCGACATCTTGTACTCGTATCTAGACCCGAGGATAAGGTACGACTGAGGGCCGTAAGATGGCGACAGAGGCGACGGACCCTAAGAGCGCAGAAGGGATGAATCGGAGACTTCGAGATCATCGTCAGCGCACTCTGGCCCTCAGACGGCTGAGGCGTCACAAGGCCGCTGTTGTGGGGGGCTGCATCCTGGTGATCAGCGTCCTTAGCGCCCTTTTTGCACCACTCCTCGCGCCGTACGACCCCATAGCCATGGAGCTCTCTGCGACTCTGAGCCCGCCTTCGGTCAACCACTTCCTGGGCACAGACTCCTTTGGGCGCGATATCCTCAGTCGGATTATCTTCGGTGCCCGAGTGTCGTTGTTCATTGGACTCACTTCGGTGGGGTGGGCGGCATTGGTGGGCGTGCCGCTGGGGCTCGTAGCCGGTTACTTCGGCGGAATGATGGGCAACTTCTTAATGAGAATCGTTGACGCCCTCCTCAGCTTTCCTCCCATCCTGCTGGCCATCGCCATCAGCGCCAGCATGGGCGGAGGACAGGCAACCGTGATTTTCGCGCTCGGCATGATCTACGTGCCGGTCTTTGCCCGTCTGATGAGGGGGAGTACCTTGTCCCTCCGGGAGGAAGTATTCGTGATGGCTGCCGAGAGCTACGGAGCGCCATCGGCGACCATCATCTTGCGGCACATACTCCCCAACTTGGTGGGCATCATCATCGTTCAGGCGACGATCGGTTTTTCGTCAGCGATTATCTCCGAGGCAACCCTGAGCTTCCTGGGGCTCGGAGTGCCGCCTCCACTACCGAGTTGGGGCCGCGACCTTAACGACGCACGCGGTTACCTCCGCGATGCCTGGTGGCTGGTCATGGTTCCCGCAATGACCATCGTGGTCAACGTCCTGGGCATCAACTTCCTGGGCGACGGACTGCGGGACGCTTTGGACCCCCGCATGAGGACCCGGGGTTAGGATCAGCCCTTGCTCAAGAGGGGCGATGCCGCAAGCGACGTTCCAGTCTCACGTCGGGCGAACCGACAGGTTGGGCCTCGGGTGGCCCTATTGCCGATAGGTTGGAGGGGCATTACCGATGCCACAAGCGGTGATCGTGGTTGACCAGCGGGACAACGTAGCCACGGCTCTTCGGCTGCTGCAGCAGGGCGAGCCCATCGAGGTGGAAGTCACTGGAAGGCCGGAGACCGTCCGCGCACTGAAAGGCATTCCCTTCGGACACAAGATCGCGCTGGTGGACATCGAGGCTGAGCAACCCGTGATCAAGTATGGTGAGGTCATTGGCTTGGCCACCGAGAAGATCGCGAGAGGTCAGCATGTCCACGTGCACAACGTTGAGGGGCTGAAGGGTAGAGGGGACCAGGCATGATGTTCCTTGGGTATCGCCGGAGCAATGGCAGAGTCGGCGTAAGAAACCATGTGCTCGTGTTCCCCACCGTGATCTGTGCGGCGGGTGTGGCAGAGAGAATCAGCAGGGCGGTGCCGGGCACCGCCTATGTCGGACACCAGCATGGTTGCGGCCATCTGGGCGAAGAGCGG
>Ga0299912_10000917_pt1 | contig 23951 bp, 18 predicted proteins | sample RVTome_2_FD_207667 | JGI IMG/M metagenome (GOLD analysis project Ga0299912, IMG submission 207667) | Soil microbial communities from uranium-contaminated site in the Upper Colorado River Basin, Wyoming, United States - RVT95D214 (version 2) ... | reverse complement strand
AGCCGGGACATCTCCAGGAGGTTTCGTGCGATTGCTTCCGCCTGTCCGCGCTCTTCTGCCTCGAGTCCCGGGTACGCACCCGGAGTGTCGAGAAGCGTGATCACAGGCTTCCTGAATCTCTCTGCAAGCTTCATGAGCCGGAGCGCCTTCCGGTACCCTTCGGGGTTCGGCATGCCGAAGTTCCGGAAGAGATTCGATTTTGTGTCCCTTCCCTTCTGGTGCCCAATGAACATCACTGTCTGCCCGTCCAGCCTTGCAAATCCGCCGACAATAGCCTTATCGTCGCGAAACGTCCTGTCGCCGTGCATCTCGATGAAATCCTTGGTCATCAGATTGATGTAGTCAAGTGTGTACGGGCGGTCGGCGTGCCGGGCAAGCTGTACGCGTTGCCAGCGTGTGAGTCCGGCGAAGATGCTATGCCGCAGCTGGTTCACGCGCTTTTCAATCCGTGAGATCTCGTGGGCAATGTCCGGATTGTCGGCATAACGCCGCATCTCCTCGATTTTTTGCTCTAGTTCGATGATCGGCTTTTCGAAATCCAGTACCACTTTAGTCATGCGTTGCTTCCTTCTACCGTTTGGATGAATCCATCAGCGATTTTGCGATAATCTCAAGATCAAGCGTCAGCGACTGGTTCTTCGCATAGTAGAGCTTGTACTTTTCAATTTCCTCCTGTTCCAGACCTTCACGCATGTTGATTTGGACAATTCCCGTAAGACCTTTTGGTCCAAGATACGCCGCCCGGTCATTCGCAGGTGACGCCTGCGCTCCCAACGGGATTTCCGGGCCCTCCGACATGGGCAATCCGACAAAGCTCAGCCGTCCAAGAAACACGTGCGGCAAAAGCAACACCAAGGCGGCAAGTCTGCCCGGCTCCTTTCTGCCCCGGAAAAACCTGTGAAGGAACACCCATGGATACACGAGCACAAGCAGCACGGAAGAGCCAAAGAAGTCGAACGCGCGTTTGACGACCCGGTTCACCGACTTATGAATGTTGTACTCAATCTCGACAAGGGGCAGAGTATCCAGCTCGTCGATGCTGGTTTTGCCGATGATCGCTTCAAGACTGTTTGGGACGAGTCGAAAGTTGACACTCCGATCCCGGCTCCTTCCGATGACAGAGAGAATGTCGGTGTATGATATGGAGTCCGTTGAAAAGATGACTTCACTCACCCGCCGTTCATTAATGACCTTGCCTACGTTTTCGATACTGCCGATGACATCCAAACCGGCAATTTTCTCTCCTATCTGTTTCCTCTTTATGCTCACGAAGCCGACGACGTCGTACCCATCGTCCACACGAGCACGGAGCTTGCGCAGAACCTCCTGGGCCGATTGCCCGGTTCCCACGATGAGTGTTCGTCGACCAAACAGGCTCCCTCGCGCGGGATGATGTGATGATCCACGGCCAAACCCCCTGAACACAAGCCGCCAGCCTGGAAGCATCAAGAACGAGATGAATCCCGAGATCAATACGACGGCGCGACTGAATGCAAAGTTCTTTGCAAAGAAGACCGAAGCTGAAATGAGAATATAGCTGATGACGACCGCCAGGCCGGCACGGGTGACGGAATACCGATTAGTGGTGTACAATCCAGAAAAATACATCGCCACTACAACAATGAGTCCCGGCACGGTCCACACAATGGGATATGCATAGTTCGGAAAGCGGAAGAGTCTACCAAAATAGAGAAATTCCGCCGAGATTAACGCGCTGTTGACGAGAAGAAAGTCGACCGCCGCCATGAGGAATGGACGGCCGGCCTTGCCTACGAACGCAATCGCCGCCCGGAAGAGGATGCCCACGCTTAGGAACAATTTGAGTGCAACAACACCGCTGAAGTGCTTTTCGACAAACAACTGCATCGCCTGATAGAACCGCTTGATCTCGTCGATGTCGCTCCGTTTGGTGCTCTCCCCCTTGAAGTGCACAATCTTGGTAGAATGTACGTAGTAGACCTTGTATCCGGCTTGGGAGATCCGGTAGCACCAGTCGAGGTCTTCACCGTACATGAAGAACTGTTCGTCGAGCCCCCCCACGCGTTCATACACGCCACGTCGCAGCATCATGAACGACCCGCTGACAGCATCCACATCGTATGTTTCGTCCGGACTCAGGTATGTCAGATTATACTTCCCGAACCAACGCGATTGTGGAAAGAGGGCACTCAGTCCGAAGATTTTTGTAAACGCCACCCACGGCGTTGGGAAGCTTCTACGACACGGAAGCTGGAATGAACCGTCAGGGTTCAGAATTTTGCATCCCGCTAATCCTGCGTCCGGGTGCTCACGGAAGAACTCCAGCATTGCGTGGAACGTGTCCTCCTGCACTACAGTATCGGGGTTGATGAGGAGAATGTATTCTCCGCAAGCTCTTTTGAGCGCGAGGTTATTCGCGCGGGAGAAGCCGAGATTCGTCGTGCTTTCGATCAGGCAAACATAAGGAAATTTTGACTTCACCATCTCGACGCTGCCATCATCGGAGGCGTTGTCCACCACGAAGATCTCCACCCGCAATCCCTCCTTCGCTTTCTCAAGTGACGTCAGTGCGCTTTCGAGAAATTGTCGAACGTTGTAATTGACGATGATGACGGATAGATCCATCTGAGTCATAGCCGATGAAAAATGCTGCGAAAGCGTAGGGTCAACAACATGACAAGTGCTTCGCGGACGATGCTCCTCGACATTTTGGAGATGCCGGAGGTCCGGTCGAGAAAGACGATGGGGATCTCCGCAAGGCGGAATCCTTTCTTCCACGCTTTGTAGCTCATTTCGATTTGAAACGCATATCCGTTTGATTTGATCTTCTCAAGGTCGATCGCTTCCAGCACTTTGCGCCGATAGCATTTGAAGCCCCCCGTAGCATCGTGTAAAGGGAGACCGGTAACAAAACGGGTGTAGACGTTGGCGAAATAACTCAGGAAGAGCCGTTGGATCGGCCAGTTCAGCACGCGCACGCCGTTCGTGTACCGGGAGCCGATGACAAGGTCGCACTCTTCAATCTTTTTGAGGAAGTTCGGGATTTCGTCGGGACTGTGCGAAAAGTCCGAATCCATCTCGAACACAAAGTCATACGAGTTCTGTATGGCGAACTTGAATCCAATGACATACGCCGTGCCGAGCCCCATCTTTTTCGATCTCTCGATGAGATGAAGCCGTTGTTCACCGTTCATCATCGACTTCACGAGCTGTGCAGTGCCATCGGGAGAGCCGTCGTCGATCACCAACACCTCGATGTGAGGCCCTTTCGCAAGCACCGCAGCGAGAATCCTGGTGATATTCTCAGCCTCATTATACGTCGGGATTATGATCAGGACCTTGATCATGTATGCTCCTTACGACACCGCATAGAATTCCTTGATAGTGCCGGTGATAGACTGAAGCTGATCGTCGAGTAACTCGGTGTGCATGGGAAGCGACAGTACCTCATTCGCAGCCTGTTCACTACATGGAAAGTCGAGCCGCTGAGATACGAGCGACGCATATGCCTTCTGTCGATAAAGCGGGATAGGATAATAGATTCCGTGTGGTATCCCCCTGCTCTTCAGGAACTCAGCAAGGGCATCTCTCTTCGGTGCTCGAATCGTGTACTGGTGGAATATGTGCTCGCATGAGGGACTGACATATGGCGTTGTCACAGGAGTGCCCTTCAGCAGCTCATCGTATCGGCCTGCGAACCTCCGTCGGGCAGCGTTCCACTCGTCGAGGTATTGCAACTTCACCTTGAGGATTGCGGCCTGCAGCGTGTCGAGACGGCTGTTCAGGCCCAGGATCTCGTGGTGGTATCGTTCTTTCGATCCGTGGACTACGATCATCCTCATACTCTCGCCAAGGGGAAGGTCATTCGTTACCACCATGCCTGCATCTCCGAATGAGCCGAGATTTTTGCTGGGGAAAAAGCTGATGCAGGAAACGTCCCCAAAGGTGCCGACCTTCTTCCGTTTGTACGACGCCCCCATCGCCTGTGCGGCGTCCTCGATCACCTTAAGATTGTACCTCCGTGCAATGTCCATAATCGGATCCATATCCGCCGCCTGCCCGTACAGGTGCACAGGAAGGATTGCCTTAGTTTTTGGAGTAATCGCCCGTTCAACCTTTGTAGGATCGATGTTGAAGGTCTTCGGGTCGATATCGACATACACCGGCGTAGCCCCAAGCAGGACGATCGTTTCCGTGGTGGCAACAAACGTGAACGGCGTCGTTATCACCTCGTCGCCCGGACCGATGCCGAGCGCCATCATGGCAACCAGGAGTGCATCCGTACCCGAACCGCAGCCCACAGCATACCGGACACCGAGATACCCGGCAGCCGAACACTCGAATTCGCCCACATCTCTGCCGAGAATATACTGCCCAGAATCAAGAACCCTGTGCACGGCAGCATCGATTTCCGCCTTGATTCTCCGGTATTGTCCGACAACATCCACCATTTGAAATTTCATATTTTCGTCTATTGTTAGTCAAACGCGAACTTGGTGGACTGCTCCGAACCGGCATGACCGCAAGAAAAAAAATCCAAAATCCCACTAATGCCCTCGTCCCAACAGCACATGAGACACCGTGCTCAAGATGATCTTGAAGTCCATCCTCAATGACATGTTCTCTATATAAAAGAGATCATACTGCACCTTCCGCTTCACGTCATCGATGGACTCGTCGTACTTGTGTTTCACCTGTGCCCACCCCGTGACGCCGGGTCGAACCTTCAGCCGCCGAGGGTACATGGGGATTTCTTTTGACAGCTGCTCTACAAACATCGGACGCTCGGGTCGCGGTCCGACGAGGCTCATCTCACCCTTCAGCACATTGAACATCTGGGGAACCTCGTCCAGGTGCAGTTTCCTGAGCACCTTCCCCACACCTGTGACACGCGGATCCTGCTTGCCCGACCATTGCGGTCCCAACCGCTCCGCATCCTGCCGCATCGAACGGAACTTGACAAGTCTGAAGTGCCCTCCGCCCCGGCCCACGCGTTCCTGCTTGTACAACACCGGACCGGAGGATTCAAGTTTCACCAGTAACGCAACGAGGATCCAAATCGGAAGACCCCCAATCAAGACCAGCGAGGAGACCAGGATGTCGAGCGCGCGCTTGACGCTCTCCTCCCACGGCTTCATGAGCTGCGAGCTGATCTCAATCAGCGGAAATCCATAGATTTGATTCGTACGCGCCTGTCCGCTGATGATATCGTAGAGGTCAGGCATAATCTTCAGACCGACCTTATGCGAGTTGCATTTGGCGATGATTTCGAGCAAACGGTTGTGGTCGGACGAGTCGAGCACAATCAGAACTTCCCGAATATTGTTCTTCGGGATGATGTCATGAAGGTCGTCGACCGAACCCAGCGAGGGGATACCTTTGTAGGGAACGACTTTACGGCGGTCGAGTCCCGCAAAACCGACAACCTTGTATCCGAGGGCGGGGTATCGTACCACCTCGTCGTAAAGCTCCCGTGCTCTGGAAGTGCTGCCAACCACCACGGTGTTGTGAACCCCGATACCCGCGATGAGCATCTGCCGCTGAAAGCTCCGCAGTGCAAGCCGTCCTAATGACACGAACGCGAGCAGGATCGCCCAGTACACCGTGATAAGAAGTCTGGAGCTGACTTCAAAGTTTGTGCCCTGATCGTCTACGAAGACTGCGAAAAAGAGAAACAGGCAGCCGAGTGTGATCGTCTTCGACAAAAGCGCAAGTTCATCGATGCGAGACGCTGCATACCATGACCGGTACAAGCCAACCATGAAGAAGACAATCAGCCAGAACGTGGAGACGAACAACATCGGAACCCAGAAGTCAGGCTCAATGGACATGTCGATCCAGCCGCTCTGGACACGAATGCCAAAATACAACAGCCATCCCAAGCAGATCATGAGAAAATCTGAGATCAGCAGGATGAGTATTTCCTTGTTCTTTGTCACCAATCAGTCCTGATACGAAACGGGGGAGACGTTTGCCACCTTGTCCTGCAAGAGCTCGTTGTATACGGCGACTGTCTCGGCAGCCGTCTTTTTCCAGGAGAAGCGTTCTAGATTCTTAAAGCCTTTCTGCCGAAGATTTGCTCTGAGCTGAAGATCGGTGGCAACCGACGCGATACTCTCAGCCATGTCTTTGACAGAAAAGGGGTCAAAGAAAACAGCCGCATCCCCGGCAACTTCAGGCAATGAGGCTGCTTTGGAACAGACAACGGGAACCCCCACCGCCATTGTTTCAAGAATGGGCAATCCGAAGCCCTCATAGAACGAGGGAAAAACCAAAAAATCCGCCCGCTTCAGAACCTCGAATGCCTGTTGCCGGCCCAAATAACCAGTCCAGATTATGTCTTTGTTCTCATGCAGTGACTGCGTGCTTTGCTTTCCCTCCTCAACGGGGGGACTGTGACCGATCAAGACCAGTTTTTGCTCGAGTTTGTTATTCTTCTTCGATTCTAAAAACGCTTCGATAAGACCGGAAATGTTTTTGTTCGGGTACGCGCTGCTGAAGGCCACAACATAAGGCCGCCGCAAGCCCAGCACCTCCAAAGTGTCATCCGTTCCACCGTCAGTTATCTTCTTCAAATAGCCGATGTCAACAGCTAGGTGTGTTACAACTACCTTTTCGGGAGGAACGTGGTACTCTCTCAGGATCTCCTGCCGAGAAAACTCCGAAATCGCAATGATTTTGTTTGAACGAACTACTGCCTGCTTAACAAACAGGCCGAGCATCAGGCGGCGAGATAATGGCATCAAGTCGCCAAAAGCCTTGAAGTTTAGATCAGGAACCGACACAACGCTCGGACAATGTAAAAAGAGTGGTGATGTATAACCAAGCGAATGGACCAAATCAATTTCATGCTTCCTGAGGTACTGCCGGAGTTTTACTTGCTCGAAGTAGTACCGGTCTTTTCTGTTGACTGCAGCCACCGGACAAACGACGGACCTGAATTTTGGCGCTTCATCGAGAGCCAACTCCGCGGATTCACGATTCAAGAAAAGAACAAAGTCGAGCTCCGGTCGAAGTTCCTTTAAACCGCCCAAGAGTCCCATCGCGTACGTCTCGGTCCCTCCAACAACGCCTGGAATCATGTAGAGCAGATTCAACCCGATTCTCATGGAGCACCCTGCAGGGCGGACTAATTGTTCAATCCCATACTGTCCATCAGACTTTCATATTTGCGGATGATGCTTGGCTGAGAGTATTTCTCCACGACCATTGCACGAGCCCTCGTAGACATTTCTGAAAGCAGTTCACGATTTGAACTCGCCTCCATGATGGCTTTCGCAATCAGGTCCGGCGACTCAGGCTTCACGACCCATCCGACACTCCCTTCTTCAACCACCCGTGCGAGTTCAGATTCTTTGTCAGCCACTGCAAGAATCGGCTTCCCGGCTGACATGATGTTGTACATTCTGCTGGGCACAGAGACTCCCGCCATTCCGTTCACGAAAGAAACCACAGCTAAGTCGCACGCGTTAAGAGATGCGATCAAGTCCGAACGTGATTGCGGAGGAAGAATAGTAACATTCTTTAGCCCAAGCTCGTGTGCTGTTTTTCTGAGCCAGATTTCCTTTGCTCCAGAACCAATGAACAGAAAGTGAATGAGATCTTTTGTCTCAAGAATCTTGGCGCAAAGCAGCAGACTCTCAAGCCCGTGCGTCCTCCCCATGTTGCCCGAGTACTGGATGACAAACTTGTCTACAAGACCTAATCTACGGAGCAGAGGATTACTCTCCCTCGCCAGAGGGCTTATCTGGTCACTGTCCCCCCAATTCGTAATGATGGTAACATGTGCGGCATCATCCCCAATCTTGTTCTGAACGAGCTGCTTCATGTCCCTCCCCAGCACAATTACTCGGTCTGCCCTTTTGTAGAGCAAGCGATGCAAAGCATTGAGCGCTCTCACCACCGCTGAGCCTTGCCCCGAGATTCCCGCCGCGATAATAGCTTCCGGATAAACGTCTTCTATGCGCAGAATCAGTTTCGCCCCACGCAGTCGACACGCCAGGAATACAACGAAAGGCAGAGTGGGAGGATTTGTTACAACCATTACAATGTCCCCATGCTTGATTCTCCGCAATGCGTTGAAAAAGATCGACACACTTATTGTAAATAGATTCACAAACCGAAAAGCCAATATATCTTTGTTAAGTGTGGTCGCAGCACACCTATGAATTTGAACGTTGTTGTGAATCTCATCTGTCGGAGCTTTTGTTCCCCGGGCCTTGTACGTGGGTTGTGCACACAGCGCACAAACATTATATGTGGCGGCAAGCCCCTCGGCGACTTTCGTTACGTAGTAACCCGTGGCCGATTCTTCAGGATAGTACAACTCGGAGAGAACCCAGAAACGGTTTTTGTTAGACCTTACCATAGACAATCACGACCCTCTTCCCTGAAACAGGGCGGAAGAGGGCTCATTGTTGTGCGAAACGACAGTGCAATTACCGCTCAGGAGAGACACGTTTCAAGCCCAGATGGGTTCCCCATCAACGGAGTTGCTCGAGACGTGGACGAGAACCCTCAATGTGAAAGTGGAACTTTTGAAGTCACTCCAAGGGAAGTCTTTTCTCCTTCTGGGAATACACCTATTGTGCACGTCTCTAGGCAGGTTCTCCTGTCTTCAGAAGCTGCGCAAGCTGTTGGTTGATCCAGTGATACGTCTTTGCCAACCCTTCCCCAAGCTTCATTCTTGGTTCCCATCCCAACTTCTGGCGCATAACGTTATTATCTGAATTGCGACCACGAACGCCCAGCGGTCCAGATATATGTCTAAGTGTCAACTGTTTTCCTGCTATCTTCATGGCCATATCTGCAAGTCGATTTATGGTCACCATTTCTTCAGACCCTATGTTCATCGGACCGATGAAGCTGCTGTCCATCAATCTTCTCATAGCCTCAAGGCATTCGTCAATGTACAAGAACGAACGGGTCTGCTTGCCATCACCCCAGATTTCGATTTCCCCCACCTCCGGTGCTTCAGCAACTTTCCGGCAAATGGCTGCCGGAGCTTTCTCGCGACCATCCCGCCACGCCCCTTCCGGACCGAAAATATTGTGGAACCTGGCTATTCTGATTTGGAGATTGTAGTTCCTATGATATGAAAGATAAAGACGCTCGCTGAAGAGTTTTTCCCAACCATATTCACTATCGGGTGCTGCAGGGTAGGCAGAATCCTCTGAGCATTTGGGGTTATCTGGATCCTCCTGATTGTATTGCGGATATATGCAGGCAGAAGAAGAATAGAATATTTTTTTGGCTCCTGACAACCGCGCGCGTTCAACCATATTGAGGTTGATCGTTCCCGAATTGTGCATTACATCGGCATCATGGTTTCCCGTAAAAATGTATCCGGCACCGCCCATATCGGCAGCAAGCTGAAATATCTCATCAAAGACCTGATCTGTTACAGCTTTACAGACATCCTGGTCCCGAAGATCACCAATAACGAATTCATCAGCTTGTGTGGGTGCATATTCCGGATACTTAAGGTCCACCCCTCGCACCCAGAATCCTTCCTTCTTCAACCTTTTTACGAGGTGGCTTCCTATAAAACCACCTGCACCGCATACGAGCGCTCTTTTCATATCAAGCGATGCTCTCCTTTCCATGAATTCGGCCCCAATCAAGAGTGTCTTCTCGTCTCATGATCTTCCTTGGAATTGGAAGCCTGACTTCTAACCCCCAATGAATTCAGGATGCCCATTATTCGAGAGGAAGGACTCTCGCCTTAGGTACCCTGCTGTGCTGATTCACAAGCCAGTCAAATATATGACAATTGTCGCTCAAAGACCATCGCAGACACACCTTGAAGTCTTCTCCTTGATAGAGAAGAATGCTAAGATACTTAAGAAAGCGATTAACCCAACAGTATTTTCCTGCAACAATCCTCTCACTCGAATAGCTGAACCACCGTGCTATCCTTGCAGATGGCATTCCCGATTCTCAAGTCACTTTTTCAAACGAGGAGCCAAACGAGTACTCTGTGCACTATGCAACTGAGAGAACAAATCAATTGCGGCAATATCATTTGCTTAATCTATAGATCTTCCCAGCGCCAGGATCGAATCTATCCATGAAGCTCTGGCCTTCAGAAACGATCATGGATACCCGGCGCCCGATGTCTGTCACTTTCCAGCGTTTGCCCTTTTCCAAAACAGCGTCGTTGAGCACAATTGTGACTTGTGCAGTGTCTTCGTTCGAGCATCTCCTGTTTACGACAACGATGTAATCACTTTTGCAGCTTCGCAAATGGCCGATCTCCACCTGCGGCAAATCATCCCGGTAACCGGAAAGAGTTGTTGCGGAACAGCCTGTTACTATATTGTTCCACTTGCCGCAGGATACCGTCATCGGCTTCCACTCTCGAGGGTCCATCGTCCAGCTCTTTGCTCCAATCCAATTCAAGCAGAGCAGTGTCTGCCCAATCGCTTCCAGCCTCTTGTTCATCGCTGCGACTTCTAACCACTTTTCATGGTAGCCAGTCCAGATTGGTTTGCCATAGAGTGTATCGAAATTACTCGAATGGTTCACCTGCGAGGGATCGCCAGAGACCAATCCAGGATAGGTTTCCGGCGAACGTTCATATCCGGCATCGAAGCCGTACGGATATGCGAGAAATCCTCTGGCACCATACGCCAGTCCAATGTAGTACTGGACGCGGATTTCCGCAGGAGAGGGGGGACGCAATACGAGATTGTTGTGAAGATCGTCGTCACGGTCGTACTTCTTTTTTGTGCTGTCAAGTACTCCATGGAGCTGTGGGACAAAAATCAGCCTTACTTTGCCTCGACTTTCTTGTGCCGTCTCTGCAGCAGGGCGAACCGTACCGGCAAGTACTTCGTTCATGTGTTGTTGAAGTCCGCCGAGGTACCACGCATACCCGCTATCGCCCCATGCTACAATACCCGCGTGTGTCGAGACGCTATCCATGTCTACCAGGCTGGGATGGGGAGTGTCATTCTTCAGAAAATATGTTTCCACCAGCACTTCAGAGAGGCCCGCCGCCTTCACGAACCGATCATGGTCTGCCAGCAACGCGGTTACGGTTTTTGCGCGCTTGTGGCTTTGTTGTACCCTTTTGCTGGTCGATGCAAACGCATCCAGCTTGTCCTCATCAGGTTCATCCGCAAGATAAAACCGGAAGTTGTTGGAATATTGGGCCAGCGCCCGGGTCTCTGACTCAATACTCTCTGCCAGCCGATCGGGCAGGGCGGCATCAGTTGCGTCCGATGCCGTTGCCAGTACGGTGGACTGGTTGACAACTTTGAGATTCTTGGGGTTCCTCAGAAAGAACTCATTTCGTTCCTTGCCAGCCGCAATGCCGAATGTTCGGACCTGAAACAAGTTCAAGTGCAGCGAGTCACTCAGGTTCGAGAAAAAGACCGGACCATTTGTCGGTTGGGGGAGACCAAACAGATACACGCCCCGCCAGAACAGTGGCCTCTCGAGCTGACCGAATCCCCTGGCCAACAACAATGAACTACATAAGACAAGAAGTCCTGAACGTCTGAGCGACATGGTTTTTTGTTCCTGTTGATGGCTACTTCAGGAACAGCATTCTCTTTGTCTGCGTAAAGCTTCCCGCCTTGATGGAACAGAAGTAAACGCCGGAAGCGAGATTGGTCGGCTTCCACGTCAGTTCAAAGCTGCCACCGGAAAGAGGAATATGCGAAATCTCATAGACCTTCGATCCTTGTGTGTTGTAGATTAAAACGCTCACCTCTTCATCCTCTGCCAGGCCGAAGCGAATTACGGTCTCACTATTAAAGGGATTAGGATAATTCTGTTCGAGGAACGGAGCCGTTGGTGTGCCTCTGGAGATATTCCTGATGTTGTCAAGCGGCACGGTTCGAAAGTGGAATATCGGAGACCAAGGCCCTGGCCCCGACTCAAACATGCCTGCCACGCGCCAGTAGTACTGTGTGTTGCAGATGAGTTCCGAAACAGTCTTGTACTCGCCCTCTACTGCGCCGTCATCGAGAAGGAGGTGTTGACTCTCAAACGAGGGATCGTTGGATAGCTGAAGGCGATATTTCTGGGCAGAGGTAGCGGCAGCCCACTTTAAGTCGGTTGTAGTGGAAATGTCCCTTGAACTGTCGGCGGGAGAGATGAGTCTGATGCTGTTACAGGGCACGGTTCGAAAGTGGAATATCGAAGACCAAGGCCCTGGCCCCGACTCAAACATGCCTGCTACGCGCCAGTAGTACTGTGTGTTGCAGATGAGTTCCGAAACAGTCTTGTACTCGCCCTCTACTGCGCCGTCATCGAGAAGGAGATGTTGACTCTCAAACGAGGGATCGTTGGATAGCTGAAGGCGATACTTCTGCGCAAAGGTGGCGGCAACCCACCGTAACTCGGTGGAAGTGGAAATGTCCTGTGAACTGTCAGCTGGGGAGAGTAGAAGAATCACAAAAGGATCGACCGAAATTTTGCCACGGATGATAGTCCCTCCGGCACCAATGACGATCGCATTTCCTTTTGGAGACACAAACACTTTCGACAGATTCTGTGATGTGAGATGCGGTTCAATCACCCAATGCTTCCCTCCATCGGCTGTGCTGACTATCGTCCCGTTGGAGCCAACCGCCACTCCGTGCGATCTGGTAGCAAAGCACACGCTCCCGAGGTCTTGCGGAGTCGGACTTTGTTGCTGATCCCAGGTCACCCCGCCATCTTCGGAGCGCAGGATTGCTCCTCCAGGCCCCACGGCAGTCCCTGTCATCCGATTGACGAATTGAATTGCATTGGTCTGTGGAAACGAGTCAATATTCTGCCGGGTCCAGGTCAAACCAGCATCGGTCGTTCGCGTTATGTACGGAGAACCAGGGGCACACTGGCCAGAATTGATTCCGTAGGCACTCAAAGAGTCACTGAGACTCAATGAATAGAATTGAGGAAATAAGCACGCCGGGGGGGAAAGCGTTCCGGCATGCCAGGTATTTCCTCCATCAGACGTGTAATATTCAACGTTCCCAGATTGGCCGAGTGGGTAGTAATAGCTGCCGATGACGCATCCGCGTAATGCGTCCCAGAATCCAATTCCCTCAAGCGTTGTGCCGGGGGGGGTGTTATTGAAAAGAAATTCCCAGCTCGCCCCACCGTTTGAAGTGCGCCAGATGCTTGACCTTGAGAAGTCAGTGAAAAAGGGGTTGCCGGATTGTGTTGCAAAGCCACGCAATGCATCCAGGAATTGGATATTGTTGAATATAGTAGGGGTTGATTTTGGAGTCCACGTGCGTCCCTCGTCCGACGTGAAATACACAACTGAGTCCGATGATGTCACGACTCCGCAAGAGTCCGACCAAAAGTCAATGTCCGTGAGGTTTGCACCGATATTCTGGGTCCTATTTGTCCATGTCAGCCCGGCGTCAGTTGTCTGCAGGATCTTGCCTTCGTGCCCAACTGCGAATCCGCGTGTAGGTGAGGCAAACGTAACGTCTAAAATCCAAGTGCTCGAAGAAAAAGCCCCGTAGACCCTAGTGAGTGTGTCTCCAAAGTCAGTGGTTCGAAGTATCCCTTCCTTCCCTACCAGAATTGCCGTAGTCGAATCAATACAAGAGATGCCTGTGAACCATGTGATGTTTGGCACGTTTAGGAGAGTTGTCCATGAGCGACCCCCATCCGAAGTTCTCAAGATGCGGCCTCCTGTGTCACCCATCAATCCAAATCTCAGGTCTGCAAAGTGTAATGCCTGTATACTAAACCCCGGGAAGGTTTGGGATCGATTCCAGGAAGTGCCAGCGTCTGTAGTGGCAAGGAGATCAACACCACCAGCGGCATAACCAACGCTTTGTGTGAGAAAATGGATGCTTTCAATTTGTTGCACAGTACCAGAAGTGACCTGCGTCCAGTTTAACCCTGCATCCCCCGTCTTCATCAACATCCCCGACTGCCCGCCGGCGATCGCGACATCATCCGTGACCCATTCAACAGCTAGCAACGTCCCGGAAACACCGGTTTGTCTCTGGATCCAAGACTCTCCCCCGTTGGAGCTCGTCAGTATCGTTCCGGCTTCGCCGACTGCAATGCACTTGTCGGTGGCAGAGATCGCAACTCCGTACAACCAGGCGCTGCCGCCGGTCTGAACGCGTTGCCATGTAGCTCCCCCATCACCGGAGCGCGCCACCACTCCTGATTGGCCTACAGCAAGCACTAACCCGGTCGCTGTAGCCCGTACCGATTCCATCGAGCCGCCCGACAGTCTTGGACTAATAAGCTCCCATGCCTCTTGTGCGCAAGTCGGCTGTGATCCAAGGAGAGCCGCAAGAATGATCAGACAGCGAAAGCTGATCTTCCTCATTAGTTTACTTTGTGCTGATTGACTTGCTAGAGAGAGTGCAGCGAGTCACTCAGGTTCGAGATAAAGGCCGGACCATTTGTCGGTTGGGGAGGGCCAAACAGATGCATGCCGACACACAAACACTTTCGACAGACCGTGTGATATGAGCTGCGGGTCAATCATCCAATGTCTCCCTCCATCGGTTGTGCTGACTATCGTCCCGTTGGAGCCGCCCGCTCCGCATTTGTAAGACAGCGTGCAACCTTTCACTCTGGATCGAACTTGTTATAGATGACCCCTAGTTGCTGCATCTGAGATAGCACATGGAAAGCAAGAATGTGCTCAGCCACCGTTTTAGACCACGGAGCTTGTCCGGTGATCGAAAAACGCTTGAGAATGCAAACTCAGGATGATCTTCCAGGATTGTGACCTTCCGCCTGAGAGCCACATTACGGAAATGCCTTTGTGCCAGCCGAACGATGTGTCCCTCTTTGAAGTGGTGTGGATGGTTCTTGTCAATCAGAAAAAGGACGGGACCCAGTAAGCTAAAAGGGAAATTGACAATGTGAACTGCGAAGAATACCTCACCAGTGTCTTTGCAAATTCTGCGGCACTCCTCCAATACCCTATCTGGGTCTTCCACATGGTCTATGACATTAGTTGAATACACATAATCACACGAACCGTTTGCGAGAGGTATTGATTCCGCCTTCGCCGTAATATACTCAATATAGGGCTCTGCCGGAAGGGTCCCAAATTCCAGGTACGTTTCAATCAGAGGGTCGATCCCGTATATCTTCTCTGGTCTGTTGCCAGATTGCTGTGCGTACACTTGGAATCCCCTTATTAACCCGTAGGGGCCACAACCGACATCAATGAGGACCTTGTCGCTAACTGTGTCCAGAACTTGCCCAAAACGCTCAAGGGATTTCTTCGAAAACGCCAAGGCAACGTCATCCGTTATCGGCATGTATGTCGGGACATCCTTCCGCCGTTCAACGTAGATTGATCGCCAGAACTCCGCCTCGTTTTCTTGGGCTTTCCTCCAGTTGGTCGCCATAGTTGCCTATCTTGTTATTGTCGGACGAGTGTCTAAGTCTGATTCCCCCAGACAACCCGCTACTTCACCTCTGCACCGCATCCAGAAACTACAACCACAATATACATCATCGCCCGGATCTCTGCCGGCAAGCATGTCTTGCTATACCCTTCGTGTCGGAGGGGCAATACAGCTTCGTGCGAGGATAGTCGGCAAAGCTCTGGCCGTTGGCAACGGTGATATTCTCTTGATCGACACTTTTGAAACTCGAGGAATTCCTATTGGTTCCAAAGGAGTCATGGAGGATCCGATGAGCGTACTTGATCCTCTGGGACACTGAAGTCCGCAGATGCTTCCTTTCCGCCACGTCGAAGTTTTCAGGGTAGTAACGACACCCTTGCAGGGGCGACAAAACATAGCCGCTTGCCTGGAGGGACGTTTTGGGAGAGCATGCGGACTATTTGCAGCAGCATCAAGTGCCTCCAAGCAACACGAAGAGATCGTGAGTTAGGTTCAATTCGGAGGACCCTTTTTCAACGTGCAGGTGAGCACCCAAATAATCAGTCAAGGAACAAATCTGTCTGCACCGTAAAAAGGTAATTTTGATACCTTCCCGTTTTGTCTGGTACAATTCGTTCCCTCTTGATTGGTCCAGAATCGGCCAGATGAAAAAAGAAGTAGCCCAGAGGCAAGAGTAGATTCTCAATTGAAGCAGTGTCGGCAGTAGGAAGACACTCACAGATTATTGTCGGTCGATCACGCCTGAGAACCTCTGTTGCACCCGCCAGAACCTGCGGTTCAAAACCCTCAACATCGATCTTCAGCAAATCCACCTTCTTCAACGAAGCCTTGTTAACATATTCATCCAGGGTGATCGAACGGGCATTCACGATTTGCCCGGGAAGATGGCAAAAACCTTCGGGATTCAGACTGGCACTTGCCATTGTCTCGTATGGGATGTGGAATGGTACTGAACCTACCCTGTCACTCACTGCGAGACTGTTGAGGCGGCAATTACCAGAGAGACCATTCAACTCCACATGCCTTTTCAGAATCTGAAAGATAGCGGGAACTGGTTCGAAAGCATGGACCGACACAGAGGGATTGATCTTAGCGGCAACCAAAGTAAAGAAGCCAGTGTTGGCTCCAATATCGACGAACGTATGCACTCCCGCAATAATGTCGCCGAACACGATCATTGTTTCGCGTTCATACCGATCCGCTCCTATCCAATACAAGATTCTGCCAACACCGTCGAAGTAGCTCGATTGGTAGCGAATTGTCTTACCAGCAAGTGAGAACTCGAATTCCTTGGTGACAGGTAGTCTATGCGCGATGATCGTTCGAACAGGAGAGATGCGCATGAGCCCTCTCAGGCCAAGGCTGACAAGAGGAAGAGAAGCAATTTGACCTGCCAGCTTCTGCAAAACAAGTTTCCTGCTTCGATTCATTACACACTGCATTCAATTCGCATTCTGTTGGAGGAACTTCAACCCGCCGAGCTTCGTTTCACTCCACTTTGAGCACTGATCATGGCACCGATGATCTTGATATCGCTTTTCGATATCCATCCAACAGACCACAAAAGTATCATGTATATTCCGCACCCACCGGCAATCACCAAAAGAAGAGACTTCGTTCCAGTGATGATCAGGAGTGCCAACGTTATCCCACCAACTATCATCGGTTTCCATAGAGTTGCAATGATTTCTTTGAATCCAACGAGAGAAAAAACGGTGAAAATATACAGCGCATAACCGGATTCAGCAACCAAAGCAGCCCACACAACCCCTTCGATACCCCATAACTTCAGAAATACAAATGTCAGCAATGTATAGGCCCCACCAAGCCCGAGCATTCCACCGAGGTACAGGTACTGGCGATTAGAAGCAATGAGTCCAACTTCAAATGTGGATCGGATGATCGCAATCACCAAGGCCAATGATAATATTTCAAACATGGCACCGCTCTGCTGATACATTTGGCCGTACAGGAGATGGATAACCTCGCGGCCCCCAGCTACTGCGCAGACTCCCAGCGGCAATGACACGAAAACCGCTAGTCGGAGACAGCGCATTACAAAATCACCGAACACTTCTTTGGACTCTCTGTAGAGGATTGACATCTGAGGAAGTACAACACGCATAGAGGTCACAATGCCATACGCCCACACGAAAACCAAGAGACGATGGGCAGCAGTATAGTACCCCAGGCTTTCTGGGGCGGCAAGGTAACCGGCGAGAATTGTGCCGATGAAAAGTGAGTACTGCCACATAAGGCTTGCAAGGCCGACAGGGTATGCCTCGATGATGAGTCGTTTCATCTTTTCAAGTCGAAACGTCGGCATCCCAAACCGGTACGTCTTCCAGGCAGCTATCCCGACAAATACTGCAGAGACAGAGATGCTTGCAACATAGTAGTACACAGAGTCAATGAGCTGCAGATCGCTATTCACAAGCAGCAGAACCAGCCCACCAAACACTACTCCCTTCAAGATTCGAGCAATGCTGACAACAAGGACCGACTGATGAGCCTCAAATACCCACTCCAGAACCACCGCATAAGGAAAGAGCGTTAGAGCGAAAATGACAATTATGCCTGCTCCCTCAACAGGTAGCAAAGACAGTACGCTTGCAAGAGTGACAAGTAGCATGAGTAATATCGCAACCCCCACCCTCATCATTATCACATTCCAGACCACGGGTCTGAGCTCGGATGAATCTCGTGCGATAGTTCGAATGCCGATCACTTCGAGTCCCATCTCATCTATTCGGAGCAGGTAGAGCATCCATGCCTGAGCAAGATTCCACAAACCGAATGTGGCCGGGCCAACGACCCTCGCAAGGTGAATCATCCCAATGAGAAAGAACAATTGTCCTACAACATTCGAAGAAAACAACAAAGCGAAATTCCAGAACAGGCGTTTTGCAACGCTCAATTGAAATCCTCAGTTGTTCAAATTACCTGGACGGTTCGAAAGCCTTTTCTCGCGGTCCTTCAAGCCAATCCCGCAACTAAGTGCTACCAGCATTGCACACTCAAACCAGAATAGCTCTCCATACCAGAGATCAAGAATAGTGAGCAACACCAACAGACTGCAAACACTCCAGAAATAGACGCCAATAAGGGGATGCTCTGGGATTTTCTTGAAGGATCGACGAAGCACGCTCCACAAAAAACCGAAGAAAGGAATTGAGCCGAGCAATCCAACATCTGTCAAAAATGTAAGCCAGACATTCAGTGGCGACGCCATGACGAGGGTGTCGACGCCACCCATCCGTGGATACCAGAAGGCATATCCGCCTGGTCCCACTCCAATCCACAAGTTCTCGACAAAGACCAAGGCGCCGGTATACGCCCGAAAGAGCCGATCAATTGTTGATGCATCCCGAAATTGAAAGATCCGCCCCACCCGCTCAACCACCGCACCACCAAATGGCAATACAAGCATTCCAGCCGCCACGATCACTGCCACCAGAAGGACATACCGTACATTCCTTGCTGGTGAGCCAGACCGGGTGAAGACAAAAACAAGCATGACGACGGAAATCGACAATATGGCTGTTAACGAAAAGTTGGCGAGAATTGCGCAGACAAAAATTCCGATCAAGCACATATCCACGGTACGCGACCGAATCATGAACCCCGAGGACCAGGCGGCAATCATCTTGACGGTAAGTGGAACAAGAAAGAAGCCGAAGTAGGATGGCTCATTGAAAAAAGCAGAGGCCCTGAAGATCTTTTCCCTCCCCAATCTGAAAATGTTCCCCCGAAGCACGAATGACTCGTTCGTCGTTTCGATCCCAACGAGCACGTTCGACCCAAAGACGACAGCAAGGACATACTGCACGAGACCAAACAATGCAATTGCAGCTCCAACGTAGACCTGGATTCTAAGGATTCGTGAGAAGACTTCTTCATTGGCATCAGCAAGAAGATTTGTAAATGCAAAAAACGCCAGAATAACGTAGACCAGTCGCAGATCGGTCGTCACCGCGCGGTCGAATGGAGTGCGACCAAGCCAGGATTCCCCGGACTCCTGCGCGAATACCAGATACGTGGCCCAGAGATACACGAGCATCATCAAAAGAAGAAAAACATGACTCTTGTCAAGCCAGAAATATCCCCCCGAGTAGAGGAATTGAATGAGCACAAAGAGCACTGTGCCGACGACCACCCACAACGGGGCAGAATCCCTCGAAAGGAAAATTGAAAAGACAAAAAAAGGATAGACTGCCGCGAATGTGTACAACAACCAGTTTCCGGCTGGTATGATCCACGGACGCGTTAGCGTGACACTCGAAGTATTTGCCATGTTCATGACAGATGATGATCCCTTGTAGCGGGCTCACCTCTACGAAAGAGGTTCTTGATGGCCAGCTCATTACGAACAAAGGCCAGTTTGGCATCGTCCTCGAGTGTTCTGAGTGGTTTTGACCGCCGGAACGATTCCAAATATAGAGCAATAAGGTACGCAATGGCTAAACTGCCAAAAGTAACTAACGTCAAAATGATTAGCCTCTTGGGCTTCGAATGTCTGACGGCGGGAACTGCATTGTCGAGCACAATGACTGAGGGGGTATTGCGTTGTTCTTCAATTTTTGCCTGCTCATAGAGCGGCAGAATGAGTTCAAGAATTTTCCCCTGCAGTTCCACCTCGCGAAAATGTCGAATGTATTCGATGCCGATCTCGGGAACTTGCTGAAACGGCGCGAAGACGAGAGATTTCTTTTTCTTGTCGCTGCTTCCTTGCCGCATCAGCATAACCTGCTTCCTTAGTTCCCTGATTTCAGCTTCAATATTCTGGCGGGTTGGGTTTTCTGCCGTTGTCGTGGCTTCAATCAAACCAAGTTGAACTTCCTTCAACGCAATTCTTGATTCGAGAGTTGCTGCAGCTTCGACTGCTGCCTTCACCTGGTCTGGAACAGAGTAGACATTATACTTCTCTTGAAATAACTTGAATGCTTCCTCCGCCGACTTCAGATCATTCAGGTTTTGGTGATACCTTTTCTCGAGGAACTCGCGATTTCCCTTTGCTTCGGTCACCGACATCTCCAAGTATACCTTGTTCAAGGTTTGAACAAAAAAGTTAGCCATTTCTGCAGCTCTCACGGGCTCCGTATCCAGGACCGATAGCTCAAGCGAAACATCTTCCTTTCCAATTGAGAATGTGACGTTGCTCTCTAGGTCCTTTATCGCCTTTTCCATGGTCTCACGGTCATACACCTTCATGAGATCAAAACGATTCACCACCGCCTCCATTACCGTCCGACTACTTACAATTGTCTGTAACTGGGCCAGATCATCGGATACACCTCCGAGGCCAAGGCCGCGCAATGGAGAGGCAACCCGAGAAATCGAACTGAGCAGGCCCAACGTGTTCTTCTGCTTCGGCGGCATAACGACAGCTGTTGACTTGTACCAACGCGGCAACACCAAGAAGAGGAGCACAGCGGAGACAACAACTGCCGCGCCAACGAACTTTGCGATAAACCTCTTATGTTTGGCAACAACTACAACATGGTCAAGAATATTGACAAGCCTCATCTGGTCATTCCTCTTCGGTTCTGTCGCTTCATATTGCTCCATGATGACTTACTCCTAAGCAGCTTTTGTGTTCTTCATTGCCGGACCGGTTTGCCCATCAAACTCGCGATTCTCGACTGAAGGGGAACTCAACACTCATCCACCTTCCCACCTATTCAACCCGCTCTTGGGCCAGACTAGGCCCGGGCTTTAATCTTACTTGCTGGTCTGGATAACCAACAACACAATGCTCACCGCAACACTAACAATGGACGCCGTCTGTCCGATGATGTTCATGTAGTACGAAAACGGTCGCTCTGGATCTTTCGGCACCCAGACATAGTCTCCTTCCTCGATCGTTGCCTCCTTTGGTGACAACCATTGCCGCGTTTTGGCCTTTACAATCTTAATATCGCCAGCGCGGGCACGTTCTGTCAGTCCACCCGCTTTGCGGATGTAGTAGTCAACCGACTGGCCTGATATAAATGGGACATGCCCCGCCGTCACCACTTGCCCGAATACATAGATAGTCTTTCGGATGGATGGCACATTCACCTGGTCTTCACTCTGCACGATTACATCTTGTGTGGTGTCATGTTGCACAAACAGTTTCTCCATGTCCACATTCACGATCTCCTTACGAATCCGGAGGTCGGTTTCAAGATAGTAGTAGGAACTGTCTTCTGGGGATACGCCGCCGCGCAGGCTCTCCATTCGCTCAAGCGCTATTTCGGTCGGCAGGACTGATTGACGAACGAGTTCCGCCGATTTCAGCGAGGCAGACTCCGTGAATCCCCCGGCATATCTGATCACCTCCGATAGACGCGTTCGATTCTTGGTAATTGGGTACGTCCCCGGATAAACAACCTCTCCGACCACCTTGATTCGATAATCTGATCGGAAGTCTGGTTTTGAACGGACCACAACGCGGTCACCGGGCCGCATTGCGACATCGGGCTGTGTACCTGCGAGTACGGCCCTTCCATCCAGCGTATTCGAACTCATCGAGGCACCGTCTAAGGAAAGCCTGGAGAACTCGATGCTGTCCGAACGAGCGGAGGAGGTGAAGCCGTACGCAATACGGAGCGCGTCCTTGATGCTATCCCCCTCGACGTATTCAAACCTTCCCGGAGAATTAACTTCTCCATACACCCCGATAACGTTTTTTGTGAAGTCGTTTCGGGGCACAACAATAACGTCCCCCTCACGCAGATACGGATTCCACCGGTCATCCTTCGTCGCAAGAAACTTGGTGATATCGGCGTGTGAGTACGTACCGTCCTTATGATTGACACGGATGTTCCGAGTCGACATTTCTTTGACAATTCTCTCCAACTCCGCTGGGTATTGTGTTCGCGAAAGGGTATTTGCCTCTTCAATTGCTTTTCCGGCGCGATAATACGATGCAAGGGTATAGGAACCCGGATTCATCACTTGGCCGGTCACCATCACGACAATCGGTCGAGGCGTCAAAAGCGTTGCAGTGATCTCGCCCCTCAAATACTTCTTCCTGATCTCAGAGATGACTCTCTTCTTTGTATCCGTCAGAGTCAGATCTGCAACGTGAACCTCACCTACCATAGGGATAATTAATGTTCCTTCAGGAGTGACTGTAAGCACGGAACTGAGAGGTGGACTCGTCCAGACGTTCACCGAAAAGACGTCCGAGGGCCCGACATAGTATCTTTCCGGATCAATCGTCGATTCCAGGGCTACACCTTTCGGCTGCACAACGCTTTGAAGACCTGTCATGCCCGCCTTGTCCAAGTCGCCAAAGATATCCTCATCACTCACAGTTCGTTTTGTTTGGGCAATGGTCGCAGGCAGATTACTCCATTGCAGAAACCCGAGAAGCAGACATAACAGCATCCGCGATGATGCTCTATCGTTCTTCATACATCTTCTTGTAATATGATTGATATTCACCAGTCATTATCCGCTGACACCACTCCTGATTCTGCAAATACCACTGGATCGTCTCCTCGATTCCCCGCTTGAATGTATGAGCCGGTTCCCAACCCAGGTCCGCTGTGATCTTTGAAGCATCCATTGCATACCGCCTGTCGTGCCCGGGGCGATCCTTGACAAAGGTAATCAAACTCTCCGGCTTTTGCAGAGTGTGTAGAATCAGCCGCACGATATCAATGTTCCTCCATTCGTTGTCGCCGCCGATGTTGTAGACATCGCCGATCGCGCCTCCGCACAGTACAGCGTTGACAGCTGCGCAGTGGTCTTCAACATAAAGCCAATCCCGTACGTGCAGACCGTCGCCATAGAGAGGCAGCGGCCTGTCGTTCAACGCGTTGATGATCATCAGCGGAACCAATTTTTCGGGAAACTGATACGGACCGTAGTTGTTCGAGCAGCGCGTAACCACAACCGGGAGCCGGAAGGTGTGGTGGTACGCGAGGGCGAGGAGGTCGGAGCTCGCCTTGCTCGCTGCATAAGGACTGTTCGGATGAAGCGAAGTGGTTTCAGTGAACTTCCCTGTCGCACCCAGCGACCCGTAGACTTCATCGGTGGACACATGCAGGAAGCGCTCGACGCCCCGCTCTCTGGCTACCTCAAGCAGTACATGCGTGCCAACTACGTTCGTTTGAATGAAGATCGCAGGACCGAGAATGCTCCGGTCAACATGTGATTCGGCGGCAAAGTGGACGACGGTGTCCACGTCGAACTCCGTGAATGCCTTCTCGACTTCGGAACGCTCGCAGATGTCTCCCTTCACGAACAAGTACCGCGAATCGAGTGCAACACTTGCCAGGTTTTCCAGGTTGCCGGCATAGGTGAGCTTGTCGAAGTTGATGACCCTGATGGTGCTGTGCTCGCCGAGGATATACCGGATGAAATTGCTTCCGATGAAGCCGGCCCCCCCCGTGACAAGTACGTTGGTCATGGTTTCAGTCTAGTTGAAAGATCGTTGCAGGATCATCCTCGTGCCGGATCTCATCCACAGGCTCCTTTTTCCCGGGGCCGGCGAACAGCTTGTTCGGAGAGTTGACTACCATCCCCGGTTTCCCGCCGACGTTCTTGTAGGCATGCACCACCCCCGGAGGGATGAGCACGGACTTCGGGGCGTCCTCTCCGGCAAAAATCACCTGCATGGCCATATAGGTGAGAGACTCCTTACGG
>Ga0299912_10000916_pt1 | contig 23961 bp, 21 predicted proteins | sample RVTome_2_FD_207667 | JGI IMG/M metagenome (GOLD analysis project Ga0299912, IMG submission 207667) | Soil microbial communities from uranium-contaminated site in the Upper Colorado River Basin, Wyoming, United States - RVT95D214 (version 2) ... | reverse complement strand
ATGCCGGTCGAACCGCTGGTATACATGATCAAAGCCATCGGATTGGTGGCAGAGCATGGGTGCTCCATTTCCGGGTAGGTCTCCAGGTCGTCGGGGAAAATGACGCCGTCGGGTATGCGATTATATTCGCTTCTTTTAACCGGGGCAACCCATAAAGCAGCCTGGCTGTTTGTCCTAAAGTAGTCCAGGTGCCTTGGTCGGGAGCGAAAATCGACCAGCAGGGCAGTGCAACCGCAAAATAACGATCCCAGATAGGCACAAATATAATCGACCGAATTCGGGAAAGTAAGGATAACTCGATCGCCAGGCCGAATCCCCCTGGCAAGCAGAAACGAGGCAAATCGTCGGGCCCGGACGAGGATTTCAGAATACGTGTAAGGAATCTCATCGGGGTCCACCAGAAAAGCCTTATCCGGTAATCGCCTGGCGGTAGCTATGAAGTTTTCGGCAATATTCATTGATTAAAATCAAATCCCTGCGAACGGAGAATTTCCTTAAGATCACTGATTGCCCCCAATGAAGCCATTTCCTCGGGAAGCATCGCATAGCCGAACTCTTTCTCGATAGCTGCGGCGATGCTGACCGAAGCCAGGCTATCCCACGTCTCTATCTCATCCGGCCCGTAATCATCGCGATATTGGTCGTTGTCGATGAGGAGAACCTCCTCAAGTAAGTTTCGCAAGCGAATGTTGTTGTTCGATATCACATCAAATTCCCGTCAACAGCGGCCTATTCCGGCCATTTGATATCCGGATCGTCAATAAGTTCGACGTTTAATCCGGCTATATTCGGCAGGGCAAAGTTAAATCTAAAGTTTTTGATCCCAGCCTGCTTCTCCGCAGCAATAAACTTAATACCTTTCCGCTCGAGTTCCCTTTGCATTTCGGAAATATCTTTTGCGCAAAATGCTATATGATGTAAACCACCGCGCCGGCGATTAAAATTCTTCAGGACCCCTTTATGAGGGATCATGAAATGAATTTTGGCGCCGCCGCCGCAAGTCAGGAAGATGTTGGTTACATTGTACTTATCTATTTTTTCACGAGCCTCTTCCTCGAGCTCCAGGATCCGCTTAAATTCCTCGATTTGCTTTTCGTCGCGGGCCACGATTCCGATATGATGCAGAATCAGATTTTTCCCGAGCTTATTATTCGACATATATTCTCCCCGTTAATCTACCTTCGCAGCAGGCTGTAATTCAGCCGTCACCAGGCGGTTTTCATTTCAGCGATAGAGCTCAACCCTATAAAAATATCTAAAATTGTAAACCGCGAAATCAATAGATCAGGCTCCTCCGATTGTATATAAATATTTTCGAAATTTTTTTCAAGCCAAATTATTAATTATCGCTGATTCAGGAAACCTCTTGAATCAATTGGAGTTTATATAATCTTTTAAGGTGACCGATAGGTGATCAAGCGCGTTCATGAGGAAGACCGATTTTTAGAGTAATACTCAATTATTATGGGGCCAACGCGGAGGAGCATAAAATAGCCGACCTCGAGCTGCCGTTTCATTGATTCCAAAACTCGATTAATAGAATGTTCGGTCTTTACCGGCTGTGACCGGTGGCGGCCAAAAACATCTATTGAATAAACGGCGGCTAAATTTTAAATTTTGTATTATGAAGATTAAGTGCGGTCGGAACAAACCGAGATAGATTAACGAAATGGCGGCCGACGGGCGTCAGGTGTCGCATTACTCGCATAGCGCCGGGTAGGAAGCTTCACGGGAGGAATTATCAATGCTGAATTTTTTATTGAATATGGCCGGCAGGATAAAAAACAAAATCGAAATCGAGCGGAAACGCCGCAGGTGGGCAAATCTAAAGCGACTGGGAATGCATATCGGCAAGGGGGTGAACCTGCCGATGACCACTGGCATTGACACGCCGCACTGCTTCCTGATTTCCATCGGCGATAATTGCGGATTCGGCGACGAATGTATAATACTGGCACATGATGCCATGCCGAACGAATATCTGGATGCCACGAAAATCGGCCGCGTAACGATCCACGAATCCTGCCACTTCGGGGCCCGGACCGTTATTTTGCCGGGGGTATCAATCGGGCCGCGCTCGATTGTCGGATCCAACTCGGTGGTCGCAACCGATATCCCGCCGAATACGGTGGCTGCCGGCAATCCGGCCAAAGTGATTTGCACCATGGATGAATACCTTGAGCGGCACCGCCAAAAGATGAAAACCGCCCCGCAATTCCCGTATAAGGAATATGATTACAAGTATATCTCCAGGGAGAAGTTAAAGGAAATGCTGGCCAGGCTGGAAACCACAAGCGGCTATATTACAGGCGGCTATACCGCTATGGTCGAAGAGGGCGAATGCCTGGTGCGAACGGAATAGCGGGATCGTGAATAAACCCAAATTGGAGCTTTATAGGCAATGAAAACGCTGCTTTTGAAAGTTATCGATGGACTGCGGCTGTATCCTTTGTTTAACAAGTACACCAAAAACACGGCCACGATTTTTATGCTCCATAGCATCGCTGCTGATGACAATCACCATCAGGATGGCATCAGCCCGGGCCTACTGCGACGATATTTCGATTACCTGAAAAAGCATCGCTATAGAGTCGTGCCCCTGGCGAACTATATTAAGGCGCTCCTGAATCATGAAGATACCTACAAGACAGTGGTTTTTTCGGTAGATGACGGTTACCGAGATTTTTATCTGAATGCCTTTCCGGTGTTCCGGGAATTCGGCTACCCCGCGACGATTTTCATCACCAGCGATTTTATAGAAAAGAAGCTGTTCTTCTGGTGGGATACGATCGAGTATGCGATTAATTCCACATCCGCTAAGGAGATCGATCTGCAATTCATGGGCCGGGGGCGGGCGCCAATCGTCGATGCCAATCAGAAAAACGAGATTATCGGAGTGGTTACCCGGCATTGCAAAACTCTGATTAATAAAGATAAACTGAATCTGGTTAAGGGGCTGGTTGTGCAGCTTAAAGTCGATATTTCAAATCAGCCTGGCGGCAAATACGAACCGTTGAGCTGGAATGAAATTAAATTGATGCAGCAGCACGGCATAGATTTTCACCCTCATACCAAAACGCATCCGATAATTTCCAGCGTGCCGGTGGCCGAACAGAAAGAGGAAGTGACGGTCTCGAAAAAAGTCATCGAGGAGAAAACAGGCGCGACAGCCGATATATTTTGTTATCCCAACGGGCAATGGGGCGATTTCACTGAAGAGACGATCATGGAATTGAAGGCGGCCGGTTATATTGCGGCGGTTATGGGTGTGGACGGTTTTGATAACACCAAGTCCGACACTGACATGTTCAGAATAAAAAGGTTCGGCATCCCGTATGAACCTGAATTATTCAAACAATATATTTGCGGGCTGGAATTTTTCAAGCGCCGTTTCCTTGGGTAGATTTGCACAGGGGAAAAGGAATCTTTTGAAGGCAATTTGTGTCGGGTTTCTTGTTCGCTTTACTCACGGCGGAACCCGACGTACTGCTTTTGCCAAGGACATTTTGGCTGAATAGACCTGGGAAGCTCATAGTAAATAAGGTCTTGCCAAAAACAATAATCCCTTGTAATTTTCGCCAACATGTTATTGAACTTTACCAAAAAGCCGCGACAGACTGCCATCTTTGGCTGATCAACAACCTGTGGTCAAAATCGACATCGTTACATTCTTTGGGCGGCGATACGGAACCGTTATCGATTTCAATGCCGGAGGCCTGACCGAATGGGCTTAGCCATTTTTTCTTGGCTTGTCGTTGCGCTTAAGATCCTTAAGACCGACCTGAAATTCAACGTCGCCATAAGCGAATTATTCAGCGTCGCGTCGCTCCTTGGCGGTCTGTTATTTCTGCCATTCAGCAGGCGAAAATCCGCCGATTCCCTGATGAGGGCTCACCGGACCACCCGCAGGGTGAAACGCCAGATTCTGCTGGAGGAATTTTTGAGCAAATTCGGCTTGTTGAAAAAAGACCTGCTGCTGGCCGGTGTCCATTCCAAATATGATGATTCGAGCCTTTATCATAAGAGGATATTCAAGTTAAAGGAGAAAAAAGGCGAGGAGCGTGGAGTCCTGATAATCAGTTTTGACGTTTTCGGGCAACTTCGGGGCAAATACGATATCGAAAAGATCGCGCAGGACTATCATTTGGTCCTCGAACCGAGTTGGTCAGGCTATTGCACCCCGGAAATATTGCAGTTTCTTCATTTCGATAATTCGAAAGTAATCGTTCAGGCTGCTGAGAAATTAGATTTTGATTTCCTGGCCCGCCTTGGCGGCTCGCTGGTTCCGGTCGATATCGGTTCAAGTGACTGGGTTGATGATAACGTATTCAATAATCTCAATCTTGAAAAAGAATATGACTGCATCATGGTCGCTCTGTGGGCCGATTACAAGCGGCATCACGTGCTATTTCGGGCCATAAGGCAAATCGCCGATCCGAAGTATAAAGCCTGCCTGGTGGGGGTTCCCTGGAGCGGGCGAACGCGGCAGGATATCGAGGAAATTATAGGCTATTACGGCATCAGGGACAACATCGAGATTTTCGAACGTATTCTGCCGTCGGAAGTTAATATTCTATTGAACAAATCGAAAGTAAACGTCCTGCTTTCGCTTAAGGAGGGCGCTAATCGGAGTATTTTCGAGGGATTTTTCGCAAACGTGCCAGGTATCGTTTTGCGGGAAAATCGCGGCGTGAATAAAAACTATATCACTGACAGTACCGGGCGACTGATCCACCAGGGGGAACTGAAGAATACGCTTATATGGTTCAGGGACAGATATGTAGATTTTCACCCCCGGGAATGGGCCCTTCAGAATATATCCTGCAGGGTATCCACCGCGAAATTGGAAGAAAAATTAAGATTAATCGCGCGGCAATTCGACGAGCCCTGGAGCGCACCCATTGCCGTCAAAGTAAACCGTCCGGAATTCGAGTACTACGATGATAATACCGGCCTGACCAAATTCGAGCTGGAATCTTATTCGCTGGCCCGGGCCGCGGCTGGGGAAAAAGGATTTATCACAGGCTGAGGCGGTCGCAGACGCGGCCGATGGTGAGAGAAAATTTGATCATGATACACTGCATTGTCAGAGCGAAAGCAGGCCGATGAAATCGATGATGAAGAGGATCTTGTTGTTTTTAGCCTTGCTGGCGGTTTTGCCATTGGTGGTGATCACCTGGCTGACGGTCAAGATTATCGGCGGCGATACCGCCAAAAAAATATTTATCTACTGCGGCGAGATCCTGTCGATCTGTCCCACTTTAATCGGCATGTATTTCCGCAAAGCTTACTACTGGGCGACCTGCACCGGCGTTTCCCCCGACGTGCATATTTTGTTTGGCTGCATGCTGGCACACCGGGAAGTGACAATTCGTAAGGGCGTGATCATCGGTCCCTATACCTTTATCGGGTACGCCGATATCGGCGAAAATGTGTTGTTCGGCGGCCGCGTCTCGGTGATCTCCGGTAAGTATCAACACGGGCGTCCCGATCAGAGAATAGCGCAGCAGGAAGTCGAAGAGCAACATGAAGTGATTTATATCGGCAAAAATTCGTGGATCGGTTCGGATGTCGTCATCCTGGCCAATATCGGCGATAATTGCACGGTCGGGGCCGGCAGCGTGGTATTAAAGGACGTTCCGGAAGGGACAACCGTGCTGGGCAATCCGGCCCGCAAAGTGAATATGTAATTTATCATTGACTTATATCGAAAAGGAGACTGATGATGACAACGCTTTTGAAAATTATCCTGGTTTTATCGCTGATAGTCAACCTGCTGGCGATCTGGGGCCTATTTCACTATGTAATGTACGGCGGCTCGCCTTTAAGCGAGCTCAAGCGGAAGATCCTCGGAGGCCCCAGGCCCGCGGGGGCCGTGCCCTATGAAGAAGAGAACGCCAGAATAAAAAAAGAAGTGGCTGAGGGCAAATTGGATTCTCTGCGGGTGGTCTTTTACGGCGCCTCCATCACCCACAGCTGGGACCTCGAAAAATATTTTCCCGAAATCCACCCCGTCAATCGGGGTGTCGGCGGATTTGTCCAGGACCTGGTGATAAAATTCAAAAGCAACGTTCTTGATTTGAAACCGAAGGCGGCCGTGATCAAGCTATGTTCGATCAATTTTCGACCGCAAATTTCCATGTATATGCTCAAAGACGGGGTGGCAATGATGGTCAATATGGCCAGGAACGTCGGCATAACCCCGATAATCACTACCGTGATCCCGGCCGGCAAACCGGCGGCGCATATCGGCGATTTCAACGTGGCCGATTCGCTGGTCGCCTTCAACGGTTGGGTGCGCGAATACGCCGCGCAAAATTCAGTGGTACTGATTGATTATGCGAAGGCGATTCAGGACGAAAACGGCTTTTTGCCGCACGATTGCTCAATCGATCCCGTGCATATCAATGATAAGGGTTATGACATCATTGCTGAGGCGGCAAAACCGGTCGTCTATGGCGTGGCCGGAATCAGGCAGTAAAACAAATTATATGAATTCAGACCGTGGTGAAAACGGAATAATATGAAAATCCTGGTGGCCGCGCCAAGGCCCTTATTTCCAGTCGAAACAGGACTCGAACTCAGGGTCTATAATTTGCTCAAGCCGCTATGTTCAAAGCACGAAATTTCGCTGGTTTGCTTTGCTCCGGCAGATGGCCCATCGGGCATAAATGCGGAATTGAAAACGCATTTCAAAAGAATCGAACTGGTGCAGCCGGATGTTCGGGGCAGGTCGCGGTCAGGACCGTTGGGCAGAATTCGCGAATGGTTCTCGCCGTCGGACGTGCCGCTGGGCGATCTCAGCGCCTCTCTCAACATGAAAGAAAAGGTCCGAACTCTGGCCGAAAGCGGCCAATTCGATCTGGCGTTGATCGCCAGCCCGTTCATGGTCAACTACTTCCTTGCTATTAACAATCTAGCGATTGTTTTTGACGCCATAGATGACACCTCGCTTTTGTTTCGAAGAGATATCGGGCTTGCCGGCAGTTTTCCGGCAAAAGCACGAGCGATCAAGGATTGGCTGATAATCGGGAAAGTCGAACGGAAGTTTTATGGCAGATTCAAGGAAATAGTTTTAAGTTCTCCAATCGATGCGCAGATAATGAAAAAATTATGCCCGAAATCGACCATCACGGTTATCGGGAATGGGGTTGATGCAGCTTATTTTGATTCGAATTACTCCGAACCTGAAAGGCCAACGCTGATTTTTTCCGGAGTGATGAACTATGGTCCTAATATCCTGGCTGCGAAATATTTCTGCAATTCGATATTCCCGCTGATTCTAAAAAGGATTCCGGAGGCGAACTTGCTGATCGTCGGCAGAAATCCGGCCGAGGAGGTCATGGCGCTCGGCAAAAATCAGCGCGGGGTCGAAATAACGGGAGAGGTCGCGGATATCCGGCCATATATTGGCCGGGCCAACATCTATGTTTGCCCGTTAATTTCCGGAGCCGGCATCAAAAATAAAATCCTTGAGGCCTGGGCCTCCAGCCGAGCAGTAGTGGCCACAAGCCTAAGTTGCGAGGGGATCGATGTGACACCCGAGGATGATGTTTTGGTAGCCGATGAGCCAGTGGCATTCGCGGAGGCGGTGATCAAATTGCTTGGCGATTCAAGGCTACGCAGGGATCTGGCTGCCAAAGGGCGAAATAAAGCCCTTCGCCTATATAATTGGGAATTAAAAGCGATGGAGCTGGAAAAGGTATTTTGGAGAGCGGCCGATAAATAAAATGATCATTGAGCCTAAAAATTCGGTCGGAGGACAATCGATGCTCAGTCGCACTGATTGCCAGGAATAATGTTCGGCATTATTAAAAGCGTTGCAAAGCACACGATAATTTACGGCGTTTCGGATATGCTCAGCCGGATGGTCGGCTTTCTGATGATTCCTCTTTATACCCACTATCTGACACCCTCAGACTATGGCACTCTGGAGTTGCTCGATCTCACGACCTATGTCGTGGCGCTTTTTTTGGCGATGGGCATTTCGCAGTCGGTGGTAAGATTCTATTACGAGTACGAAGACGTGGAAAAGAAAAAGCAGGTAATCAGCGTAGCTCTGATCACGATCTGGACGGCTTCCGTAATCGCGTTGGCATTTTTGACAATTTTTGCGAAGCAGATCTCGATTGTGGTGTTTAGATCGCCCGACTATTTCCGCTTATTCAATATCATCTTTGTCACGCTGGTAATCGGGCTGAGCAACGAAATTCCGCTGACCGTCATGCGGATCGAGCAAAAATCGGTGCTATTCGTTTCGATTAGTCTGACTAAATTGGTGCTTACACTGTCGCTGAACATCCTGTTTATCGTTAAATTTAAGATGGGCGTGCTGGGGATCCTGGTCAGCGGCTTGATCTCGGCCAGTATTGCCGGCCTGTTTCTCCTGATTTATACTCTGCGAAGAGTCAAATTATCATACTCATTCAGCCTGCTTTCGAACATGCTTAAATACAGCCTCCCCTTGATGTGGAGCTGGTTCGGGATGTTTGTGCTCAATTATGGCGATCGCTTTTTGCTGCAGCGACTAACCACGCTCTCGGACGTAGGAATATATTCGCTGGCCTACAAATTCGGAATTTTGCCCAACGTCTTGATATTAAGCCCTTTTCTTATGATCTGGGCGCCCAAGAGATTTGACTTACTTAAGGAACCGAATGCCCAAAGCATCTATTCTGTAATTTTCACTTATTTCATGTTTCTGGAGCTTTATATAGGTCTGGGCATCGGCGTACTGATCAAGGATGTCTTAAAAATCGTCGCCGATCCCAGCTTTCATCAGGCGTATCAATATGTGATCCTGATAGTCATGGCCTATATCATTTACGGCGCCTATATCTATGTGCAATTCGGCATTCATGTCGAAAAGCGAACCAAGCACCTCGCTTTCGCCACCTTGATCGGGGCGGGGATAAATGTGCTGGCCAATTTCCTTCTGATCCCTCGCATTAATGTCTGGGGCGCAGCGCTGTCGACCTTTATAGCCTTCACGTTTTTGTTGATCTATATATATGTGCCATCGCAAAAGCTCTATCACGTTCCGTACGAGATAGCTCGTCTGGTAAAGATGACCGTCGTTGCGGCAGTGCTCTATGTGATCGCTCACTTCATAAATCCCGAAAACATAGTCCTTTCCCTGATCGTCAAGTTCAGCATTGCTTTTTCTTTTCCCCTGGTATTATATCTTACAAGATTCTATACGTCTCGGGAGCTGGCGAAGCTCTCCGAAATTAGAAAGCAGGTATGTAACCTGTTTAAAGCCAAGCTGGGCGTGCGGGCGGATTAGGGCGTGATTCGAGTTTCAAGTAAAATTCCGATCGAAAAAAACTCAGGTGGCCGGGGCCGATGACGTTAATCGAAAAAGATAGCAGAACCGAGGCAAACGAGAAGCCGGCTCATCTCCAACTCGGGCGCCGACCGATAGTAACCTTCGCGCAGATCGCCGCAGCCGGTCTGCTGGTCGTCACGGTTGTTATAGGTTTTATCTTACCTCGATTGCCGGCGAAAATGCAGTACGCTCTCACTCTGGCGGTGCCCGGTGCGATCATGGGGATAGCTATCGTCCTGAACCCATTTATCGGTGTATGCGCATATTTTATGTATGATTATACTCGCCCGGATTATTTTATACCCGCCCTACAATCTTTAAAACTGGCCATCCTGATTGAAGCGCTGACTCTGGGATCGGCGATATTCTATTATGTGAAGAAGAACAGACGGCTAAACCGACATTATTTCAGCATCGTCTATCTGATCTTCTTGTTCGTAATGGGGCTCGGGACCATCACGGCCATGAATAATCGCTATGCCTACGATACGTTTCAGTTGATCCTGGTGAATTTCGTGATTTTCCTTATCGCTACGAACGTCGTGGATTCGTTCAAGCGTCTGAACATATTGATCTGGATTTTGCTGATCATAAATACATTTTTTGCCGTGAAAGGCATTCAGACGGGCGGTCTTGTGGGCGGTAGCCTCATGGGTGATGAAAACGACTTCGCGCTCGCTCTCAATATAATGATCCCCTTTGCGTTTTTCTTATTTATCAATACGCCCACCAAGCTTAAAGGATTAATCGGCCTGGCGATGTTGAATTTTTTGACTCTGGGGGTGGTATCGAGCCTTTCCAGAGGCGGCTGGGTCGGTTTGGTGGCGGTGCTTGGTTATTGCTTTGTCATGTCCAAGCGAAAAATGCTCAGCCTGGGTATAGGTGTGGTCCTGGCATTGGCAGTCGTTTTTTTCGCCCCGCCGGCCTACTGGGCAGAAATCAAAACGATTACCAATCCGGAAGAATCCACGGCGCAAAGCCGCCTGCATTACTGGGAAGCTGCCTGGCGCATGTTTGAGGCCAATCCCCTGATCGGTGTCGGCGGCGGCAATGGCACTGTGCGCATGCCGGAGTTCGTGAGGGATATGGGGGATTCCTCCCGGCAATGGGGCAGGACGTTTCATGGGACTCTTCCCCAGGTGATGGCCGAACTCGGTGGAATGGGCCTGGCCAGTTATTTACTTATGACATTTCTGGCATTAAGATATCTTTACAAAATATTAAGAAGTAATCATGGGGAATATGATGAAGATGCCAAGCGGTTCGCCAATTCCATAATGGGGGGGATTATCGGCTTTATGGTCACTGCGATTTTTTTGTCGACCGCCTATTATCCGCACCTCTGGACGATGTTCACTCTAACAATAATCCTTGTTTTTCTCACCCGTGACGCCGCGCGGGTGAGGGCCGCGGCCGAGCAGGACCTTCCTGAAGCCTCGTTCGCCTCAATAAACCAGACAGCGTAGCGGGGGTTGCTGACAAGCGGGCTTTATGATACGGATTGTCGAACTTGCCCCCGATTTGGCTCCGGGCTGGTCCAATTATGTGGCCGAAGCGCCTGCGGCCACAATTGCCCACGAGTTGAATTGGTCCAGGGTCATGAGCGATGGCCTCGGTCATCGACCGCTTTATCGCCTGGCCATCGATGATGACAGAGTCGTTGGGGTTTTGCCGATGGTCCTAATTAAAACTTGGTGGCAAACTCGCTACCTTATTTCACTGCCCTGGATAGATTACGGGGGGGTGCTGGCTGATAATGGCGAAGTTGAGGCCATGCTTTATGAGGAAGCTCGCCGCCTGACGAAGGAAATGAAGGCTAAATTCGCCGAATTCAGGACCGCAACAGCCGGCGCTTTCAATTTGGCCCTGCTTAAAAATAAAGTCACGTTTCTGCTAAAACTGGCAGACGACCCGGATGAAATCTGGAAAGGCTTTGATGCCAAGCTCAGAAATCAGATAAGGAAAGCCGAAAAATCGGATTTGGAAACCGCATTTGCAGGAATCGAGGGCTTGCCTGAATTTTATAAAGTATTCGCTTATAACATGCGCGATTTGGGCACGCCGGTATGGGGCTATGGTTTCTTCAAATCGATCCTGGAATCGTTTCCCGAAACGGCCAGGATTATTCTCGTAAAAAAAGGCAACCTAACCATTGCGAGCGGCCTCGTGCTGCGGTTTAAGGATCGTCTATATGTGCCATCTGCATCAGCTTACAGGAGTTTCTTGAAGTATTGTCCGAACCATGCGCTATATTGGGCCGTCATCAAAAAAGGCTGCGAGGAGGGCCACAAATTATTCGATTTTGGCCGCTCCGCTATTGATTCCAGCACTTATAAATTTAAGATTCAATGGGTGCCCCAGCCCACCCAGCTAACCTGGCAATACTATCTCTGGCGCATCGGGGAAATTCCGGCAATAAACCCACATAATCCGAAATATCGGCTGTTTATTAATATGTGGCAAAGGCTGCCTTTGCCCATCGCTAATTTCCTGGGTCCGAAATTGATAAAAAATTTCCCATGACAGATTCATCGATCATGATATTCATATTCAGGCCTTCAGGGTAAGCCGATGTTGCACCTCCAACCTCCGGCTGGCATCCCGATTCAATTCCGCCAACTGGCGAAAATTATCGGCCTGGGCTTTTCAAAAGCTCCATGTGCGGAAAGCTTCCTTGCCAGAGTCAGGACGGATATGGCAGTGCGGCACTGCTATTTACTTAGCTCCGGGCGGGCGGCGCTGGTAGTGGGATTGCGGGCACTGGCTCAAGTCGATCCTGCCAATCGAACCGAAGTCATAATGCCTGCTTATACCTGTTTTACGGTGGCGGCATCGATAGTGCGGAGCGGTTTGACCATTCGTCTGGTGGATATCGATCCCTCGACGCTTGATTACGACTATGGCGAATTTGCCAAAATAGATTTTGCCCGAGTCCTGGCCATAATTGGCTGCAACATGTTCGGGATATTGAGTGATTGGCCGAGGCTTCGCCAGATTGCTCAAGATCGGCAAATTTATTTAATTGACGACGCCGCACAATCGATGGGTGGCAGGTTGGCGGGCCAGGCTTCCGGCACTTTGGGCGATATCGGCTTTTACAGTCTGGGGCGGGGCAAAAATATGACAGCTTATGGTGGTGGCATATTGCTTACCGATGATGATAACCTGGCGAAGCTGATAGAGGGTCACGTGGCAGGTTTTAAGGATTCCGGCGTGCTGGCAGCGGCTGGCATAATGGCCAAGCTCATTTTATATAGCCTGTTTTTAAGGCCATGGCTTTATTGGCTGCCGGCATCGCTCCCCTTTCTCGGGCTGGGCGAAACTGAATTCGAACCGGAATTCGATTTGAGCTTGCTTGGTACAGTTCAAGCTTGCGCCGCATCGGTCATTTATGACCATCTGGCGGAATTTGGCAAAATAAGAGCGACCAATGCCCGGAAAATCGCCACGGCGATTGCCGGTTTAGATCAATACAGCATCCCCGGCTTAAAGCAAGATGACTTACCCAACTATTTGCGGTTGCCGGTTTTGATGCCGAATCGCCTTGAACGGGACAGGGCGATTATCGAGTTGAAGAAAATCGGCATCGTGGCCAGCCATATGTACCCCTCGACAATCAGTCGGATTTCGGGCATCGGCGAATATCTCGTCTGTAATAGGGTAGATTATCCCGGGGCTCAGCAGGTTGTCGATTGTCTGCTGGCGCTGCCCATCCATCCTTATATGACTGATTCAGATATAAACAAGATGGTAGCTTATTTGCGCGGAAAACGATGAGGTGGCGGGGATGCGACGATTGTTCAAATACTTGATCGCCATTTTCTTTTATTATTCCGGCTTGCTGACGATTTATGCCTATTTAAAAAACCGCAGAGGGCGAGGCAATAATCCGATAATACTGATGTATCATCGGATCTTGGATGATAATCGAAAAGGCCAGGCCGAAATCCAGCCCGGCATGTGCACGACCCAATCGGTTTTCGACGGTCAGATGAAATTCATCGCCCGGCGTTATCGACCGATCTCTTTTGGCGGGCTTGTTGATATGAAAAGAAAGAAAGATCCGATGCCGCCGCGGACGATGGCGATCACTTTCGACGACGGCTGGCAGGATAATTATCAAAATGCTTTACCCGTATTGAAAAACCATAATGTTCCAGCTATCATTTTTCTGGCCACGGACCTGCTTGAGGCAAAAAGGCTGCCGGTATTTCTCGACGTAAGCTTACTTCTGGCCGAGGGCGATATCTGGCCGGATAGAGCGGTTGCAATATTCAAAGAAGTAGCCAGAGAAAATAACCTGGTCGGGAACGTCAAAAATCTTGACGATAGGCGACTCGAATCGATCAGCTCCAGCGCTGTCCGCTTCATGGAAACGCTGATGCTTCTGGACTACCGATATATCGGTATAATCGCCGAACGGATGAAAAAGGCGGCCGGCATCGATGATTCTGCCTGGGCCGGTCAAAGATGGTTGCTCAACTGGGACGAAATAAGCGAGATGATGCGGTACAAAATTGAATTCGGCTCACACGGGCAATCACATGATTTGTTAATTCATTTGCCTCCGGACCAAATCAAAAGTGAACTGGCCGAATCGAAAAGGATATTGGAAAGCCGCCTCGGCAGGCCGGTGCTTTACTTTTCCTACCCGAACGGTGATCATAACGCCGAAATCAGGAAACTGACCGAAGAAGCGGGCTACCTGGCGGCAACAGCCATCTTCAAAGATACACTTCCCGGTGAACAGGCGGACTTATTTGCTCTGCGGAGAATCGGTATCAGCGAAGGTTCGGCGTTAGGCCCTGCCGGGCATTTTTCCAAAGCCGTTTTTGCCTGTTTGATTGAAGGGCTGTTTTGAGAGAACATGTGAGTTTGGCGGTCGATATGGATTTCCCGGCCGCTTGGGGCAGGCTTAGTGAGAGCGATAAATCGAGTGGCGAACAGGATAGAGTTGGCTAAGGTTCTGGTACTGGATGGCCGGCAGCGATCGACTCTGGCAGTCGTGCGGTCGCTGGGCCGGCGCGGCATCGAGGTGGTCGTCGGTGAAGACAGGTTTCCCTGCCTATCTTCCAGCTCGAAATATTGCCGGGGCACATTTCAATACGCATCAGCCAGTGCGGCTCCGCAGGATTTTATGCGTGATCTTGAACGCGAACTGCAGCGCCACGAATATAAAATGCTTCTTCCCATGACCGACATGACCACCTACCTGACCGCGGCCAACTTCGATAGATTGTCTGCTTTGACTATGATCCCCATGGCCAATAAGGACCATTACTTTCAATCGATCGACAAAAGCGAAGTAATCACGCTTGCAGAAAAATTGGGCATACCCACCCCGAAAACTTATTTTATCAATGGCATCGAGGACGTCAAAAAATTGACGTTGATCTATCCGATGGTCATTAAATCAAGGCAATCGAAATATCTCAAGGATGGCAAGTGGGTCGAAGCGGGAGTGGATTATGCTTACAATCTTGATGAATTGATAGGCAAACTCGGTCGTTGGAATTCTTCATTGCCGCTGCCTTTGCTGCAGGAAAGAATCACCGGGCCGGGCGAGGGCGCCTTTCTATTGTTCAATTATGGTGAGCCGCGGGCGATTTTTTTTCACCGCCGAATCCGGGAAAAGCCTTTGTCCGGGGGCGTAAGCGTGCTGAGAGAAAGCATCGCGGTCGATCCGCACCTGCAGGACTATTCGATCAGGTTGCTGAAGGCTTTGAAATGGCATGGGGTCGCCATGGTGGAATTCAAACATGACGAAAAAGATAATCTGCCTAAGGTAATGGAAATCAACGCCCGTTTCTGGGGATCACTGCAATTGGCGATAGACGCCGGTGTGGATTTCCCCTATATGCTGTACCGGATGGTAGACGAAGGCGACGTGGAGACGCAATTTGGCTATCGGACCGGTATCAAGACAAGGTGGCTCCTGGGCGACGTTGATATCCTGGTGGCCCGGTTATTTAAACCTGAATCTCAACTGCGCCTTCCCCCTGGATACCCCGGCAGGCTGAAATCGCTCTGGGAATTCTGCAAAATTTATCAGCCGGGCACAAAATATGAAATCGAAAAATTGACTGACCCGGGACCCTTCTTCAATGAATTCAAAGAGTGGTTTTGGCAGCTTTTGGGGAGATGATAAAAAGTGACCGGACTGCGTAGGGCAGAGGGAGCGGCTGATTTTGTCCCGCAATAAACGCCTGAAGGGCACAATTCATATGCACACGACGCTGTCCCACGATGGTACGATGTCGCTTGAGGAATTGGCCGATTTTTTAAAAACCAGAGGCAGCGATTTTATCGCCGTCACCGATCATTCCTATGATATCGATCAAGCTGTCATAGACGCCCAGGTGGAAAGAGCCGGCCAGCTTTCCACCTCTGATTTTCTGATTCTGCCGGGGATCGAATTCAGATGCCATGATTCGATAGACATTCTCGGCTACGGCGTAACCAGAACCTGCGATTCGGACGATCCGGTTACGATTATCAAACATATCAAAAGCCATGGCGGGGTGGCGGTTTGGGCGCACCCCACCGTTAAAGAATATCCGATCGACAGGGAATGGATCGAGAGGCTGGACGGATTCGAAATCTGGAACAGCGGCAACGAAGGCAAGCTGATGCCGCAAATCAGGACTCTGAAGAAGTACTGGCGGCTGAAAAAATGGAATCTGCAGCTGAAGGCTTTTTGCGGCCTCGACCTTCATCGCAAATCGACCTATGATGCGGTGTTTATTGAGGTGGAAGCTGGCGGCCGGAACGAGATTCTGGCCGCCTTGGCGCGCGGGGATTATGTATCGCGCGGCCGCTTGTTGAGACTCAATTCGATGGCCGAAATCAATCCATTTTACCTGATGTTCATTTATGGTGTCAGATATCTGTTGAGCGCGGTAAGGTGGTTCAGGGATAAATCGAAGATATGAGCAAGAAATTCAATGTCCTTCTAATGATCGAAACCAGTGGTCCCGGCGGCGCAGAGACCGTTTTATTCAATATCGCCAAAAACCTCGATCGCGCTCGCTACAATCCCCGAGTGGTTTTATTCAAGCCGGGCTGGTTCAAAGGTCTTCTGGAGGAAAACGGCATCGTGACCGAGATTATTCACAGCCGGCGCGCCTGGGACATTTCGTTTCTATATCGGCTTCTCGGTTATTGCCGGCGCAATAAGATCGAATTGATTCATGGGCATCTGCCGGGCGCGAACTTATATGGCAGTCTGGCGGGAGCGCTTATGGGGATTCCGGTAATCGCGACTTTGCATAACGAGTTTTTGATACCCGGCAGCACGGAGCGCCATAATTGGATAAAGCATTTTTTGATCCGCCGTCTGACGAACAAACTGGTCGTGGTGGCGGATTTTATGCAGAGTGATTATATTAAAAAGGGGAAATTTCCGCGGGCTAAGTTAACCACAATATATAATGGAATTCACATGGGCGACCCCACAGGGCTGCGCGATCCTGACAGGCTGCGTCAAGAGCTGAATCTAAAAAAAGACGATCTTGTGGTTGGCAACGTGGCCAACCTCAGACCGCCAAAAGGCCAGAAATATCTGATTGAGGCGGCCGCCATTATCTGTCAACGGTTGCCGCAGGCGAAGTTTTTGCTGATCGGCCAGGGCGGCGGGCATTTGAAGGAGGAGGCCGAACGACAGATCGCGAATCTCCAGCTGCAGGAAAACGTAAAGTTGCTCGGATTCAGAGAAGACGTCCCTGAACTGCTACGGCTGTTCGATATTTTTGTGTTGCCTTCAACTTCCGAAGGGCTGCCGATGTCGATCGTCGAGGCCATGGCGGCAGCCAAACCGGTCGTGGCCACCAGGGTAGGTGGTTTACCGGAAATCGTAACGGATGGTGATAACGGCTATTTAGTAGAACCGGCAAACGTCGCCGCGCTTGCGGAAAAACTGCAGATTCTCCTTCAGAGTAAGGAACTCAGAACCTGCCTGGGTCAACGAGGAAGGCAGATCGCCAGCGAAAAATTCTCTCTTGAAACCATGATAAAACAATACCAGGAATTGTACGAAAAGGTTCTAAACCGATAAAACCAGAATGATAATCGTAATTTTCTGGCTCACGCTATCGCTGATTATATGGACCTATTTCGGCTACCCGCTGGTCTTAAAACTGCTGTCGTATTTCCATCCAAAGTCCCGGCCGCCTGAGGATTACTATCCGGATACCAGCCTTATAATTACCGCGTATAATGAAGAGAAAAAAATAACCCAGAAATTGGAAAATACGCTGGCTCTGGATTATCCGAAAGAAAAATTGGAGATAATCGTTGTTTCCGATGCCTCGACCGACAAAACTGAGGAGATAGTTCGGACCTTCAAAGGCCGCGGTGTCAGCCTCCTGACGATCCCCGAGCGGCACGGCAAACATTATGGGCAGGGCCGCGGCATCAAAAATGCTCGAGCAGAAATCGCCGTCCTCAGCGACGCCACAACTTTTCTTGAACCCGATTCGGTGAGAAAAATTGTCCGCAATTTTGCTGATCCGAAAATAGGTTGTGTTTCGGGACACGACATGATCCGTTCGGACGACCGGGAACTGCCCGGAGAAGGCTTTTATGTAAGATATGAAATGATGCTGCGGTCGCAGGAGAGCGGCTTTAATTCGCTGGTCGGGGTTTCCGGCTGCTTTTTTGCCGTGCGCAAGCGCCTCTGCGGCGATTGGATCGACAATATGTCCAGCGATTTTTATATGCCGATCGTGGCCTACATGAATGGCCTGCGGACGATCCTGGACGAAGAAGCCGTTGCTTACTATGAGGTGTTGGCCGAACCCGAAAAGGAGTTCATCCGCAAAGTTCGAACCATTGTTCATGGCCTGGAGGTTCTGGCACGTTTCAAGACGATATTAAACCCCTTCAAATATGGCGTTTTCGCCATGCAGATGTTCAGCCATAAGTTGTCAAGATGGCTTGTGCCTCTATATCTGATTCTATTTTTCTGGGCCAACCTGCTGCTGGCTGGTCAGAATAATTTTTATCTGGTGTGTATGATTCTACAAATATTGTTTTATGCCCTGGCTTTGCTGGGGAAAGTATTCAAGCGGCTTAAGGATTCGCCCTTATTTAGAATTCCGATATTTTTCGTTATGGTGAATTATTCCATTCTTGTTGCCTGGCATTATTTCCTGATAGGCAGGGAATTCGTCCTATGGGAACCGACCGAGAGATAAAAGTCTGTCATTTGATCTCCGGCGATCTCTGGGCGGGCGCCGAAGTGCAAATGTTTACCCTGGTGCGGGGCTTGAGAAAGGTCCCGGGCTTGAGCCTTTCGGCGGTGATTTTAAATGAAGGGAAATTAGCCGCGAAGCTGCGGGAAGAGGCCTTTGATATCACGGTTATTGATGAGAGCGAGCACGGCTTTTGGGAAATTTTGAAGCAGCTGCGAAAAACTCTTGCCGGGCGGAATATCGACATAATTCATTCTCATCGGTACAAGGAAAATATCCTGGCCGGCATGCTGAAAAAAAAAGGCGGCGTAAAACATCTGGTGCAAACAGTGCATGGGCTTCACGAAAAGCTGAGCGGGATCAGAAAAATCAAGATGGCGATGACTTCGAAAATAAATTACTATTATGCCAGGCGCTATTTCGACAGGATAGTGCCGGTGTCTTTCGATATCAAGAGCGGATTGGGCAGATATCTGGATCAATCGAAAATGATAGTGATTCATAATGGCGTCGATACCGACTCGCTGCAGGTCAACGGGCCGGCAGCGGAACTGAAAGCCGAGCTCGGCATTAAGGCCGGCCAGCCAGTTATCGGCACGGCCGGTCGATTGGTGCCGATTAAGGGCTATGATATTTTTATCGATATGGCAAAATCGATTCTCGATATGCGGCCGGACGCGGTGTTTTTGCTGGTAGGCGACGGGCCCCTCAAACAAGAGCTTCAGGATAAAGCCGAAAAGCTGAATATAATCCGCAGCCTAAAATTCCTGGGCTTCAGGGATGATATTATGGATCTGCTCAATTGCCTCGATCTGTTCGTGATAACTTCGCATCATGAGGGTATTCCGATGGTGCTGCTGGAGGCCATGGCCCTGAAAAGGGCGATAGTCGCGACCGCCGTGGGGGGCGTTAATGAGATCATTGAAAACGGCAAATCCGGTAGCCTGGTTAATCCCGGCGACGCCGGCGCACTGGCCGCCGCCTGTCTGGCGATTCTCGGCGATGTAAACCGCCGGCATACCCTGGAAGTCGGGGCGGCAGACAGAATCAGCGAGGAATTTTCCATTGAAATTCAGACTCGCCGAATGTCTGATCTTTATCGGAAAGTGGTAGCGTGAAGATTCTGATTATCGCCCACAAGATGCCCTATCCGCCGCGGGGCGGCGCAACGCTGCGCAACTACAACCTCCTCAAAGAATGCGCCAGGGATAATGACATCCATCTGCTCACATTCACTCAGGAGCCTTATCTGCGCGATCCCGTGCGCATGCAAGCAAGCATCGATCACCTCAAAAAATTTTGCCGTGAAGTTCAGGTATTCAAAATCCCGACCGATAGCAACCGGATAAGCTGGTATTTATTGCTGTTATTTAATATTTTTTCGTTAACTCCGTATTCCGTCTGGCGTTTCTGGTCGAGCAAAATGGCCAGGGCTGTCAAGGCGCAAATCAAGCAGCACGATTTCGACCTCGTAGAAATCGGCTGCATTTCCCTGGTCAGATATGCACGTTTGACGCCGCGTCTGCCGAAGCTTATGATTCATCATAACATCGAATCGCAGCTCCTTTTCCGAAGAAGCAAAACCGCCAGTAATCTTTTGATCCGACTTTATCTGGCCTTTCAGGCATATAAAGTCAGGCGGCTCGAGAAGAAGGCGGCCCGCGATTTTGATCATCATACCACGGTTTCCGAGCTTGATAAAAAAACTCTTCTCGATCTTTGCCCGGGAATTAATGTCACGGTGGTGGATAATGGGGTTGACACGGATTACTTTGCGCCCTCGTTACAACCGTCCGATCAGAACACGCTGGTTTTTGCGGGCGCCATGGCGTGGTATCCGAACTCCGACGCCATGATTTATTTTGCCAGGGAGATCTGGCCATTGTTAAAAAAAGATTTTCCGCAAATTAAGATCAATGTAATCGGCGCCAGCCCTCCCCGGGAACTCGCTGAACTAAGCCGTACCGATCCTGCTTTTAATTTGTTGGGTTTCGTCGATGACGTCCGCCCATACGTTGCCCAGGCGGCGGTCTACGTGGTGCCAATCACGGTCGGCGGTGGCACTCGCCTGAAGATCCTCGACGCGATGGCGATGGGCAAAGCCATAGTCAGTACATCGATCGGCTGTGAAGGGATCGAGGTGGAAGACGGACGCGAAATAATCGTGGCCGATTCGCCTGAGGAATTCGCCGAAAAAGTCGGCTGGCTTTTACGTAATCCCGGACAGACCAAAACTTTAGGCGTAAATGCCAGGCAAAAGGCGCTCGAGGTTTATAGTTGGAAGAAAATTGCGCCTGAACTGACTGATGTCTACGCCAAGCTTGCACGAATGAAGCGGCGGCCTGAGCAGGCAACAAAGGGCGTTGATTGAAAAGGGGCGTTTAATTCGCCATGAACGAAAAGCAATCGGTCATACTGATGGCGGTCGGCGATGTCATGCTTGGCGATTTGCCCTCGAGCTTTGGTTTCGGAGTCGGTTCCCTGATCAAAAAATTCGGGCCGGCGTTTCCGTTCGAATTGTGCCGGGATGCACTGAGCAAAGGTGATATCGTATTCGGCAATCTAGAGGCGGTGCTTTCAAAATTCGATAGGCGCCGGGATAAATTCGACCAGATTATCCTTCGGGGTCAGCCGGAAGCGATATCAGGATTGGCTGCGGCTGGTTTTAATATTGTGGCGCTTGCCAATAATCATATTATGCAACATGGGCAAAAGGGGCTTGAAGATACTATCGCACTTTTATCGGAAAAGCGGATTGGATTTACCGGTATCCGCATCCCCGAAAAAAATATTTCGAATGGTCATGTAATCGATAAGAAGGGATTGAAGATAGGTTTCCTGGGCTATAATTTCCGGCCCGAGCAATATTTCACCGGTCCGCCGCCATATGTCGCTGGAGATATTGAAATTATTAAAGCTGATATTTTAAGCTTTAGATCATTTTGCGATCTAATAGTCTTGTCGTTGCACTGGGGGGACGAATTCATCGATTTTCCCTCGCCGGACCAGGTTGCGCTGGCTCACGAACTGATCGATTCGGGAGCCGATATAATTCTCGGCCATCATCCGCATATATTACAGGGGATCGAACTTTATAAGGGCAGAATCATCGCTTATAGTCTGGGGAATTTCCTATTCGATATGTTTCAGGAGCGCTTCAGAAAATCAATTATCCTGAAACTAATCGTCAGGGGGAGCGATAAAATCGACTATGAGATCATCCCTGCATGGATCAATAAGCGGTCCCAACCGGAAATCATGAAGGGCGAACAGAGAGAGGCGTTATTAAAGCACATGGATGCGCTATCGCGAAAAATCGACGGAAATCATAGCGAGCAATACTATCGACAGACATTGGCGGATGAAAACCGCCGATTTCGCCATGAAATTTATCTGCACTATCTAACCGGCTTTTATAAATTCAAACCAGCTATCTTAGCTGCAAATATCGCCAGGATAATAAAAGGCAGGCTGAAGAGATAGGCATTCAAGCCTTGAATAATGACCTCGGCGCTAAGCCCCGGCAATAATCCGGGCCGACGTTGGTCATGGTCTGAAAAATCTTCTGCAGGCGGAGAGATGATAAGCTTACCTGAATTATACGCGTTAAGCCCCGTTTTTTTCCAGAATCTGATGGTCACCGGCTACGGCTGGAAAATTTATCGGCGCGAATATGGCAAAAAATTTACGCGCTTGCTTCCAGAGATTGAGGCGAGGCAGTGGTATTCGGAGGCCGAGCTGATCGAGTATCAGAACGAAAAATTAAGGCCGCTAATAAAACATTGCTACGAAAATGTCCCGTATTACAGATCGGTCATGGAGTCACGCAAACTCCGGCCGGCCGACATCCGGACAGTCGATGACCTGCTCAAGTTGCCGGTGCTTGAAAGAGAAACGGTTCGCGATAAGCTGGCGCAGCTAAAAGCGGCCAATTTCAAGCCCGCTGAATTAATTTCGGGATTTACCAGCGGCACGACCGGATCTCCACTTCAGTTATACTGGGATAATCAGATTTGCCGTGTTAAAACCGCCACGGACTGGCTGCAAAAGAAGATAGCGGGGATAAATCCGGGGGAGAAGATGGCCTTTTTCCTGGGCCGCCAAGTTGTGTCTTTAAATCAGAAGAAGCCTCCATTCTGGCGCCACAACTGGCTATTAAATCACCTTTTCTGCTCGAGCTGGCATCTGGCGAAGGAAAATTTGGAGGCCTATTTCAAAAAGCTCAGGGCCTTTAAAGCAGTGGCAATTGAAGGCTACCCCTCGACAATGTACATTCTTGCGCGCTACCTCCTCGGGACCTCGCAAACTTTTCCTCTGAAGGCCGTGTTTACTTCCTCCGAGCCGCTTTTTAACGATCACCGCGAAACGATTCAACAGGCGTTCGCCTGCCGGGTGTTCGATTATTATGGGATGGCCGAACGGGTTGTCTTCGGTTTCGAATGTGAGGCGCATGATGCCAAACATTTAAGCATGGATTTCGGAATCACCGAAATTCTGTCGCAGGACGATGAGCCGGCCGGCTATGCTCGGCTGGGCCGTTTGGTGGCAACCAGCCTTCATAATTATGGGATGCCGCTGATTCGGTACCAGAGCAGCGATATTACTGAGTTAAGGGCAAGCGGTTGTCGCTGCGGAAGAAAATCGCCAATGATCGAAAATATCACTACCAAAGACGAAGATATTATCACGACCAGCGATGGCCGCCTTCTCGCATCTTCAGCCTTGAATGCCTTGACCAAACCCATTATGGGTATCGCCGAACATCAAATCATCCAGGAAGACCGTACACATATTGTTGTCCAGATGATCCGCGGCCAGGATTATTCGGAAAAAACCGAAGGCCTTTTATTGGAAAGCCTGCGCAAAATTCTCGGACCGGGCATGTCGGTTGAATTGAGATTAGTCGATGAAATTCCGCGCACCACGGCTGGCAAGTTTAAATGGGTGGTTTCCAGAGTGCCGCTGGAATTTTGACCTTGATAAGTTATTATAATGTTTTTTCGGGGCTTTCTTCGATGATTGCCGGCTTGATGACAGGATTGGTCAGTCCTGCTCGTCAGTTCGATTTTTTTTTAATTTATCAAGACCAAAGAGCTTTCTGAAAAATAGCTTCCAGACGACCCAGATCGCTTCCCAGATGATATTCCGCGAAAGCTTGGAGATACCCACGCGCCGATCTTCAAAGATGATCGGGACCTCCATTATTCGGAAACCGGCCCGCCAGACATAAAAGGTCATTTCGATTTGAAAGGCATAACCGTTGGATTTAATGCCGTCTAAGTCGAGCCATTCAAGAACTTCCCGCCGAAAGCACTTATAACCACCGGTCGGATCCATGACAGGCATCCGGGTTATGAACCTGACATAGGTCGAGGCGAGGTAGGAGAGCATCAAACGCGAAAGCGGCCAATTTACGATGGTGATGCCGTTGATGTACCTCGA
>Ga0299912_10000915_pt1 | contig 23962 bp, 24 predicted proteins | sample RVTome_2_FD_207667 | JGI IMG/M metagenome (GOLD analysis project Ga0299912, IMG submission 207667) | Soil microbial communities from uranium-contaminated site in the Upper Colorado River Basin, Wyoming, United States - RVT95D214 (version 2) ... | reverse complement strand
CCCAGTAGCGGAGCGAAGGGATCTGGAGCGCGCGGTGGGGATCGTTGGCCAGAAAGGGCAAGCCACTCCGGGTGAGCCGGCCGCTGACCGCCCAATTGTTGCTCCCCTGGAATGGTTGCGGGATGGGCTCAAATAAAAAAGGCATCATGGGGGCCGTGGAACTCGAAGCCTCTGTGGAGGCTCGAGCGGCGGGTTCGGCGACATCCTCCGGAGCGAACCGGAGCGGTTCCCGGGCTTCTCCATAAAGCTCGATCACTTTGTCGGTAATGAGCGAAAGGTCCAGCCCGTCTGCCGGCTTGAGGTCGGGGTTTCCGGGATGAAGGTCAAGGAAGTCTCTGAGTTTTTCCGGGCCGATGGCCTGGACCGCCCGGGCCAGCCGGGTCTCGGTCGTTGCGTTCCTGAAAAGGCCGTTGTGCCGCGAAACAACGATCTGGGGGGTCCAGCGGCCGGGGGTGATTCCGAGGAGCCGGAACTCAACCGGAAGGAGGTCGGGGCTTTTTCGGGTCAGGTCGATATAGGCGTTGATGCCCTTGACGAAGGAGAAAACGATCTTCTCCCCCTGGGGATGATAGGAACCGAGCTCCTTATGGAGGTCGCCCCGGAATTTCAGGAGGCGTGAAGCGATATCGCGCCGGAGCGCTTTCTCGCCCAAGATCTCGGCCATCGTCCCCGTGGCCTGGCGCCTCCACATCTCCAGCTGGAAAAGCCGGTCTGTGGCGATGTTGAAGCCTTGGGCAAAAAAGAGGTCGTCCTGGTTTTGGGCATAGATATGCGATATGCCCCATTTGTCCTTGATGATCTCCACGGACTGCTGCAGGCCCTCGATTTTGAGATCGGTCTTTGCCGGCCCGGACTTCCCCCCGAAAAGAGTGAGGGTGATGCAGGCTCCTATCGAAAGCAGCAGGACCCGGAACCATTTTTTCTCGGCCACGGCTTGATTCTCCCTTCGTTTGGCCATCTTATCGCGAAGCGCGGGCGATGTCATCACGGATCAAACGATCTTGGATTTCCCGGGAGAGATGCGTTATAATCGCGCCTCATGTTTCGGGCATCTCAAATCCATCCACAGGGGGCACAATTATGAAGTTCACAAGCTATTCCGCAGAGGACATCCCTCGGCGCAAGTTTCTCGAGTTGAGCCTGAAGGGAGGAATCGGCCTCGTGGCCGCCCCTTCCCTGCTGCGCGGGCTGCTGGCCGGCCAGCCCGCAGCTCGACCGGAGCTCGCCTTCGAGGACCTGAACAAGGTCATCCGCCACGCCCTGAGCCAGGGCGGAGAGTTCGGCGAGGTCTATGTCGAACACCGGATCTCGCGCAGCATCCTGCTCGAGGAGGGAAAGTTCAAGAGCGCCGTCTTCGGTATCAGCCAGGGCGCCGGCGTGCGCGTGATCTCAGGGGACAAGACCGGCTACGCCTACACGGATGAGATCACGCACGAAAAGCTCATCCGGGCCGCGGAGATGGCTTCCTTTGTCGCCCGGGGCACGAAGTCGATCAAGCCGGTTGATATCAGGGAGGAAAAGCGGCCGTCGTACATCACGGTCAAGGTCCCTCTCCAGACGGTTGCCGACGAGAAGCGCCTGGAGATCATGAAGCGCGCCCACGACGCCGCCCTTGCCTATAACGCCCGGATTAAGATGGCCTCGATTAACTACTACGACGAAGTCCGCAGCCGGATCATAGCCAACAGCGAGGGACTTTACCTGAGCGATGAGCTGCCGCTCCTGTTCTTCATCGTCCAGACTCTCGGTGTCGGCAACAGCACTTCTCATATGGGGCGCGAGCGGCTGAGCCGGCACTCCGGGATCGAGATGTTCGACGAGCTCAAACCTGAGGATGCGGCCCGGACCTGCGCGCGGGAATCCATCGTCATGCTCGAAGCCAAGGATGCCCCTGCCGGGAAGATGGACGTGGTCATGCAGAACGGCTGGGGCGGAGTCCTGGTCCACGAGGCCGTCGGCCATCCCCTCGAGGCCGACAACATCGCCCGGGAAACCGGTGTTTTCGTCGGCAAACTCGGGAAGAAAGTGGCCAACGAGAAGTTCACGATGGTCGACGACGGCACCCTCCCCTGCTTCCGGGGTACGACAGACTACGACGACGAGGGGACTCAAATGAAGCGCAATGTCCTGATCCAGGACGGGGTCCTCGTCAAGTTTATGACCGATATCCTCTCGGCCAAACAGATCAAAATGGAGCGGACCGGGAACGGCCGCCGGGAGAGCTTCCGTAACATCCCGATCGTCCGCATGACCAACACCTTTATCGACCGGGGCAAAGACAAGCCGGACGAAATCCTGGCTTCAACCAAAAGCGGCATCTATGTCCAGAGCCTGAGCGGGGGGAGCGTTAATCCGACGGACGGTGTTTTCAACTTCACTTGCCGGGAGGCCTATCTCATCGAGGACGGGAAAAAGACGACCCCCGTCAAGGGAGCCACTCTCATCGGAAACTGCCTGGATGTCATCCAGGGGATAGACGCCGTCGGAGACGACCTGGATTTTGGCCCCGGGATCTGCGGCAAGGGCCAGGCGGCCGAGGTAGCGGCGGGGCAGCCCACGGTCAGGATCCGGGGAATCAACGTGGGCGGATCGCGGGCCAGGTAAGCCCGATAAATGGAGATAACAATGGATTACAAGGGATTCGCCGAAGAGCTGGTTAAAAAGTGTCTGAAAAAAGGGGCCGACGCAGCCGAGGTCTATATTGAGAACGGCCGGAATCTGAGCATCGATGTCCGCAAAGGAGAGGTCGAGACAGTGGAGGAAGCGGCCTCATACGGCGCCGGGCTCCGTGTCTTCATCAAAGGGAAGATGGCCTTCGCCAGCTCCAATGACCTGGGGGAAAGAGCGTTGGACGATGCCCTTGGCCGGGCCATCGAGTTTGCCAAGATTACGACTGCCGACCCGAACAATGTGCTTCCGGACGACAAGGGGTTGACCGAAATCGCCGGTCTCTTTGACCCTCAGATCGGCAAAATACCGATGGAGCGGAAGATCGAGCTCGCTAAGAAAATCGAGCAGTTGGCCATGAAAGATCCCCGGATCACCAAGAGCGACGGGGCCAGATACGGAGAAGCGGAGGGCGAGGTCGTCATCGCCAATTCGAACGGACTGGCCAAAATCTTCCGGTCTTCGGCCTGCTCTCTGGGTGTTTCGGTGGTGGCGGAAAAAGGAGACCAGAAATCATCGGGCGGCGAGTTCTGTGGAGCTCGTTCCTTCAGTGACCTCAAACCGGCCGAAGTGGTGGCAGCCAAGGCGGCCCGCGATGCCTACGAGATGCTGGACCCGAAGCCGCTCAAGACACAAAAGGCCCCCGTTATTTTCCATGCCGATGTGGGTTACGCGCTTCTCGGGGGGATTCTCGGGGCGGTCAATGGTGAACGGGTCTTGCAGGGGGCGAGCTTCCTGGGCAACCGGATGGGTCAGAAGATCGGCTCGGAGCTCGTCACGCTCATCGACGACGGGACGCTCGAGAAGGGTGTGGCCAGCGAGCCGTTCGACGGCGAGGGGGTTCCGACCCAAAAAAAGATCATCATCGATAAGGGTGTTCTGAAGGGTTTCATGTATAATACAATTATCGCCAAGCGGGCCGGAGTCCAGAGCACGGGAAATGCGGTGCGGGGCGGGTTTACCAGCCTGCCCGGGATCGGTCCACATCAATTTTACCTGGCCGCCGGCCAGGCCAAGCTTGAAGACATCATCAAGGCGACAAAGGTCGGCCTGCTGGTCAAGGAGGTGACCGGTTACGGCATCAACCCGGTCAACGGCAACTTCAGCGGAGGCGCTTCCGGTTTCTGGATTGAGGACGGGAAGATCGTCTTCCCCGTTAAGGGCCTGACCATCGCCGGAACGGCGGACGAGATGCTCAACGGGATCGAAATGGCCGGCGATGACCTCGATTTGAGCCGGAGGATGGCGACGCCGACCTTCCGGATTAGACTCCTCCAGATCGGCGGGGAATGATCCCCGAACGGCAGGGCGAGTTTATCATCGATATCTGCGAGCCCATCCGTCCCCTGTAGAATCATCTAAATAATAGGAGGCCGCCATGAGAAAAGTATCCGCGTTCAATTTCGTAACTCTCAACGGCTACTTCAAAGGGCCAAAAGGGGATATCAGCTGGCATAGGCATGGCGCCGAAGAAAATGAATATGCGGCCGAGTCGCTGAAATCCGGGAACACGCTTCTTTTTGGACGCGTGACATATGAGATGATGGCCAGTTACTGGCCGACACCGGCGGCGATCAAAAACGATCCGGTTGTCGCGCGAGGAATGAACAATGCGGATAAAATTGTTTTTTCAAGAACACTGAAAAAGGCCGAGTGGACGAACACCAGGCTGGTGAAGGACAATATTGTTGAAGAAATGAAGAAAATGAAGCAGGTGCCCGGGAAGGATATGACTCTGCTGGGCAGCGGGAGCATTTTAGCCCAATTTGCAGAACACGGTCTGATTGATGAGTATCAGATCATGGTGGATCCCGTTGTCCTGGGCGATGGCACGCCGATAATGAAAAGCATCAAGCACAAGCTGGACCTGAGACTTATCGGGACAAGAACATTCAAGAGTGGGGTCGTCCTGCTTTGCTACGGGCCTGTGGAAAAGGCGTAAGCGAGTATTCCATTCGCGGCCGGGAGGAGGAGCGCATGAAAAAGGCTTTGGGAATCTTGGCCTTCGTTTTGGTTTGCGAGCTGGCGGGGATCATCGGTTCCTTTTTTACGGCGCCGTCGGTCCCCGGGTGGTACGCAGGCTTAGCTAAACCGCCGTTCAACCCGCCGGGCTGGGTTTTCGCCCCGGTCTGGACCATTCTGTACGCCATGATGGGATTATCCGCTTATCTTGTTTATGAGAAAGGGCCGAGGAGGAGCGAGGTCAGGAAAGCCCTGGCCGTTTTCGCCGGGCAGCTTCTGCTGAACACGCTCTGGTCGATTGTCTTCTTCGGGGCGCACATGATCTTGGGCGCCGCCGCCGTCATCATCCTTTTATGGGGGATGATCCTGGCCTCGATTTGGCTCTTTTCCAGGATTTCCAAGGCAGCTGCGTATCTGCTGGTCCCCTACATCCTCTGGGTCAGCTTTGCGACGGTCCTGAATATTTCTCTGTACGTCCTCAACCGTTGAGGCCCGGCAACCCCTCCTTGGAGGCGATGGCCGCCTTTCGCGGACGCGCTCGGCAAATCGTCACTTGCTCTTGGGCGCGTAGGAGAGGTCGGGCCTGTAACGTCCGGTTTTGGAATCCATTTTCCGGATCAGAGCCCGGGTCTTTTTTGACAGGGCGGCGCCTTCCTCTCCCATCGCCCTCCAGAACTTCTCCTCGGTGACGGCATAATCAGCGGCGCTCTTGCCGTACTCGAACCAGACATAGACGGGCATCGTTGTGCCCAGGTCTCCCACATAGGTCAAGAAAGGATCCCGTGTCTTCTTGGCCTTGCTCAAGGCAATCCATTCTTTGTTGGCGGCCTCGAATTCCGCCTCTTTCCCCGGGATCACCCAGACGAAATCCCAAGTGCAATAGCCGATTTCCTCCGGCTTCAGGCGATCCTTCTCCGGAAGGAAAGAGATGTCGGGGCGGTAATACCAGAACTGATAGACCCGCTCGATCTCGGCGGCGACGATACGCCTGTGCAGCGCCTGTAGATTTTCCGGTCCCATCTTTTGGGCGAGGTCCGTCCAGGCTTTAAACCAGGAGTCGGCGTCGGCATAATTTTTCAAAGAATTAACCATGTAATAATGACTGTCGTCCGTGCTGTATGTATCGAGAAGATAGGGGAAGCCGTGCTTTTCCAGGTTGGCCAGGAGTTCCTTGACCGCGGCCTCGTATTCAGCGGTGCGGGAAACATCCACCAGGAAATCGCCCATGAGATAGAGCTGCGGTTGGGCTTCCTGGGTACCGACTGTGGCAGGCAATATTCCGAGGCAAACGGCCAGGGCTAGGACCAACAGCCGATTCTTGCGCTGTTCCATGAATCCCTCCTATTGGTTAGAGCATAATTCAATCGGCGGCCGGATGACAAGCCATTGCGCCTAACGGTAAACAAGAAAACCGAGGGCGGCCGAGCCGAGGATGATGAGGACAGGGTTGATTTTGGTCAAGGTGAGAATAGCAAAAGCGGCGATGACGATGAGCACCTTGTCCCAGCCGCCGAGGAGGGCGCTCGTCCAGCCGAGCTTCTTGGCTGAGAAAACGCTGTAAGCCATGTCAAAAGCCGTCCAGAGGAGCAGGCCGACTACGACCGGCCTCACCGCCTGAAGCATGGCCTTGATGGCCGGGCTGTCCTTGACGCCGAAGAAGTAGATGACCATAAGAAGCATCAGAAGTGTCGTCGGCAGCACAGTCCCTGCGACGGCGGCGATGGCCCCGGGAACGCCGGCCAGCTTATACCCGACGAAGGCGGATACTTGGGGTGCGATCGGACCCGGGAGGGCATTTCCCGCGGCCACGGCGTCGGCGAATTCGGCGGAATCGACCCAACCGGCGGCGGTGGTCTCCCGCTGCATCAAGGCCAGCGAGGCCGGCCCCCCTCCCCAGGAAAAAAGCGCCACCCGGCTGAACAGGATGAATATTTTCAAGAGCATGACATAGGCCTCCCCTACCGCAGCCTCCTTTTGAGCTCGGCCCGGACTTCGCGCTCCAGGTCCCGCTCCTTGATGGCCCGCCTTTTCTCGTAGGTCCTTTTGCCTTTGGCTAACGCAATCTCAACCTTGACCTTTCCCCTATCGTTGAGGATCACCTTGGTGGGGATCAGGGTGTAGCCCTTCTCCCTGATCTTTCCGATAAGCCGCTTGATCTCTTGGCGGTGGAGGAGGAGTTTTTTCTCCCGCAGGGGTTCGTGGTTGAAGATGTTGGCCTGCTCGTAAGGGCTTATATTCATATGAAGGATAAAGACCTCGCCGTTCTTGACCTCGGCGTAGCTGTCCTTAAGGCTGATCCGGCCTTCGCGGACGGACTTGACCTCGCTCCCCAGGAGGGCGATGCCCGCCTCCATACTCTCGACGAACTCGTAGTTGAAGTAGGCCTTCTTGTTGGAGGCGACGGTTTTCATGGCCGCTGCTCGAGATCTGCCGGGCGGAGCGTGATGCGGACCAGGCTGATATGGCGTTTGTTCATTTTCTCGACCCCAAAAGTGCTCCCCTCGAACTCCAGGGCGTCCTTCTCATGCGGGATCCTGCCGAATCGGAAGAGGAGAAAACCGGCCAGGGTGGTGAATTCACCCGTCTGAGGAAGACAGAGAGGCAGCCGCTGGCAGAGTTCCTTGATCGAGGCGTTGCCCTTGACAAGGTAGGCGTTTTTTCCCTGGGGCTGGAACCATTCCTCGGCCTTTTCATCGTATTCATCCCGGATCTCGCCGACGATCTCTTCGATAATATCCTCCAGGGTGACGATGCCCTCCAGCGTCCCGAATTCGTCGACGACGAAGGCCAGGTGCATGGCTTTGTCCTGCATCTGGACGAGGACTTTTTCGATCGAGGCCGACTCCGGAACGAAAAACGGAGGCCGCAGCAGTGACGTTATGTTAAACTCTTTTATATCAATAAGATATGGAATGATGTCCTTGGTATGGATGAGGCCCTCGATATTGTCCAATCGGCCCCGATAGACCGGGAGCCGCGAGTATTCGGTCGTTAGGACTGTCTCCATGATCTGGGATAAGGGAGCGCTGATCTCGATGGCCCGAAGTTCCGACCGGGGGACCATGATCTCCTTGACCGGCCGTTCCCCGATGTCCAGCACACCCCCGATCATCCGCCGGCGGAGCGAGGACATTCCCTTGACGCCCTTGGTCAGGAGGAGCTTGATCTCCTCTTCGTTCAGGGCGCTCGACTTGCGTCCGCTCTCCTCAGGGGGAGCTTTGAACAGAATCCGGGATATAAAGGTGAAGGCCTTGACGAAGGGGTAGAACAGCACGACAAACAGGCGAATCGGCTGAATGATCAGCCTGGAAATCTTCAGAGGGTAGTAGGCGGCAAAGGTCTTCGGGTTGATCTCGGCGAATATCAGGATGAACACGGTCGTGGCCAGAGTTGCCAGCAGGGCCGCCTGGTTCCGGTCCTCGGGCATAATGGACAGAAAAAAGAGCGTAGCCACCGAGGCGGCCGCGATATTGACGAGAGTGTTGCCGATGAGGATGGTCGCCAGCAGCTGGTCAATCCGGGCGAGCATCCGCTTGATCAACCTGGCCCTGCGGGAGCCTTTCTGTTCCAGGACGTCCAGGGTATAGGGGTTCAAAGACAGGAGGGCGGTCTCGGAGGCGGAAAAAAAAGCGCTTAACAGCAGAAATATAAAGAACAACAGGATGGACGTGAGTATCATCGGAGGGATTAGATCTCGACGTTCTGTTTGAGGTTCTTAAAGCAGAGAGTCAGGGTATGGGCGATCCTCTGCTCGATCTCCCGCAGGGAGAGTTCGGAAACCTCGGAGATTTCGGCAGTGAGCAGATCCTTGACCTTTTCCAGCATCTTTTTCTCTCGGAACGAAAGGGTCTTGGTGAGGCTCAGATAATAAAGGCTTTTTAAGACGCAGGCCATGTCGAAGATCGTCCCCGAGCGCATCAGGTTGATGTGCTCCTTGTACCTTCCCTTCCAGTCCGCGGAGACATCCACCTCGTGTTTCTTCAGGTACCGGAAAATCTCTTCGACGGCGTCCTCGGACATGAGCTTGCGGATTCCCATCTCTTCGGCGTTGCCCGAAGGGACCAGGACGAGCGTCTTGTTGCACAGGATACGGACCCGGTAGAACCGGAAATCCTCCCCGTAAAGGTGCTCTTGCTGGATGCCTTCGATGACGGCCAGGCCCTGATTGGGATAGATGATCCTATCGCCGATTTTGAATGGATCCATCGCCTAGATTATAGCCGAATCCCCATTATCAGTCAACTTCATCTTGACAGACGCCCGGCGGTCGATTAAGATTGTTCTCCTGAAGTGAGCTGAAGCCATGAAGCCAACGTTTCAACCCAATGTCAGAAAGCGGAAGAAGACGCACGGTTTTCGCGTCCGGATGAAGACGAAGGGCGGCCAGAAGGTCATCAAGAGCCGCCGGCAGAAGGGCAGAAAAAGACTTGCCGTTTGATGGCGGAAAGCCTTGCTCCTCGAGAGAGGATCAGAAAAAAGAAAGATTTTTTAGTCCTCTATAAAAAAGGTTACCGATACAAGAGCCAGTATTTCAACCTCATCGGCCTCTCCAATGCCTTGCCGTATTCCCGGGTCGGCGTCGTCGCCTCCAGGAAGGTCGGGAATGCCGTCGCCCGGAATAGAGCCAAGCGCTGGATGAGAGAGCTCTTCCGGAGGAACAAGGAATTGCTCGGATATCCCGTCGACCTTCTCATCGTGGCCTCGGCGGCCATGAAAGAGGCCACTTGGACGGAGCTTGAGGAGCACTATCTCCAGGCCGTGGGGAAGATATTCGAGAAAAAGCGGTCACGATGAAACAAGCGGCGTTGCTGGCCATCCGGCTGTACCAGCTCGTCCTCTCCCCTTTTATCGGCAAACAGTGCCGGTTTTACCCCAGCTGTTCGGAGTACACGCGGGAGGCGATCGATCGATACGGTCTGCTCAGGGGCATTTCGCTCGGCGGCAGAAGGCTCCTCAGGTGTCACCCCTTCCACCCGGGCGGAGTCGACCACGTTCCCTAAGAGGTCTGAATCATGGAAAAAAGACTGATCTTGGCCATCGTCCTTTCTTTCTTGGTGCTCGCGCTCTACCAGATGGTCTTCCTGAAAAATAAGCCCCAGACGGAGCCTCAGCTGGAGCCTGAGGCCCAGACTCAGGTTCCCGTTCAACCCGCTGCCCCCGAAGTTAAACCCGCCGAATCGTCCGCGCCACCGGAGACCCCGTCGGAGAAGGCGGAGCCCTCTGAACTAGCGGAAGCCGGGGCGGAGCAGCAGGTCCTCGTCGACACGACACTCTACCAGGCGGTCTGGAGCAACCGGGGAGCATCGCTCCGCAGCTGGAAGCTCAAGGCCCACCGGGACGAAAACAAGGAAGAGCTTGAGCTTGTTCCCAGGCGTGCGGCTGAGGTCGGGAAGTTCCCCTTTTTCCTGGAGACCCAGGACGGCGAGCTCGACAAAACGGCGAACGGCGTCCTGTTTATTCCCTCGACCTCCGGGCTCAACCTGGCCGACGGGCAGTCGGGAGAGCTCAAATTCTCCTATTCCGATGGGAATAATGTAAAAATCGAAAAAGCGTTCATCTTCACCGGCGGCACCTACGACTTCGATGTCCGGGTCAGCGTTTGGAAGGAAGGCCGCAGCGTCGAGCCCCGGGTTATCTGGGGTCCTGGGATCGGCAACCCGGTCGTCAGCTCAAAGAGGCAGCAATTTTCAGTGGGGAGCGGAGTGGCCGTGCTTGCGGCCAAACGGGTCTATCGGATCAACGAAAGAAAATATAAGCCCGAAGCCAGCGCCTTCAATTTTGCCGATTGGGCCGCCTACGAAGACAATTACATGACCGCCCTCTTCATCACCCCGACGCAGCAGGGAACAGCCCAATTCCTGAGAGAGGTCAGAGACGAGAAAACAGCGGATTTCTTTCTCTCCGTGAGCGTTCCGCAAAGGGCCTTTATCGGCCCCAAGGACTTCGACCGGCTTCGGGCCTTCGGACACGAGGCCAAAAAGATCATCAATTTCGGGTTTTTTGGCGCGATCGCCGAGATCCTTCTCATCTCGATCAAGTTCATCCATCGATACATCCCCAACTGGGGTTTTGCCATCATCATCTTGACCTTCCTCATAAAAATCGTTTTCTTCCCGCTGACCTATAGCTCCACTAAGTCGATGGCCAAAATGCAGGAGCTCCAGCCGAAGATCAAGGCGCTCCGCGCCAAGTACAAGAAGGCGAAGCAGGACATCAACCAGCGACGGCAGATGAACGAGGAGATGATGAAGCTCTACAAGGAGCACGGCATCAACCCGGCCGGAGGATGCCTCCCCATCCTGGTCCAGATCCCGGTCTTCTGGGGATTCTTCCGGATGCTGGTCGTGGCCATGGAATTCCGCCAAAGCCCCTTCATCCTCTGGATCAAGGACCTCTCCGTCCACGATCCCTATTATGTGACCCCTATATTGATGGGCGCGACCCAGTTCATCAGTCAGAAGATGACGCCGACTTCGGCCGACCCCGCCCAGGCCAAGATGATGCTGATCATGCCCGTCATCATGACCGTGTTCTTCATGAATTTCCAGAGCGGTCTCGTCCTTTACTGGCTGACCAACAACGTCCTTCAGATCGGCCAGCAGTATATCATGAACCGAATGATGGCGAAAAAAAAGAGAGAGTCTCATGGACAACGAAAAAAATGAGCCGAATCAGGAATTCAAAGGCAAGAATCTAGACGAAGCCCTGGGACACGCCGAGCATGTGCTTAAGATACCCCGGGACAAGTTCACCTATGAAATCGTCACCGAGAAGACCAAGCTCTTCGGGATGCGGGGAAAGGAAATCGTTATCCGGGCCTGGCCGAAGAAGGAGCTGGACACCAACCCGGTCACCGGTTTTCTGGATGCGCTCCTCCCCTGCTTTCCCCTGGAACTGACTTACGAAGTTAAGAAGAAAAACGAGACCGTCTATGTGATCTTCGACGGCGAGGATAAGAGCATGCTCCTCAGCAAAGACGGCTCCGTGCTCCTGGCCTTACAGCACATCCTCAACAAAGTGTCTCCCCACAAGGTCCAGGTGGACTGCGAATTTTACCGGCGGAGGAAGGAAAAACGGCTGCGGGAATACGCCCAGCAGATTGCCCATCAGGTCAGCGAGACGGGCAGAAATGAGGTCCTCGACCCGATGAACCCCTACGAAAGACGGATCGTCCACATCGCCGTCAACCAGGTCCCTGGGATTACGAGCGAGAGTCTGGGCGAGGGCTTTCTGAAGAGGATCAAAGTTTTTCCGATCGGCAGGCCCTAGCTCCTATCTTAATCTCGTTCCACCGCGATAAACACCATCTCGCTGGCCTCAAGCAGGGAGATCTCACCGGCCTCGATTCGGAGGTGGTTTACTAATTCAGCCGGGTTGATTAAAATGAGCCCCAGATGAGCGACGGACCAGCCCGATGTTGAACGAGACAATCATCGCGATTTCCACTCCGGCCGGGTGCGGGGGCCTCGGGACGGTTCGCTTGAGCGGGTCGAGAGCCCTCGGAATTGCCAAGAAAATATTCCGGCCTAGGCGAAAAAAATGGCGGGAGCTCGAGCCGCTGACACTCGTTCTGGGAGAGGTTTTCGACGGCACAAAAAATGGGAGCATCGACGAGGCCTATCTGGCCTACTTCCCGCCTCCACGCTCCTATACCGGGGAGGAGGTCGTCGAGATTACCTGTCATGGCAGCCCCATAGTCCTCGAGGAAGCCGTATCTCTTGGGACGAGGGCAGGGGCCCGGCTTGCCCACGCGGGCGAGTTCACGCTCCGGGCCTACATTAACGGACGGCTGGATCTTATCCAGGCACAAGCGGTCAGCGACTTGATCACAGCTACCTCGCTCGCTCAGGCTAAGATCTCCCTCGGACAGATTCGGGGCGGACTGTCGCGGCATGTCGGCGCTATGCGCAGCCAGCTGGTCGAGCTCATGTCGCTGGTCGAGAGTGGAATCGAATTCCCGGACGACGGGCTCGGGATCAGTCCGGAGAAGACCAAGGCCAGTCTTGAAGCGGTTCTCCGAACAGCCAACAAACTTGTGGCCAGCTATCAGGCTGGGCGGGCCATGACTCATGGACTGGAACTGGCCATAGTGGGCCGGGCGAATGTCGGCAAATCCACGCTTTTCAATGCCCTTCTTGACCAGGAGAGGGCGATTGTCAGCCCTTATCCGGGTACTACGCGCGACTATCTTAGGGAGAGGATCAAGATTAAGGACTCTCTCTTCCACTTGATCGACATGGCCGGCCTCGAGGACTCACCCGACCCGGTCGAAAAAGAGGGTGTGAAGAGGGGCGGAGAGATGGCCTCCCAGGCGGACGGAATCCTTCTCGTCCTCGACGCATCCAAGAGAGAAAGACCGGCCGACCTGAAGCTCATCAATATATTCCTTCATAAGAGAACGATCCTTCTGTTCAACAAGGCCGATCTTCCGCAAAAAATAAACCGCCCGAAATGCCTGGCGCTGAATCCGAAGAGCCGTTGGCTCGAGGTTTCAGCCCTGACCGGAAGGAATCTGGAGGCGTTGCAGAAGCTGATATATGAAGAGTTCGCCCCGAAAGCGGCCGAACAAGAAGAAGTGCTCCTTCACCTGAGGCAGAAGATGATGTTCGAGAAAATCGGTTCCTGCCTGCAAAAAGCGCTCAATTTGCTTCAAAACGGGTATTCGGATGAAGTCTGGGCCGAGGAGATGCGCCGTATCCTGCCTATAATAGGGGAATTAACTGGAGAAATCCGGGTCGATGAGGTCCTTGACACCATTTTCAGCCGGTTTTGCGTGGGAAAATGAGGAAAAGGACGCCATCCAGTCCCCTTTATGATGTTATTGTGGTCGGGGCCGGCCACGCCGGCTGCGAGGCCGCGTCGGCTGCCGCGCGTATGGGCCTGAAGACCATCCTGGTTACTATACACTTGGAAACGATCGCTCAAATGTCATGTAACCCGGCCATTGGCGGATTGGCCAAGGGACAGCTGGTGCGGGAAATTGACGCTCTGGGCGGGCTGATGGGGCTTCTGGCCGACGAAACCGGCATCCAGTTCCGATTACTCAATAGAAGCCGGGGGAGCGCTGTCCAAGCGCCCCGAGCGCAGTGCGATAAAGCCAACTACCGCCTTCTTATGAAAAAATGGCTGGAGGACACCCCAAACCTGACCGTCTTCCAGGGAATAGTTACGGATGTGCTCGTTTCCCGTGGAGTGGCGGGTGGAGTAATGACCGTGGACGGGAACAGCCTGAGAGGAAGGGCGGTAGTCATCTCTCCCGGGACTTTCTTAAACGGCCAGATCCATATGGGGCTTCGTTCATATCCTGCGGGCAGGGCCAATGAGCCTGCGGCGACTTCGCTGAGTGAGAGCCTGCTTAGGCTGGGCTTGAAAATGTTCCGGCTGAAAACGGGGACGCCGATGAGGCTGGACGGGCATACTATCGACTGGGCTTCTTTCACTCCCCAGCCCGGCGATGATAAACCCGTGGCCTTCTCTTTTCGGACCCACCGACCGCTGAAAAACCAGATACTGTGCCATTCAGGCTACACCAACGCCGCAACCCATGATGTCATCCGGAAAAATCTGGACAGGTCGCCCCTTTATAGCGGCAGGATAACCGGAATAGGGCCCCGCTACTGTCCATCCATCGAGGACAAGGTGGTGAAGTTCCCTCATCATCACCGCCACCAATTCTTCTTGGAGCCGGAGGGGTTGGGAACCTCGGAAGTCTATGTCAACGGAATGTCCTCAAGCCTTCCCTGTGATGTGCAATTGGAGATGTTGAAGACCATTCCCGGGCTTGATCAAGCCAAGGTGTTAAGGCCCGCCTATGGGATCGAGTATGATGCCGTGTCCCCAATTGAGCTGAAGCCTTATCTCGAGACCAAAAAGATTGGGAACCTCTTTCTCGCAGGTCAGATCAACGGGACTTCGGGGTATGAGGAAGCAGCTGCTCAGGGGATAATCGCCGGAATCAATGCCGCCCTTAAAATCGGAAGAAAAGAACCCCTTGTCCTGGGACGGGATGAGGCTTATATCGGAGTCATGATCGATGACTTGGTGACCAGAGGCGTCGAGGAGCCATACCGGCTGTTTACTTCGAGAGCGGAGTACAGGTTATGCCTAAGGGCGGATAACGCCGACCGAAGGTTGCTTCCGTATGGCCGAAAATTCGGCTTGATCAATGATGAGGACTTCCGGGATTTTGAAAAAAAACAGGCAAGGATCGAAGGCCTATTGAGATTTCTTCAAAAAGAAAGAACCACCCTGGAAGGAGGAGTCCGGCTTACTCTGAAGGAATGGCTAAAAAACCCCCATGTTTCACTCTCAAGTGTGCTAGAATATAGAAAATTTCCCGATCAACTGACAGATGAGGAGATGAGACACGCGGAAGCGGAGGTAAAGTACGAGGGCTATTTGCGGCGGCAGGAGAAAGAGGTCGAAAGAATAAAACGGATGGACAAGCTCAAGGTGCCCGAAAGCACCGATTTCAACAGGGTTCCCGGGTTGACCAGGGAGGCCGTTGAGAATCTCCTCAAGTCCAGGCCGAGGACGATCGGCCAGGCAAAGGAAATTTCCGGGATGACGGCGGCTGCAGTGGTCAACCTCAGCCTTTATGTCCAAGCCCGGAAAAGAAGGCCGAAGGCGGGCCAACGTTCCACGTGAAACACTGAGGGAGCATGGGAAAAGTCGTCGCCGTGGCCAACCAAAAAGGGGGAGTCGGCAAGACGACGACAGCCATTAACCTTTCCGCTGCCTTGGCCCTAAGAAGCAGCCGGGTCCTGGTCATGGACTTGGACCCTCAGGGAATGGCAACCGCGAGTTTGGGGAAGGCCAAGGAAACCCAAAAAGGAATCTATCAAGCGCTAATGAACGGCCATGACATCATGAGCCTCATCCTGGGAACTGACCTTGATAATTATTATATCTGTCCCAGTTCGCCCGAGCTCTCCGGCGCAGAGGTCGAGCTTTTCCCCAAGGAAAACAGGGAGAAAAAACTGCGCGAAGCCCTGGAGAGGGCCAGACGCCATTTCCACTATATTTTCATCGATTGTCCTCCCTCGTTGGGTTTCCTCACCATCAATGCCCTGTCCGCAGCCGACTCTGTCCTCATCCCGATTCAATGCGAATTCTTATGTATGGAGGGAATCCCTGACCTCCTGTCCACTTTCGACGAAGTCCGAACGTATTTTAATCCCACGCTTTCCATCGAGGGGATTGTCCTGACCATGTTCGACGAACGGACCAACCTCTCCAAACAAGTCGCAGCGGAGATCAGGCGTTCCCTCAAGGCGGTCGTCTTCGATGTCGTCATCCCCAGGAGCGTAAGGCTAGCTGAAGCGCCGAGTTTCGGAAAGCCGGTCGTTCTATATGATATCAAGTCCAAAGGGGCGGAAGCTTATCTTGCCCTGGCACAGGAGTTACTCAGCAAATGACCAAGAAAGCCCTGGGAAAGGGTCTGGGAGTGTTTTTGCCCGACGATTACGGAATTCTCAAAGACGAGCGCTATGCCGAGCTTGACATCGAAGAAGTATCGCCAAATCCTTTGCAGCCGAGGATGAGGTTCGATCCAGCGTCGATCGAAGAGCTGGCTCGGTCGATGAGGGAAAGCGGTGTCATCCAGCCTATTCTCGTTGTGGCGGAAGGCGAAACCTACAAAATCATCGTCGGGGAACGAAGATGGAGGGCGGCCCAAAAGGCAGGTTTGAAGAAAATTCCAGTCCTTATCCGTCAGATACCCAAAGAGCGGCAGCTCGAGATCTCGCTCGTTGAAAACCTTCACCGGGAAGACCTCAATCCTTTGGAAATCGCCCATGTCTATCAAAGGCTGATCCGGGAGCAAGATTATACTCAGGAGGAAATCGCCGCTCGGGTAGGTAAGGACCGGACTTCGGTCAGCAATTATCTCCGGCTGCTCAACCTTCCGGAGCCTGTCCAGGATTATCTGTCCGAGAACAAGATCAGCATGGGCCATGCCCGGGCACTTCTGGCGCTTGAGGATGCGGAGTCCCAGATAGCTCTGGCCCGGGAGATCGTCCGTCAAAACCTGACAGTCAGGGATGTTGAAAACCTGATTTCCCGCCGGAAGGGATCGAAGTCAGCTGCCCGGAAGCCGGAGTCCGACGCCGACCTCCGAGCTGTAGAGGAGGAATTAGTTAAAGCTCTTGGGACAAAGGTCACAATTGCCGGAAATCGGAAAAAGGGGACCATCAAGATTTCCTATTTTTCTTTGGATGACCTCAACCGAATATACGGAAAAATCAAAGGAGGATCGCGATGAAAGAGAAAGAAAGAAGAAGGGAGTACGACGAGCAGAAAATCACCGGCTTCTTCGACAAGGACACCGAGTTCAAGGGCGACCTGTCATTTAAGGGGTCTTTTCGCATCGACGGCTATTTTAAGGGCACGATCGTCTCTGACTCGATGCTAGTTATCGGAGAGCAGGGGAAGGTGGAGGCCGAAGTCCGGGCCGGGTACGTTGTCATCAACGGCGAGATCAAGGGTACGATTCGGGCGGAAGACAAGGTCGAGATCCACAGCCGGGGACGCGTTTTCGGCGCCATCATCACTCCCAAGTTGATCGTCGAAGAAGGCGCCTACTTGGAGGCCAACTGCCAGGCCGGAGAGCAACCGGCGACGGCGTCTGTTGAGTCAGAAAAAGCCAAGGAGGGGACATCGACTTGAAACGTGCAGCGGCAGTCATCCCTGTCCGGTACCAGTCCAGCCGGTTCCCGGGCAAGCCTCTCGCCTTGATCCTCGGAAAGCCGATGATCCAGAGAGTCTATGAGGGCGTGCGGGAGGCCCGCCTTGTTGATCGCATTGTCGTCGCTACGGACGATGAGCGCATCCAAGAAGCGGCAAGGTCCTTCGGGGCGGAGGCCGTGTTGACCTCAAGCGATCACAGTTCGGGCACGGAGCGGGTCGCTGAAGTGGCACAAATAATTGATAACAATATAATTATAAACGTCCAGGGGGATGAGCCGCTGGTCACCGGCGGGCTGGTCGACGCTCTCGTCGAAGCCCTCCAAGACGAGGAAGTGAAGATGGCCTCCCTCATGGCCAGGGTCTTTGAGCTTGAACTTATGGTCAACCCGAACATCAACAAAGTGGTCACGGATCAGAATGGCTTTGCTCTCTACTTTTCCCGGGCACCCGTTCCTCATCAGGCTTCGGATTTCTTCTTTCAGCATATCGGCATCTACGGATACCGGCGGGATTTCCTTCTGGAATTCGCCAGGATGAAGCCCTCCCGTCTGGAGTGTTTGGAAAGGCTGGAGCAGCTGCGGGCCCTGGAGCACGGTCATCGGATCAAGATGGTCGAAGCGCCCGACCGGATCTTGAGCGTGGATACCCCGGGCGATATAATCAAGGTCGAAGAATTCCTGAGAAGGAAGGGCCATGACTAAAACCAAACACATCTTCGTCACGGGCGGAGTCCTCTCGGCGCTCGGGAAAGGGATCGCCGCCGCCTCGATCGGACGCCTGCTGGAAAGCCATGGCTATCGGATCACCCTGCAGAAGTTCGACCCCTACCTGAATGTCGACCCGGGGACGATGAGCCCGTTCCAGCACGGCGAGGTCTATGTGACCGACGACGGTGCGGAAACAGACCTGGATCTCGGCCATTATGAAAGATTCACATCGACACGAACGTCCAAGGCGCACAACTGGACCGCCGGCAAAATATACGAATCAATCATCCGCAAGGAGCGCAAGGGGGAGTTCCTAGGGAAGACTGTCCAGGTCATCCCCCATGTGACGGACGAAATCAAAGCCGCTTTCCGCGCCGTGTCCGAAGGAAACGATATCGTCATCGGCGAGATAGGCGGGACAGTGGGCGATATCGAAAGTCTTCCCTTTCTTGAAGCGACACGCCAGCTCCGGCTTGAGCTTGGGCCGGAAAACGTGCTCTTTGTCCATCTCACTCTTGTGCCCTACATCGGCACGTCCGGAGAGCTCAAGACCAAACCGACCCAGCACAGCGTCAAGGAGCTCCGGGCGATCGGCATCCAGCCAGATATCCTTCTCTGCCGGACCGACCGCGCCCTGACGACCGACATCAAAAGCAAGATCGCCTTGTTCACGAACGTCCCCCTTGAAGCCGTCATCACCGCTAGGGACGTTGACAACATCTACGAAATCCCCCTTCTGTTCGCCGCCGAGGGGTTGGATACCTACATCCTCAAGAAGCTCGGGCTGCCCCCGGGGAGGCGGCGCTTAGCTCCCTGGCAGGCGCTCGTGACCAGGATGAAAAACCCGCGCGATGAGGTGACTATCGGCGTGGTCGGCAAGTACGCCGGGCTGCAGGATTCGTACCTGAGCCTTAAAGAAGCCCTGAAGCACGGCGGCGTTGCCCATGGGCTAAGAGTCAACATCTGCTGGATCGAATCCGAAAACCTGGAGAAGGGGAGGGTCGAGCAGGCCCTGGGGGACAAGGACGGGATCCTGGTCCCGGGGGGGTTCGGGGTCCGCGGGATTGAGGGCAAGATCCGGGCGGTCACCTACGCCCGCGAAAAAAAAGTCCCCTATTTCGGGATCTGCCTGGGCATGCAGTGCGCGGCCATCGAGTTCGCCCGGAATATCGCCGGTCTCGACGGGGCCAACAGCTCGGAATTTGACTCCCATACTCCGCACCGGGTTTTTATCCTCTGGCGCGAGCTCGGCGCGGAACACGACATCGGCGGGACGATGCGTCTGGGAGAATATGTCTGCCAGCTCGAGAAGAAGTCCTTCGCTTATAAAGCTTATAAAAAAACTCTGATCCTGGAGCGGCACCGCCACCGCTACGAGTTCAATCCCGCCTACAGGGATCGACTGGCCCAGGCCGGCCTCTCATTCACCGGCCATAATCCCAAGCTCAACCTGGTCGAGATCATCGAGCTCAAGGACCATCCCTGGTTCCTCGGCTGTCAATTCCATCCCGAGTTCAAGTCGAAGCCGGCGAGTCCTCATCCGCTCTTCAAAGCCTTTATCGGAGCAAGCTATGCCCATCGCCTCCAAAAGAAAAAAATCTGTAAAGATCGCTAAAGGCGTTACCGCCGGAGGGACGACGCCCCTCTTTCTCATCGCCGGCCCCTGCGTCATCGAAAGCGAAGAGAACGCGCTCAAGTTGGCCCGGGAAATCAAAGCCGTATGCGCCCGCCTCAAGGTGCCATTCATCTTCAAAGCCTCCTACGATAAAGCGAACCGGTCATCGCTCAAATCATATCGGGGGCCGGGGATGCCGCGGGGCCTGGCCATACTCAAGCGCGTCAAAGAGGAGCTTTTGATTCCCGTCCTGTCCGATGTCCATGAGACGAGCCAGGTGGCCGCTGCGGCCGAAGTCCTGGATGTCATCCAGATCCCGGCCTTTCTCTGCCGCCAGACCGACCTCCTCGTAGAGGCGGCCAAGTCGGGAAAACCGCTCAACCTCAAGAAAGGCCAATTCCTCTCCCCGCAGGAGATGGAGAACGCCGTCGAGAAGGTCCTTAGCCAGGGGAACGATCGGATACTGCTCACCGAAAGGGGGACCTTTTTCGGCTATAACAACCTCGTTTTCGATGTCCGCTCCATCCCGACGATGAAGCGATGGGGATTCCCGGTGATCATCGACGCCTCCCATATCGTCCAGCGGCCGGGTGGCCGGGGGGCGGCTTCGGGAGGAGAGGCAGAGTTCATCCCGCTGATGGTCCGGACCGGTGTCGCGGCGGGTGCCGACGGCCTTTTCCTGGAGGTCCACGAGGACCCGGCCAAGGCCCTGTCCGATGGATTTAATTCATTGATATTAAATAGATTAGAGGATGTCCTGCGCTCGGCTCTGCGGATTAGGAAGGCCCTCGTCAGCGGAGAGCCGGCGGCGAGGTAACCGGATCATGAAGAAGACCGAGATCATCAAGATAGGACGGGGAGTTTTGGAAGTCGAAAGCCGGGCCATTTCCGCCCTGGTTGCCCGGCTGGACGAGAATTTCGCCAGGGCGGTCGACCTCTTGGCCGAGAGCAAGTCGCGAATCATCGTAACCGGCATGGGGAAGTCGGGACTCATCGGCCGTAAGATCGCCGCCACCCTGGCCAGTTGCGGGACGCCGGCGCTGTTCATCCATCCGGCCGAGGCCGGACATGGCGACCTGGGCATGATCCTGGCGAACGACGTCGTCCTGGCTATCTCCTACAGCGGAGAAACCAAAGAGATCATCGACCTCCTCGAGTTCATCAAGCGGATAGGCGTCAAGCTCATCGCCATCACCGGAAACCGGAAGTCGCGGATCGCTAGGTTCAGTGATATTATCCTCGACGCCAAGGTGGAACGCGAAGCCGGTCCGAAGGACATGGTGCCCACCGCGAGCTCGACGGCCGCATTGGCCCTGGGCGATGCGCTGGCCATCGCCTTGATGAAAAAGAAAGGATTCAGCGAGGAAGACTTCGCCCTCTTTCATCCCAAGGGGCATCTCGCCAGGAAGCTGACCAGGGTCGGGATGCTCATGCACCGAGGCGGAGAAATTCCGCGGGTGCTTGCGGCCACGCCGATGCTCCAGGTGATTGAGGAGATGACGGCCAAGAAACTTGGAGTGACCTGCGTCGTGGCCGAAGACGATACCCTTTTCGGCGTCATTACCGACGGAGACCTGCGCCGGATGATAAGGAAACATAAGAAGTCGATCTTTGAGAAGAGCGCCCGTGAGTGCATGACTGCAAACCCGGTTACGTTCGACCGGCAGCGCCTGGCCACCGAAGCGCTGAACCTGATGGAAGAGCGGAAGATCACATCTCTTGTGGTCACGGGCCGTTCGGGAAAGGTCGAGGGCATCATCCATCTCCATGACCTCTGGCGCACGGAGATGTTCTGATGCCTGACGGGAGGGCCAGGGCGCTCAGGATCAAGATGATCATCATGGATGTGGACGGAACCCTGACCGACGGGGGCCTCTTCGTCCTTCCCGATGGGGAAGAGGTCAAGTCCTACCATGTCAGGGACGGGCTGGGAATCCTGCTGGCCCACCTGGCCGGGTTCAAGACAGCGATCATCACGGGCAAGACATCGCGGGCGCTGGAGAAGAGGGCAGAGAAGCTCCGGATCGACGAGCTCCACCAGGGGGTACTCGACAAGAGGCCGGTGTTCGACGCGATCCTGGCGAAGCACGGGCTGAAGCCCGAGGAGGCCGCCTACATCGGCGATGACCTGGGCGATCTCCCGGTTATCAAATCGGTGGGTCTGGCTGGAGCCGTCGCCGATGCGCACCCGGAGGTCAAGAAACACTGCCATTTTATTTCTCAGCAGGGCGGCGGGCGGGGCGCCGTCCGGGAGTTTATCGAGTTCATCCTCAACGCCCAGGACAAGTGGGGCGAGGTGGAAGAAAAGGTGAAGAACCTGTCGATCAGGAATATCGGATAGAGGACCGGCGAGGCGGCGATATCGGACGGAGGAAAACGTGGACATCAACCCGAAGATCTTTAGGGAATACGATATCCGGGGGATCGTGGACAAGGACCTGTCCCTCGAGTTCGTGGAGTACCTGGGCCGGGGAATTGGGACATTCTTTCGTGAGCATGGGAAAAGGCAAGTCGCCCTCGGCCGGGATGCCCGGCTGAGTTCGCCGGCTTACGCCGAGGCCATTGCCCGGGGGCTTCTTTCCACCGGTTGCAGCGTTGTGGACATCGGACTTGTCCCGACCCCGCTCCTCTATTTTGCGGTCTTCTACAAGAAAAACGAGGCGGCGGTCATGGTCACCGGCTCGCACAACCCGCCGGAGTACAATGGCTTCAAGATGATGGTCGGGGAGGAGACGCTCTACGGAGAGACGATCCAGCAGGTTTACCGGATCCTCAAAGGGGGCAAGCTGGTCACCGACAAGCCGGGGATACGCTCATCCTATGATATCATCCCGGAGTATGAAAGCTACGTGGTGAAGGATGTCCGGGTCGGCCGCAAGTTGAAGGTCGTCCTGGACGCCGGGAATGGCGCCGCCGGGTTTGTGGCCGCGCCGATATTCCGCAAACTGGGCTGTGAGGTGATCGAGCTCTACTGCGAGCCGGACGGGGCCTTCCCAAACCACCATCCGGACCCGACTCTCCCGGAGGCCATGCAAGACCTGGTGAAGAAAGTCCGGGAAACAGGCGCGGACTTCGGAGTCGGCTACGACGGAGACGGGGACCGGATCGGCGTCGTTGACGAGCAAGGGAGGTTGCTCTGGGGAGACATGCTGATGATCGTCTTTTCGCGGGACATCCTGCCGGCGAACCCCGGAGCGGCCGTAATTTCCGAAGTCAAGGCGTCCAAGCTCCTTTACGAAGAGATCAAGAGGCTTGGCGGCCGGCCGATCATGTGGAAAACGGGGCACAGTCTGATCAAGCAGAAGATCAAGGAGGAGAAAGCCCTCCTGGCCGGGGAGATGAGCGGCCATATTTTTTTCGCCGACCGGTTCTTCGGGTTCGATGACGCAATCTACGCTTCGGCCCGGTTGGCCGAGATCATGGCCCGCTCGGAAAAGAAGCTCTCGGAGATGCTGGCCGACCTTCCCCAGGCATTCTCTACACCGGAGATCCGGGTCTATGCGTCGGATGAGGTAAAGTTCAAGATCGTGGACGAGGTCAAGAAAGAACTGGCCAGGAAATATCCGGTCAACGATATCGACGGGATAAGGGTTAGTTATCCCAAGGGCTGGGCGCTCGTCCGCGCCTCCAATACCCAGGCCGCGCTGGTCCTCCGGTACGAAGCGGACACTCCGGATGACCTCGAGGCCATCAAGAAGGAAGTGGGGAAAGCTCTGGAGCGAGCCATCCAGGGTCTGGGGAAATCATGAGCGGGCGGCCGCGCGTCTGCGCCGTGATCATGGCCGGCGGCAGCGGAACTCGTTTCTGGCCGCTCAGCCGCAAGAGCCGGCCGAAACAGTTCCTGCCGATCGCCACTCACAAGACAATGATTGAAGAGACGGTTGAGCGCCTGCTGCCGCTCCTCCCTCCGGAAGCCATCTATACGATTTCCAATAAGACTCAGGCGGCGGCCATAAGGAGACTGCTTCCCGGCCTGCCCGCCGAAAACGTGCTCATCGAGCCGCTGGCCAAAAATACGGCGGCGTCGCTCATCCTGGCGACGGCTCAAATCTACGTCCAAAACCCCAAAGCCGTGGTGTTTGCGCTTCCCGCCGACCACCTGATTACCAAACCGGACGTCTTCATCAGGAAACTCAGGGCGGCGGCCGCCGCGGCGGCCCGGGAAGAGGTTATCGTGACCTTTGGCATCCCGCCCACTTTCCCCTCCACGGGCTTCGGCTATCTCCATTTTTCAGGCCGCCACCGGAGATTCGGGAACGAGGATTTCCACCCAGTGCTCCGCTTCAAGGAAAAGCCGGACATCGAACAGGCCCGCAAATACCTG
>Ga0299912_10000914_pt1 | contig 23968 bp, 26 predicted proteins | sample RVTome_2_FD_207667 | JGI IMG/M metagenome (GOLD analysis project Ga0299912, IMG submission 207667) | Soil microbial communities from uranium-contaminated site in the Upper Colorado River Basin, Wyoming, United States - RVT95D214 (version 2) ... | reverse complement strand
AAATGCGGTGGCGAGGAAATTAAATGCTCGCCCAAGGAAAACATTAAACTACGAAACGCCAGCCGAACGATTTAGCCAATCTGTTGCGTCGATCGGTTGAATCCGCAGACTACCAGCGGCCATTGGATTTAATCTTCGCTATGCCCGCTTAGGGTCGAACTGAGACAGTGAGTCGTCAGTTCGAATGGAACGCCCGGGAGGTTTCAGGCGGAATAGTTGGCTGTTTGCTGTGGAATACCCAATCAGTCGTGCAGACGGCTGACGCTGGCGCTCCTGCCCAGCTGCCATTCCCCGTCGAGGCTTATCCACTCGACGCGCTCGCCCAGCATGCGGATGACGCCGGGGCGGCGGTTGTCGCCGGTGTCGGAAAATTCGAAACGGTAATCGCGCAGGAACTGCAGCTGGCCCTGGCTGTTGCGCGCGAAGCGGGTACGGGCGAGCGCCACGCTGTCGTCCAGAAATTGCAGGCCGGCATCGTTGCAGGCACGGCGGCCGACGGCGACGGCCTGCTCACGCACCTGCATGCCGGCGTACCAGTACCAGGCGACGGCGCCGAACAGCCCCAGCAGCAGGATTTCCCAGCTCACTGCCCGGAAGAATCGGTTTTGACCGGGCTGCGGAACAGCGCCGCCACCTGTTTCTTGGAGGTCGGACGCACCAGGGCGGGCGTGCTTTCGTCACGGGGCGTCTCGGGTGCCACATAGGGCGCATCGAACAGCGCATCGCGCGGCGGGGCCGGCCGGGCGCGCGGCGCGCTGCGCTCGGGACGTTCAGGACGCTCGGCATGTCGCTCAGGCCGGGGCGGACGCGACTGGTACGCCGGCACGTCGGCCGCACCCGGCTCGAAGCCGGGAACGATCGTCGGCTCGATCGCGCTGCCAATGAGTTTCTCGATATCCCTGAGGTAGCGCGTTTCCGACTCGCTCACCAGCGAGATCGCCTCGCCGAAGGCGCCGGCACGGCCGGTGCGGCCGATGCGGTGCACGTAATCCTCGGCGTTGTGCGGCAGGTCGTAGTTGACGACGAAGGGCAGCGCCTCGATGTCGAGACCGCGCGCGGCAACGTCGGTGGCGACCAGCACGCGGATGGTGCCGGCCTTGAAGGCCTCGAGCGCCTTGATGCGTTCCTGCTGCGTCTTGTCGCCGTGGATGGCGTCGGCATGGATGCCGGCCTTGTTGAGCTCGTTGGCGAGCCGGTTGCAACCCAGTTTCGTCCCGGTGAACACCAGCACCTGCCGCAGGTCGCGGCTCTTGATCAGGTGCGCCAGCAACTGCCGCTTGCGCTCGTGGTGCACCGGGTGCACCACCTGGGTCACCGTCACCGCCGTCACGTTGCGCGCGACTTCGATGAAGGTCGGGTTGTTGAGGATGCTGTCGGCGAGCTTGCGGATTTCTTCCGGGAAGGTGGCCGAGAACATCATGTTCACCCGTTGCGTCGGCAGCAGGGCGACGATGCGCTTGAGGTCGGGCATGAAGCCCATGTCGAGCATGCGGTCGGCCTCGTCGAGCACCAGGGTGTTGACCTGGTTCAGCATCAGCGTCTTGTTCTGCACGTGGTCGAGCAGGCGGCCGGGGGTCGCCACCAGGATTTCGACGCCGGTTTTCAGGATCGGAATCTGCGTGTTGATGTTGACCCCGCCGTACACCACCAGCGAACGCAGCGGCACGTGCTTGGTGTAGGCCTGCACGGCTTCCTCGACCTGGATCGCGAGCTCGCGCGTGGGGGTGAGGATCAGCGCGCGGATCGGATGCTTGGCCGGCGAGGTGCCGGTGTTGGCGAACGGCAGCAGGCGCTGGATCAGCGGCAGCGCGAACGCCGCCGTCTTGCCGGTGCCGGTCTGCGCCGCGCCGAGGATGTCGCCGCCCTGCAGCGCCAGCGGAATCACCTGCTCCTGGATCGGCGTCGGCGTCACGTAGCCCATCTCGTCGAGGGCACGCAGGATGTCGGGAGCAAGCCCGAGTTCAGCAAAAGTCGTCAAAGCGTTATCCAATTAAATCCTGTCGTCTGGCAGGCCACACGCACGTCGTCGTCCGCGCAGTTCAGCACCCGCGCCAGCGCGCGCTGCGCCAGCGCCGACGTGTTGTTCTTTTTCGATACGTGCGCGGCCATCACGCACTGCAATCTTTCATGCTTCAGCTTATCCAGCAAGGCCGCCGACTGGCCGTTTTCCAGATGGCCGAAACGCCCGCCGACTCGGCGCTTGAGGCTCACCGGGTACGGCCCGTTTTCCAGCATAGTCGCATCGTGGTTGCACTCCAGCACCAGGGCATCGACGCCGGCCAGCATGGCCTCGATGTGCGGCGTGCTGCAGCCGGTATCGGTCAGCACCCCGAGCCTGCGGTTGCCGTCGCCGAACACGTACTGCACCGGCTCGCGCGCGTCGTGCGGCACCGGATACGGCTGGATTTCCAGCCCATCCACCGCGAACGCCGCGTGGCTGTCGATCACCTGCACCGCCACGCCGTCGAGATCCTGCGCCATCGCCAGCGTGCCGGCGGTGAGCCACACCGGCAGCTTGTGCTTGCGCGCCAGCCGCCCCACGCCGCCAATGTGGTCGCTGTGCTCGTGGGTCACCACAATGCCGGCCAGATCGGTGGGCTGCACGCCCAGCCGGGCCAGTCGCGCCACACTGTCGGCCAGACCGAAACCGCAATCCATCAGCACCCGGGTTGCGTCGGCCTCGACCACCAGGCCGTTGCCCTCGCTGCCGCTGCCCAGGCTGGCGAACCTCATGTCGCGTGCCCGCTTACTTCAGTTCCTTGTGCAGCAGGTTAATGATGCGGGTCTGCGCGTTGGCGTCGGCCGGCTTGCCGTCCGCGCCCGTGACGTTGACCCGGCTCTTCTCGCCCGCCTGGTTGACCACGATCTGCAACTGCGGCGAGCCCTGCTCCTTTTTGCTGCGCCAGAAGGCGAACTTGGCCAGGATGCCTTCGTCGCGCTTGCTGTCGTTGTCGATCTCGGGGTCGATGTAGCGCACGAAATACACGCCCTTGGAGCGGTCGCGGTCTTCCACCGCAAAGCCGACGCGGTCGAGCGCGAGGCCGACGCGGCGCCAGGCGCGGTCGAAGCCTTCGTCCATTTCCAGCACCGGGGCGCCGCCATCGCGAACGACGCGCGCCATCTCCGGCGTCTGCTGCTTGGCCAGCAGGGTCTGCGCGCGGTTCTCCTCGACGCCGAAGCGCAGCATCAGGCGGCGCAGCATTTCGGCCTCGAGTTCGGGGTCGGCCGGGCGCGGCTGCCACACGGTGCGGTCCTTGTTCGAGGAATCGTAGACTTCGATCATGCCGCGGTGGCTGACGTAGATTTCGGTGCCTGCCGCGCCCGACTCGATGCGGGTGCGGAACTTGTCGCGTTCGGCGGTGGAATACAGGCCGTCGATCACCTTGCCCAGCGTGCGGCGAATCACGTCCTGCGGGATCTTGGCGCGGTTTTCCGCCCAGTCGGTCTCGATCACGCCGGTTTCGGGCGATTCCAGGTTGACGATGAAACCGGTCTCCTGCCAGAAATCCTTGATCACCGGCCACACCTGCTGCGGCGTCGCCTGCACCACCAGCCAGCGCTGGCTGCCGGCCCGCTCGATGCGGGCCTTTTCCTGGGTTGGCAAGAGGGTTTGCGTGCCGCTGGGCGCGACCTTGCGCTCCTGGCTGTAGGTCGACAGGGTGGCGCTGCCGCTGCCCTGCGTATCGGGAACGGCGTAGCGGTTGTCCCCGGTCGGCGCGGTGAGGTCGGGCGGCACTTCCAGCGTCGGCAGCTTGCCGGCCGATTTGTAGTCGATCTTTTTGGTTTCGATGAGGCCGCAGCCCGATGCAGTCAGCGCGATCATCAAAAACAGGGGCAATAAACGCATAAGGTGTCCTAAATGATGTCTTACATCAAACCTGTGGCGCATCGCGCCACGCTAAATTAATCCGGCGTGGCGCATCGCGTCACGCAGGGTGTCGTGCAGTCCGGCAGACAGCGGGGTTAGCGGCAGGCGCAGGCCGGCGGGAATAAGCCCCAGTTCGGCGCACGCCCACTTGACCGGAATCGGGTTGGCTTCGACAAACAGCTTGCTGTGCAGCGGCAGCAAAGCATTATTGAGCTCGCGCGCACGCGCCAGGTTCCCCTCGCGCGCCGCCACGCACATCTCGTGCATCAGTTTCGGCGCCACATTGGCGGTGACCGAGATCACGCCATGGCCGCCCAGCAGCATGAAGGGCATCGCCGACGCATCGTCGCCGCTGTACAGCGCAAAGTCCTTCGGTGCGCGACGCAGCAGGTCGGCCGCCCGCTCCATGCTGCCGGTGGCGTCCTTCACCCCGACGATGCCGGGCACCTGGGCCAGGCGCAGCGTGGTGTCGTTGGAGAGATCCGCCACAGTACGTCCCGGCACGTTGTAGAGGATCAGCGGCAGGTCGACCGCCTCGGCAATCTTCTTATAGTGCTGGTAGAGGCCTTCCTGCGTCGGCTTGTTGTAGTACGGCACCACCGACAACCCGGCCTGCGCACCCGCTGCCTTGGCGCATTCGGTCAGTTCGATCGCCTCGGAGGTCGAGTTCGCGCCGGTTCCCGCGATCACGGGAACGCGCCCGGCTGCCTGTTCGACCGTCGTGCGGATCAGCAGGCAATGCTCGTCGTAGCTGACCGTGGGCGATTCCCCGGTGGTGCCGACGACCACGATGCCGTCCGTTCCTTCTGCGATGTGCCAGTCGACCAGCCGGCGCAGCGCGTCGAGATCGAGCGCGCCGTCGTCCGACATGGGGGTGACAATCGCAACCAGGCTACCTGTGGCCCTATTCATTTCTGCCATGCTGTTTCCGCCGCTGTTATTTCTGACCCGCGCCGGAGTCCGCGCGGTTAACGATAAATCGCAGCATTCTAATCTATCTGGCCGTGGCCGGCGTCATCTTGCGCCGAGCCAACCCAGCCAGCCGACCAGCTGCTCGAGTCCCAGCCCGACACCCTGCGCGACCAGCGGCACCGCCCACACCCAGACGGCCATCAGCCCCAGCGCGGCGACCCCCAAGCCGACCGAGAACATGTCCAGCCCCGGCGTGGTGCGCGCCACGATGCCGAACGCCAGCTGGATCAGCAGCGCCAGCGCCAAGAGCGGCAAGGCGAGCTGCACGCCGGTGGCGAACAGCCAACTGCCGACTTCGGCCAGTTGGCGCAGGTCGGCTGCGGCGGGCAGGACCGCAATCGGCATGGCGACGAAGCTGTGGCGCAGCGCGTCGACGACCAGCAGATGGCCGCTCGCCCCCAGAAACGCCAGCGCCGCCAGCCAGCCCGCGAGCGCCCGCCAGGCGGCATCCGCCGGGATTGCCTGCCCGGCGGTCAGCGTCAGCAGGCCGCCGGTGGCAGTGTGGCCGGTCCATACCAGCATGGCGGTCACCGCGGCAAACACCAGCCACACGCACAGTGCCAGCGCCGCGCCCCACGCCATTTCCAGGCTCAATGCCAGCATGCCTTGCACGGTGAAGGGTTCGATCGCAACGGCCGCCAAGCCCGGAGTCAACACCGCCGCCAGCACCGCCGCCAGGAACAGCCGCAGCAGCAGCGGCAGGCGCCCGGTCAGCGGGTCGAACAGCGTCCACCCGGCGAGGCGGGCGAAGGCGAACAGCCAGACCGCCAGACTCGCTTCGCTCAAGGGCATGGCTGCCTCATTCAATCAGCGCGGGAAAATCGGTCAGCAGGGTACGTGCGAAATCGACCAGCTGCCCGCCCATCCAGCTGCCCAGCAGCGCCAGCACGATCAGCATGACAATGAGCTTGGGCACGAAGGACAGCGTGGGTTCGAGGATTTGCGTGGCGGCCTGGAACAGGCTGATGGCGAATGCGGTTACCAGCCCCGCCAGCAACAGCGGCGCGGCAATCAACATCAGCAGCCAGAGCGCGTCGCGCGCCACGCCTTCCATTAAAGCAACCCTCGCGCAGCGAGACCCTGTCCCCCATTTGGGGGGAGGGCGGGGATAACCAGCGACTTGCCCGCTTGCGGGCCTAGTCGAATGGTTAGTAGTTCCATCAGAGGGTGATGGTCATGGTTCGCCGTGTCCATCAGAAGCTCCCGATCAGCGAACCGACCAGCAGGTGCCAGCCGTCGACCGTGACGAACAGCAGCAGTTTCAGCGGCAGCGACACCAGTTGCGGCGGCAGCATGATCATGCCCAACGCGGTCAGCACGGCGGCGACCACCAGGTCGATCACCAGGAAAGGCAGCACCACCATGAAGCCGATCTGGAAGGCGGTCTTGAGCTCGCTGGTGAGGAAGGCCGGCGCCAGTGCGGCCAGCGGCACACTGTCCACCATGTTGGGTTCGATGGTCTTGTCGTCGCCGATGAAAAGGTCCAGGTCCTCGGCGCGCGTCTGCCGCAGCATGAACGTTTTCAGCGGCTGCGCGGCCTGTTCGGCAGCGGCGTTGAAGCTCATCGCGCCGGAAAGATAGGGCTGATAGGCCTCGGCATTGATGGTCTTCAAGGCCGGCGACATCACGAAAATCGTCAGCAGCACCGCCAGCCCCATCAGCACCAGGTTGGGCGGCGCGGTATGGCTGCCCAGGCCCTGCCGCAGCAGGAACAGCACCACCGCGATGCGGGTGAAGGCGGTGAACGCCAGCAGCAAGGCGGGCAGAAACGGGAACAGCAGCAGCCAGGGCAGGCTTGCGCCCGGCACCCCGATCACCTGGCCGCCTGCGCCGGGCGTCACGGCGAGCAGCGGCACGCTCGATTCCGCACCCAGCGCCGGTGCGGCGAGGCCCAGCACGATCAGCAGCAGAATCGCCTTCATCGTGCATGCTCCTGCGCCTGACCCGGTTTCGGCAGCGTATGCAGCAGCCGCACATTGCCGCCGCCCACGCCGAGGAGCAGCCAGGTGTTGTCGACCTCGACCACCACCACGCGTTCGCGCGCGCCGACCGCGGTCGTCCCCACCACCTTGACCGCGCCCTGCGCGCCCATGCCCGGCAGATAGCGGCGGGCGAACCACGCCACGGCGACGAACCCGCCCAGGATCAGGCCCAGACTCAGCAGCACCGTCATCACGCTGCCGGCGGTGTCGGACGCGGCCAGCGCCGGCGACGAAGCCAGCAGCAACCCGCCTGCGGCGAAAAATTTAACCATGCCGGATGACCTCCCGCGCCCAGCGCGTCATATCGATTGTGTGATGCGGCAACTGCACGGCGAGCACTGCCCGTGTGGAAGCTGCCGTGATGTGCCAGCGCATCGCGGGCGGCAGCGCGGCGTGCGCCTTCGCATCCAGCCAGCTTTCCGCCAGCGCGGCATTCAGGGTATGAATCAGGGTGGGCGGCACGAAGGCGGTTGCGCCCATCACGCGCTGCCCGCCGAGCCGACGCGTCAGCCACAGGGTGGCCAGGGCGGCATCGGGCAGCCAGTGGGGAGCGGCTGGCGCATCGGCCGGCGCATCGACGGGGTGTGCCGCCAGTTGAACCTGCTGGCGCAGGCGCGCGCTCAGCGTCGCGGCAAGCTTCTGGGTCAGTCGCCCCTGCAGGCTGTCGGATGCGGCGGACGGCGGCGCCAGAAAGGCGATTTCCTCAGGCGTGAGTTCAAGCAGCTGCATGGCTCGCCTCAATGCCCCCGCTGCCCTGCATCCATACGGTGCGTCAGTTCGACCAGTTCGTCGTGTTCGCGCTGTTCGATGCGCCGCTGCTGGATGGCGGCCTGCGCCAGCAGGCGCTGCTCCAGCAGGCGCAGCGCCTTCACCCGCTGATCCACCTGCATCCATTCGGCCAGCCGCGCCTGCCACTCCCGGTGCGCATCATCGATGGCGGCCTGCGCGGCCTGCATTTCGCCGGCCTGCGCATGCTGCAGGCGATTCATCTCCAGCAACTGCGCCGCCGTCACGCCGCCACGCAATTCGCCGGCCAGTTGTGCGATGTGGGCATCGCGCAGCGTGGTCAGCCGCACCTGCCGCCCGCGCGCGCGCAGCCAGTTGCCGTGCGCAAGCTTGACCGTGCGCGCCAGCGTCTCGCTGCGCCGTTCGGCCAGTTGCAGCACCCTCGCGAGCGCGAACGGTTTCACCCGAGCACCTCATCGAGTCCGCTGCGGGCGGCATCCAGCGGCGCGCGTTCGCGCATGCCCTGCATCAGATAGCCCTGCATCCTGGGGTATAGCCGCACCCCCTCGTCCAGCACCACGTCGGCGCCCGGCACGTAGGCGCCGACCGCCAGCAGGTCGCGGCTGCGCATGTAGCGCGAATAGAGATACTTGAAGCGGCGGGTGCGCTCCAGCGCCTCCTCGGAGAGCAGATCGGGCTGGACGCGGCTGATCGAGGCTTCGATGTCGATCGCCGGGTAATGCCCGGCATCGGCCAGATCGCGGCTCAAAACGATGTGGCCGTCGAGGATCGCGCGCGCCGCATCGGCGATCGGATCCTGCTGGTCGTCGCCTTCCATCAGCACGGTGAAAAAAGCGGTGATCGAACCGCTGCCGCTGCGGCCGTTGCCGGCGCGCTCGGCCAGCTGCGGCAGCTTGGCGAACACCGACGGCGGATAGCCCTTGGTGGCGGGCGGCTCGCCGATCGCCAGCGCCACCTCGCGCTGCGCCATGGCGTAGCGGGTGAGCGAATCCATGATGAGTAGAACGTGCTTGCCCTGGTCGCGGAAATACTCGGCGATCGACATCGCATACGCGGCGCCGTTCAGCCGCATCAGCGGCGGATGATCGGCGGGGGCGGCCACCACCACCGCGCGCGCCAGGCCTTCGGCGCCGAGGATGCGGTCGATGAATTCCTTGACCTCGCGGCCGCGTTCGCCGATCAGCCCCACCACCACCACATCGGCATCGGTGAAGCGCGCCATCATGCCGAGCAAAACGCTCTTGCCGACACCGCTGCCGGCAAACAGGCCGAGCCGCTGGCCACGCCCCACCGTCAACAGGCCGTTGATCGCGCGCACGCCGACGTCCAGCGTCTGCCGGATCGGCGCCCGCTCCAGCGGATTGATCGGGCGGCTGTACAGCGGCACCCGGCGCTCCAGCGACAGCGGACCCATCCCATCCAGCGGCCGCCCGGCGCCGTCGAGCACGCGCCCCAAGAGGCGCTCGCCGACCGGCACCTGGCGCACCCGATCCTGCGCACGGCGGCGCGGCACGTAGCGCATCCCCAGGCGCGGCGGCTGCGCCGCCATCGGGTTGTCGGGAATCACCCGCGCGCCCGGCATCACGCCATGAATGTCGGTGGCCGGCATGATGAACAGGCAGTCGCCGGAAAACCCGGCCACCTCGGCTTCGATGCTCTGACCGCCGGGCACCTGCACGTGGCACTGGCTGCCCACCGGCATCCGCAGCCCGACCGCTTCCATCACCAGCCCCGACACCCGGGTCAGCCGGCCGCTGGCCGCGATCGGCGTCGCCCAGCTCACCGCGCGGCGGCAGTTGGCCAGGTATTCGCGCAGGCGGACGATGCGGTCCATTACTCGATCCAGCCCTGGTTGCTGCCGAGCACCTGCACCACCTGGCGCCAGCGCGCCGGCAGCGTGGCGTCGAGGTCGCCCTGTGACGTTTCGATCAAACAGCCGCCGCGCACGATGCGCACGTCCTCGACGATGCGCAGGCGGTTCTTGTCCAGCACCTGCTCCAGGTGCGGGCGCACCAGCGCGGCGTCTTCCGGGTTCAGCAGCAGGCGCGCCTCGCGGCTGGTTTCCGCCATCTGCTTCAGCGCCAGGTTGACCACGTCGAGGATGCGTTCCGGATGCACGGTCAGCTCGCCCGCCACCACCTGGCGCGCGACGTCGAGCGCCAGCGCGAGCACCATGTCGGCGAGGCGGAAATCAAGGTTGTCGAGGGTATTGCCGAAGCTTTCGGCCAGCTGCTTCATGCGCCCACAGGACTGCTCCGCCTCCAGGCGTCCGGCGGCCATCCCTTCCGCGTAGCCCTCGGCGCGCGCGGCTTCGCGCAGCCTCACCAGCTCGGCCTCGGCATCCTCTGCGGGCGACGCCGCTTCGCCGGTAGACGCAGCGAGTTCCACCACTTCCCATTGTTCAAACGCAGTGGTGTCGTCGTCTGTGCTCATGCCGCCTCCTCTTCCGGGAACAGAATCGCCCCCTCAGCCGCCAGCCGCCGCAAGGTGGCGCCGGCATCGTCCTGGGCAGCCTGGATCGCGGTGACCGGCAATGCGCCCAGGGTATCGAGATCATCGCGCATGCGCTTCGCCGCGGTCGGGCTCATCACCACAGTCAGCGCATCGAGCACGCGCCCGTCGCTGCCCTTCAGCGCATGCAGCAGGGTGCGCGCGCCGATGTTGCGCAAAAAGGTTTTGCGGCCGGCCTCGGGCAGCCGCGCCAGGTCTTCGAACACCAGATTGCGCACGCGCAGGCGGGCGGCCAGCTCCGCGTCGTTCTGGTCGAGCTGGGTCAGCGCCGCAGCGGCGCTGCCTTCGCTCATCTGCCCCAGCAGGCTGGCGACCGCGGCCTCGCCCTGCGACGGCGCTGCCGGTTCCAGGCTCGCCAGCCAGTCGTCGAGGTCGCGCAGCATGTCGGAACCGGGCGCGTCGCTGTGCGCCAGGCTCAGCAAGGTGTCCGCACGTGTCTTGCCGGGCAGCACGTCGAGTACCGCGGCCGCGACGTCGCGCGGCAGCTGCGAGATCACCGCGGCAATCAGTTGCGGCGGCTGCGTTTCCAGCAGGCCGGCAATCTCCGCCGGCTCGCGCCACGCCAGTTTTTCCACCGCCTGCGCGCCCGACGCGCCCAGGCGCTGCAGCATCGCCTGCGCGCGCTCTGGACTCAGCGCGAGCTTCAGCGTCTCGTCGAGAAAACGTCCGGTATCCGCCGCAAACCCGGTCTGTTCGGTGGCTTCGGCGGCATAGTCGTGCAGGATGGCGCGCACGCGTTCCCGCGGCAGCACCTCCATTTCGCGCATGGCGCTGCCCAGCCGGCTCACCTCCAGCGGGCTCAGGAAGCGGAATACCGCGGCCGTCGCCTCCTCGCCCAGGGCAAGCAGGAGCGCTGCGGATTTTTCGATTCCGGCCTGGCTCATGTGCGCATCCTGGTTTGATTCATGCGGCTGCTCATGCGCGCATCCAGAGCTTGATGACATCCGCTGTCACGCGCGGATCGGCCAGCACCTGATTGCGCACGGCATCGAGCGAGGCGTCGAAATCATCCACCTGGATGTCGGCCGCGGGCGAGCGGCGGACGAGCAGCCTGCCGATCGCGCCGAGCAGGATCAGGATCGCCGCCACCGCCAGCATCCATGGCTGAAGATCGTAGGGGTTGGCCTTGGCCGGCGGCGGGTTGGCCGGCTTCACCTGGGGAATGCGCACAGGCGCCTGTGCCTGCGGCGCGGCAACGGCAAGCCCGGCCCGCGGCCTGGGCGCCGCCGTCGGCAGCGCATACACGCTCAGCCTGTCGCCGCGTTCCGGCTGCAGCCCAAGCGCCTGATGCGCCATCTGTCGGGCGCGGCTGATTTCGCCGGCACCGGCATCGAAGCCCAGCACCACGATGGCATTGATGCGCTGGATGCGGCCCTCCGGCACGCGCGTGGTGCGCACGGTTTTCTCCAGCGGACGCGCTTCCCCGCCCACCACGACATTGCGCACCCGCTCGACGGTCTGCCGCGTTTCGCTGTCTTCCAGCATGGCGGTCACCTGCACGCTGACACGATCAGCGCCCAGCCACGGCGTCAGCACCGCCAGCGCCCGCCGCGCCAGATCCTGCTCCAGTGCCAGGCGCTGCGACTGCGAAGGCTCGGGCGCCGCGCCGCCGAGCAAAACGCCGCGCGGGTCGAGCACCTGAACCTCGGCGCGCTTCATGCGCGGCACGCTGGCGGCCACCAGGGTCTGGATCGTCGTCACCTGCTCCGCCGACAAGCGTGCGCCCGGGCGCAATCGCACCAGCACGGCGGCGGTGGCGGGCGGTGCATCGCGCAGGAAAGGCGAGACCTTGGGCAGGGCGAGATGGACGCGCGCGAGTTCGACCGCTTCCAGCGCCTGGATCGAGCGCGCCAGGTCGATTTCGAGCGCGTGCTGATAACGCTGCTGCTCCTGCAGCGAAGAGGCGCCGAACCGGGGCGCGCGATCGGCTTCGTCCTCCGCATCGGCATCGGATTTGGGCAGGCCGCGCGCAGCCAGGCGGTAGCGCGCCGCGTGCAGCTGCTTGGCCGGCACCTCGATGGTGCCGTCGGCGGCAGACAGGCGATAGGGAATGTCGAGCTGTTCGAGCGCAGTGATGACTTCGCCGCCGGAACGGTCGGACAGCTGCGTGTAGAGCACGCGATAGACCGGCGGGTTGAACCACAGGTAGGCGGCGGCCAGGGCGGCCAGCGGCAGCAGCACCAGCAGGGCAAGCATGAAGCGGCGCAGGGGGCTCGCTTCCGCGATCAGTTCGCGCAGACTGCTCAACCAACTCGGCACTGGACGCACCTCGTCTGCGCTGCCCGGATCGGCTGGACCGCTTTATGCTGGTTGGCTTGTGTAGTCACACGGTGATTATAACCAGTCAGGCGCAGCCACAGCGCGCAATACCACCTGCAATTGCCCTGCCCGCTCGCGGTTCTGGAACCACCAGATGCCGCCCTTTTTCACCGCCAGGTCGCCCGCCTGCCCGGTCAGCAGCTGCATCGCGACCTGGCCGAGGGTGGGCTGATGGCCGACGATCAGCACCGGATACGCCGAATCCGGCCAGCCCGCGGCGGCCAGCACCTCCGCGGCGCTGGCCCCCGGCGCCAGCGCCGGCACCCGGTCGAAGTAGCGCCCCAGCGCCTGCGCCGTTTGCAGGGTGCGGGCGGCAGGGCTCACCAGGACGTGGATGTCCTGCGGCAACCGCGGGTTGAGCCAGTCGGCCATGCGGGCCGCCTGCTTGCGGCCGCGGCCGGTGAGTTCGCGCGCGAGATCGGGGGTCGAATCGTCCGCTTCGGCATGCCGCCACAAAATGAGTTCCATCCGGTTCTCCTCCTAAGATCTGATCTGAATGCAGGTGGGACTTCCAAGGGTAGCCTGCGAATGCTCCCCGCTGCTTACCAATAGCGCTCCAGTTTCAGGAACGCGCGCACCCGCCCGGCGCTTTCGCCGTTCGCCGCGTCCGCCTGCTGCGCCGCCAGCCAGCCAAGTGCAAAGTCCCGCATCGGCCCCGCGTCCACCTGCACCTCTGTCAGCAGGCCCCACGCGATATGCGCATCGTTGGCCCGCCCCAGGCTGTCCTGCGCATCCCGCAGCGCCGCCAGGTAGCGCGCCTGCCGCTGCCCGCCGAACAGCGTCTTGAAAAACTCGGCCGCATAACGCTGGCGCTTGATGACAATGCGCAGGGCATGGCGTTGCGTCGGCTGCAGCGCTGCGAAATCGCGCGCGCCGCGGACGATGCGGCGATGCCCTTTCTGCAGCGCCTTGCGCGCCCAGGCCTTCAAGGGCGACAACTGGACCAGGCGCTGCTCCTGCGCAACGGCACGCCAGCCGCGCTGCAGCAGCCAGCGCTGCACTGCCAGCAGCCACGCGCCCGGACGCGCCTGCACCAGCGCGTCCCGCATGGCCGAACGCACCCCGGCGCGATGCGCCTCCAGTGCCTGCACGCCGCGCTGCCAGGCGTCGGCGTCGGGGTAGTGCGGCGCAATCGCCGGCAGGGTTTCGCTGCACAGCACGTCCCAGTCGCGCGCCGGGCCGAGCGCGGCGGCCAGCGTGCGCAGGCCGGCCGTCAACTCGTCCGGCAGCGCGCACGCCTTGCGAGTCAGGCGCAGCGCCGCACGCAGGCGCCTCAGCGCCACCCGCGCCTGATGCACGTATTCGTTAATCGGTGTGGGCATCACGTTTGTCCCCTCTCCCGCAAGCGGGGGAGGGTTAGGGAGGGGGAGTTTGGGCACTACGTTTGCCCCTTCCTGCCCCACTGCCTCCCTCTCCCCGCCCTCTCCCGCTTGCGGGAGAGGGGGATATGGCTGGGCTCCGCCCGGGCCCCCTGTCTTGGGCAGTACACCCAGCACGCCCGGCAGATTGGCCTGGAACTGCGCGAGACACGCCTGCACGATCGCGGCAAAGCCGTCTTCCACGCTCATGCCGCCGTCCAGTTGCACCGCTGCGGATTTCACCGGCGCATCCGCCACGCCATGCGCCAGGCGCACGCCGCGCTCGGCCTTGCTGGTGTCGAACGGCAGGCAGTCGAACGCACCGGCCCACTCCAGCGCCAGCGCGAACAGCGCATCCGGCTGGCCGGCCTTGAGTTCGAGCTCGATCTCGCAGATCGGCTGGCTCGCTTCGCCGGCGCGCACCTCGCCCACGTCCAGCGCCACCTCGATCTGCGCGCCGCCGCGGCCCTTGATGAGCCAGGCGGTGCGGTTGAAGCGCGTTTCGAACACCGGCACGAGCTGGTCGCGCAAATCCTCCGGCACCCATGCCAGCGCCTCGGCCGGAAAGCGCCTCCAGTCAGGAACGCCGCGGCCAACCGACATTTCATATTCGGCGCGGCGCGACAGTCCGCCCTGCCGCTCGCCTTCGGTCTTCAGCGTCTGCAGCCAGCGCCGGCCCACCCGCCGCACCCGCAGTGCCACGCCCTGCGCGCTCAAGGCGAAGTCCGGCGTGTCGAAATAACGGGTATGCAATGCCTGCTGCACCGGCGCGCTGCGCCGGCGCGCCATCCGCTTGAGGAAGGCGTCGGCTTGTTGCGGCGGCAAGGCAAGCTTGAGTTCGATCTCAAGCGGCGGCTGCGGGCTTGTCATATAACTGTCATGTCAGGAAACAAAGCGGACCCTTATCATTGAAGCATGCTACCGATAACGAAACCATGAATCTCCCCAGTCCCGACACCCTGATCAACCGCGAACTCGGCATCCTCGCCTTCCAGCGCCGCGTGCTGGCCCAGGCCGACGACCCCACCGTGCCGCTGCTGGAACGGTTGAAGTTCCTCTGCATTTTCTCCAGCAACATGGACGAGTTTTTCGAGGTGCGGGTGGCCGGGCTGAAGGAGCAGATCCGCGCCAATTCCACCCAGCGCTCGCCCGACGGCATGACGCCGCGCCAGCAATACCGCGCGGTATCGGAGACCGTGCATGCGCTGGTGGCCAGGCAGTACGAACTGTTCAACAACGAAATCATTCCCGAACTGGACGCACGCGGCGTTCGTTTCATCCGCCGCACGCAGTGGAACGAAACCCAGGCGGCGTGGATCCGCGACTACTTCTTCCGCGAACTGATGCCGGTGCTCACCCCGGTCGGGCTCGACCCCTCGCACCCCTTCCCGCGCGTGCTGAACAAAAGCCTCAACTTCGCGGTCGAGCTGTCCGGCCGCGACGCCTTCGGCCGCAATTCCGGCGCCGCCGTGGTGCAGGCGCCGCGCGCGCTGCCGCGCGTGATCCGCATGCCGGAAGAAATCGCCGGCTGCGAGTACGGCTTCGTGTTCCTGTCGTCGATCCTGCACGCCCACGTCGGCGAACTGTTCGCCGGCATGACGGTGGAAGGCTGCTACCAGTTCCGCGTCACCCGCAATTCGGATCTCTTCGTCGACGACGAAGAAACCAAGAACCTGCGCCAGGCCCTGCAGGGCGAACTGCCGCAGCGCCACTTCGGCGCGGCAGTGCGGCTGGAAGTGGCCGACAACTGTTCGGCGTCGATGACGGCCTTCCTGCTGGAACAGTTCGAGCTCGACGCCGACGACCTCTACCAGGAACGCGGCCCCGTCAACTTGGTGCGCCTGATGCAGGTGCCGGACTGGGTCGATCGCCCCGAGTTGAAGTTCGCCCCCTTCGTCCCCGCCCTCCCCGCCCGGCTGGCCAAGCAGGACGACATCTTTGCGCATATCCGCAAGGGCGACGTTCTGCTGCACCACCCCTTCGAATCCTTCCAGCCGGTGATCGACTTCATCGAGCAGGCCGCAGACGACCCCCACGTCGTCGCCATGCGGCAGACGGTGTACCGAACCGGCACCGACTCCAAGCTGATGCAGGCACTGATCCGCGCCGCGCAGTCGGGCAAGGAAGTCACCGTGGTGGTCGAGCTGATGGCGCGCTTCGACGAGGAGGCCAACATCAACTGGGCCGCCAAGCTGGAAGAGGTCGGCGCCCATGTCGTCTACGGCGTGGTCGGCCACAAGACCCACGCCAAGCTGGCGCTGGTCATCCGCCGCGAGGAAGGCGAGCTGCGCCGCTACGCGCATCTGGGCACCGGCAACTACCACGCCCGCACCGCGCGCCTGTACACCGACTTCGGCCTCTTGACCGCCGACGAGACCATCACCACCGACGTCGGCAGCCTGTTCACCCAGATCACGGGACTGGGCAAGGCCGGCAAATTGAAGCGCCTGTGGCAGTCGCCGTTCACCCTGCACAGCGAAGTCATCGCCGCCATCAACCGCGAGGCCGAGTTCGCCGCCGCCGGCAAGCCCGCCGCCATCATTGCCAAGATGAACGCGCTGCTGGAGCCGCAGGTGATCGCCGCGCTGTACGCCGCCAGCCAGGCCGGGGTGAAGATCGACCTCATCATCCGCGGCGTGTGCGCGCTGCGCCCCGGCATTCCCGGCCTGTCCGACAACATTCGGGTGCGCTCGGTGGTCGGGCGCTTCCTCGAACACTCGCGGATTTTCTATTTCAGGAACGGCGGCGACGAGCAGGTGTATCTGTCGTCGGCCGACTGGATGGACCGCAACTTCTTCCGCCGCATCGAAACCGGCTTTCCCATCCTCAACCCCAAGCTGAAAAAGCGCGTCATCAACGAAGGCCTCAAGCCCTACCTGCGTGACAACGTGCAGGCCTGGGACATGCAGCCCGACGGCAGCTACCGCCGACGCAAGGCGCGCCGCGCCAAACCCTATAGCGCCCAGGACGTGCTGCTGGAACTGTTCTCGCACTAATCCCGCCGTCACCCCACGCAGGCAGGTGGCGCGTCAACAAAGCTTCACCCGAATGCCACGCAAGCGTCACATGGGCGTGGCCTGATGGCGGCATGCTGAATCGCGTTACGAATCTGCTCCGCGCGCGTCCCGATGGCACCACCCGGCAGCCATCCGGCGCCACCCTCTTCCCCGCCGGGCAGACTGCCAGCTTCCCCCCCGAATCGCCTTCGATTGCCGCGCGACCGCCCCGCCACTACCGCACCCTGTGGATTTCCGATATCCACCTCGGCACGGCCGGCTGCCAGGCCCGTTATCTGCTCGATTTTCTGAAGCACAACGAATCCGACACGCTCTATCTGGTCGGCGACATCATCGACGGCTGGCAATTGCGTCGCGGCTGGTACTGGCCGCGGTCCCACAACGACGTGGTGCAAAAGCTGTTGCGCAAGGCGCGCAAGGGCACGCGCGTGATCTACGTGCCCGGCAATCACGATTCGATGGTGCGGCAATTTATGGGCCTGGCCTTTGGCGACATCGAGGTGGCGGACGAGATGATCCACGTCACCGCCGACGGCAGGCGCTTTCTGGTCACGCACGGCGATCTCTTCGACGGCGTGATGCAGCACGCACGCTGGCTGGCCTATCTGGGCGACACCGGCTACACCCTGATCCTGGCGCTGAACCGCTGGTTCAACGGCTTGCGCACCCGCATGGGCTACCCCTACTGGTCGCTGTCGCAATACATCAAGCACAAGGTCAAGAACGCGGTCAGCTTCATCACCGCGTTCGAGAAAGTGATGACGGACGAAGCGCGGCGGCGCGATTGCGACGGCGTCATCTGCGGCCACATCCACAAGGCGGAGATCCGCACCCTGGACGGTCTCGTGTACTGCAACGACGGCGACTGGGTGGAAAGCCTGACCGCGCTCGCCGAAACCGCCGACGGCACGCTCGAGATCATCCACTGGACCCACTGCCTGGTCGAATCCAGCGTCCCCCGCAAGGCAACCGTAATGGAGACACAATGAGAGTCATGATCGTGACCGATGCCTGGTCACCGCAAGTCAACGGCGTGGTGCGCACGATCACCACCACCCGCCGCGAAATGGAGGCCATGGGCCACGAGGTGGACATCCTCTCGCCGCTTGAATTTCGCACGCTGCCCTGCCCCACCTATCCGGACATCCGCCTTTCGGTACTGGCCGGCAACGCGGCCCGCAAACGCATCCGGGACTATGCCCCCCATGCGCTGCACATCGCCACCGAAGGGCCGCTGGGTCTCGCCGCGCGCCGCTATGCCCTGGACAACAAGCTGCCGTTCACCACCGCGTACCACACCCGCTTTCCCGAATACGTCAAAGCCCGCACCGGCATTCCGCTCGCCTGGACCTACCGCTTCCTGCGCTGGTTTCACGGCCCCGCCCGTGCGGTGATGGCGCCCACCCCCGCGGTCAAAGCCGACCTCGAAGCGTTCGGCTTCCACAACGTCGTGCTGTGGTCGCGCGGGGTGGATCTCGACGTGTTCAGGATGCAGGACTCGCACCGCCTGGACAGCGAGCACCCGATCTTCCTGTACGTCGGCCGGGTGGCGGTCGAAAAAAACATCGAGGCCTTTTTAAAGCTGGATCTGCCCGGCTCCAAATGGGTGGTGGGCGACGGCCCGGCGCTGGCCGGCCTGCGCGCCCAGTATCCCGATGCCCATTACCTCGGCGTGATGAAGCAGCCGGAACTGGCCGAAGTCTATGCCGCCGCCGACGTTTTCGTGTTCCCCAGCAAAACCGACACCTTCGGCCTGGTGCTGCTGGAAGCCATGGCCTGCGGCCTGCCGGTGGCCGCCTACCCGGTCACCGGCCCCATCGACGTCCTGGGCGACTCGCCCGCCGGCGTCATGCACGACGACCTGCGCCAGGCCTGCCTGGCCGCGCTCGACATCGACCGCCGCACCGCGCGCGCCCACGCGGAAAAATTCTCCTGGCGCGCGGCAACCGAGCAATTCGTCGGCCACCTGCATCCGGCCCCGCACACGTCGAGCTGCTAGCGCGCCCCCGTAGGAGCGGCGTCCACGCCGCGATTTCCGGACCCATGCAATCACCACAGCATCGGGCCGTGGACGACCCTCCTACAAAATCACCGCCCCCGCCCCAGCGGCGACCCCGTAGGAGCGGCGTCCTCGCCGCGATTTTCGTACCGTCGCAACAACCACGGCATCGCGGCGTGGACGCCGCTCCTACAAAACCACGCCGGGGCTTGAAACCCGCCGGTCCCGCCCCCATTTTCCCCTGCGTTGTGTTTGTAACTACGGGAGATAAAGGCATGTCCGCCACCAAAGAAACCCTCGGCTTCCAGGCCGAAGTCAAACAGCTTCTCCAGCTGATGATCCATTCCTTGTATTCCAACAAGGACATTTTCCTGCGCGAACTCATATCCAACGCCTCCGACGCCGCCGACAAGCTGCGCTTCGAGGGGCTGTCCGATTCCGCGCTTTATGAAACCGACCCCGACCTCAAGATCCGCATCGCCTTCGACCGCGACGCGCGCACGCTGACGATCAGCGACAACGGCATCGGCATGAGCCGGCAGGAAGTCATCGAGCACATCGGCACCATCGCCAAGTCCGGCACCCGCGAATTCTTCAGCCAACTGTCCGGCGACCAGCAGAAGGACGCCGCACTGATCGGCCAGTTCGGCGTCGGCTTTTATTCCGCCTTCATCGTCGCCGACCGCGTCACGCTCACCACCCGCCGCGCCGGCCTCACGTCCGAGCACGGCGTGCGCTGGGAATCCGAAGGCGCCGGCGACTACACCCTGGAAACCGTCGACAAGCCCGGCCGCGGCACCGAGGTCGTGCTGCACCTTCGTGAAAATGAGGACGAATTCCTCTCCGACTACAAGATCAAATCGGTCATCCGCACCTATTCCGACCACATCACCCTGCCCATCGTGATGAAGAAGACCGAATGGAAGGACGGCGTGGAAACGCCCACCGACGAGGACGAAACCGTCAACCGCGCCTCCGCCCTGTGGGCGCGCGCCAAGAAAGATGTCACGGAAGAGGAATACCAGGAGTTCTACAAGCACGTCGCCCACGACTTCGAGCCGCCGCTGGCGTGGTCGCACAACCGCGTCGAGGGCAAGCAGGAATACATCTCGCTGCTCTACGTGCCGTCGCACGCCCCGTTCGACCTCTACGACCGCGACCGCCGCCACGGCATCAAGCTCTACGTGCGCCGCGTCTTCATCATGGACGACGCCGAGCAGCTGATGCCGGCCTACCTGCGCTTCGTGCGCGGGGTGATCGACTCGGCCGACCTGCCGCTCAACGTCTCACGCGAAATCCTGCAGTCGAGCCGCGACATCGACGCCATCAAGGCCGGCTCGGTGAAGAAGGTGCTGGGCCTGCTGGAAGACCTGGCCGAGAACCAGCCGGAGAAATACGTCGAATTCTGGAACGCCTTCGGCAAGGTGCTGAAGGAAGGCCCGGGCGAAGACTTCGCCAACAAGGAGAAGATCGCCGCCCTGCTCCGCTTTGCCTCCACCCACACCGACAGCGACAGCGACGCCCAGGTTGTATCGCTGAAGGACTACATCGGCCGCATGAAGGAAGGCCAGACCGCGATCTACTACATCACCGCCGACAGCTTCGCCGCCGCCCAGCACAGCCCGCACCTCGAGATCTTCCGCAAGAAAGGCATCGAAGTGCTGCTGCTGTCCGACCGCGTCGACGAATGGCTGACCGGCAACCTGCACGAGTTCGACGGCAAGCCCTTGAAGTCGGTCGCCAAGGGCGGGCTTGATCTCGGCGCGCTGGAAGACGAAGCCGAAAAGACCGCGCAGAAGGAAGCCGAGGACGCCATGAAGCCGCTGGTCGAGCGCATCAAGTCCACCCTCGGCGAGCGCGTGAAGGACGTCCGCGTCACCCACCGCCTCACCGACTCGCCCGCCTGCCTCGTCACCGGCGAAGGCGACATGAGCGCCAACCTCGAACGCCTGCTCAAGGCCGCCGGCCAGGCTGCGCCAACCGTGAAGCCCACGCTGGAAATCAACCCGAGCCACGCACTGGTCACGCGGCTCAACAGCGAAACCGACGAAGACCGCTTCGCCGACTGGGCCAACCTGCTGTTCGAGCAGGCGCTGCTGGCGGAAGGCGGACAGCTCGACGATCCAGCGAGCTTCGTGCGGCGGTTGAATGGGTTGTTGGCGATGCTGCCGGGTTGATGAAGAGTAAGTAGCCGTTCGTGCTGAGCTTGTCGAAGCACGAATGACCGCATGTGTTGGATCAAGCGCGACTGAGCAATCAGTCGCGCTTTTTTCGTCTGGCCGCCCAGATTGACTAAGGTTAGCACTATTGCTAACCTTCGCTCATGGCGTTTTCCGTCGAATATTTCCACGAACGCGTGCTGGCCGAAATCGAGTCATGGCCCGTCGATGTTCTCGCGGACTACGCGCGCATCGTCGAATTGCTGGTGGAACACGGCCCCAACCTGAAGCTGCCCTATTCGCGCGCGTTCGGCGACGGCCTGTTCGAATTGCGGCCCCGCGGCCGCTCGGGCATCGGCCGCGCATTTTATTGTTTTCTCGTGGGCCGGCGCGTCATCGTGCTGCACGCCTTCATCAAGAGGTCGCAGCAAACGCCCGACCACGAAATCAAGATCGCCCGCAAGCGATTGAAGGAGGTTCAAAATGGCTGATCTGAAATTCCAACCCGTGCGCCACGACCACAAGGCGCTCCTTGAAAAGGCATTCAAGCGCCGCGGCTTTAAAGAAGCCTACGAAGCGCTGGAACTCGAATACGCCCTCGCCCACGAAATGCTCGCCGCGCGTACCCGCGCCGGGCTTACTCAGGAGGCCGTCGCCACCCGCATGGGCACCACCAAAAGCGCGATCTCGCGCCTGGAGTCCGCCGGCAAGCATGCGCCCTCGGTGGCATCCCTCAAGCGCTATGCCAAAGCGGTAGGATGTACGCTAAAAATCGAACTGGTTCCTGCCGATCGCAAGCGTCGAAAGAGCGCGAAGCCAGATCTCCAGCAGGACGCAGCGTAGATCGAGAGATATTGGGAGCAGTCATGAAGATCGATTACGACCAGGCAAGCGACATTCTTTCCATGCTTTTTTCGTCCACCCCGGTGGAGGAGTCGGATGAAGTGAAGCCCGGCTTCATTCTGGATTACGACGCTGCGGGCAATGTCGTCGGCATTGAAATCCTGGATGCCAGTCGGCGCATGGAGAGCCCTGCGGCTGTGGAGTTTTCTGTCAAAGCGGCCTGAGGCCGGACGCGGGAATTGAAACTTAAATCGTGTCTGACCCCATTTGTTAAGCCCTTGGCATGGGCGGCTCCGTTCACGCTGAGAAAGGCGTATCCACCCAAACGCATTGCAGACCTCATCAAGGTTCGAATCTCCGCCGATGGCGAGGGAATCGAGTTGTGGAACGGGGACACGCCGAAGGCTAAGGCCTGGATAACCATTACAAACCTTTCCCCATTTTCGCTGGAGTTGGATCGGGCCTTTGGCTCGTTCTCATATGGCGCCGAACTGGAAAGCTTCTCCTATCTCCAAAAAGAGAAAATTTTGCCCGCTTCGGAGAAGTCCTTTCCCATTGAGACATCCCTAACCAAAGAGCAGGCCGGCGTAATTCAACGGCTAATGACGTCCAATCCAAGGCCAGAGGTTCGGTTCAACGCTCACATACTCTGTAGCGTGCACAACTTTGATCTGCACAAATCCCTTGGGACAACGCATCACCGGCTAGTCAATTTCAATGCCGCCGGCTGACAATAAAAGATAGACACGGTTTTCGCGACACGCTTATGCACCCTCCTTTTAGCTCACACCTTGGGCGATCAGGACAAGTCAATGAGCGCCCATGTAAACGGCAGCGGCATGCAAACCCTTTTTTCCCTGATCGAATCCCCCTTCCACCCCGATTTCAGTGCCCTGTATCAGAAGCTGGGCATTGCGGCGCAGCGTTTCGACTCTGCCCGCAATCTGCACCGGGCGTTGCAGAAACAGCCGCCGGATTTTTTTGTGGGGGAATTCATATACGGCTGGGGCAACAATTACGCCGGCGCAAACGTCTCCAATCTAGACGTCACGCTCAGGTCCCTGCAACGCTTTGCGCCACAGGCGAAGATGATCGTGTTCATGCATCCTCGTGAAGAAGACCATATCGGCAAGCTGCTGGAACTGTTTCCCATCCATGCCGTGTTGGAATACCCGGTGAGCGAGCAAGCGATGCAGGCAGCCTTGCAGCCCCCGGCGTAAACCCCTTAGTCAATGAGTATCACCCCATTCCAGGCGCTCGCCTGCCCGTTGGACGGCACCCCATTGCATTGCAAGGGTTCCACCTGGCGCTGCGCGTCCGGCCACAGCTTCGACATCGCCAGCCAGGGCTACACGAATCTATTGCCGGTGCAACACAAACGCTCGCGCGATCCGGGCGACAGCAAGGAGATGGTCGCGGCGCGTCGGCGTTTTCTCACGGCCGGCTTCTACCAGCCGATTGCCGCTGCGGTGAGCCGGGCCGTGCTGGCCGGTCTGCCTGCTGACGCGAGCATCAGTTGTCTCGATGCCGGGTGTGGCGAGGGCTACTACCTGCGCCAGCTGGCCGCAGCGGTGGGGGATGAACAGACGCTGGCGCTGCTGGGGCTGGATATTTCCAAATGGGCGGTGTTGTCGACCGCGAAGCAGGACAGGCGACCCAACTGGGTGGTGGGCAGCAACGCCAACCTGCCGGTGCTGCCGGGCACGCTGGATCGCGTGCTGTGCATGTTCGGCTTCCCCGTGTATGCGGAGTTTGCGCGGGTGCTGAAGCCGGGCGGCCTGCTGGTGCAGGTCGATGCCGGACCCGATCATCTGCGCGAACTGCGCGAGATCATCTACCCCAGCCTGAAGCCGGAACGCCCGGTCGACCTGCAAACCCCGGCAGGCTTCAGCCGCCTGCCGACGGAAACGGTCCGCTTCTCGATCGAGCTGACCAGTACCGAGCAGATCGCCGATCTGCTGGCGATGACGCCGCATCTCTTCCGCGCCAGTGCCGAAGGCCGCGCGGCGGCCGCTGCGTTGACGGCGCTGTCGCTCAGCGTGGATGTTCGGCTGACGTGTTTTGAGCGGGGCCTGGGCCAGAAAACATTTTCCACAGAACAATAGGGTTCGCTACCCTTATCAACAGTATTCACGGGTCTCGCCGAAGCTCACCCCGCAAGATAGTGAGGGACAGGCCACCGAGCATCTACAG
>Ga0299912_10000913_pt1 | contig 23999 bp, 18 predicted proteins | sample RVTome_2_FD_207667 | JGI IMG/M metagenome (GOLD analysis project Ga0299912, IMG submission 207667) | Soil microbial communities from uranium-contaminated site in the Upper Colorado River Basin, Wyoming, United States - RVT95D214 (version 2) ... | reverse complement strand
CAGCATGAGTCTGAAGAATAGAATCTTCAATTGGATCAGAGCAAATATTTTTATTCCCGATGCCCGGATCGGATGGCTGCCCGCTGCAATTTTGAAACTGGATCAACTGTTTAAGCAGGAGGAGATCCAGTTAATCTTCACTTCTTCACCTCCGCATTCCCTGCAATTAATCGGGCGGCATTTAAAGAAAAAATATCACCTGCCCTGGGTGGCCGATTTCCGGGACCCCTGGAGCGATATCCAGTATTATCAGGTTTTTAAAAGAAGTTCATTTGCTCAGAAAATCGACCAGGCCCTGGAAAAATCAGTTCTGCTGAAGAGTGATCATCTGGTCAACGTTTCTCAGACCGTAATGGAGGGATATCTGAAAAAAGTGCCAACCGCAAACCTCCGGAATAAATTTACAGTGATTCCCAATGGATTTGATCAGCAGGATTTTCTGGCACCACCGGTCAAAGCTGACAATTATTTTACTATCCTCCACAGTGGCAATCTCAATGCCACCCAGAATCCGGAAATTTTCTGGCAGAGCATACGGAATATTCTTGAATCCAATCCATCACTTAAGCAGACGATCAGGATACAATTGATCGGGAATACCGTTCCGGATATTCAGCTTGCGGTAGTGAGGAATCATCTGCAGGAAGTTGTAGATTTCCAACCGTTCATTCCCCATTCTGAGATTATTAACAAAATACAACAGGCAGATCTTTTACTTTCAGTGGTCCCCGATGTACCAGATAATAAGGGCATTGTTCTGAGTAAAAACTTTGAATATATCGGAAGTGGTAAGCCTGTCTTGATCATTGGCCCGGGTGATAGTGATATTGGAAAAATCATAGCCGACTTTTCCAACTCAAAAATATGCAACTATCATGATATGGATGGATGTAAAAATTTCATTCTGCAAACCATACATGATTGGCGAAAAGGCAAAGTCCGTTTAATACCAGATTCCATTCGGGAAAAATTTTCACGTCAGCAACTGACTGGTCAATTAGCGGATATTTTTGACAGACTGCTGGAAAAAAAATCCTGATTCAAAGATTATAATTTTTAATCTGAATTATTTATAACCACTGAGGCACAAAGGTGTTTAAAATAATGGATTAAGACAGCAAAGAGGTTTAATTGGAAGAAAGTAAAGGTATTTGATTAAAATCAATAACTCTGATATACTTGGTGCCTTGGTGGTTAAATTTTTGAATTAATCAGGTTCAGACAAAATAATCCAACACCAGAGAATTAGATATAATATCTAATTCTCAGATTGTTATTAGTCATGGCCAATAAACTGGAAAAAATGTTCTTCATGCTCTGGAAATTGAAGAAGGATCTTCTGCGGGATCGGCAAATTTACCAGCTGACTGACGATTTGCACTCCCCACAGTTGGGGGAGTATTATTTCCTTATGACCGAAGAGCAGATGAGAGCCGGGCACAGCCAGCAGTTTTATTTCGATGAGAAAGGCGTTCCCATCATTCCGTCCTACATCGATGTGGAAGAAAAGAAAATGGTCTATTATCCTATCTCGATCGGACAGTATGGATTGGCCATCTGGAACACCTTTCTTAAAACCCGGGCAGATCAGGATAGAAAACGGTTTCTTACCATCGCAGATTGGTTTTATGAAAACAGGATAGAAGACCATCGTCTGGGTGCTTACTGGCTTACTGATGTCGATAAGCCGGCCTACCGGATCCAGAAGCCCTGGAAGTCGGCCTTTTCTCAGGCCCGGGCTGTTAACATTCTGCTGCGGGCGTTCCAATTGACCGGAGAAGATCGGTACCGTCAAACCGCGGAGAGGGCACTGCTTCCCTTTCAATTTTCGGTGAAGGACGGGGGAGTTACCACTTTTCTGAAAGAAGGACCGTTCTACGAGGAATATCCCTCGCCTGGTATCCCGGTATTGGTCCTCAACGGAATGATCTTTTCGCTTTGTGGGATCTTCGATTTCCTGCGGGTATTTCCCGGACATGCCCTGGCCCGACAAATTTATGATGCCGGCGTCACCACTCTGGTGAATATTCTTCCCCGGTATGACATGGGATTCTGGAGCAAATACTCATTGTGCGAAGCAGAATTCCATCCGCCGGTTGATCCGGCCACTATTGGCTATCACCATCTGCATATCATTCAGCTGGAGTTAATGCATCGTTTGACCGGGAAGGAACCATTTACTTATTATTCTCAGCAATGGAAGAAATATCACAGTATCTCAAATGTGATTAAAATGTATTGGCTGAAATATAAGTCCCTGAAAAAAATGAAAAGATTATAATTCTGATCAGCTATATTTAGCATCAAAAGCAAAAGACACCAGATCGAAGATGGAAAATAATAAACTTACTGAGAAAGAATATTGGGATCAGTACTGGCAGAAGTATTCTCTGCCTTTAGAGGTATCGAAATCAATCAAAAATCATTTCCTAATAGAAATTTTAAATACCTTTGATAAATATTTGCCATCCGACAATACCCTTTCCATTCTCGAAATTGGTGGATCACCCGGACAATATTTAGCCTATATGCATAAAACCTTTGGCTATGAAATTAGTTGTCTGGATTTTTCATCTATCGGCTGTACCAAGACTCTTGAAAATTTTAACCTCTTGAATATAAAAGGTAAAGTATACCAGATTGATTTATTTTCCGAAGATCTGAATCTTCCCTTATTCGATATTGTTTACTCGTTAGGTTTTATTGAGCATTTCTCGGATATTAATCTGGTTATAGAAAAGCATCTAAACCTAATAAAACCTGGAGGCATATTAGTATTGGGAGTTCCGAATTTTTTAGGAGTCAACCACTTTTTTTTAAAAAGATTAGCCCCTCAGCTTCTTTCAAAACACAATCTTTCGGTGATGGATCTGAATAATTGGTCTTTTTTCGAGAAGAAATTTAATTTACAAACTATCTTTAAGGGCTATGTTGGTGGTTTTCAACCCAGTAATTTTAATAGATGTGAAAAAATGACTGTTATAAATTTTCTTTTATTGACCTTAGCTCGACTATTTGTTTTTATCTTTAAAAAGCGATTTAAGGGATTAAGAAAATTTAATTCAAAGTATATCAGTGGATATATGGTGGGTTTTTACAAAAAACCGATTTAAAGCATATCTTCAACATATATTATTTCTGCAGAAGACTTAAGATAGTTTTTTCTCTCCTTTGGTTCGAAAATTTTTCAATAATCCTTTTTCGAGCATTTAATCCCAGACTCACAGAACTATCCATCGCTTTTTTAATCAAGGCTGAACCTTCGCGAGAATTCCTGTTTTCCAGAATAAATCCGCAATCCCCTATAGCTGTTGGAATTCCATTCACATTTGTTCCGACTGGGACACACTCGCAAAGCATTGCTTCACAAATAACACTCGGTAATCCTTCCCGCATCGAAAATTGCGCATATACTTTTGCTTTTGAATAAAAATCTCTCAGTTCATTGAACTTAACATAATCGAGAATCTTGACGTTGGCGGGTAAATCAACTAATCGTGCCGCTGCCGGTTTCATTCCGATGATCAGAAAATTATAATCTGGCAATAAACCAGCAATTTCAATAAATATGTCTATTCCTTTCAGTTTAATCCGTTGCATGCTGTCACACATTCCCACTGTTAAAACTAAATTTTCTTTCTCATGACTCCTACCCCATTGCTGGGGATCAAAACCTGTGGGAACAATTAATTGTTGTGCCTTTATATTTTTAATTCTGGTATTTACCTCATCCAGTAAACTACCGTCAACCGCCAGGAGATATCCGGCATATTTAATTGAGAAAGTAGTGCAAATTTTTCTTACCGGATTTGAAAAGGAACCGTATTTAATTTCAGGTACATATGTGACATCATACCCTCCCAGAACGACCATAGATCTTTTTTTAAAAATATAGGCAAATAAAACAGGTAAGAAAGAATGGTAATCAGCGAACCAGACAAAGATATAGCGAACTTTTACGAGGTGACGGATAATGGTAATCAACAATTTAATTTGACTGATGAGATTGGTACTAAAATTTTTACTGGTTAGATAATGATGAGATATTACACGATAGTATTTACTTAAAAGGAGATAATCCTTTTTCACAAAAGAGGATAATCCGGTATGAATAAATAGAATATCACCTTTCTTACCGTTATCTTTCATAAAATATCATTGAGAAGTATTGAATTCTTGACGATATTTAATTTCATTCTATATAAAAATAATGGGACTTAATATTAATTTTAGTGAGTAATATATCTTAACCTATAGCATTTAACCATACAATTTTTATCATTCATTTTGAGGATCATGGTTGACAGACATCATATAAAGTTTTTTCAAATCAGGTCCCGTTCCAGATCATTCGAATATCATAAAGGTATAAAATTAAGACTATTGATTATTGATTGAAATGATCAACAATATAAAACAAACCTTAAAGCATAGTTCAATTTTTGCTCTCGGAAAAATCAGCACTAAACTTGTTGGGTTTATCCTCTTACCCATATATACAAAAGAAATTTCAGTAAGTGATTATGGAATTTTAGGGATATTAGAATTAATTGATCTTCTGGGCAGTAACGTCCTGTCTATCGGAATGCCGCAAGCTCTATTAAGATGGTATACACTGGCAGAAAATAAAATCGAAAAACAAAAAATAGTATTCACTAATTTTATATTTCTCGTTTTTATTTTTTGCAGTGCCACTTTAATGATCATTCCCTTTCAGACAACACTTTCAACTATCCTATTTGATCAATCTAACCTTGGAATTTATCTGGTCTTTGTTTTCATTTCAGTTACCCTAAGCAATCTTGGTCACATTCCACAGTCAATTCTCAGGATGGAGGAAAAGTCTTTATTTTTTTCAATTTCGATAACGGTTCAATTTACCATCAGTATGATACTGAATATTTATTTTGTGGCTGTTCTGAAGCTGGGTGTCCGGGGAATCCTTATCGCAAACATCATCAGCAATGGACTGCTTTTTATGGTATTACTCCCTTATTTACTTAAGAGAATGGAATTTGAACTTGATTTTAAAAAGTTGAAAGAAATGCTGTTATTCAGTTATCCATTTATATTAATTGCTCTTTCCACTTCGATCCTGAGCTTAGGTGATCGTTATATCCTGACTAAATTAACAAATTTATCTCAAGTTGGACTTTATTCTTTGGGTTACAAGATCAGTAATGTTTTGAAAATTTTTGTAGTGGATTCCTTTACCCTTGGTCTTCCAATCATTGGCTGGCAGGTAGTTAAGGCTAATTCAAAACCCAATCTTTACTTGTCAAGAGTCTTGACCTATTTAACTTATATTCTTTGTTGGCTGGGTCTGGCAATAGCAATCTTTTCGAAAGAAATTATCCAGATTTTTGCTGTCAATAAGGACTACTGGGATGCATATCAAGTGATTCCTTATTTACTACTGGGAGTGTTATTCCTGGGCGTGCAACAGCATTTATTTTTCATTATGCAGATCCCAAAAAAAACCAAGCAGATTTCTTATATTATTGGATCCGCTGCCATTCTCAATATTTTTTTAAATCTTATTCTTATTCCAAACTTCCAGATGTTAGGCGCCGCCTATGCAACCATTGTATCTTACCTGGTTGTTGCTATTCTGGCATATGTGGCTGTAAAAAAGTATTATCCTGTTAAATTTGAAATTAAAAGAATGCTTCTCCTGATTACTTTATCAATTATTCTCTTTATCATATCCACATTGGATATAAATCTTTCCGGGCTTTTTAATCTTATATTTAAAGCAAGTATCATAATTGCATTTCCACTATTGTTAGCCCTGGTCAATTTTTACTCTGCAGAAGAAAAGAAGAAAATTAAAAATACCATTAAATATTTACGTTATAAAAATCGAAGCTAATCCTACCATCTCTGCAGAAGTAAGATTCAAATCCAACCATCATAGTCACGAGTTATAAAATTCGATTACGCCAATTACAATTATATTTTGCAGCTACATCTATCTATTTTATATTGACAAAACATCAGGGTGGTTAAGAACCGGAAATGATAAATGGAACTATATCGTTTTTCATTCCTGAAGCATAGTGGCTATTCCAGCTTCAATTGCAGTGTGGGGCTCCCAGTTCAATAATCTTTTTGCTTTTGAAATGTCAGCTCTTGTTTCTGCTATTTCTTTATTCCTTTGCTTATTAAGAAAACTAATTTTTACATCCGATTTAAAATTCTTAATAATGATATCAGTGATTTCTTGCACTGAATAACTTGTACCGTAGCCAACATTAAATACTTCCAGCTTGGAAGGGTGATAAGATAAAACCTTAAGATAAAAATCAATTAAATCATCGATATAGATCAGATCCCGTTTGGGTTTTGGATCCTGCAAAGTTATATGACCGGTTTTTGCTTGAAGGATTATAGAAGGGATTAAAAATTTCCCATTTTGATTTGGTCCATATACATTAAAAGGTCGGACGATTACGGTTTTAATCCCAAAATGATCATGATACCCCTGACAAATTTTTTCGCCGATGATCTTGGTATCCGAATAGGGATTAAAAGATTGTACTGGGTGCGACTCATTGATGGGCAGATATTCAGGAATTCCATAAACATAAGAACTGGTGAATATCATATTCGCTTGGTTTTTTCGACAAAGCTCTAATGCATTCAGAGTGGCATTAATATTTACCGAATAGAAATCAAATGGTTTTTCATAGGAATCGGGTACAAAACTCTTAGCAGCTAAATGGATGAGGACATCGAAGGGAGAAATATGTTTAAGTGAATCATTATCAGTTAAATTTATTCCTTTTTTTATATCTAACTCTAAAACCTTATAACTGGCCTTCCTGAGACTTTCAACCAATTTTGAACCAATAAAACCGCTACTGCCAGTAACCGCAATTGTTAAGTTTCCCATAAAAATTCAGACTTGTGTTTTTCAAATTCATCAATTGCCGTATTATAGTCATCTGGTCGTCCAATATCCAGCCAGTATCCTTGGAATTTATATCCAATCACCTTTTTTTTATTCATCAATAATATTTTCATTAATGATGGAAAATCTAAATAGATATTCTCCGGAATATAGTCAAGTACTTGCTTTTTTAAGGCATAGATACCCATACTCACCTGATAATCAAGGACTGGTTTTTCAATATAGTCATATAGTTCATTATTATCTTCCAGTTTTATCACGCCCAGATCAATTGGTACTTGCCTGGAAAAAGTGGAAATTGTGCAATAAGCCTGGTTCTTTATATGAAAATTAAAAAAATCCTGAAAGTTTAAATTGGTCAGAACATCCCCATTCATAACCAAAAAATTATCATCCAAATCCTCAATGAGTTTAATAGGAGCTGCCGTTCCAAGGGGTTTTTCCTCGAAAGAATATCTGATTTTCACCTTCCATTTGTGTCCATCGTCAAAAAAGGCCTGGAGCAATTCTTTCAAATAACCCACCGCAAAGATAATCTCTTCCACTCCGAAATACTTCAATTGTTTTATGATAATTTCTAAGACAGGATAATCACCGATCGGCATTAAGGGTTTCGGTAAAATCGTTGTGTAGGGTTTAAGTCGTGTCCCCTTGCCACCGGCTAAAATGATTGCTTGCATAGAACTACCTATAAATTATAGAGTTCAGCCTTATATATATCAATATGTTTTTGAATCCATTCAATGGTTTTCGATAAACCTTCTTTAAGATCAACTTTATTTATCCAGCCGGTATTATTGATAATTTTAGAATTATCACATAACAACCGTTCGACTTCACTGTTGGGAGGACGAATTCTTTCATGTTCTGCTACAATGTTCACTTCAATACCCATAATTTCACCAATCATTTTAACCAAATTCCCGATAGAAATTTCTTTCCCTGAACCAATATTGACCACTTCACCCAGCAGACTTTTCGAATTAAATATTTCCAGAAATCCTCTCGCTGTATCCTCCACATAGGTAAGATCACGAGTAGGATTCAGGTTTCCCAATTTCAGTTTCTTTTGACCGGTCAATAATTGAGTAATAATTGTCGGAATAATAGCCCGGGCTGATTGTCGGGGACCATAGGTATTAAATGGTCTAATAATTTTCACGGGTAAATTAAAAGATCTAAAATAGCTTAGAGCAATTTGATCAGCAGCAATTTTTGTAGCTGAGTACGGCGATTGACCGACGAGCGGATGACGTTCATCAATGGGAATATATTGAGCTGTTCCGTATGTCTCACTGGTAGAGGTAATCAGAATATTTTTAGTACTTAACAGTTTAGCTGACTGTAATACATTATAAGTGCCTTCAATATTGGTTTTAATATATGCCAGCGGGGATATATATGAGTATGGAATTCCTATCAAAGCCGCTAAATGAAAAACAGCATCTGCGTTTTTAACCGCCTCATAAACCATATCAAAATCACGGATATCTCCAGTGACAACTTCGATATCCTTTCTAACTGGTGAATGTTCTAACCATCCCCAGGAATTTCGGGAATTATAGTGCACAAATGCTTTTACCTTATACCCTTTTTTAAAGCAAATTTCCGTTAAGTGCGATCCTATAAATCCACCAGCACCGGTAATCAAGACAGAATCGATGGTATTTCTCCTAATTTTGCCTGACTTTTATTGATCGGTTGTCCCATTTTAATGGGCAAATTTATACTATTTATCATTTGCAAACATAATTAATTTTTCTTTGGATGAATATTTTAGGCAGGATATTTGATCTGTGAGATAATCAGTAATATTAACTTCAAGATTGTATAATTGAATTGATACGTTCTTCGACGGTAAATTGTAATATTATTTTAAAAAAAATCGCAGGGAAGTAAAAACCTCACTACTAGTTAAAAAAAATTGGAATGAAGATTTGTCATCTCATATATCTCTACTAATGTTGCTAACTCAAGAAACAAAATATTAACAGATAATTGACTTTTCTAATCACCCATCGATCGGGTCAATTTTACTCTGGTCTGGCGCGCGCCCCAGAAACCGATGATCAGTCCCATTAAAACGCCAGCCAGGACATCGGTCACATAATGATATTGGCCGTAAACCGTGGCGCAGGACAGAGCGATGACCAGCGGCAGAAATAACCGCACTGCCAGCCGTGGTTTGAAATGCCAGAGGTAGATTAAAATGACCAATGCCACCCCCACATGCGAACTGGGAAACGCCGCTCCCCGGAAACCAACCACCGTAATGAACTCCCGAAGAGAGTTACTAATGAGTAAACCATCATAGGAAACCGTGATCTGATCCGCCAAAATGAAACGCGGCCCTGCTACCGGAAATAAGATGAAGATGAGATATGAAATAAAAAAAGTGATGGTCACATAATAAAGCAGGTAATCAAAGTGCTGGTACTCCTTCTTGAAATAGAATACCGCACCTCCTAATGGAATGGTGATCCAATAAATGCTGTAAGAGATCTGCAGGATCTCGGTCAGAACCGGCTGGACATATTGCTGCAACCAGATATTAGGTAAGGCTCCAAATGGCCATACCTCAAATCTTAAAATGAGATTATCAAATACCTGCGGGAAGATGCCGTGAATCAGAGTTCCGATGTCCCAGTATAAAAAGGGAAGCCCCAGGATGATATACCAATGACGTACAAAATGCCACAACCCAGATTTCCGGCTGGACATCCAGGGGATAATCAATAGCACCAGACCGATTAAAAGCAGGTGGACAAAAAATTTGAGCAGTCCCAGTTCCAGATTACGGTGAAAGATCAGAATATATAGAGAAAGTATGCTCCAGAATATCACCAGGTTCTTATCATATGAATTCAGCTGATTCCAGCGTCGTAAGAATTCAGATTTCAGTTTCATTTTTCCTTTATCTTGATCCTCGGACCACCATTTTATCAGATAATAGCTCCAAAGTCAGACTGGTTAAGTTTTAAGTATATTCCAGAAGAATGATGGTTTACTCCACATAAATGATCGCAAAGGTGGCATCATCCGCCAACTCTTCCTCAGAACTGAATTTTTTTATTTCTTCAAATAAAAGAGTGCGCAACAATTGCGGCTTCTTATCTCTATTTTCTTTGATAAAACGAATAAGTCCCTCGTCACCGAATTCTTTACCCTCACTGTTTTTTACTTCGGTAACACCGTCGGTAAACAAAATCAGATAATCACCTGATGCCAGATAGATACTTTCCTGACGGTATTCCCGGTCCTTCAAAAAACCCAGCACTACTCCGCCGGTTGTCAATTGCTGTACCGACCCATCTTTTCTGATGATCAGCGGAGGATTATGCCCGGCATTAGTAAAAATAAATTCGGAATTGGCTTGATGGTAGATCCCAAAAAAAAAGGTACAGAAATATCCATCGGTAGTGGTTTCGAACAGCAAATTATTCAAACGGGCCACCACTTCCACCACCGGGTAAAATTCCTTCAGCAGGCTGCGAAAACCGGCATACAACATGGCCATCAGGATAGCGGCGGGTGCACCTTTACCAGAGACATCACCAATCGCGATGGCCAATTTATTTTCACCCAATTTAAAAATATCGTAGAAGTCCCCACCTACAATACGCGAAGGTATATTCATGAAGCCGATTTTCAGACCTGGAAATTCGGGCGGACGGTCCGGCAGTAAGGCTTTTTGCACTTTTGATGCGACTATCAGCTCACTTTCCAACTGTTTCTTCTGAGTCGATGCTTCAAACAACTGGGCATTCTCTATGGCAATCACCGCCTGGCTGGCAAAGGTCATCAACAATTCCTGATCCATCGGCGTGAAATGATTCAATTTATCGCTTTCCAGGGCCATTGCTCCATGTACCAGCTCTCCGGTCATTAACGGAACCGTTAATTGGGAACAGGTTGTTTCTCTAACCTTGAAATATTCCGGTGCCTTACTGACATCATTAATGATGCTGGGTACCTTATTTTTTATCACCCAGCCGGCGATTCCCTGATCAATTTTGATCAGTAATTTATCCAGCAGATTATTATCATAACCCCTGGTGACCATTTTCCGTAGGACCGGTTTTGCATGATCAATCAGGAAGATACCTCCAGCATCATATTGCACCAGCAGATTAACTGAATCAACAATCGTCTCCAGTACTTCATTCAGATCCAAACTGGAGGAGATCTTTTTTCCAATTTCCACCAGCAGAAAGTTTTGCAAGGATTTACGTTCAACTTCGGAATACAATAAGTCATTTTCAAAAACATCAGCTGTCTTTTTAAAAATCCGCAAAAGAAATTTCTTCAGGCTGGCGAACAACAGATAATATCCGAACTTCCGGTCGAATAACAAAAAACCATTATATCCCTTATAACTCTTCAGGGGAAGAAAATAATAAAAATTAAATGAGCGGAATTCTTTTAACTGCTGTCGCAGATTGACGTTTTTATCGGTAATTTTATGAAGGGCATAAAAATCCATTTCCCCTTTGAAAATCCGGTCCAGCGAAAGACGTTTTGGCAATTTGAGCAATTTGGGAAGATCACCGTCAGTGACACTGCTGGCAAAAAGCTCATAATCCTCACCCCAGCGATAATAGAAGGCCCATTCATGTTCATGGAAAGTAGCTCTTAAAAAACCGGAAAATTTCTCAATCATCAGTTTGAGATCCAGAGTAGTATTCAATTCCAGATTAAAATCGTTCAGGGCCTGGTTAACTGCATAAAATTTCCGGTACAGACTTATATCAATCACATAACGGATCACCGCAGTAATCTGTTCATGATAGAACAAAACGATCACCAGGGTAATGAACAAACTGACCGCAGGATGGTTGATATCGAACAGGTTCAAAAACAAAGAATTCAGCAGCAGGAAAAACAGAACGTAGACCAGACTGGTCAGCACCACTCGCAGCAATTTCTTCAAAATAGGTCTAACTTTCACTTCATCCTCTCAAATCACAAGTGGTAAATATAGGCCTTAGTCGAATAAAAAATCAAGCGAATCAATATTCTATTTCCGCTTAAAATCCAGCCAAACGAGGGCCGATGTTGACATTGAACCAAATAAATATTACAGATAAATTTAATCCGGAATGCAACTCTTTGTTTCGTTTAGCGGTGAATCTTCTTATATTCACCAAATTTTTACCTGAAGGAAGTGGTTGTATTAATGAAAAGAACTCTGACTGAAGCACAATTATATTCGCTGCTGGAATCAATGAAGCTAATTAATTCCACTCTGGATCTTGATAAGCTGCTCGCCATTATCATGCAGGAAATTACCATAAATTTAGATGCCGATCGCGGCACTCTCTATATAGTGGATGAAACTTCCCGGGAGATCTGGTCAAAGATTGCCCAGGGAGATAAAAAGCTGGAGATACGCCAGCCCATTGGAAAAGGAATTTCCGGTCATGTGGCAAAGACCGGAGAAACTATCAATATACCTGATGCCTATAAAGATCTCCGCTTTAATCCAGCAGTGGATAAAAAAAGCGGTTATCGAACCAGATCCATTTTGTGCATTCCAGTTCTTGATAAAACCGGAAAAATCATTGCAGTTCTTCAGATATTAAATAAAAAAAATGGACGCTTTAATAAAAAAGACCAGCAATTCGCATCAGTGTTTGCCGATTACATCTCGCTGGCTATTCAAAACGCCCAGCTTTATCAGGAAGCCTTAGAAAGGAAAAAATTAGAAAATGAGATAGAAGTGGCGGGAGAAATTCAAAGAATGCTGATCCCCGCCTCCCCTCCCCGGCTGGATAATTACGAATTGTTCGCTTATCACCACCCCTCCAAGTTTATCGGCGGGGATTACTATGATTTTTTTCTCAAACCCGATTCTTTGATTATTATCCTGGCAGATGTAGCCGGTAAAGGAATTCCGGCAGCGCTGCTGATGGCCAATCTGCAGGCCACCGTTCACAATCTCCTCGGCAAATACCAAAGCAATAAAGAAATTGTGTCATTAATAAATAAACATCTTTATTCAGTGACCACTTCCGATAAATACGCCACTCTGGTCTGGGGAAACATTAAACTGATAGATCATACTTTTCATTACATTACCGCCGGTCATGTACCTCCGCTGCTTTTTAGTAAAAACGGAAAATCGATCCATTCTACTGAACTCCCGCAGGCCAGCATTCCCGTAGGGATGTTACCCGAATATGAATTTGAAGAGGGCATCGTTCAGCTACATCCTGATGATTTACTTCTGGTTTGTTCTGACGGTATTACCGAAGCCCAGAACAAGAAAGAAGAGATGTTCGAGACCGAACGGCTCAAACAGATAGTCCGTAAAAATTACCACCAGTCCCTGAATGCGATCGGCGATGAAATCATTCAGCAAGTAAAGACTTTTTCCCATGGAGGAAGTTATGAGGACGATATCTCGCTGGTTATGATCAGAAGGATAAGCTGAGCTATAATTATGCTCAGAACTTCGGATGGTAAATAAAATGGCAAGAAATTTTGTTTTTGAATATCAATCTGAATTCTTTTTAACCACCAAGTCACAAAGACACCAAGGTATCACAAAGAATACACCACCTCATTAACACTGCACTAAAGAATCAAAAAACTTTTATAACTTCAGATATGTAACCATCGTATTCTTCGTGTCTTCCTTACCTTGTAAATACAATTCATGTAGCAATATGTAAGAATTTTTTAAGTTAAAATTAGCGATCTTCCGCTAAAAATAACTCACCGTCTCTCAGAAGTATACTCATCCCAGCTTTTTATTTCCAGATCTTCCAGAGAAGTTCTGGCTACTGCCTCAGCAAAACGCATGGCAAATTGACGGTTGGTAATCAGGGGAACATTGTAATCAACCGCAGTCCGGCGGATCATATAGTCATTGGTTAATTCCATTTCCTGATAATTCTTTGGGATATTAATTACCAGGTCAATTTTTTTCTCTTTGATATATTCAATGGTATTGGGCTGCCTTTTTTCCAGCGGCCAGTTCAGTGCTTCCGCCTGGATACCATTGTTTTTGAGAAATTTGGCAGTACCGCGAGTGGCATAAAATTTCACCCCGAGATTCATCAGCATCCGGACACTTTCCAATAATTCAGCCTTCGATTCTATGGAACCGGTGGAAAGCAGGATGGTGCGAACCGGCAGCCTGAAACCCACTGATAACAGTGCTTTCAAAAAGGCCTCATCAAAATTATTGCCTAAACACCCCACTTCCCCGGTAGAAGCCATTTCCACTCCCAGGGTGGGATCGGCTCCCTCCAGGCGGGTGAAGGAAAATTGTGGGGCCTTTACTCCGACATAATTCATCTCAAACAGGGCATTTTCCACCGGATTGATAGGTTGGTCCATGATTACCCGGGTGGCCACATCGATAAAATTGCGGTTGAGAATTTTGGAAACAAACGGAAAACTGCGCGAGGCCCGGAGGTTACATTCAATGACCTTTACCTCATTCTGCTTGGCGATGAACTGAATATTGAACGGTCCATGGATTTTAAGGGCAGCGGCAATTTTTTTCGAAATCTGCCGGATCTGCCGGATGGTTTCCAAATAAGTTCTTTGCGGAGGTAAAACCAGGGTAGCATCACCGGAATGTACCCCGGCATTTTCGACGTGCTCCGAGATGGCATGAAGAACGATTTGGCCATTTTGCGCAACGGCATCCAATTCGATCTCTTTGGCATTTTCTAGAAATTTACTGATTACCGTCGGGTGCTCAGGAGAAATCTCTACCGCCAGCTTCAGATAACCGCTCAATTCCCCATCATTGGAAGCTACGGCCATGGCGGCTCCACTCAGTACATAAGAAGGTCTGACCAGCACCGGATAGCCTATTTTTTTAGCAAAACTCTTGGCTTCCCCCAGGGTGGTGAGTTCCCGCCAAACCGGTTGGTCAATCTGCAGCTGATCCAGCAGATCCGAAAATTTCCGGCGATTTTCCGCCATATCGATACTGGAAACAGCTGTTCCCAAAATCCGCATTCCGGATTTTTCCAGATCACAGGCCAGATTATTGGGGATTTGACCTCCCATGGAGATGACAATTCCCAGCGGATTTAATTTTTCATAGATCTCAAGAATAGTTTCTAACCGGATCTCATCAAAAAACAATTTATCAAACTCATCATAATCAGTACTCACGGTTTCCGGATTATAATTCAGCATGATGGTATGATAGCCCAATTGCCGCAGGGCTTTACCGGTATTCACCGCACACCAGTCAAATTCTACCGAACTCCCGATCCGGTAAGCCCCGGAGCCTAAAATCAGGACCGAATTGTCCTGCTGGAATTCGATATCATCCTGCTCGCCGTTGTAGGTCAGGTAAAGATAGTTCGTTTGCGCCGGATATTCTGCCCCCAGGGTATCGATCTGTTTGATCACCGGATTAAGATTTAATTTTTCTCGACGCTCCCGGACTTTCTGCTGGGTTGTAGAAAGAATAATTGCTATCTGATTATCAGAGTAACCGGCCTGTTTCGCTTCCCGCCACAGCTGCACTGGAAGATGATTTAGTTTGTACCGCGATATCTTCTCTTCGATATCTACCACCCGGGCAATCTTTTGCAGGAACCACTGGTCGATGTGTGAGAGATGATGAATTTTATTGACTGAGTAACCTTTTTTGATGGCCTGTACTATAGCAAAGATCCGTTCTTCGGTAGGCTTCTTCAGTTCATCATCCAGATTTTCGACGCGATATGGGGGATTGGCTACCAGTCCCTGGGCTCCAATCTCCAGCATCCGGATGGCCTTCTGCAAAGCTTCCTCGAATTTGCGTCCAATGGCCATTACCTCCCCCACCGATTTCATTCCTGAACCGATCTTGCGTGAGACCATCCGGAATTTTTTCAAATCCCAGCGGGGTATTTTAACCACCACATAGTCCAGGGCAGGTTCAAAAAAAGCTTTGGTTACTTTGGTGATGGTATTGGGCAACTCATTTAGGCTGTAACCTAATGTCAGTTTGGCGGCAATAAAAGCCAGGGGATAACCGGTAGCTTTGGAAGCCAGGGCCGAACTGCGGGAAAGACGGGCATTTACCTCGATGATACGGTAGTCAACAGAATCCGGGCTGAGCGCATACTGAATGTTGCATTCCCCTACGATCCCGAGATGCCGGATTACTTTGATGGCCACCTCTCGCAGCAGGTGATATTCCTGATTAGTCAGGGTCTGACTGGGAGCCACCACAATGCTTTCACCGGTATGAATTCCCATGGGATCAAAATTTTCCATATTACACACGGTGATACAATTGTCCTGGCAATCCCGCATCACTTCATATTCAATTTCTTTCCAACCCTCCAGGTATTCCTCCACCAAAATCTGGGAAGTGTGGGACAATGCTTTGCGGGCCAGCAGTCGCAGCTGCTTTTCATTCCGACAGACTCCGGATCCTAAGCCTCCCAGGGCGAAAGCAATTCGAATAATTACCGGAAATCCCAGCTGGTTAGCTACATCTACTGCCTGTTCCACGCTGGTAGCCGCCTGACTTCGCGGAAATTTAACCTGAATTTCCTTAAGGCGTCTGACAAACAGATCACGGTCTTCGGTATCGATGATCGTCTCTACCGGTGTTCCCAACACTTTTATGTGGTATTTCTTAAAAACACCCCGCCGGAAAAGTTCTATGCCGCAATTCAAAGCGGTTTGACCTCCAAATCCCAGCAGAATCCCATCCGGATGTTCTTTGTCAATCACCTTTTCTACAAACTCCGGAGTGACCGGCAGGAAATAAACCCGGTCAGCCAGATGGTCGGAAGTCTGGATGGTAGCAATATTGGGATTAAGCAGGATGGTATAAATACCCTCTTCTTTCAAAGCTTTTATGGCCTGGCTGCCGGAGTAATCAAACTCACCGGCTTCACCGATTTTCAAGGCTGAGCTTCCTAATATTAAAACCTTTTTGATGCTTGGTTTCATGATCGCACTACTTTCAGGAATTCATCGAAAAGGTAACCGGCATCCACCGGGCCCGGCGATGCTTCCGGATGGAACTGCACGCTTTTGAATCTTCCGGAAATATGCTGTATCCCTTCATTGGTATCATCATTGAGATTAATAAACCAGGGCATCCACTCATCTGGAAGAGTGGCATTATCTACCGCATACCCGTGATTCTGGGAGGTAATCAGGCAGCGGCGGGAGTTCAGTTCAATCACCGGCTGGTTTTGGCTGCGATGGCCATATTTCAGCTTATAGGTGTTCGCCCCGGCTGCCAACGCCAGCAGTTGATGACCGAGGCAGATCCCGAATACCGGTATGTCTCTGGTAATGGCCTGACGGATTTGCAAAATGGTCTGCCGGCAGATCTTGGGATCTCCCGGACCATTAGAGATCACCAGACCATCAAACTGCAAATCATCCAGCGGATAATCCCAGGGAACCCGAATCAACCGCACATTGCGAGCCAGTAGGGAATGGATAATATTGTGTTTACAACCGCAGTCAATCAGTGCAATTTTAGTCTTCCCGGAACCGTATTCCATCGGTTCGCTAGTGCTGACCTTCTGTACCAGGTTTTCCAGGTTAGGATCATAAAAATCAATTTTTTCATTTCGAAATTCAATCCTTCCCAGCATGGTGCCTCTTTCCCGCAATTTTTTAGTCAATGTACGGGTATCGATCCCGGATAGAGCAGGCACTCCAGCGCCCTTCAACCACTCTCCCAGACTTTGCCGGGAATCCCAGTGATGATATTCAGCCGAATAGTCTGAAACCAGTAATGCCGATATTTGAACGGATTCCGATTCAAATTTTTTGAACAAACGATTTTGCGTTTCTTCAACCGGAACTCCGTAATTTCCCTGGAGCGGATAGGTGAGGGTCAAAATTTGTCCTTTATAGGAAGGATCGGAGAGAGTCTCCGGATAGCCGGTCATACCGGTATTGAAAACCACTTCTCCGGCAACAGACCGTTCATATCCAAAGGAGATACCCTGGAAAGAAGTACCATCTTCCAGGCTAAGACAACCTTTTACTATTTTCAGTTTTGCAGGACCAGCAGAATTCATTTATCCTATCAACGGGTTAAAATTTGGAAAATATAAAGAATTTCGGAAGCAAAGCAAATGTGAAAATTGCAGGTTTGCTGCTGGCAAGACACCAGAGAATGAAAAAACGGAATAAGGTCAATAATTCCGCAAATAATACTTATCAAAGATAGCCAGGCTGGTTTGGTGTTTTTTGGTAAGTTTTTCGGGCGGCGACTTTTTGATCGAAAGGATATCCTTGAATGGTACAGCGACTAATTTCCCCAGCTCATCATGATCCAGTCGGTCTCGCTGGTCATATTCCAAAATAGAAATCAATTTATTCACCGGAATTTCTAAGAAAATCTTGAACACTTCCGGATCGAAGGTTTGTCCGTTTTCTTTCTCGATGGTTTCCCATACTTTTTCAATAGATTCACGGTCACGGTACTGCCGGCGGGAGGTAAGGGCATCAAACACATCGGCCAGTGCCAGCATCCTTCCTCCCAGCGGAATCTGTTCAATCTTCAGGCCGTCGGGATAGCCGCGTCCATTGATTTTTTCATGATGAGTGGAAGCGATTTCCGGCACATTCTTCATCTTTCTGGGAAAATGGATACTTCCCAGAATCTGGCGGGTTACCGCCGGATGCCGCTTGATGGTCTCATACTCTTCCTGGGTCAGCTTTCCGGCTTTAAACAGCACCGCTTCAGGAATACCCAGTTTTCCTATGTCATGTAATAATCCGGCAAAACGTAATTCCTCGCAGGAAGTGTCGGTCATTTGCATCTGCTCGCACAGTGCCAGGGTATACATGGTTACCCGGCGGGAATGACCAGCCGTGATATAATCCCGGGTATCAAGGGTGGCAGAAAGCGTCTCCACAAAACTGTTCAACGAATGCACCTGTTCTTCATACAGCAATGAATTTTCAACAGTAGTAGCGGTGATCTGAGAGATGGCCGCTAACAGCTCTTCGTCCTTGGAAGTGAATGGTCCACCTTCTTTATTCAACACCTGGAATACCCCGATGATAATTCCTTCCCGGTTTTTTAAGGGCATGGTAAGCATATTGCGGGTAAGATAACCGGTCTTTTTATCAATCTCGGGATTAAAGCGGGAATCTTTATAGGCATCAGGAATATTCAAGATTTCACCAGTAGTGGCCACATGTCCGGCGATACCTTTCTCCGCCGGGAAGCGAATTTCCTTTCCTTTCCCAATTCCCATAGCGACTATTGACCACAATTCATGTTTTTCCTCATCCAGCAGAAACACGGTACAGCGATCAGCATTCAGAATTTTGGCAACTTCCCGCATGGTGGTAAACAGCAGCTGGTTCAAATCCAGATGAGCCTGGAGGTTTTCGGCGAGATGCAGGAGTACCTGCAACCGTTTATTTTCCTCACGCAGCTGTCGAACCTGTTTATAATCTATTTTGCGTTTCATTTTTTCCTCTTAATTTCTTCATAATCTATATCTTCAATGTTCTTGGGATCAAATGTTCTTTCTTTCTTTGTTGAAGAGTTCTCAACTTTCGAGGAGGAAGCAGAGAAAAATACCATGACTTTTTTTACCAGCCGGTAAATTAAATAAAACAAAATGAGATAAAGTATAAAACGGATCATCAGATTAAACCTTTATTTAAATCAAAACTCACCAATTTTTTCCCGCTGCGATGTTTGCTGATTTCTACTAAAATCTGGCTGAAATGGTTCTGATTCTTTACAAAATCCAGATTTTCGGTATTGATGATCAGCAGCGGAGTGGCACTGTAATTCCAGAAGAATTCCTCATAAAGATTATTCAGGGCATCGATATATTCTTCCTTGATATAGCGTTCATAAGGCCGGTTGCGTTTCCGGATATTCTGCATCAGCTTCTTGGTCGGGGCCTTTAAATAGATCGCCAGATCAGGTTTGATGATCTGTTTTTCCAAAATCCTGGCCAGGATATTATACAGGGCCATCTCTTTTTCATTGAGATTGAGAGTGGCAAATATCCGGTCTTTAACAAACATATAATCGCTGATAATTCTTTTTTCAAAAAGATCGTACTGCATAATTTGCTCCTGCTGCCGGTAGCGGCTTAACAGAAAAAATATCTGGGTTTGGAAAGCATAATGCTCCGGATCGCGATAAAAATCCTCTAAAAAAGGATTTTCCTCAAACTCCTCAACTACCAGCCGCCCGCTCAGCTGCTGCTGCAGGGGATGAGCTAAAGATGTTTTTCCTGCACCAATCACGCCCTCAATGGCAATATAGTGCAGATGATCAAACTTTAGCTCCATCGATAAACCACTCTTTCTTGACTAATTTAATTATCGTTTTATCTTTACAATTATTAAGAATTTCCCCAATGGTCTGCCGGGTGCGGGGAATCCTGAGAGCAGGTGCTACATCCAGCAGCGGCTTCAGCACAAAAATACGGTTCTGAAAATCCGGGTGGGGAATAGTGAGTTCGTCGGTGTCAACTTCCATTTCGTCATACAGAATAATGTCCAGATCAATTTCCCGGGGTCCCCAGCGAATCCGCTCTTTTCTACCAACTTCTTTTTCTATTCTCTTTAATTCGATTAATAAATCCATGGCTGATAACGAGGTATCCAGTAAGAGAACCGCATTCAAAAAATCAGGTTGTTCGGTAAAACCATAGGGACTGGTATCATAGAGTGGTGATAGCGCTAAAATTTTTCCCGATGATTTGATAGATCCCACCGCTTTTTTCAGAAATAACAGCCGGTCTCCTACATTCGATCCCAGGGCGATGGCTACCTTACTCATCGCCGGTTTTGCTTGCAAAATATTCTACCTCAACATTATCCATGAAACCATTCAGCGGTACATTCGGTTTACGTACCCGGATTAAAACCATATTCACCGGAAATGAAAGCAATACCTCACTGGCGATCCTATCAGCCAGTGTTTCCAATAAGGTAAATTTGTAACTGCTGAAAAGATGATGGACTTTCTGATAGACCGCTTCAAAATTGACGGTATCTTTCAAATCGTCACTATGAACGGCTTTCGCGAAATCAAATTCCAATTCCATATCCACTTCAAATTTCTGACCCAGTTCCCTCTCCGCTTGATAGTAACCGTGGTGGGCGTAAAAAATCATATTATTGAAACGAATTTTCCCCATTGCTATTCTCCGGTCCAACTGTGACGTTTTGCTCATCGATCTTCAATTCATTTATTTTGGGAATTGGATATTTTCCATCAAAACAGGCATAACAAAAGTTCCACGGCTCCTTGACACATTCTTTCAGATCATCAATTTTTAAATACTTCAGCGAATCCACTTCCACGTAAGCCTTTATCTCTTCTAAAGTCATATTGTTGGCAATCAATTCTTCCCGGCGGGGAGTGTCGATCCCATAATAACAGGAATGTTTTACCGGCGGAGAACCGATCCTTAGATGAACTTCTTTTGCTCCTGCCCCCCGGATCATTCGGATAATCTTGCGGATAGTAGTACCTCTGACGATAGAATCATCCACCACCACTATTTTCTTGTCAGTAAAAAAATCTTTCAGGGGATTGAATTTCTGGCGGACTGATTCATCCCGTAAATATTGATCCGGACGGATAAAGGTGCGTCCCACATAGTGATTACGGATCAAGCCGAAATTGAAAGGAATTTTTTTGGCACTGGCATAGCCCATGGCAATGAAATTGGCTGAATCCGGTACTGGAACCACCGCATCGGCATTAAAATCGTCATAGCTGGCTAATTTCTCGCCAATCCGGTTCCGGACGTTATAGACATATTCATTGAACTGCGAACTATCCGGTCTGGCGAAATAGATGAGTTCAAAAACGCAATGCCGGAATTCTCTGGGTTCATCGTGAAACAGTACATCCGGTTTGGGAGAGGAAATTACTTTTTCCTGGGTGATCTGGATGATCTCCCCTGGCTTCACCTCGCGGATATGCTGCGGACGCAGGATATCCAGGGCACAGGTTTCGGAAGCAACAGCCATATCTCCCTCAATTTCACCGAGGAATAAGGGACGAAATCCAAACTCATCACGGAAAGTATAAAGGCAGTGAGGGGTCATAAAAACCGTGGAGTAGGCCCCCTTCACCCTTTTCATCAGCAGCCGGATGGCATCGGGTATGGTCAATCCTTCCCGTTCATGATGATAAACCAAAAACCGTCCAATCAGCTCTCCATCATTGCTGGAAGAGAAATGAACTCCCCGGCTCTGCAGCCATTCTGCAATTTCTTCATAATTGACGATATCGCCATTGCTGGCTACTGAATAAATCGGACCTCCCAGCGTTTCGATCACATAAGGCTGGGCATTGCGAATCACTGAACTGCCGCGGGTGGGATAACGCACCTGTCCGATGGCAATATAACCGGGAAGATCTCGCAGGACTTCCGGTGAAAATACCTCCTTCACATAACCCATGGATTTATGGAGCCGGATAATCCTCCCATCTGAAACTGCGATACCGCAGCTCTCCTGCCCCCGGTGCTGTTCAGAATATAATCCCAGCATCACCTGGCCAGCTACATTGGCTCCCGATCGCGAAAAATATCCAGCAACACCGCACATAATGTATCTTCTATTTCCTGCGTCAATAAATAAGTTGAAAACTTAACATGTAAAGCAAAAATATGCAAGGTATTTTGAGAACAGTTGCCACACTAATCGGCTAAAAATTTGCAGGCGAGACTTGCATTAGAAAATAAAAATGAGGTTACCTCAATGCAGGATAAATGGCCACTCCGCCTTTGGAAATTGACTCTTTATTTTTCCCTGTTCTTCCAATCCGTATCCTATAGGAATAGCCCGGTAAGAAAATGCCAGCTGATTTTTTCCTTCACACTGTACTTCTAAACTGCGCCGGTTTACAAAATCTTCTAATTGTGACAGATTTTCCAGCTCGACCCGGTTTTTTTGCAGCAGGTTTCCAAAGAAATGAATACCCTCGGTGGTCAGTTTGCCGATCTGGGTCATAGCACGACCGATGGTCAGGCCGCATTTTATAGGTTTTGATCTGAAATTAAATTGTGCCACCTCCCGGCTGAAAACGGTGATGTCCTTAGAGATCTGATATTCATATCGGGAGAATTCAGATCTCGGAATATCAAAATGGGCAGAAAAGTAATCCAGATATTTCTTTACCGGCGAAGTTTTATGGGAAATAGTAGGAAGTTGATAATTAAATCCATCCTTTCTTACAGGGGTATCCGGCAGGCTGGCGGTCTTTCGCAATTTGGCGATAAAAAATCCTTCGGTCTCGTTTTCAAATGAATATAACCTGCGGCAATTTTCAATTTCCGAATGGAAAATTTTTCCCTCAAATTTTCGCAGTGCCGGCCGGGTTTTTAATTGCGGCAAATCGACCGGAAGAATTTCCACCGGCAGTTTGTCCTTTGCAAAATGGATGACCTCTTCATTTTCTTCCGGAGTAAGGGTGCAGGTGGAATATACCAGAATGCCGCCAGGTTTTAAGGCCTTAATGGCACTAGAAATCAAACTCCTCTGGCTGGCTGCCAGCCGGATACAATGATTATGCGTCCACCAGCTTAGAACTTCCGGGGTTTTGTGCAGTGTCCCCAGTCCTGAACAGGCCGGGTCCAGCAGAATTTTGTCAAAGGTCTCAAAGTACATATTTCCAATACTCTCACCAAAGCTCTTGGTAACAGCAGTTTGAATGATACCCATCCGGAGCAGATTGTTAATTAAGGCCCGCAGTCTTTTGAAGACAATATCATTGGCTAAAATGATCCCCTGGTTTTTCATCATTACTGCCATCTGGGTAGTCTTTGAGCCGGGAGCCGCCGAGAGATCCAGGACGGTCTCCCCGGGCTGGGGATCAAGCACTCGCGGAGGAAGCATGGAGGCAATATCCTGCACATAAAAGTGTCCCAGAAAATGCGACAGGCTTTTCCCGATGGGATAGGGCTGATAGAGCAGCCGGAAAACATCCTCAAAACCGGGAAAATATTCCACCCGGAATTTTTGTTCCTCCAGGAATTCTTTGAGGTGAAGGATCTCACCCTTCAAACTATTAAAGCGGATAGTATGCGGGAGCGGATTGGCAATACAGTTATAAAAATCGTTTTTCTCCTTCCCCAGGAGCTTTTCCATCAAACTG